>ERZ824488.97-NODE-97-length-115781-cov-104.947687_pt1 | contig 115781 bp, 95 predicted proteins | sample MGYA00519936_ERZ824488 | MGnify/ENA primary metagenome ERZ824488 (study PRJEB31778, sample SAMEA3449153) | human gut metagenome | biome: human gut; feature: human-associated habitat; material: faeces | place: United Kingdom | collected 2010/2012 ...
GGCAAAGACCGTCAAACTTGATAGTTAATTATACAAAAATATGTTAAATTCACGTTTTCAAGGCATCAGGTGGCGTATTGGGATGAATTGCGAACGACTTGGAGGTTTACTTTTTCAGCATCAAGCACAACTGGGGACGTTCTGTGGCATATAGGGCTGAAAGTGTTTTGTAAGGATATTTTCTGGTCGCTTCGACAAGCTCTGCAACCAGGTATTATTCTATGGTATTCAGCAGATCACAATCGTTCAGGCGATCGAAATCTGATTTAAACAAGCGATCTTGAATGATTCGGTACTTTTCAAATTCGGATTCAGCAAAACTTTTGGCAAATTCCGCAGTAATCTTTCCGGCATCGTTCAATATAGCATCACCACCAGCTTCAAGGATTATGTCTATGCGTTTAGCCCAGTCTTCCATAGTCATCGGAATATGCCTGTCTGCCATTCTCTCGGCCATATCCAAAACGGAGTTGACCAATTTTCCCATATCTTCCAATTCCACACCATTCAGGTAATTCTTCGCTATACTGAACAATTTTTCCATCCGGAGCATTCTCCCAGGTCGTCAAACCCATATGTTCCTTACCTGCATCAGCTCTTTCCACAATCAGTTCTGCGGCGGTGTGGCCGTGAACGGCAAAGTGAATTTTATTCTGTACCTTTTTGTAGAACAATCTTGTTGTGGGCGCGTCACGGTTATAGTCAACAGCTGTGGCGTAAATGTCGGTCAATTTCTGGTAGAATCTTCTCTCACTCAACCGAATCTCACGAATCTCTGCAAGCAGATGTTCAAAGTAGTCTTCTCCGATGAAGGTTCCATTTTCCATCCGCTTTTTATCCACAACATAGCCTCGAATTGTGAACTGTCGCAAAACACTTGTGCACCACTGGCGAAACTGTGTGGCTCGGATAGAATTGACACGGTAGCCTACCGAAATAATCGCATCAAGATTGTAAAATTTCGTCATATACATTTTACCATCCGCCGCAGTTGCCGAGATTTTCTCGGTAACTGAACCTTCTTCAAGTTCACCAGATTTAAAGATATTCTTCAGGTGCAAGCCAATATTATCAGACGAGCAGTCAAATAGCATCGACATTGCTTTCTGAGTCGCCCATATACTTTCATTCTTATATAGCACCTGAATACCTTCCTCCTTCCCTTCCGCTATGAAGGTGAGAAATTCAGCCGTGCTGTTCCGCACTAAAACATTCTTCATCATCTATCTTTCTTTCAACAACTTAATCATATCTACACAAAAATAATGAATAGTCCCGGCAAATACAAGTCACTTGACCTCCAGGTTGCGCGGGACGGCAGCGGCGTTGGCGCGGTAATGCGGGGCGTAGAGGGATTCGATTTCGGGGACGGGAGCCTGGAAGGTGCCGGGCTGGGTCACGAAAAAGTCCTCGGTGACGGTGGTGCGGCCTTCGGGATAGGTGTCGAAATAGAATACGGTACGGTCGGGCTTCACGTCACGGTAACCACACGGGGAGACACGGTACCAGCCGTCAACGGTCAGCGGGGTGAAAGACAGATTGTAGATCCCAGACAACTGGTCAACTGGAATCAGAGAAGCCTCACGAGGGGCGGTCAGGCGTATGAAACTACGATTCTCGGAGTTCTGGACGGTATAGACGGCACGGATACGGTCTCCCCTACGGACGGTGTCGCCTTGGCCAACCTCCTTGTCTCCAATAAAATAACGCTTTTCAAGGGAGAAGCCGTTGCCGGAGGCCTTCACATCAGCAAGAGGCTTCAGCACACGCTGGGTCAGGGTCACGACACTGGTGTTCAGCAAGTCGGTGCTACCCTTTCCGACTGAGCACAGGGCGTTCACAAAGGCTGGATCCGTGTCCCAGTTCTGGGTTTCTTTCTGTAATATCAACCATAAGCGGACTCCATCGGCGATCTCGGCGGCTTTCTGACCGGTGACTTGATCAGAATGTGAGGAAGCATATTCAGAAAGCACATCGGAGATGAGCGAGTGGGCATAGGCTTCGTTTTCCAACAGTCCTCTGAACGGCATCACAGCGTTCGGGTAGTAGAAGCCGCCACCATCGTGCCTGACGGCATATTCAAGGATGGAGAGGATGTCTTCGTCCATTGATCTGCGGAGCGCGGCATCGACATCGAAACGCTCGCCCCAAGCGCGAGCCAAGGATATTCCTTCTTCGGAGCCGATCAGATTGCTGAGGGTACGGACACGTCTTGCCTTCGCACCTGGCTGACCATCAATGAAATCGAAGCGGTTGGAAGGTGAAAGGTAGATGCGGGCATATTTCCGGAAAGAGGAGAGTCGGGAGCGGTACTCCTTGCGCTGCGACTTGTCCATCCGCACCTTGAAGCCAACCGATGGGAAGTTCGAGCGGACGAGCATATAAGTGTCGTTCGACAGGCCGCCGAACCAGCGCGGGAAGCCCAGGAACTGAGTGGAATCCAGATACTCGACAGAAGATGTCAGATCAGGAATATTCCCGCCAAGACTTCTCACCAAAGCCATCCGATCCAGCACCGTGGCGGTGACTGACTGTGAGGAACGCATACCTTCGAACCAGCCGAAACCGCCGTCGGAGTTCCTGCACGCAAGGATTCTGCCCAGCAGCGAAGTGTCGCGCTCCGACTTGAATGATTTGAAGCAATATGCCTCTGTAAGTGACAGTACATCATTGGATGACGGCTCGGACTTCTGTGTCGCGGCCTCTTCGATCATCTTGCCGATCGAGATCTCTTCGCAGACGGCACCAGCGGAGGATACGTTCACGAAACGGCTTCTGAGCGATTCCAGCAACTTATCCTTGTCAGTTCCCGGCAAGGCTATGGCCGAATGGGACTCGGTGATGACCTGACTCGCATCGTGAACCGGAACACCGAACTGGACAGCGTCACTGAATGATTTTGAGGCGAATATGACCTTGAAAGTCAGTGAGTCGATGTCGTGAGGCACATCAACCGGGAAAGACACGACCGATTGTTCACGACCGTTCACCGTCACTGGAACTTTCAGCGAGTCAATGGCTTCGCCGCTTCTTGAATATTCAAGGATCTTCATCTCGCCCTCTATCACCGCGTCTGAATTGCCGACGGTGGTCGCCGTCAATGTCCATTCGTCTCCAGAGTAAAGATACCTCGGAGCGTTGACGGAGACTTTTACAGGCACGGTCACGGTGAAGTCCCTTGTCAATGTGCCGTTGCGCATCGCCTTGTCGTGAGCGAAGAACAAAACGTGATAGGTCGAGAGTTTATCAGATGTCTTAAACGTAAATTTGACCTCGTTGTTTTCCGGATAGAGGAACGGCTCAAAGGCCAAAGATTCTGAGAATATCTTTCTGACAGCCACGGATGTGAAATCATAATCAGCGGCGGCAGAAGCACTTGACTCAGATTTCTCATAATTGCGTCCCGAATCATTGGAACGGTTCTTACGACGCCGTGCCGATTTGGAGGCGACTCCGTAACCAATCACCATCACCTCATCAAGCAGTGACTCGTCTTCCTCAAGGACGATATTCATTCCCGAAGTTCCTCGCAATGTCACACTCCGGTAGCCTATGTAACTGATTGTTATCAGCGTCCCAGGACTTGCGTCAAGTGAGAAATACCCGTCAAGGTTAGCTGATGTGCCGTAGAAGGTGCCGTCCACGATGACTGACGCTCCGATCAGCGGATCCCCGTTCGCATCCGTCACGATGCCGTTTATTCCGGAAGAAAATCCACTACCGATGTTACCTAAAGACTTGTTCGTGATATATCCGCAGGCTATATCCATCTGGACATCCGAAACGGCCTTAGGTTCAAGCCTTACCGGATTCCAGATCTCCTTTCTGACCGCGTCAAGACTCTTGTCATAAATCGCCGCGAGACCTTCGATGCCATCCGGGACGCGGACCTTGACGGTATATTCAGTGCCAGGATTGGTGACATCGGTGAAGGCGCTGAAATCCAGAGACATATCAAGTTCGTCCGACAGTCTGTTGTAAGTATGCTCGTACTTAAAGAAGCGGCCATATTTAAAGAAGAGCAACTGGATGCTGACAGGGCCATCAGCTCCAGCTGGGTAGCGAAAACGCAATTCTCGCAGCGAACCGGCAGACGAGCCGTCCATCGTAACCATTCTGGATTCAAGGATATTCCCGCCACAGTCAAGCATTGTCGCGACCGCCCATAATGGTGCCACAGAAGCTCCGAGCGTCATAACGATGTCCTCGCCAAGAGCGACTTCGGTCTTACCCGGCAACAGAAGACAGACAGCAGGAGCCACAAGCGACTTCGCCTCACGGCTCACCTTCACAAGGTTATATTCTTTATCCGCCTTGACCACCTTGCCAAGACTGTCCGTTTTCTCTGAATATGCCCGGAGAACATAAAGTCCGTCCGCCGTTGTCGGCAAGTCAATCTCATCGCCGGAAGCGCATTTACCTGTCTGCAAGACTGTTCCGGAAATGTCCAAGAACTCATAGCGAATCTCAGACTTCACTTTTTTACTGAATCTGTCACGGACTTCCAACGCAAAAACAGCCTTGTCTTCGGTCACGATTCCCTGTGACACCTTGCCAGATTCGTTCAGATCAGCAAGCAACAGATTCCCGTCAATACCGTTAACCAGACGGACATCAAGCTTGATCACATTATAGACATTGACCGACGTGTCAAACGCTCTGGTCTCCCCTGTCTCGTCCTTCACGGTCACATTGATTGAATATCGTCCTTGATCCTTCGCCTTGAATCTATAACTGAAACGTCCGTCCGATGAGGACTTTATCTCTTTTTCATCCACTGTCTTCCCGTCACACGACACCTTTAACGTCATCCGGGCGGAAGCGAGGCTATGCCCCGAGAGGCTCTCGACCTTTCCGGAGACAGTCACGGAATCTCCGGCGAAATAAAGTGATTCCTGCTCATCAAAAGTCAAATCGAACGTTGGCAGTACAAAATCCTCTACCCTGAACATTCTGGACGTAATCTCCTTGTCGCCATTGGCAACAGCAATCTTGAACAGCCCGTTGCGCCGCCCTTTCGGAATGACGAACTCTCCGGCGAAGGACCCGAAATCGTTGGTGCGGAACGACTTCTCCTCAATCATATTCATCTGAGAATCGTATAACGCGGCCTTGAATGCCTTTTCTTTTCCGATGACTTCCAATTGTTTATGAATATCTCCACGGAACATCACGGCTTTGAACCGGACAGTGTCGCCGGGCTTGTAGGCTCCACGGTCGTTGAATATTCGGCCGTAGGTTTCTGTTTCAGAATGATTCCCTACGGTCGCTTCGACAGGCTCAGCGACCAAAGCCCTACTGGTCACTGAGCTTGTCGAAGTGACCGGACGGTCAAGATACGACGCCTTGACAATGACAACCTCCTTGCTGAGCCGAACAGCTTTCCCATCCGTCACCGAGCAGACAACCTTGCACTCAAGTCCGGACTTCTTAGCCGCAAGTTCCTGCATCTCGGAAGGCAATAACGTGAATCCATCAATGCTCAGATGCGCCGAGAGCACCCGCTCCCCTCTCGTCATCTTGACATCGACCTCCTTGAAAGGCTCTCCGGTGATGTAATCAGCAGGGAAAACCGCGAATCCGTCACCCTGCTTCCTGACAGCCACGGACACTGTCTTGTGAACGTACGAGATCTCGGCCTCTTTCCCGGAGCCGGAAACCTTGATCCAATAGTCTCCATCCTCCAGCTCCGGCAGAGCCACCTTCACAGTGTCCCAGACGTAAAAACTCCGGACCGGATTGTCGAGCCTTTTACGGAACACACCCTTACCTTGGCTCTCAACCGACAGATTGGCCGACTTGATATTCCGGAACCGGACCAGCACGGTGTCTTCACGGACCAACACGGAAACATCCTTATCCTCCAGCCTATCAATCAATGACGAAATCACACCTCCACATTCCTCAGCGATTATCTTATTCACATCATTAGAGGAAACAAAGAGAAGATCCGAACTTACATATTTTGGAATATACGACTCCCGCTCTTTCTCGAAAGCCTGACATTTGGAGTCAAGCTCGGCAAACTGCCGCGATGTTCCGCCCTCCTTGACCAACCTGTCATATTCCCTTTTAAGCAGCACCTTCCTCGGCAGCAACGCCACTACGCTTCCGCTCCAGTCCGTGGCGAGGCGTTCCAGTTCCTTGTCTCCATACTTGCGAAGCGCCTCACTATAGGCAAGCAACGCAGATTGAGGAAAGTTCCCGGCGACCGCATCCTTCAAGAGCTCCAAAGCCTTGTCGTGCGCGGAAGCGTCTGACAGACAGTGCCAAAGAATATATTCATAGTCATCAGGGATGAATTCGTGGTCGCAGACATAGCCGTCGCCCCAGTAGCCGCGCCGCCAAAAATCATCATTCCTTCCTTTTTTCAAGACCTCGGCATTATCCTCCGCGAACCGCAGCGCGTCAAATTCCTGCCGTCCCAAATCACCCGAATTAATTAATGAATATGCCATTATGGGTTTTCCGGCCTTGATGAACTCTTCCGTCAATACGTTTCTCAAAGAGTCCCGCAGCTTCCAGTTCCTCCGCGCCTGTGTCGTGCCGATAGTTACCACAGCATCGTAGTAATCCTTGTCCAGCCGTTTCTTCTGCGCCTGTTCTTTGATGAACGTCAGCAGAGCGATCTCTTTCTCGGGCCTGTCACGCCTGGAAAGCCGCTCGTACCGCCTCCACTCCCTCTTGAGATAATGTCCGTTAATATCCGGATATTCAGCAACTCTGGCCTCCCGCCCGTGCATAACCGGGCACAAAGCCAACATCATCATCGACAAAACCAGAATCTTCCTCATAACCGTCTGTTTTAGTGACGGCAATATACGCAATTTATCCGGAACCGCAGCCTTTTATGATGATGAATATGTCGCCTTACTTCTCTTCCATAAAGAGCTCACCTTTGAGGTACTTGACGCTTTGGGTGGCGAAATTGTAGCCTCGTGAACCAGGCTTGGCGACTTTCAGGTACTTCTCGTACCATTCGAGGGCGGATTTGTAGTCCTTTTTCTGCTCGTAGCAGTAGGCGATGTTGGTAAGGGCGGAGATGAATTTCGGATTGTAACCGTATGCCTTCTGATAATGAGCGATAGCCTCGTCCCAATGGAAAAGTTTCGCCTCTCCGAGACCATATTGCTGATAAAGCCTGAACATAATCAGCGGATCCGGCTGAAGCATGTTCATCGCCTTGTCAAGCCACGGTTTGACCTCCTTCTCAAAAGAACGGTTGCTGTCGGCATAGACCGCCGCTATTGAATATGCCAGATTAACATCGCTTGAATCAATCTGCCAAGCCGCAAGCAGTTCTTCCTGCGCACGATACATGACCTCCGTGTGCCAATAGCATTGTCCGAGATAATAGTGGACCGGATAGGAATCGTTACCAAGTTTCTCCTGACGCTCAAAGACATCGATCGCAGGGGCATATTCATTCTTGGAATAGTGTGCCAGACCTTTGATCGGGGCGATGGTGAAATTGTCGGGATCCAAGGCAAGATATTCATCTGTCAGACGGATCGCACTATCATAGTCCCGGCGAGAGAGGAGAATCCGCGCGGCTTTACTCACTACGCTTTCATTCAATGGTTTAAGAGACAGCGTGAGCCGATAGTATGTCAGCGCCGAGTCCAGCATATCCGCCTGATTGAACGAGTCCCCCACCAACGCGGCGATTGCCGGTATCGTGTCAAGTTGCAGCACCGCCTTCCCGGCCTCAGCGCTCTGGGCGAAAGCCTTCATCCTGTAGAAAGTCTGCATCTGCTTGACTTTGTACAGGATGTTCCGCGGGAACTTGGAGGTCAGCAGGAAATATGTCCCTGCGGCGGACTCGTAGTCCCCGTTCTGGAAATGACAGTCTGCCAGCTCGGACAGAATCTCCTCATCAAAACGGTCCGGAGTGACGAAAGCGGACAATCTCTCGATCGCCTCGTCAATTTTGAATATACTCTTGAGGTACCGGGCCTCACTCAAGGCCGCGTTCCGGTCTGACTGTGGATCGGCCACTTGCGCCGCCAGAATCTGTGGCGACGCAAGCAAGCAGATCGTAATCAATAATTTGTAGCTTAATCTCATTATTTGAGTCGGAATACGATAGGGAATGTGTAGGTGACATCGACCGCCTTGCCCTGCATCTTACCTGGTTCCCATACAGGAGAAGATTTGACAATCCTCAACGCTTCCTCATCCAAGGATTTGAAGGTTCCTCTCAAGACTTTGACGTTTTCCATTTTTCCTGTCTTTGTGATAGTGAACTGAACAACGACGCGACCTTGTTTCTTAGCTTTCTGAGCATCCTCCGGGTAGATCAAATGCTCATTGACCCATTTGGCGAAATTGTTCGCGTCACCGCCTTGGAACACCGGTTTGGTCTCCACCATTTGGAATGGGACAGGTTCATCATCATCGGTGGTAACATCTATGTTAATATCGTTGCGACTTTCCCCGGTGACAGTAACCGAGACGTTCTCTGGCGCTGTTTCCGAGATCATTGTCTCATCGGACAACGATCCGGTTGAATCCGGTTTTGTGAAACTGCTGAAGCACAATGTGCAAACAAGAAGTGGTATGCAGACGACATACGCAAGCCTGAACCATCCATTAGTTTTTTCTGACATCATCATAGCGATTCGATTTGAAAGTTTTGTGTGGTTGAAACCGTTCGCAAGCCGGAAACGATGCTCACCGACAGCCTTCCTGACCAGAAGCAACTGATAGTCAGCGGCGTTCACTCCTTGATTGATCACAGATTCATCGGCTTCATATTCGTGAAGCATCTTGAGTTCAGCCCTGGCAAGCCAGACGAGAGGATTGAACCAGTGCAGGACGGTGACGACCGAGAACAGCAGCACGTCAACAGAATGGTGCTTCCTCACGTGGCTCATCTCGTGCGTCAGAATCACCGGGGTAGCGGTGAAATCCTCACGGCTGATCACAATATGCCCCAGGAAACTGAATGATGCCACCGGAGCGTCCACGATAGTAACCTTGAACCCCTCTTTCTGAATATGCTCGCCGGAGGCTATCATACGGGATGTCTGGATTACGGACAAGATATTCATAATCAAGACAACGAAGGCCCCGAGAAAGTATATTCCTGAAACGACTCCGAGCCAGGATATTCCTTTGTCTGCCGCGTTCAGGGTTCCGCCTTCCGCGCTGACCACCGCTTGCGGCAGGGTCAGGGTCGGGATGACGTTCGAGACCGCGGTTCCGCTGAAATCCCAATGGATGAGCGGCAGAGCCAAGCAAAGCAGGCTGCCAGCCATCAAGAAGAATCGGTTGAAAGTGAAGAAGGTTGTCTTCCGCATCAGCAGCATAAAGAATGCGTAGAACACTGAGAGAAGCAACCCGCTCGTTATCAGGTAAGCGATCATTTCCTTTTGCTTTCGATTTGAGAAATGAGTTTTTTAAGGTCCTCCACATCCATCTTGTCCTCTTCGACGAACTGGGAGACAAGGCTGATGTAGGAGTTGTTGTAGTAACGGGAGACAACGTCCTCGACGGTAGTCCCGTGATAGTCACGTTCCGTGAGCGCAGGACTGTACTGGAAAGAGTTCGCCATCGGCTTGCGCTTGACAAATCCCTTATCCTCAAGGAATTTCACCTGTGTCGCCACGGTGTTGTAGTTCGGCTTCGGGTCGGGAAGCGCCGCGACGATGTCACGGATAAACACCTCGCCTTTGGCCCAGATGATGTTCATCACCTCTTCCTCTTTTGCAGTAAGTCTCTGTTTCATTGCTCGATTCTTTAAGTTAACAAACGCGCGAATATTATCTTACGGATGCAAAGATAATAATAATAATCGTATCTCCTAATATTTTTAGGTGTTTTAAGAATATTTTTAGTTGCGCACACAATGTGTACCAGGATCTCGGAATATTTTATCATAAATACTTTAAGCCAAAGGTCTTATGACGTATTCAAAGAAGATTGACGGTGAGATAAGCGTACCGTTTGGATTCACACCCATGTAAGTAAATAAATGATGGAAAATCCTATACTCTCACAGACAAAAGGCGTACCTACGAAAAATAAAGGTAACTATATAGCAGTTGACTAACGTGGTATGCAAGCGGTCGCCAAGCGGTCGCCAAGCGGTCGCCAAGCAGTTACATACGCGCTGGCGTCACCCGCATTTTGTGAATATGTCGGCACGATGCGAAGGATGGTAGTCAACTTGTATATATTCCCCAACTATTATTCCGGGTGAAAAAGGAGTGGTTAGACACCCGGAAAGATATCCCTGATTGGAGTCGGGTGAGGATAGCCTCTTTTTTCACCCGATGCATAAGCCCGGGATCTTCCGCCACACCTTGTCTTATATGACTACGATGGAGATTGGGTCCTTTACATACAGATTCTTATGCAGGAATACCAACGAATCACAATTACTTAAAATATCAGCATCATAAGGAAAATGTTAGCCAACTCCTATATAATTTCCAAAATAAAAGTCAAATGACATTGGCACGAGTTGCTTGATTTCCATATTCTCATTCGTTTTCTGGCGACAAAGTTAATGGGTGCTTCAGTAAGATTCCGGCAAATACACTATTTCTATATTCTGCCATTATTTTGCCGAAGATATTGCTATCTTTATGGTCAGATATGGCAAAGAATTACTTCAAATCCTACATCTGGCTGCTGGAGACACTCCAGAGCCGCGGGCCGCTTACACTGGCTCAAATCAGGCAGTTGTGGCGGCGTAGTTCAGTGAATGAACTTGGAAGTGACCTTCCCGCACGTACGTTCGCGAATCATATAGAAGCAATCTCCGACATCTTCGGTATAGAGATTGTCTGCGACCGTAGGGACAACACTTACAGCATCGTCAACGAAGAAGATATGGACGGGATAGGCATCCGCTCCTGGATGCTGAACGCCCTCAGCTTGAACTCACTTCTGAACGAGAGTGCTGGTATGAAGGACAGGATATTCTTTGAGAATGTCCCTTCCAGCCACCAGTTTCTCACAACAGTCATCCAAACTATCCGTGACAACCGGAAGCTGAAGGTACGCTATCAGGGTTATCGCATGGACGAGGAGCGGACCTTCGAGCTGGAGCCGTACTTCATCCGCGAGTTCAAGCGCCGCTGGTACCTGTACAGCCACAAGGATAACGACAAGGACTACAAACCTCACATGTACGCCCTAGACCGCATGCTCGAGGTAGAGATACTTCCCGACACATTCAAGATCCCGGAGGGCTTGGATGCCAAAGCCTGGTTCCAGTCCCTATACGGCATACGCAAGTACGATGATATGAAGCCGCAGCAGGTTCTCTTGAAGGTCTATGGCAAACAGGTCTGCTATTTCCGATCCCTGCCGCTTCACAGTAGCCAGGAAGAGATCGAAACGCACCGCGACCACAGCATCTTCGCCTACGATCTCGCCCCAGACTATGACTTCAAGCAGGACATCCTGTCGTTTGGGGATTCGATTGAGGTCCTGGAGCCGAAGAGACTACGTGAGAGTATTTCAGAAGTGGTTAAATCTATGAGCAAAAAGTATCAGTAGTAAATGAATAAGGATCTTAAGATTGATTATTTGCGCCGTCTCTTTTATCCTTTCAAGAAGGATGGAAAACTCGACAGCTTTGTATTTCATTATTTACAAGGTAGTGGCAACGAATTGAAAGAGAAGTTTTGGAGTCCCAGAAGCTCTTCCAGACTCTGTTTTGACCTGTACTCATGGATGGGTTCTGATGATGGATACTCGGTAATTCAATTTGAGAAGAAACTACCTGGGATTAAGTCAGGGGCTCGCCAGATTTCCCCGAATATGGATGTGTATTTTGAAAGTGGCAATGAGATTGTCTTTATTGAGAGCAAGTATACAGAGACGGCGCTCAATAAAAACTATTTGAAAGATCTTCCTGAAGCATATTGGAATACAGATCAAGTTTATTTGAGTGTCAGTGGCAAGAAAGTAAACTATTCCATTGGTGAAAGGTATCATAATAAAAAGAAGGTAATGGATGAGTTTGTTTCCTTCATTAATAGCATTAGTGCCCTTGCCGAAAAAGAAGAATCACCTTCTTGGTTTGATGCCAAACAGGAAACGTGTCATCTGCTTGGTATTGTTCTCTATGCATTAGAGAAGAAACCTACAGGGCATATTTATTTCAATAATGTCGCGGCAAATTACGATGACAATCAGTTTGCCACGCAGTTCAGTATCTTGGCAGAGGAAATGGTCAGAAGGATTTTATCCGCATATTCAATAAGCGCTTCTTTTGACTATCAGCTATGTAGTGTAAGAGATTACTTCGGTAGCTTGCTGCTGCTGGATAAAAAAGCATATCAATCAGATAAGACGGTCCGTGAGATAATCTCGGATAGAAAACTTTATAAGGAACCAGTCTTGTGATATCTCTTAATGATAAAGTCATCATCGCATTCTCCGACACCCATGGCAACCATCGCCGCCTGCAGGTGCCGGAGGATGCGGATATTGTCATCTGTGCCGGAGATGCCGTAGAGGATGACCTGAAGGGTGGAGAGTATGATGACTTCATAGCTTGGTTCGGGGCTCTCCCTGCCAAGTGGAAACTCTTTGTTCCCGGTAATCACGAATTATCTTTCAGCCGTATCCGATATCAAACAGTTGTCCAGAAGTTTGAGGCGGCCGGCATTATTGTTCTTCAGGATGCTGTGGAGGAATGCGACGGAGTTGTCATTGGCTCTATCTCCAGAGATGCCAGGATTGCCGATGAAGACATCCCAGACGGTACTGACATTCTGGTCACACACTGGCCACCTTACGGCATCCTGGACAATGACCTGGGGTCTCTGAATATTCTGAACTTCGTCCTGAAGGCCCAGCCCTGGTGGCATCTCTTCGGCCACATTCACGAAACTGAAGGGCAGCAGTTCCAGCTGGGCAGAACAATCTGCCAAAATATTTCCGTTTTTAACGCAATTTCTTAGCTTCTGCCGAATTTCTGCCGAAGGTCCGGTTATTTTTGCCCGAAAAGTTAGATATGGCAGAAATAATCAATCAAATCCCTGGTTACGAAAAGGGTCGTGTACAGCGTATCACCGCCACTGACGAAGTGAGCGAATCCTTCATCGTCGCCCAGATGGCGTCCGATCTGCGCAAGAAGTGGAACACATCTGTCCTCTGCATTTCCCTGGACGGTCACAAAGAAGCTATAGAATCCTTGATCCCTCAGGAGAAGGCTGTCGGTACCGTCTATGTCCTGGACCAGAAGAATCCCGAGTTTAAAGTTGTTCTTCGCAAAGCCACCGGCATCATCAACCGCCGCTTCGTCCGAGCCCTCATCATCAGCGGTGCCGAGCGCCTCACCGCTAAATACTTCCAAGATCACCCGGAGAAAGGTAGAGAATGGATAGCCAGTCACCTTGAAGGACTGTCCAGAGGCATGGGCATCCCCGTCATCCTGGTGAGAGTCCACGAAGATCAATCAGAAGAACTATAAGGTATGAGCCGAAGTAAACTTAGAGACAACTTCATGAGGCGCTGTTATACAGGGCGGTCTTTCAAATCATCAAAGTGGGACGACCCTGTTCATTATCCTCATAGGCAAGATGAGATGCCGAAAAACAGTCCTTCTAAGCTTGTCCTAATACACTGCCATTGCTGTATTCATCGGATGATGGGTTCGTCCACATTCAGAGGTCATTCCTCTTCTACAGGAACTCATCGTCAAGTCCGTGGCCTGGTTAGGGCAAGCCTGAAACGCGAACAGCGTAAACAGATGTTTGAGCAACTGGCTGAATATTATGAACCACAGAATCATTTCGAATAAAAACATATGGTAAAGACAATCAAGTCAATTAAAGAAATATCCGAAAATAGTCTGGAGCCCGGTCTCTTTCTTATCGATGACGGCGAAGAAGAAAGCCAGACATCAACTGCCGCAGAGGTCGCTTTTCCATTGGCCGTCGATAATAGAATATCTACCGTTCTCTTCTCACTTGAGAAGAAGGAGGATGATATCGTAAGTGATCTTCTGAACATTATATTCTCTCGATACACGGATAATATCGCCAGGCTTGCTACAGCACCGAAAGAAGAATGGGATAAGGCCAAAAACGGAATCATCACTTTGTCAAAAGCCCCTTTGTTTATGGATGATTCCACTGAAGTATCGGTTGGCGAAATGCACACTATGGCGAAGGTTATTATCTCCGAGCAGAAGGTGCGGGTCTTCATCATTGACGGAATTCATCTTCTTGAGGAAGAGAATCCTATCAAACATTTGGAGGAAATGGCAGCAGACCTGAATGTGACAATAATTGCGTTACAGAAACATAACACTCAATAATCACAAATCAACATGAAACCGAGAATCTTAGTATTTACCATCGCGTTGCTGGCATCCTTCACTGCAGCAGCGCAGAGCACCAATCCGCTGAACTACAGCGGCAGAATGTATGTCGAGGCCATTGAAATCATCGCCACGCCCCGCTATGTCTCCTACGAGGACCACGCCATTCTATCACAGCAGATGCGCATCCCTTCTGTCGAAATTACCAAGTGCGATATGGCCTTCGAGAAAGGAACAGTCACCGTGAAGGACAATGAAATGAAGATAAAGGTCAATGGATGTAAGAAGTACGACACCGACTACGGCTGGGTAGTTGTCGTCTATGTGGATCTAGTCGATGAAGGCGACAAAGCCGAGTTGGTCTGGCCGGAGTACGGAAAACCATTCTTCCAGCAGATAACCAAAGCCGATGACGGCGTTAAGATTGCCCGCATGGTCCTGTCCAGGAAGCCCTATGTGGCCGATGAGGCAGAAGCATTGAGGTATATGCTGATGGGGCTCGGGGCGATCTAGGCCGATGGTGACCTGTTCCAGTTGTAGTGCCGATGCGTATGTCAATATGAAGGCGGTCAAAGCCAGTTCGCTGCGCTAAAGCTCCGCTCACTCGCTTTGGTTACGCCCTCCAGGACACAAAGCGCCACTCCAAACTCCACTTATGGCAGCTCCACTGCGAAACTCTTCATTCCGCGCCGCACATCGCGCATAAAGGGAATAAGGTCAAGAGACTGTGACCGGACAAGCCGGCCACAGACTCTTGCTGGTTTGTCCCCCACCGCCCTGATATGAACCCCAAAAGTTGGACGGTTAATAATAGATTATTATATACAATAAGTCCGGTACTGCTCCGGACTCATTCCGTTTAACCGCAGTTTGATTCGTTCGTGGTTGTAGTAATATATATACTTTCGGAGTTCCTTCTGGAACTCGTCCATAATATTCCACTGACGTGAATATAGCAATTCTGTTTTCATTATTCTAAAGAAGTTCTCCATCATAGCGTTGTCGAGACAGTTACCCTTTCTGGAGATGCTTTGTTCTATGCCATTCTTTTTCAGTGTATTTTGATACTTAACATGCTGATAATGCCATCATTGATCTGAATGAAGGATTAAGCCTTCATGGTTAGGGATCTTTTTCATGGCGTTATTGACCATATCAATAACCATTTTTATAATACTCCCGGATTTTAATACAGGTGCTTTATTTAAAAACAATAACTTCGCACCATAAAGCATTGTGGGCTGGAGCCTGCACAACTCACTCGATACGTCAAACTGCATAGATGCGCTCAAAAGTGCCATTACAAGGCACGGAGCTCCGGAGATAATCAACTCTGATCAGGAATACGTATTCCAGGCCATGGTCGGCCACTAATTTACCTCATCATTTTAATAACATCTTCCGGCAACATCGCATTCCCGGCATCATCTTTCGGAGCATTCTTAAGAAACAGCATAGGAACAATAGTGTAGCTCTTGGCAAACGGCAGCAAATTAGCTTTACGGAGAAGTTCGGCTGTCAATTGTTTCCCATTCTCCCCTGTTGTCCACTTGCATTCGCCAACAAGCAGATATTTTTTGTCAAGCGATTCGGCCATAACATCGAACTCGACCTGTTCCGGCTTCTTATCCTCATTGAGAATAGAACCCCACCAACGTTTTGCCTTACCGTAAACAATTCCATTGACCATATTTCCCGTTACAGCATCCCTGCATAGTTTTTCCCAATGAATACTCACATACTCCGAGAAATGGGCTGTCAGTGCCTGTTCTAATGGTAAGCGACGGCCAAGCTCGATAAACGAGCGATTAGGAACGACAAACTGATAGTAGAATGCCATAAAAGGGTCTGCAATCTTATATAGGCTCTTTTTTGCATTCTTTTCGTCGGTTCCGAAAGGAACATCTTTCTCTAAAAATCCGAGGTCTATAAGTTTCTTCAACGGACGCGACAGATTGGTTGCCGGCTCATCGCATCGTGCGGCAATTTCGGAAAGCCGGTTTGCGCCAGTCCCAATATAAGACATGATCGTTGAAGTCTTGACAATATCCTTGACATCATCCTGAAATAGTTTTATCGGCTCTTCATAAAGAGTCCCATTTACCGAAAGGATATTGCGCCACAGGGCATCATCAAGCGAACTTCTGTTTTCCCTCAGTTCCCAATAACGCGGCACACCGCCCCATACGGCATACTCTTCAATGGCATTCATCGCATTAAGATGCAAAGCCTTTTGAATATACGGCAAGCGTATCGGCGTAAGTCTCATAATCTCATCAGCACGCCCATATAGAGGTGCGGTAGAATCAAGGAACAACCCATACATCATATTTTGTGATGAACCGCAAAGCACAAGGTTATACTTCAACAGCTTCTCATCAACAAGTTTCTGCAATACAGACGGCAACTCTGGCGATTGCTCTACAAGATACGGAAATTCATCCAAGCATAAAGTAAAACGTTTGTCTGTCCGATAATTGACCGCACGAAATATAGATTCCCAATCCGGATATGTCAGTTTGTCGAAATCCGGGAAGATTTGTGCTATTACTTTTGCAAGCAATACTCTCTGATGTTGCTCTTCAGAACGGTCTGCAAGGAAGTAAACATCATTTTCTGACAACACCCTTTTAATAAGCGTTGACTTACCCAGCCGTCTGCGACCGTACATCACGACTAACGAGGACGTCTCTCTTGCAAGTGCATCCTTTAATCGTGCAGCTTCATCTATTCTATCAACGAATTTCATATATCCTGTTTATTATGCAATGCAAACATAATGTTTTTGTTGCATAATACAAAATTTTAAACAATGTTTTTTATTCCAACAGAACAAATCGCCTCTTTTGTATAACCGATATGGATCGAGAAGTACAATTCCTCCTGTACTATATGCCGGAAGACAGCGGCAAAGTGCAGGCCGTCATAAAAGATGAAACGATGTGGTGTACCCTGATTACGGAATATGTTACCTCAAATACTTTCATCCGAGACGGACTCTGACATATTCAAAAAAGATTGCTTTACTTTGCATCGGGAAAATGATAAGGTTGGTGATTCTGAAGGATCACCTAAGAAACTAAATAAAGGAATTTGATATGTACTTGGAAAAAATCAACGGCCCGGCCGACATCAAGAAGTTGAGCGTCGAACAGCTCAACGTCCTTGCTGATGAGACCAGGCACTATCTGATCGAAAAGGTCAGCAATCACGGCGGCCACGTCGGCCCGAACCTCGGAATGGTGGAAGCCACTGTGGCTCTGCACTATGTGTTCAACTCCCCTGTCGACAAGATCGTCTTCGATGTCTCACATCAGAGCTACGCGCATAAGATCCTGACTGGCAGGAAGCAGGCGTTTATGGATCCGGCCCACTACAATGACGTGACCGGTTTCAGCGAGCCGTCCGAAAGCGAGCACGATCATTTTGTCATCGGCCATACATCGACCTCGATCAGCCTTGCCTGCGGACTTGTCAAAGGACGTGACCTGGCAGGTGGAAAGGAGAATGTCATCGCTGTGATCGGCGACGGATCATTGAGCGGCGGCGAAGCCCTTGAGGGACTGAGCGTGGCAGGGTCTGAGCTTAACAGCAACTTCATCATCATCGTCAACGACAACCAGATGTCGATAGCGGAGAACCACGGCGGTCTGTACAAGAACCTTCAGCTGCTTAGGGAGACCAACGGAAAGGCGGAGGTCAACCTTTTCAAGGCGATGGGTCTTGAATATGTCTATGTGGGCGACGGTAACGATGTCGCCACTCTCATCGATGCCTTCCAAAAGGTCAAGGACACCGACAAGCCGGTTGTCGTGCACATCAACACTCTCAAAGGCAAGGGCTTGAAGTACGCCGAGGAGAACAAGGAGAAATGGCATTTCGGTGGTCCATTCTATGTGGAGACCGGTGAGCCTAAATTCAAAAGCACAGCCGAGGACTACGGTGATCTTACCGGAAAATATCTGCTGGAGAAAATGCAGTCAAATCCAGAGCTTGTCGCAATCACTTCCGGCACGCCTACCGTGTTCGGGTTCACCCAGCCTCGCAGGGTACAGGCCGGGAAACAGTTCGTGGACGTGGGAATCGCCGAGGAGACCGCTGTGGCGATGGCATCCGGTATCGCAAAACGTGGCGGAAAACCTGTCTGGGGAGTTTACAGCACATTCATCCAGAGAACATACGACCAACTCTCACAGGATCTCTGCATCAATGACAACTCGGCCCTGATGCTCGTGTTCTGGGGCGGAATCGAGAGTATGAACGATGTGACCCACACCTGTTTCTACGACATCACCTTGCTCGCAAATATTCCTAACCTCATTTATCTGGCACCGACTTGCCGTGAGGAATATTTCGCGATGCTGGACTGGGCTATCGCCTACAGGGAGCATCCGGTCGCGATCCGTGTGCCGGTTAACGGAGTTATCTCACGTCCTGAGGTCAAGGCTGAAGGTGTTGACTGGTCTGCGGCCGAGTACGAAATCACCCACAGAGGCAGTCGGGTGGCCGTTCTTGGTCTTGGGGCTTACTACCAGCTCGGAGAGAAGACCTGTGAGCTTCTGAAAGCCCAAGGCGTTAACGCGACGTTGATCAACCCGAGAATCATCACATCCCTCGACACGAAGACCCTTGAGGCACTCAAGGCCGATCACGAACTCGTAATCACTCTTGAAGACGGTCAGATTGACGGTGGCTGGGGCGAGAAAATCGCCAGATTCTACGGCGACAGCGATGTGAAAGTCCTCGTCAGAGGCCAGCGCAAACAGTTCGAGGACAGCTATGTGGTCGAAGAACTGCTGAAAGAGAACCGCCTCACTCCTGAGCAGATCACCGAGGATGTCCTCCTGGCCCTGAGCAAATAACGGAAAACTTCATATTCAAAAAAGATCAGGCCGCCATTAATGCCGCGCGCCTGATCTTTCTTTTTATGTCTTTATCTGCCCGAACTTTCGTTTTATCTGAGAATATACCCGTGGTGAATCAGGTCCTCCCGGCTTTTGATCGGGAAGGTGTAGCCGTCACGTATTATATAAAGGTCATCCGTTATTTCGATGATGGCATCGTACAAGTGGTCGGAAACAATGATGCCTTTGCTCTTTTTCCGCTCACGGATCAGTTCCTGCATACGTTCTACATAGACCGGAGCTATGTTGGAGAACGGCTCGTCGAGGATGTAGAAATCCGCCTCGCTGTTCAGCACAAGGAACATCTCCGCGACTCTGGCCTCTCCTCCGGAGACTTCTCTGAACATCTTCCGCTGAAAAGAGTGGAATTTCGGGTCAAACCTCACGAGCTCATCGTAATCCACGCCATATAACCTGAAAGCCTCGCCCAATGTGAATTTCCCTGGAACGAACAGATTCTGAGGCAAGTACTTGACACGCTCCCCTATATGTGCATAATCAGTCTTCGGCTCATCGTTGAAGCGGACGAACATATTCTGTGGCTTAAGGCCTCCAACTATACATTTGAACATACAGGATTTGCCGGTACCGTTACGTCCAAGCACTCCGGTCACCCTTCCGCTTTCGGCGGTCAGAAAAGCGCTCTGGAGGACAGTGTGGGAGCCAAACTGCAAATGAACGCTGTCAACAAGCATCCTGTTGCATATCCTATGTTCCAGGTTATAATCATAATAAGGACAAATGCCACAAACTCCACAACAATCGGCATCAAGAAAAACTCGTTACGGCTGATTCCAAGGTTTATGTAGAAATATATTGTCCCCTCCTTTCTGAAAGAATGGAACAAGTACAAGATGACCGGAACGCTCAAACTTTTCAAAAGGACGCAAAGCGAGATCGAAGACGGCAAACCGACCACCAAGGCGGCTGCGGCAAGCGTGACAACACCTGAGACAGCGTATAACGCAGTTCCATATTCCCCCGAAAGCCGGATTTTCCGCAAGATATTCATTATGTGGTGCTTTTGTCTGCCCTCAAAGTTACAAAATTAATATGATATCGGTGCGCAAAAAAGCAGGATTGACTCACGAAAGCACCTACGGCAGCCTCTTTGTGAGTGAAAGGGCATCCAACACGCACAGACTTTTTGCTGGGAAGGGTGCACCGACACTTCGACAGGCTCAGTGCACCGCAAGTTCAGCGACCGGGAACACTGTCAGCAATACGGACGAGATAACGGGATTGTCCACATAGACACGAGACAAGATATTCATTGATTGACATTTGGAATCGCATAATGTCCATACGTCATCTCGAGATTATCGGATTCTGTTATGTAACTTTGCAGACGAAACAAAAAAAGGCAATCTTCAGGCGCAAGCCAAAAGTGCATAACGTCGAATAACAATTGATTAACACAAGAAATTATGAGCACATACAAGAAATTAGACCTTGATACCTACTACAGAAAGGGCGTTTACGAGCGGTTCACCAAGATTGCGAGATGTTCCGTCTCAATCACCGGCAGGATCGACATCACCGGGCTTTATGAATATTCCAAAAGGACCGGCACGAAGTTCTACATCAACTTCCTCTACCTGCTGGCGAAGGTGATGAACTCGCGGGAGGACTACCGGATGGCGTACCTTTGGCAAAGCGACGAGGTCGTCGTCTATGACCGCATCAACCCGTGCCAGTACGTCTTCAACGAGGCCACCGAGACCTGCACGCCTGTGTACACTGAATATTCCGATGAATATTCCACTTTCTATGCCGCTTGCAAGAGGGACATTGAATATACCAAGGCACATCCTGAATATCATTTCGATCCGGTGGGACATCCTAACTGGTTCGACGCGTCATTCATTCCGTGGATCTCATACGATTCTCTGAATGTGGAGCTTCCGGACGGCCATCTCTACTACCAGCCAATCGTCAACTGGTGAAAGTTCCGTGAAGAGAACGGCCGCATGATGATGCCTGTGACTGTCAGGATGAACCACGCCGTCGCTGACGGCTATCTGATCTCCAAGGTCTTCACCCTCCTCGAAGCCGCCATCGCCGATTTCTGCGCCGGTCATACTAAAGGATAGAGCAAACACTTTAGTTTCTGGAATTCAAAGCGTGGAACGTCACTCGCTCTTTTACAGAAAGTTACAGATTGGTGACGGGACGTTTGGGAGGGCAGAAATTCAGAGTTCATTGATTCTCTGAATATTACAGGACACGAGCAGTCGCTTCGACAAGCTCAGCGACCGGAAAGGTAGCAGGCCAGCAGCCGAATCGGTCACTGAGCCTGTCGAAGTGACCTCTTGACAACAATAAGTTGCCAGTAGAGCAGAGCCAACAGGACAATCAGTCCGCCGGCGATTCCGATGAACGAGATCGACAGATGCGTGCAGACCATTCCACCGATCAAAGCCCCCGTCCCTATGCCGAAATTGAATATTCCCGAAAAGATTGACATAGCGACCGAGGTCTGCGACTGCGGAGTGTCCGTGATGATCTCTGACTGCATCGCCACATTGAACGCTGTCGCCGACATTCCTATTATTGTGCAGACAGCGATTGTGACTGGAACACTGAATGCGGAAGGTAGCAGGAGCACGACTCCACCGATCAATCCAAGCAGCGTGACATTGATGAATTTGAACCTATATTTAGGGAAATACTTTGAAAACAACATACTTCCGATGATCCCGGCTCCACCGAAGAGCATCAAAGTCAGCGTGATCTGGTTCTCTGTCATCTTTCCGACCTGCTGAAGGAACGGCTCAATGTAGCTGTACGCTGTATAATAACCGGTGGCAAAGGCAGCGGTGGTTATGAATATTCCGATGAGTATCTTGTTCTTCAACATTGTAGGCAGGTCATGGGCAGTCATACCGCCTCCGCTCGGCACCTTCGGGAGCAATGTGAACAGATAGAGGAACACAACCAGCGCGACCGCACCTATACTCAGGAACGTAATTCTCCAGCCCACGCTGAGCCCGATGACGCGTCCGAGTGGCAGGCCGAGAATCATCGCTATTGATGATCCTGTGACTATCATACTTAGGGCTATGGGCTTATGGCTCTCCGGAACGATCCTGACAGCGATGATCGACACGATTGACCAGAAGATCGAATGGGCGCAGGCCACACCGATTCTGGAAACCATCAGCATCCCGAAAGATGTTGACTGATAAGACATAACCTGGAACGAAGTGAACACCGCCACGACTCCAAGAAGCAGCTTACGCATCTCCATCTTCGATGTCATCAGCATAAGCGGCATCGAAAGGATCATCACGACCCAAGCATAGACGGAAATCAGCATTCCTGCCTTGGCCTCCGTCAATCCGAAATCCCTGCCGATGTCTGTCAGCAGCGCGATCGGAATGAATTCCGAAGTGTTGAATATGAACGTCGACAGCGTCAGCCCCACCAGGGCCATCCACGTTTTCAAGGACATCTCAGGTTCCTTGATCTGATCTGTCATCACCATATTAATATTCCTTCTAACTAACCGGACGCAAATTTAGAAAAGAATCTGGATTGTTGTACCTTACTGCGTGATATAAAACAATTTACATATTCGTTGAAATGTTTTGGGCACTTAGGAATCTGCCTTCGTTTGCGGTTATATTCGCAGACATATTCATAAAACAAAGTTTGCTTGGATGGCAGAATATTCCTATCTTTATGCAGATTAAACTGTTCGCTTTATGACAAAGGATGTCGCATTGGTGCTTTCAAGCGGCGGGCCGAGAGGTTTCGCATATATTGGTGCTATAGAAGAGTTGGAGAGAAGGGGGTATAACATCACTTCGGTGGCAGGCTGCTCCATCGGTTCGCTCGTCGGGGGTGTCTATGCCGCTGGAGGTTTGGAAGAGTTCAAGAAATGGCTGTTCGGCCTTGACAACTCCAAACTTGTCTCGCTGCTTGATATCTCGATCAGCAAAAGCTATCTTGTCAAGGGAGACAAGGTCATTTCGGCCATCAAAGAGGTTGTCCCGGATGTGAACATAGAGGACCTTCGCATTCCTTATAGGGCCGTGGCGACCGATCTATATACCGGTGAGGAAGTCGTGTTCAAGGAGGGGAAACTTTTTGACGCGATAAGGGCCTCTATCTCAATCCCATCGCTATTCCGCCCGGTGAAGTACGGGCGACATACATTGATTGATGGCGGAATCGTGAACACGATGCCTCTCAGCCAGGCAGTCCGGAACGGTCACGACATAGTTGTGGCGTTCGATGTCAACCAGATAGACTCAGAGAAGATAGCCGGCTATGTCACCGCTCTGGACGAAGTCCACGAGGCCGATTCGGAACTTGTGTCCGACACATTTGACACGCTCGGTGAGCTCGTTTCCAGAAAAGGCCTTCCTATTACCGACCGCGTGAGGATGCTGAGCGACGAGGCGCAGAAGGCCTACAAGGAGATGCGCGGCATCGGCCGCAAGACCAAGGAGCTTGAGACGAAGGCAGAAGCCGAAAACGTTCCGATGAGCGACAACTACTACTCGATTCTAAGCAGAACCTTCTCCCTGATGAACCGCACGATCTCGATGCTGTCCGTCCAACTCTACAAGCCCGATGTCCTTGTGAATATGAACTTCGACTCCTACGGTGCCATCCCCGACTACGCCAAAGGCGAGGAGATCGCCGCCAAAGGCCGTGAGCTGATGTCCGGCGCCCTTGATGAATATGAAAGCCGCGCGACCAGTCCAGCATCGCCGGCATAGCCCCTCGACTATTTTGTCCGGGGAAAAGCCTTTCTGGTGGACAAACTGGTCTATAACAAAGGGTTATCCGGTGAGAAGCCCTTTTGGGTGGACAAACCAGTAAATAACAAAGGTTTATCCGGGGGAAAGCCCTTTCCCCAGACAAAACAAATGGAATATTACAATGTTAGAGACAATACTAATTGCTGTTGTAGGCACGACAATCGGGATAATGGTCCATTCGCTCAATGCAAATGTACTCACAGGCAACCTTTCCTGACGGATAAGGCGGATTTCTATTTCGATGAGATGTATTCCCGATATGCGGCTCAGAAGAATCCCAAAGACTTCACAGCCGAGGGTAAGAGTATTATATGGGAATATGCGTCAAATCACATAGCGATGTTCCTTACTTGGGTGATTGACAATGGATTCTACGGGAATATTCACTATGAAGCCTCTGATGATATCCAACTGGTAAAGGCACGGAAAATGACTGGAACGGAGTTCCTTGCCAAACATTGTGACTATCGGCTGAGCGATGAGGATTTCAGCCCGGAAATCATGCCGTTTGTGGAATGCTATTACTTTCAAAAATATATTCAGTAATATGACAAGCTGTTCAGTAAGAAAGCGATGGCTCTCCTACACCCTTCTCCGTTTTCTTGGGAGGACTACGATTTGATCGCCAAGCGTATAACAAGAGCTTACAAACTCTGGAAATTCTGCGGATCGGGCAAATGAACGAATCGCGGAAATCCTAAATCACTGAATTTTAGCCAATTGCAATATCCTGCCAGTCAAATCCAGAGGGCAGCATTTACGAATATATTCAATATCAAATAGTTGCATACCACAGCAGAATCATCGGCCAAGCAGGCGATCTCTCATAGAAGACAGCCGTGACTCGTCCGAATCCGCAAAAAGTGTTGTTTCATCCGAAATTCTTGTAACAGGTATCTTTTACGTTGTCCATAACTTTGCAAAGTCAAAAAAGGACAGATAAGAAAAAGAGAATCATTACAGGATTGGTTGCGCTGACATCAATGGTCAGCTCAGCCGCTGCGCAGGACATCTATAGGACTGCGCAAACGTACCGATGGTACAACTCAACAATGGAATACTGATGCCTCAATTCGGCCTGGGGACATTCTTCCAGCCGTCGGACTCGGTGTGCGAGCAGTCTTGCCTCACGGCGTTGAAGGCCGGCTACCGTCACATCGACACCGCACACGCCTACAATGACGAGGCCGGGGTCGGGCGCGCGGTGAAGGAAAGCGGAATCCCTCGCGAGGAAATATGGATCACCAGCAAACTCTGGCCGACAGAATACGGGGAAGGAAAGACATTGAAGGCGATAGACGAGATGCTGGGACGGCTTCAATTGGACTACATTGACCTTCTGTATGTGCATCAGCCTGTGGGCGACTTTGTAGGCGCATGGAAAGACATGGAGAAGGCCGTGGCGATGGGCAAGGTCAGGGTATTGGGAATCAGTAATTTTGACGCAAGCGATGAGGTCTTCGACAAGATAATGCGTGAGTCTGTCGTAAAGCCGGCGCTCCTTCAGATGGAATGTCATCCATACGCGCAGAGACTGGCGATGAGGGAAAAGGCGAAGCGATACGGAATATATGTCACCAGCTGGTTCCCTTTGGGCGGGGCTATGAGCAAAGGCGCTCTGCTCAAGGAGGAACGCTTCTTCAATATGTCGCTTGAAGAGAAGGAGCGCGCCTATCTCGGAAACATGCAGATCCCTGCGGAAAGGAAGTGATTATGTACGAAAAGACATTAGGTCTGAGCGGTCTGCGAGTCTCAGCGGTGGGACTGGGCTGTATGGGAATGAGCCACGCATACGGTGCGCCAGCTGATGAACTGGAGATGACGGAGCTTCTTGCCGATGCCGTGGAGATGGGCTATACTCTCTTCGATACCGCCGAGGTATATTGCACGCCGGATAGTCTACACCATAATGAGGAACTGTTGGGAAAGGCATTGCGCCCGTTACCGCAACGAAAACGTCTCACTTGCAGACCTCCGTGCGGCCAACAGTCAGCACCGGTAGATAAATATCATTACGGCTCATTTCTGGCAGGCAAACCTTTACCCTGAACGATTCCGCAGCATTTCACAATATTCAGTAGGAGTTAGAAGCTGTTTTGAATTGTTTGTTTGAAGGTTTGAGAGTGAAAAACTTCAGTTTCGACCGCTTCTTCCAAGGAAGATAGCGGTGCTATCTGACTGAAGAAGCGGGAAGAAAATGAAGATTTTTCACCTCAAAGAACATTTCAAACAATTCAAAACAGCTTCTTATTCCCGTCTGCTTCTTGAACAGCGGTCTTCTAGTCAACAACTTCTTCAAGTAGCGATCGCGGGCATAAAGATCATCCGAGAACGACATCGAGGACCATCATCAAGACAAAGCCGATGGCGAAACCGATGGTGCTGATGTTGGAGTGCTGGCCTACTGAGGCTTCGGGAATCAACTCTTCGACAACGACATAGAGCATCGCGCCGGCGGCGAAGGCGAGGAAATACGGCAGGATCGGGGTCATCAATGAGGCCAGAAGGATCACCAGAACCGCGCCGATTGGCTCGACAATTCCGCTCAAACCTCCGATCAGGAAGGATTTGCGGCGGGAGTTGCCGGCGGCGCGCATCGGCATCGAGATGATAGCGCCTTCAGGAATATTCTGGATCGCTATTCCTATCGCGGTTGCCATAGCGGCGGCGGGGGCGATTCCGATCCCGTCCTGCAATGAGCCGGCGATCACCACACCGACAGCCATTCCCTCAGGAATATTATGGATAGTCACCGCAAGAGCCAGCATAGCGGTCTTGGAAATTCTCGCCTTGAGGCCTTCCGGACTCTCATCGCCGATGTGAAGGTGAGGAGTCAGGTAATCGACAGCCAACAGGAAACCCATTCCGGCAATGAAACCGATAGCGGCCGGCATAACAGTACAGATGCCTTTCCCTGCCGACATTTCCATACTCGGAATCAGCAAGGACCACACGGAAGCAGCCACCATTACTCCGGAAGCGAAACCAAGCAGTGCCTTCTGCAGCAGGGCGGGCATCTCTTTCTTCATAAAGAAAACGAAAGCGGAACCGATCAGAGTGCCGGCGAAAGGAATCAGCAAGGTCGCTATTATCGAAGTGTTCATATTCATTAATCCAATTTTACACGAATGTAGTGATTTTATTGTAATTTTGTCGTATGGTTGAGACGGACAACACGACAGAAGTTCTGGAAGTCGCTTCGATCGCAGGGCACATCCTGCTGGAGAACGGGGCGGAGATTTCCCGTGTAGAGGACACTATGGAACGGATCGCATCGCATTACGGGGTGGATTCCGGACATTTTTTCGTGCTCAGCAACGGCATATTCACAACCGGCTCGCTCGGGAAGTACGCCAATGTCGAGTTCATTCCTATCCGTGGAATCCAGCTTTCAAAAGTGGTCGCTGTCAATAAGTTAAGTTACGAGATAGCGGCTGGGAAACACACTCTGTCAGAGGCTCGGCAACGACTGGAAGCCATAAAGGACGCTCCCGCTAAACCGGCCTGGGAACAAATCGCCGGGTCAGCCTTTGGGGCAGCCGGTTTCTGCGCCGTGTTCGGCGGAGGGTTTATGGACTGCGCCGCTGACTTCGTGATAGGCGCGCTGCTCTACGTATTCTGCCTCTTCGTAAGCGGTTCATTATCAAAAATTGTTGGAGGCATCTGCAACGCCCTCGTGGCCACAATACTCTGTCTCGCTTCCTACAGATTAGGATTCGGCGACAGCCTCAGCAACATCATCATCGGAGCGGTGATGCCGCTCATCCCCGGAGTTCCGTTCGTGAACGGAGTCCGGGATCTGGCCAATTCCGACTACATAGCCGGGTTGACAAGGCTCACGGACGCGATGCTCGGATTCATCTGCATAGCTCTCGGCGTGAGTATCAGCTTCATAGCGGACGGATGGGTGTTCGGAGGAATGATCAAACTCAGCGGAATGACCGTCAATCCCGAGACCGCCGGAATCATGTGGCAATGCCTCGCCGCGTTCGTCGGCACATTAGCCTTTGCGATCCTGTTCGGCGCGCCACGCAGACAGTATTTCACGGCGGGAGTGATCGGAGCCATCGGCTGGGTCATCTACCTGATGCTCACAAGGTTCTGCCACAGCGGACCGACAGTCGCCATCATCCTTGCCACTGCGATAGTCTGCATCCTTTCCCGCTTCACCGCCGTCAAGGACAAATGCCCGAGCACGGTCTATCTGCTATGCGGAATATTTCCGCTCGTCCCTGGAGCCGGAATATTCTGGTTCACTTACTACCTCGTCTCAAGCCAGTTCTACCTCTCCGCGTCCGCCGGATTCACCGCCGTCAAAGGCGCGATCGCGATAGTGCTTGGAATAATCTTCGCGATGGAACTGCCGCAACGACTTTTCTCCGGAAAAAGGAAAGGCTAATCCTCAAACTCGATATCGTGAGACGGCAAGGCCTTTTTCTTGCGGAAGACGACCCTCTCGCTCATAAAGAAGTTAAGTCCACCTGACACGCACAGTGCCAGCAGGTTACACCACACGACATTCCACCGGAACATCCTCTGGATCAGAAGCAGGAAGGCCATCTTGACCAAGAACGCCCCGATGCAGGATAGATTGTAGCCGCCCAGGTGACGGAAAAACGACCTTGCGGTACGGCGCGACACCCTGTCCTTCCAGATAAGGAAATAGGCCACGACGAAATTGGTCACGGCCGCGCACTCGAACGAGATAGCCGGGGAGATGATGTACTGGCCGAAATACGTGCTGAAAACCCATTTGGAGAAGACCCAAAGCACAACCGTGTCCACAATCGTCCCCAAAAGGCTCGACGCGGAAAACTCTGCGAATCTCTTGACTAATTTAAGCCACGGTCTGGTCATCACTCTCAGTTTCGGACGGCAAACTTACGGAAAAAACGTGAATATTTGGATAAAAAGCCAATCTATTCAGTAAATTTGTCGTTCAGCAAGCGGTGATTGCCGCGAATGAGACATTTAAAAACGAACGAGCAATGTCAGAAGAAATGAACATAGTGCGTGACCTCGCCGTGATCCTTATCTCGGCGGGAGTGTTCACGATAATATCCAAGGCACTCAAACAACCGCTAATCATCGGCTACATCCTCGCCGGTTTCTTGATCGGCCCGAACATCAGCTTCTTTCCGGGAATATCCAGCGAGGCGACCGTCCACCAATGGTCGGAGATCGGCATAATATTCCTGATGTTCGGCCTCGGCTTGGAGTTCAGTTTCAAGAAGTTGCTGAAGGTCGGCGGAAGCGCCATCGTCACTGCGGCCGTGAAGTTCATCGGAGTGTTCCTGATCGGATTTGTCACGGCCCAGGCCCTGTCCTGGAGCTTTATGGAAAGCGTTTTCCTCGGCGGTTTGCTGTCGATGTCCTCCACGATGGTCGTGCTGAAATCCTACGATGACCTCGGCTTGAAGAACAAGCCGTACGCCGGAGTCGTGTTCGGAACCCTTGTGGTGGAAGACCTCATAGCGATCCTGTTGATGGTGCTGCTCTCGACAATGGCCGTCTCACAATCCTTCGCAGGCAAGGAGCTGATAATGAATATAGCGAAGCTCGTCTTCTTCCTGATTCTTTGGTTCCTCGTCGGAATCTACGTCATCCCTACCCTGCTGAAAAAGGCCAAGGAATATCTCAACGACGAGATTCTCCTGATTGTCAGTATCGGCCTCTGCTTCGGGATGGTCGCTCTGGCCACATCGGTCGGATTCTCATCCGCACTCGGTGCCTTCGTTATGGGGTCCATCCTTGCAGAAACTTCTGAAAGCGAACACATTGACCACATCGTAGAGCCTATCAAGAACCTTTTCGGAGCCATATTCTTTGTCTCTGTCGGAATGATGGTCGCCCCATCGGTGATCGCCGAGCACTGGGCGATGATCCTGCTGCTCTCCGTGATCGTAATAATCAGCCACATCATTTTCGCAGGAGCCGGCATCATCCTGACCGGCAACGGTTTGGACAACGCCGTCCACACTGGGTTCAGCCTCGCACAACTGGGAGAGTTCGGATTCATCATCGCCGGAGTCGGCTGCACCCTCGGCGTGATGAGGGATTTCATCTATCCGGTGATCATAGCGGTCTCCGTCATAACAACGTTCACGACTCCGTTTATGATAAAGCTGGCGGATCCGTGCTATAATCTGTTAAACAAACGGTTACCGGCCAAATGGATCGACAGGCTCGCCCAGATGAACGACTCCGGCAAACAGACCGCCGCCGAGCACAACGAATGGAAAACTCTGCTGAACGCCTATTTCACACGCATCGTCCTCTATGGCGTGATCCTGATAGCGATCTACATAGGATCAAAGCTTTATCTCAGACCTGCTGTAGAGAAATTTTCCCCGGAGCTAAGCGTGACCATACATAAGGTTATCGAGGTCGGAATAACCCTTGCGGCGATGCTCCCGTTCCTTTTCGGTCTCGGAGTCCATTCCGGCTCCATCAGCAAATCCGCCCCTAAACTCCTGAAAGAGAAGCCGAGTAACATCTGGCCGTTGATGGGGCTGATCTTCGCGCGCTCATTCCTTGCCGTGGGAATCGTACTGGCTGTGTTGTCGTCATATTTCCACCTCGCAGGCTGGACGGTTCTGGCAATCTTCTTCGCCGGCATAATATTCATTCTCTTCGCCCGCCGGTCCATCCATAAATATTCAGCGTTGGAGATGCGTTTCCTTTCAAACTTCAATGAAAAGGAGGAGAATGAAAGGCGCAGCAAGCCGGTCGCTTCTTCCGTCAGCCAGAAACTCGCCGACTATGACGTTCACACAGAGACGCTTACCGTCTCCCAGAATTCCACCTACGCCGGAAAGGCTCTCAAGGATATTCCTTTCAGGGCAGAAACGGGGGCGAACATCATCAAAATCACCAGAGGGTCAATGAATATGATCGTTCCGTCCGGTGATGTGTCGCTGTTCCCGGGCGACCAGATGCTCGCCGTCGGCACATCCGCCCAACTCGAATCCTTGAGGAATATGATGGCGTGCGCCGTCGCTCCGGAAATTCAGGACTCTGGAAATAGTTTCAAGATCGTGCCTGAGGCTCTTACCGAGGAATCGTTCCTGACCGGAAAGACCCTACGCGGCACGAACCTCCGGAAATATCACTGTATGGTCATCAGCGTGCTCAGGGGTTCAGAATTCATCACCAACCCGGAACCCGATTTCAGGTTCCAGGCCGGTGACACTGTCTGGATCGCCGGCAATCTGGCCGAGCTGGAGACCGTCTAGAACTTCACGAATTCAGGATTGAGATACGGTTTCAAGTCAATCCAGAAGACCGTAACCTCAATGATGCCTTCAGCGTAGCTCGCGATCTCGTAAGGCTGGTAGTACCAAGTCACTCCCGCGCCTGACACACCGCAATGTCCATTAGGAACCAGGCCTTCACTGAACATCACACTTTCATTAATGTCTTCAACTCCCCTGTCCAACGCAAGCTTGGACTTGATCAATTCCGTTACCGGAGCGACATAGCCAGGCTTGAACAATTCGTTTTCCGTCACGATCTCGCCAGTCTTCAGGTTGATGATGTTCGGAATCAGATAATGCATTCCGTGGGCTCCGCCAAGGTAGTCCTCGCTGTACACCTGGTAGGTCTGGAGATCCATGAACCCTTCCGCGAACTTTCCCTGAACGGTGTAGTACCAGTTGCAGGTCATCGCCGCGTTATAGTTATAGTCATAGTCTAATCCATTCTCCTTGGCGTAGGCGACAGCATCGTCATAGACTCTTCCCGCCTCCCTCTGGTAGTTGGCCATCAACGTGTCCGACACGGCATCGGAAGCCTCCTCCACCGAAAAACCGTCATATTTCTCTCCGAAACAAGCCTTTACGATAGAGTTGTTGATCTTCTTCTTCAAAGCGTTACCGCCCTCGAAGCTCTTGTAGTACTCGACAGAATGAACTATCTGCACCGAAGCGGAGTCACTCTGCGCGAGCGTCTGCTCGTAAGTGTCGGCAAAAGTGGCGACCTCAGTCTCATTGTCAGAACAGGAAGCCAAGGTCAGGGTCAGGGCCATCGCGGCGACGGCGAATGGTAAAATTCTCTGATTCATCTCAAATAGTATTTGGTTTAAGACAAAGATAAATATTATTCTGTAATTTACTAAATTTGCAAAGTATTATGGAACGAACTATCAACAGACTGAAAATGAACGGCTGGCTGGCGTTGAGTCCGCTGGCTGTGTTTTTGGTGACTTATCTGGCGTCGTCGCTGGTGGCTCACGACTTTTATAAGGTGCCGGTGGCGTCGGCGTTTCTGATCGCGTCGGTCTATGCGATGCTGATCACGAAAGGGGCTGTGGCGGAAAGGATAAACATATTCTCAAGCGGTGCTGGCAACAAGAATGTTCTGCTGATGATCTGGATATTCGTGATGGCGGGGGCGTTCGCGACCACGGCAAAGGCGATAGGGAGCGTGGAAGCGACTGTCAATCTGACACTTACTATCCTTCCGGGGAGATGGCTGCTGGCCGGACTGTTTCTGGCTTCCTGCTTCATCTCGATGTCAATCGGCACGAGTGTGGGAACGGTGGTGGCACTTGTCCCAATCGCCTCAGGACTGGCTGAGCAATCTGGTCTGTCTTTGGCGATGCTGACCGGACTGATTGTCGGCGGAGCGTTTTTCGGGGACAATCTGTCTTTCATCTCAGACACGACAATCGCATCGACCACGTCACAAGGCTGCTCGATGTCCGACAAGTTCAAGGCGAACATCTGGATCTGCGGACCGGCGGCTCTGATAGTCACAGTCATCTACATCATCATCGGACTCAGCCACGGAGCGACTCCAGAGATCGGAGAGATTGAATATGTCAAGCTCATCCCATACCTGTCGGTCATCGTACTGGCACTGTGCGGGCTGAATGTCCTGCTTGTACTCGGAATCGGCTTGCTGCTCAGTGCGGCGATCGGATTCGTGAACGGAATGACCTGGCTTGGATTTCTCGGCAGTGTCGGGGACGGAATCGCCGGGATGGGCGAACTGATCATCGTGACAATGCTCTCTGGCGGAATGCTGGAACTGATCCGGCACAATGGCGGTATCGATTTCATCATCAAAGGTTTGACTAAAGGCATCAAAGGCAAGCGAGGAGCTGAGTTCAGCATAGCCGGGCTTGTCGGGCTGTCGAATTTCTGCACGGCCAACAACACGATAGCGATTCTGACGACAGGTGACATCGCCCGCGACATCACCAAAAAATTCGGACTTGATCCGAGGAAATCAGCAAGCCTTCTGGACACGTTCTCCTGCGTCGTACAGGGCATAATCCCTTACGGAGCGCAACTACTGATGGCTTCCGGATTCGCCGGGATCTCCGCCGCGGCGATTATTCCTTGCCTCTACTACCCGTTCGTGCTGTGCGTAGTGGCTTGTTTCTCAATCATATTCAGACTTCCTAAACGTTACTCATAATGGACAGGACCGCAAAGGTAACATTCGTGACACTGGTCGGATCAGTTGTCAACATCATTCTGACGGTTTTCAAGATCTTCGCCGGTGTTCTTGGACGCTCAACCGCGATGATAGCGGACGGAATCCATTCACTGTCAGACCTTCTGAGCGACATCGTCGTGATTGTGTTCGTGAAGATTTCAGCCAAGGGCCGGGACAAGGACCACGACTACGGGCACGGGAAGTTCGAGACTTTCGCCACACTGATAATCAGTCTGATGCTGATCGTCGTGGCTGTCAACCTGATGTCCGGCGGCATAAACAAGATCCGCCAGATTCTGGATGGAGGAGAAGTAAGTTCTCCCGGAATGATCGCTCTTTGGGCAGCCGTAGCGTCAATAGTCCTGAAAGAAATCCTTTACCGTTACACGATCATCCAAGGAAAGGCTCTGAACAGCCCGATGATGATAGCCAACGCATGGCATCACCGTTCAGATGCTTTCTCGTCCGTTGGCTCACTGCTCGGAATCGCGGGAGCCATATTCCTTGGTGACAAATTCGTCATTCTTGACCCGATCACAGGTTGCGTCATCAGCATATTCATTCTTGTGATGGCTGTGAAGATGTCCGTGCCTGCGATAAAGGAGCTTCTGGATGTGTCTCTTCCGGACGAAGTTGAGGAAAAGATCGAGGCCACGGCCAAATCCGTCAAAGGAGTGGTCGATCTTCACGAGTTGAAGACACGCCGCGAAGGCCCTGGAATAATAATGGAAGGTCACCTTGTCCTGGACTCCGACATCTCCCTCAAAGAAGCCCACAATATCTCCAAGAAGGTCGAGGAGTCCCTCCGCAAGGAATTCGGCCCTGAGACCCAGATCTCCCTTCACCTTGAGCCGGAGGATGACGCAGAGTAAGAGGAATCCGGGAATATTCCTAAGCCCTCAGGGCGCGCATCGCGTTCAGGACAGCGAGGACGGTAACGCCGACATCGGCGAAGACGGCCATCCACATTGTGGCGATGCCAAGGACGGCAAGGACGAGGACGAGAAGTTTTATGAATATGGCGAAGAAGGTGTTCTCCCTTGCCAGACGGAGGGTCTTACGGGCGATCTTCACGCCAAGGGCTATCTTTGACGGCTTGTCATCCATCAAGACCACATCGGCGGCCTCTATCGCGGCATCGGATCCGAGTCCGCCCATCGCTATTCCGAGATCGGCTCTTGCGAGCACAGGAGCGTCGTTGATGCCGTCACCCACAAAGGCGAGCGTCTTTCCGGACGGCTTATTATCAAGAAGTTTCTCTAACTCAGAGACTTTGTCTGCCGGCAAGAGTTCGGCGTGGAACTCGTCAAGCCCGATGGCCGAGGCGACATATTCACCGACCTCACGCTTGTCTCCGGTAAGCATCACAGTCTTTGTGACGCCTTCGGCCTTGAGAGCCTTGATCGCATCGGCGGAATCAGCCTTGATTCTGTCAGAGACCACAATGTGTCCGACGTATGTGCCATCGACGCTGACGTGTACGATCGTGCCGTTCTTCTCACAAGGTTTCCACTTCGCTCCGACCGCGTCCATCATCTTGGTGTTGCCCACGCAGACGGTCTTTCCGTTCACCACAGCGCGTACTCCGTGACCGGCGATCTCCTCGACATTTTCGACCGAGCATCCATCGGCCTCGTCAGGATAAGCGTTCTTAAGTGAGATTGCTATCGGGTGTGACGAATATCTCTCCACGTGTGCCGCAAGATGCAGAAGTTCCTTCTCATCAATCGTTTCCGGATGCACGGCGGTCACATCGAACACGCCTTCGGTAAGTGTGCCGGTCTTGTCAAAGACAACCGTTCCGACTTTGGCCAAAGCCTCAAGATAGTTGGAACCTTTGATCAGGATTCCTTTGGATGACGCTCCGCCGATGCCACCGAAGAATGAGAGCGGAACCGAGATCACAAGGGCGCACGGACAGGAGACGATCAGGAATGTCAGAGCCCTGTAGAGCCAGGTGGCGAATGTGCCGCCGAAATCTCCGGAGAGGACCGGAGGAATGAAAGCCAGCACCAATGCGGCGATCACGACAACCGGGGTGTAGATCTTTGCGAACCTTGAGATGAAGCTTTCGCTCTTGGACTTGTTCTCGGAAGCGTTCTCGACAAGGTCAAGGATCTTGGATGCGGTTGACTCACCGAAAGCCTTCGTGACTTTCGCGCGGATGACTCCGGTAAGGTTCACGCAACCAGAGATAATGTCATCGTCTTTAGAGATGCTCCGTGGAACGCTTTCTCCGGTCAGGGCCACGGTGTTAAGGCTTGAGGTTCCTTCGAGGACTACTCCGTCCATCGGGACTTTCTCGCCCGGTTTTACTACGATTGTCTCTCCGACTTTGACTTCTTCTGGATTGACTGTCAGGATCTTCCCGTCACGTTCAACATTGGCCGTGTCCGGTCTTATGTCCATCAATGCCGAGATTGACTTGCGGCTCCGGCCTTCGGCTATGTCCTCGAAAAGTTCTCCGACCTGGAAGAACAGCATCACGAAGACCGCCTCCGGAAACTGTGTCTCAGCTCCTGGAAGGAATCCGATGCAGAGCGCGCCGATGGTGGCGATGCTCATCAAGAAGTCCTCATCGAAAAAGTCGCCTTTGAGGATATTCTCTCCGGCTTCAAGCAAGGTGTCGTAACCGGCGATGAGATAAGGGATTAAATAAACAAGGAGAAGCTGCCAGACGCTGAGGTCGCACTTCTTCTCGACCAAGACTGCCACGCCAAGCAGGGCGGCTGAAAGAATGATTCTCGCGAATCTGATTTTGTTTTCCTTTTCCATATTCTTTCTTTGACTTTGATTTCAACGGTGCAAAGGTCGATAATCATTTCTGCAACTTGGTTGCAAATTTTGGTTTGGTCAAACCAAAATTTGCAACATATACCCCCCTGCACCCCCTTTGGAGGATTTCGGCCTATGGCCGGTCGGCAGAAGCCGACTTGTCGCTTCGCTCCTGTCATTCTATCGAACGGAATACAATACTTCAAAAAATTAAGTAAATTTGCGATGCGTAATATAAAAACAGATAGGAGATATGCCGAACATAGACCTGACAGAATTGCTTGAGAGGCACGGGGTGAAAACCACGGCCAACAGGCTGATTGTGGCAAAGGCGCTCCTTACCGAGGGCCGTCCGCTGAGCCTTATGGAGCTGGAGGACAAGATCGGCACGATCGACAAGTCTGGAATATTCAGAAGCCTCACGCTGTTCAAGGAGCACCACCTCGTGCACGCGATCGAGGACGGCGGCGACGGCACCCGCTACGAGCTCTGCCTGAGCCACGACTCAGCGCGCGACGAGGACGCGCACGTGCATTTTTTCTGCGAGAGATGCCACCGCACCTTCTGCCTTGAGGACATCCACATTCCCCCTGTGACGCTCCCGGCGGGATATTCAGAAACCACGGCGAACTACCTTATTAAAGGAATATGCCCGCAATGCTCGGAGGACGGCTATGGCGAACAGTAATCGGAATGGAATGGCGGGCGGCAATCTGAAAGGGCATCTGGCACTGCTGGCGGCCTACACGATCTTCGGCGTCAACATCGTACTGACAAAGGACATCTCCAATTCGGCGGTTGTCTCCCCTATCGCATTGTTCACGCTGAGAGCCATCGGAGCGTCAGCTTTGTTCTGGCTGATCTCATTGTTCACGCCTAAAGAGAAAGTCCCGGTCAAAGATCTGATACAGATTGCGTTGGCATCCATATTCGGTCTGTTCATCACCCAATACACGTTCCTCAAAGGCATCACGATGGCCACGACCATAGACGCGTCCATCATCGGAACGCTCGGCCCGATCTTCACCATGTTCTTCGCGTTCATATTCGTGAAAGAGCCTATCACCGCGAAGAAGGCCGCCGGAGTAGGAATCAGCTTCATCGGAATCATATTCCTGATATTCAATTCCGTACATAGTCACAATGGGGTCGAGGCCACGCAGCCTTTAGGGTTTATTCTGCTGTTCCTGAACAGCATCAGCTTCTCGCTGTACCTCGGAGCGTTCAGGCCGCTGATCCAAAGATATTCAGTGATCACTTTTATGAAGTGGATGTTTCTTTTCTCGCTTCTGATGTCGCTGCCGCTGTCATTTGGGGATCTGCTCCACACCGACTACGCCGCCATCAAGTTGACGCAAGCCCTTGAGATAGGCTATCTTATCTTCTTTGCCACCTTTGTCGCATACTTTCTGATTCCGGTCGGCCAGAAAAGCGTCCGCCCGACCATCGTGGCGATGTACACCTACCTTCAGCCGATTCTGGCCTGTCTGCTCAGCGTCATCGGCGGGATGGACACGATGACCTGGCAGAAAATAGTAGCCATCATTATGGTTTTCAGCGGAGTGGCAGTCGTCAACCGGAGCCGCGCCGCTTCACACAATCAAAGTCTCAAACATTTAAATCCATGAATATGAAAAAGATCATCCTTGCTTTGGCAGCCGCCGCGCTGGCCACTTCCGCACTCGCCCAGGAAGTCATCAAGCTTCCGCAGCCTGACAAGAATGTGTCGATGACTCTCTATCAGGCTCTTCAGCAAAGAGCCTCTGTCCGTGAATATTCAGACGCACAGATCAGTGACGCGTCTCTGTCCCGGTTGCTATGGGCCGCATGCGGAGTGAACCGTGAGGACGGAAGGCTGACCGTACCATCAGCCATGAACACACAGGAGGAAAGTGTCTATGTATGCCGGGCTGACGGCGCATGGCTCTTCAACGCCCAGGAAAACATCTTGACGAAGGTTTCCGGAAAGGACATCCGCTCGGATCTGGCTGGTCGTCAGGCATCTGTGGCAAAAGCTCCTTTGTTTCTCGTGATTGTCTGCGACTTGAACAAGTACAAGTTCCGCGATGAGAAAACCGCAATTTTCGGAGCCATCGACGCCGGCTATGTATCCCAGAACATCTGCCTTGCCTGCGAGGCTCTCGGACTGGCCACAGTCCCGCGTGGAAGCATGAACCACGATGCTGTCAAAACCGCCCTTGGCCTCAAGGAAGGACAAGAACTTTTGCTGAACCATCCTGTTGGATACGAGAAAAAGTAACCCATTGTAGAAATGTTTTAAATATTTATTAATAGATAAATAAGTCCCGTCACCCACAAATGGCGGGACTATTTTGTATATTCGATAATAGAATATTTTATGATTTTTTACTACCTTAGCGGATTGTAAAGTAAAAAAACAATGGCTATTACAACCAAGGAAGTGATCAGCAGACAGGATCTGAGGCGTTTCGTCCGGTTCCCGAACGAGTTGTATGCGGACAACGAATACTACGTTCCTCAGATTGAGTCGATGGAAATGGACACCCTCACTCCGGGCAAAAACCGGGCCTTTGAGGTCTGCGAAGGGAAATATTGGCTGGCATACGATGAAAACGGCAAGATTGTCGGCAGAGTCGCCGGCATCATAAACTATAAGTACAACAAAAAGGTTGACAAGAAGATCTGCCGTTTCTGCTGGATAGACTTCATCGAATCACAGGAGGTGGTACACGCCCTGATGGAAAGGGTGAAGGAATATGGCAAGGAAAAAGGAATGGAGATCATTGAAGGCCCTGTCGGTTTCCTTGAGTTTGACATCTCCGGAGTTCTTGTCGAAGGTTTCGACCAACTTCCCACCGCCTACGGAAAGTACAACGCTCCCTACTACGAGCCGATGCTCCTGAAAGAAGGATTCTCGAAAGAGACTGATTTCGTGGAATATAAGATCACTGTTCCGGACAATCTTGACCGTTATTTCCACTTCGCCGAGATGATCGGTGAGCGCTACAATCTCAAGGAAGGCGACTACAAGAACAAGAATGAGCTGCTCCACAAATATGCCGACGGAATATTCCGTGTGATGAACGAATGTTACTCTGTCTTGCACGGATTCTCGGAGCTCTCCCCTGCCCAGTGCGAGGATCTCAAGGACCAGTTCTTCCCGAACCTCAATCTGGACTACGTCTCTGTCATCGTTGACGAGACCGACAAGGTGGTCGGATTCGGAATCACCCTTCCATCACTGTCAAAGGCTCTGCAGAAAGCCAAAGGGCATATGTTCCCGTTCGGGTTCATACACATTCTCAAGGCTTTGCACCACAATGACACGATCGATGCCTTGCTGATAGCCATCTCCAATGAATATAAGGACAAGGGTGTCAATGCGATGATCATCTCCAAGATCGGCCGTGGAATGCACAAGAACGGTATCAAATACGTCGAGAGCACCCGTGAGCTTGAGGAGAACCACAATGTCCAGAACCTTTGGGGCAAATTCGAGCATCACCTCCACAAGAGAGCCAGGATTTACGTCAAAAACATCTAACACATAATTAATATGGCAGACAAGAAAGCGGAAAGAATACAGACCTCCATCCTGAACGGGGTCGAGAAGAAGGCCCTTGTCTGGCTGGCCGAGAGGCAGCCGAAATGGGTCGTATCGGACACACTGACATTCATCGGCACGCTTGGCGCGATCATGATCGGAGCCGGGTACATCCTCTGCAGCGTGAACGTCAACTTCCTTTGGCTCAGCTGCTTCGGCTTCGTAGTCAACTGGTACGGCGACTCCCTTGACGGCACTCTTGCCAGAGTCCGCAAGACCCAGAGACCGATCTACGGCTACTATCTCGACCACACCGTGGACTGCATCAACGAGGCGTTCATGTTCATCGGCCTCGGACTGTCATCACTCATGCGGCTGGATCTGGCGCTGATGATATTCGTGGTCTATCTTTGCCTAACTGTCAACGTCAGCGTGAACGCCCACCTCAAGAGCGAGTTCAGGCTCACCTACGCCAAACTTGGACCTACTGAGTTCAGAGTGATCGCCATTATCTTGACATCTCTCTTTATATTCATAGAGCCGCTCAGGGAGTTCAGCACAGTGGTCAGCATATTCGGCAAGGACATCGACCTCATGGCGCTTGACGTGGCAGGTCTTGTGATCCTGGCCTTGCTTGTGATCATTTATCTGGTGACAATCATCAGTGACGCAAAGGGTTACGCCAAGATGGACCCGATGCCAAAGAGGGAAGACAAATAATGCCTCTTCTTCCAGTAGAACAGATTGAGCAGTTTGCGCCGGTTTTCAAGGGAAAATTCGGCAACACTGTCGCTGGTTTCCTAAGAAAAGTCCTGTCCATCAAGACGCTGTCCGACATTTACGACACGATTGATGAACATCAAGGGGCGGATTTTGCGGGTGCACTCCTGGACAAGCTTGGGGTCAACTACCAGCTGGGAAGCTCACAAAGGCTTGCGAATTTGCCCGACGGGCCGTTCATCACGGTCAGCAACCATCCCTACGGAGGTATGGACGGTGTCATTCTCATTGACCTTATCGGACACATCAGGCCTGGTTTCAAGGTGATGGTGACCGAATTCCTCGCCCTTGTCGAAGCGCTGCGCCCAAGTCTCATCGTCGTCAATCCGAAGAACAACTTGAACAAGGGAATAACAGCCAAGAACATCCAGGGAGTCCGTGAGGTTCTGGAAAGGCTCCACGATGGTGAACCGGTGGGATTCTTCCCTTCAGGAGCGGTCTCGGATCTCAGCCTTAAAGAGATGAAAATCAAGGACAGAGAGTGGCAGGAAGCGGTTCTGAGGCTTATCCGGAAAGCCAAGGTTCCGATTGTCCCTATCCGGTTTTTTGACCACAATTCACTCTGGTTCTACAACCTGGGTCTGATAGACTGGAGGGTGCGCCTGATGCAGCTTCCGCACGAACTTGTCAACAAAAGGTACAGAAGGATCAGAGTCGGCGTCGGAGAGACTCTGACCGTGGAGGAGCAGTCGAAATATTCAGACATCAAGGATTACGGAGCATTCCTCAGAAGCAAGGTCTATGACATGCCGCTTCCGGATGATTTCATCAAGTATAAGGAATTCATTGCCTCCACACGGTAACCATCCTCCACTTTGAATCGCACACAGGACATCACGCGTGCAGGCAATTTACCTAACTTGCTATAATGGTGTAACCATCCTCCACTTGGAATCGCACACAGGACATCCGTTGTCACAATCAATAATTGTTTTGCGCAAATTCTCGAATGAAATTCATTGTATAAATGAAGTTTTTTGTATCTTTGCAGTCCGATCGGGGTATTAGCTCAGCTGGTAGAGCGCAAGGTTCGCAATCTTGAGGTCAGGAGTTCGATCCTCCTATGCTCCACAAAAATCCGCCTCTCAGTCACCTGAGAGGCATTTTTATTCTGAGTCCCCTATCCAAGCGGCCTGCCGCGGCGATGTGCGGCAGTGATCTAACGCTGGCCGGCAGCATATTAAGGAGCATAATCAGCACCATAATCCTTATCGACAATGGTCACGGCTACGACACGCCGTGGAAGCGCCGTACATCGGTCCCTCGATTCGCCATCCGCCAAGCCCTATCTCGAACGGATGGCTTTCTCAAAAGGCCATAAACTGCTCTAGTGCATTGCCTTGGCTACACGGACGAAACACCGGAGGCCAAACCAATACGCGGGGGCATGATCAGGTCACTACTCTTTGATGCAGCGGATTGAATAGGCGTCGGCGCGTCCGGCGGAAGCGGTGGCTGAGACGGATGTGCCGGCGGCCTCGTTCATGAACGCGAGCACACAGAATCCGAAACCTGTGGTCGCTCCATAGGATTTGGCAGGAGAGTTTCCCCAATAGGATCCCCAAAGTCCGCTCTTGGAACCCATAAGCATGGCGTAGGAGCCGTCGTAGCGGGCTGCGGCAGGGAAAAACAGAGAGCCTTCCTTCATATTGAAAGACCATCCATAGTTGTAGTCTCTGGTGTCGATCACTCCGTCACCGTTCACGTCCACCACATCAAAAGAAGATGGATCTTGAGTATATCCACCAGTGGTCGTGAATGTCCTGAACACATCTGCGGGCGGAACACGATAGCCTACAGGGCAAGGGTCATAGAAAGACTTGGAGCCTTTGTTGACGTAATTGTTGTCAGAATTTCTCTCGCCCCCTTTAGGATTGCCCCACAATGCGTCATTGCTGTCGGAGGCCTTCAGCCAATCCCTGCTTGTGTTGTACTGGGCATAGTTCGAAAGACATTTAGTAGGATTGGCTATTGAATATTCAATGGTGTTGTTCTCAACCGAACTCCAAAGTGAATATGTGATCTTCACCTCCGCGCCATCAGGACCATACACGGGAACCGGTTGGGTCTTTTCATTCCCGGTAAGACTCGGAGCTGACGGGAACGGATCCTTGCGTCCCCATTGGTACAACAGACCGTAAGGCTTCACGTCAGGAGCAGAACCGAAAGTGGAGGTCATTGCGCCGAGGTTCATATTCATCACCTCGTAGCCGCTCTTGGCCGTAACAGTTTTCACATTCTCTTCCGGGAACCAGATGTGCCAACTCCAGATGACTCTCTTGTCAGCGGAATAGGCGGCGATCAATGCGTTACCGTTGACATCACCGGCTTTGAAAGAGATTGTCCCATCCTTTAGTTTCACATCCGTGATCATTCCCTTGCTGGTTTCCCAAACTAGAGCCGCGGAATCAGGTGACATCTTTTCAGGAGCATCAAGGCCTTCTGTAGCGGCTCCGTTCCCTTTGACGGTGGCATCAAAAGAACAAGCACCTGTCTGCAGGATAATATAGCAGTTGGATGTGCCATTCGCGCTGAGGTCTCTGACGACAATCTCCGGCGTCGGGTCAACCCCAGGCTCAGGATCGGGTGTCGGATCAGGATCAGTGTTGTTCTTGCCACAAGCCGTGGCAATCAGGAGCAAAGTGCCCCCTACAAATCTTCTCAGATTCTTTTTCATAACAGTTCATTTTTTTTATATACGGTGCTATTATACGCATTTTTTCATAAAAAACTTCATGTTTACATCAAAAATAGCACGTGACCCATCATGCCAACAAGTGTCAATTATTATTTCGGAATCTCATTTTGTGACCAATCATCTTTGTAATATCTTTATATTTTCATATTTTTGTAATCATTATCAATGACAATAGCACAAGACTATAATTTTAATCACTGCATAATGAAAAAGATCATTTATGGATTGGCGATCGCAGGCATCGCGGTGTCAATGACATCATGCGCACAGAAGCAGAACACCCTCACATCCGCTGAAAAGGCTGACGGTTGGGTACTGTTGTTCAATGGTGAGAACCTTGACGGTTGGCGTGACTACAACGGTGACTCTCTGACCAACGGCTGGAAAGTTGTGGATGGCTGCATCCAGGCTTCCGGCAACGGAGCCGATGAGTCCGGCTACATCGTCACGGACAAGAAGTACGAGAATTTCGAACTGTCCTGGGACTGGAAACTCACCCACGGAGGCAACAGCGGAATGCTTTACCACGTTGTCGAGAATCCGAAATTCAAGGTGCCTTACGTCACAGGCCCTGAATATCAGCTCATTGACAACGAGGGTTGGGAAGAGGTTAACGCTCCGGCGAAACTTGAGGAATGGCAGAAGCTTGGCGTTGACTACGCAATGCATCTTCCTGACTCAAGCAAGATGAAAGTCAATCCTCAAGGTGAATGGAACAACTCAAAGATTGTCTTTGACAACGGTCATGTGGAGCATTGGCTGAACGGAGAGAAGATTCTTGAGTTCGAGGCCTGGACAGACGACTGGTTCGAGAAGAAGGCCAGCGGCAAATGGGGTAACGCAACCGAATATGGTCTCGCCCACGAGGGTGTGATCTGCCTCCAGGACCACGGCGATCCCGCTTCATTCAGGAATATCAAGATCAAAGAACTGCCTCACAAGGCCGGCAAGGAGGTCGAACTCTTCAACGGAAAGGATCTTCACGGATGGGAGTTGTTCGGAAGCATGCGCACAGGTGTTGACGAGGAAGGCAATCTCGTGACTGAGAACGGAGAGGATCTCCGCTACGGCTATCTCGGAACCCGTGAATATTACAAGGATTTTGATCTGACAGTCGAGTTCAAGCAGTGCTCGAACGGCAATTCCGGTCTGTTCTTCCATTCATTTGTGGAGGGTGGCTACCAAAACAACATCGTGAACGGATGGCAGTGCGAGGTCGCTCCTAAGGGACAGGACACAGCCGGAATCTACGAGTCATACGGCCGTGGCTGGTTGGTTCAGATTCCGGACGAGAAAGAGGATATTCTTAAGGAAGGCGAATGGAACACTCTTCGTCTGCGTGTCGAAGGTGACAACGTCAAGACTTGGCTGAACGGCGAGCCTATGGTTGACATAAACGATGAGTTGATCGGTTCCAAGTCCGGCCGCATCATGCTCCAGATCCACGACGGCAACAACATCAAGGTTCTCTGGCGCAACTTCCACTTGACCACACTTTAATCTTAAAGGCTCCTCCCGTATCAATACGGCAATGAACAGACAGATTTCTTACACAATAGGGGTCGATTTCGGCTCAGACTCGGTGAGGGCATTGCTTGTCAATGCCCTCACTCGGGAATATATCCACTCAGCCGAGTCCCACTACTCAAGATGGGCCAAGGGACTTTATACGGACAAGACAAAGGCGATGTTCCGCCAAAGCCCTCTCGACTATCTCGAAGGCCTTGAAAAAGTGCTGACCGATGTCGTTTCGCATTGTCCGGCCCCTGAAGCTGTACGCTGCATTTCCGTGGACACCACAGGCAGCACCCCATGTCTTGTGGACAGACACTGCAAGCCTCTCTCTCTGTCAGAAAAGTATAAAGAGAATCCAGACGCGATGTTCGTCCTTTGGAAAGACCACACGGCGGAACACGAGGCAGCGGAGATCAATAATGCCGACAGGTTATCCGGCAAGGGATACAGCCGCCATTCGGGAGGACATTATTCAGCGGAATGTTTCTGGGCGAAAGTCCTCAGAGTGCTCCGTCATTCACCTGAGCTTCAGAATGAAGCATCTACAGCCATTGAACTGTGCGACTGGATTCCCGCGGTTCTGACAGGTGTGGATGACATCACAAAGATGAGAGTGGGATTGTGTGCCGCCGGAGCGAAGAGGATGTGGGCGGAAGAATGGGGCGGATATCCCCCTGAAGAATTCTTCAATGGTATTGACGGCAAGCTTGTGCCTATTCTTAGGAATATGCCAGACAAGGTATATGGCTGCGACAAGGAGGCCGGCAGGATAACAGCGGAGTGGGCGGACAAACTTGGACTTTCCCGTGATGTACTTATAGGTATAGGGAATATTGATTCTCACTCCGGTGCCGTAGGGGCAGGAATAACATTAGGGACAATGGCCATGAATCTCGGCACTTCAGCCTGCTTCATGGCTATCACGCCAAAGAATCCTCATGTCATCGAGGGGATATTCGGGCAAGTGGACGGATCAATCCTTCCGGAAATGACTGGGTATGAAGTCGGGATGTCCGCGTTCGGGGATATATTCGCATGGCTGAAGCGAATCCTCGGATGGGCGTTGGAATGCAACCATACGAACCAGAAGGACAATATTCTTCAGAAACTTTCAGAAGAAACCGGAAAATTGAGAATCAGCGCATCCAGTCCCATCTCCACAGGTTATCTCAATGGAAGGCGTTCTCCTGCCCCTGACAGTTCACTGACCTGCACCATCACCGGATTGACGTTAGGGACATCCCCCGCGGAAATCTATTACGCACTTGCCGAATCAGCGACGTTCGGCGCGAAAGCCGCTATTGACCATCTGATCAACAACGGAGTATTCATCGAACGTCTTGTCGCGATTGGCGGCATCGCGTTCAAGTCCCCTTTCATCATGCAACTCATGGCCGACGCCAACATGAAAAAGATCGAAGTGCTTGACTGCAAGCAGTCCTGTGCTCTGGGAGCGGCGGTCAACGCCTCTGTTGTCGCAGGTTTGTACCCGGATGTTCCGACTGCCCAAAAAGCATTGTGCCCACCATCGGCGCACACCTATTCCCCATCTCCTGAAAGACATGATCTTTTGGAGAGCCGCTACAAAAAATACTTGGAACTAAGCAAATTAAAATAAATGGAGAATCATTCTTCCGGGAAACGACGAATATTCATTGTCGCCACTCTCTTCGTAGCGATCATCTGCAACTACCTTGACCGCCAGCTGTTGTCAATATTGAAACCGGAAATTCTGGAATATTTCGGCATCGGAGATATTCAGTACGCATGGATAGTGAACGTGTTCCTGATCTGCTACGCGATAATGTATCCTATCTCTGGAATCCTCGTGGATAAATTCGGTCCCAAGCCGGTGATTTCTGTCGGAATAGTCGTGTGGTCCTTGGCATGCATCGGAGGCGGTCTGTCCACAAACGCTGTGCTTTTCGCCACATTCAGAGGCATCCTCGGACTTGCCGAACCGACCATCATAGCCGGTCAGATCGTCGCGGTTACTGTATGGTTCGAGAAACGTCACAGAGCGACCGCCAACAGCCTGTGTACAGCAGGTGGAGCCTTGGGAACAGTCATCGCGCCTCTTGTGATCGCTTGGATGGCGAGGATACTGCCATGGCATGAGGTGTTCATCCTTGCCGGAGGAATCGGACTTGTCATCGCCGTTGTCTGGGCGTTTGTATATCGTAATCCTGACAAGGATGTTCTCGCAAGGACAATGGATGCGGAAGAGGACGCCGACAGCTCACAAAAATCCATTGAGGGGTCATCGGCGTTCACATGGACAGGCCTATGGAAAACCCGCTCACTTTGGGGGATCCTACTGATAAGGCTTATAAGCGACCCGGTATGGTATTTCTGCTGTTTCTGGCTGCCGGGTTATCTGAGGAGCATGGGTGAAGCCCAAGGGCTTAGCCAGCAGGCCACTTTGGACATGATCCAGTACATGGGTGGTGTACCGTTCTTCTTCAGCGCGATCGGAGGAATATTATCATCCATATTCTCCGACCATCTCGTCAAGAAAGGGATTCCAGCTCTCAAGGCAAGAAAAATAATGATGATAGGAATATCCTTTGTTGCACCGATATGCGCGCTTACACCGCTCGTGAGCGGATGCGAGTCCATAGCGTTCGGGGCACGGGCTTGGATGGTCGTTGGAATATTCAGTGTGATCGCCGTGATGTGCTCAAGCTGGCTCTACACCATCTGCGTGGTGGTCGCGGAGGCGTTCCCTGTAAGAAACGTGGCAAGCGTGGTCGGCATCACCGCTGGAGCCGGAGCCGTCGGAGGAGCCATATTCAATGTCTTCGTGGGCTCGTTGCTCTCGTCTATGGGAAATATTCTGTTCGCCGTGATGGGTGTGCTTCACCTCATTGCCTCTGTTGTACTGTGGAAGATGGTGCGGCCTGAACGTCCGGGACTGTACGTGAAGAATGTTTAAAATCAAATAACAATGGAAACAAAAAGAACTTACACCGAGCCGGCGAGGGAGATTCCGATAAGGGACAATGTGGACATTCTCGTTGTCGGAGGTGGACCTTCGGGCATCATGGCCGCACGCGCCGCTGCCGGCAAAGGTCTTAAAGTGATGCTCATCGAAAGCCGTGGCTATGTCGGAGGCAACCTGACCCTCGGTCTGCCGATCCTCGGATTTCTCGGCCGGAAAGGCAATCAAGTCATCGAAGGCCTGCCTCAGATGCTCATCAGCAGACTCAGAGCCAAGGGCAAGGCTTCTGAACACAAACCGTGCAAGAACCACGTCAGCCTCACGATCATCGACCCGGAAGCCGTAAAGGACGAGGCTTTGGCCATGCTGGAGGAAGTCGGGGTGAAAATCCTGATGTACGTGTTCTGCTCTGGAGTAATCAAGGAGGGAGATGATGTCAAGGGTGTCTTCATAGAAAGCAAGGAAGGCCGTGAGGTGATCATGGCGAAAACAGTCATTGACTGCACCGGAGACGCTGATGTCGCGTTCAAGGCCGGAGTGGAATGCCACAAGGGCGACGCTGACGGAGGCATGCAGCCGCCGACATTGATGTTCTCCATGAGAGGGGTCAATATGCCTGAGCTCAGGGACGCGATCGTGAACCATTCGGAGGAATTCGACATGGATGTGATGCCGACCGAGCAGTTCAAGGACGGTCCGTTCATTGTGGTCGGTTTCAGGAAGAAGATCAACGAGGCCAGAGAGAAGGGCTATGAGATCCCAGTGGCAAGGACAATCCTCATCACAGGTCTTGCCGATGATGAGATCTGGGTGAATATGTCCAGAGTCTGCGGCGTGGACTCAACCAATCCAGAAAGCTACACCGAAGGGGAAATCAAGGCCCGCTTCCAGAATGATGAGGTGGAAAGATACCTCAGGGATTTCATACCAGGATTCGAGAACGCGTGGAGAGACAGGGTGGCTCCGTTCATGGGTATCCGCGAAAGCCGTGTCATCAAGGGAGAATATGTCCTGACTGCGGACGACATCCTGAACTGCCACAAGTTCGAGGACGCGATAGGAGTTGGAAGTTATCCTGTGGACATTCATCACAGCCACGGAGATGACTGCACGATGATGTGGTGCCCAGACTGCTACGATCTGCCATACCGCATGCTGGTTCCGGAAAAGGTCGGAAACCTGCTCGTAGCCGGACGGTGCGCCTCCATGACTCACGAGGCGATGGCCTCGGCCAGAGTGATGTCCACGTGCATGGCAATGGGTGAGGCTGCCGGAAGGGCTGCAAGGATCGCCTTGTCGGAAGGCGTGCCTGTCGCCAAGGTCAATGTGACCGAAGTGCGCAAGGAGCTCAAAGAAACCGGAGCCTACCTCAGGGACTAATGAATATGACCGTTCAACCAACATTCGTTCTCTTATGAATATATTGAAAAACAAGACCGTAATCCTGATTGCGTTTCTCGCTGCCGTGAGCATCACTCCGGCAATGGCCGCCGGGAAAGGTCTCAGCCGTGACCCTCAGGAAAAAGGCACGCACAGGATAATGACATGCAACATCCGCATAACCGGACTGCCGGAAGACGCCAAGAAGCCGGGCTGCACCTGGGAAGAAAGACGTGAGGTCTGCCGGGACGTCATATTGGCCCAGAAACCCGACATCATCTGCTTGCAGGAGGTCATCTATGACTCTAATGAGTACATGAAGAAAGAGTTGAAAGGCTACACCTCGTTCGGATTCGCCGGTCCTGAAATGGACCCGTTTACGGAGGGATACCATTTCATTGGAAAGAACGTGATCTTCTTCTTGACATCCAAGTACGAGATGCTCGGCGCAGGTTGTTACTGGCTGTCTGAAGAACCTCTCATCGGAGGTACTGTCTCATGGGGAACAACTCGTGCAAGGCATTGTAACTACCTAAGACTCCGTGACAAGAAAACCGGTGAGGAGTTCCGTATAATCGACACCCACCTTGACCACAAGTCAGACAATGCAAGACGGGAACAGGCCAGGATGCTTGCCGAGGAAGCCGGGCAATATGCTGATGATTTTCCGCAGATCATCTGTGGAGATTTCAATTCAAGCATCTCTGACGGCGCGGCCCAGACGCTGCACGTGGCAGGATGGAAAGACGCCTACGAATGGATGGGATTCCCGGACCGTTTCTCCTTTCACGGGTTCAAAGGCGAGAAGTACACCAAGAAGAACACCCGCATCGATTTCATCTACCTGCACGGCAAGGTCAAGCCGGTTCACTGCCGCATGATCACAGAAGGAGTCAATGGCATCCTGCCGAGCGACCACTACTTTGTTATGGCTGACGTCAAGGTTGGAGACTGAAGTTACATTGACAACTTCGCATCAGGCCACCAGGCGGACTATGCAAATCTAAATAGTTCGGTTGCGTGAAGCAACATTTTCCGCTCAGTGCGGTATGAAAAAACGAAAATACCGGTTGTCAATCAAACTTGAGCAGGGTGTTGTCCAGCCACTTGGTTCCTACAAGAGATTGATAGTTGCCGGTGTCTTTGCCTGAGCGGAAATTACGGAAATATTGGTTCTGCGAAAGGACTTTCCCGTCAGCGGAGGTCAGTTTGAGGGTCACGATGCAGAGGCCGTCCGGTACGTCAGCGATATCAATAACCTGAGTCGTCGTGTCTTCCGCGGGACTTACTTGAGCTGTTTTTGAATATACTTCCTCACCATTCGGATTGACTACGGAAACGCTGGCGGTAAGGTTTTTCTGATCACCACAGCTGGCGTTAACCACCTCAATCTGACATGTGGCCGGATTCATCTGAATGTGTAGAGGCTCACATGCTTTCTTCACGGCGGCACAGGCGGCTGTAGGACGGAACCAATAGTCGTAGGTCTGCCAGGCAAGGCTTGGCCAGGCGCTGTGAGACATCCAGATCAGTAATCCCTTGTGTCCAACATTGTTGGCCTCGTACATCGCACGGTAGCCGTCATAGTTGACCCACTGGGCATATTTCGCGAAAGTCTCGGCGGATTCCATAGCCTGCTCACCGAAACGCCTTCTGACCATTCCGACAAATGCGGTGTCACCCTGAGCGCCGGTGCGGGTGAAATCGTGCTGTCCCCAGACATCGTTCGTTGGCCAAAGATGGTCTGAAGTAAGCATCCGAGACAGGCTCTCATATTCCATAATCGCAGGCATTCCCCTCTCGCTGTGAAACTTGGAGGTCGGGTTCTCGAAGTAGAACGAAGGCTCGACCGCACGGTACGGGCCGTGGCCGCTTACTCCATCATCAGCCGAACTTGGAATATAGACGATGTCGGAATGCAGGGTGTTGACGGTCTCAATCAGGCCAGCGTTCAAAACAGCCGGAGGATAGCCCTCGTTACGTCCGCAGTATAGTCCGATGCTTGGATGCTTGCGGATAAGGCTGACATAATCCCTGGCATTGTCAAGGAACATCTCATTGTCATCCGGATCAGGACCGTCAGCCGGATTCGCAAGCCAGAAGTCCTGCCAAACCACGATTCCATACTTGTCGCAGGCATCGTAGAACTCCTCATCGCCTGTCTGGCCAACCCAGTTACGGATCATATTCAGGTTCATATCCCTGTGCATACGCGCCGCGGTGTCATATTCCTCAGCACGGTAGCGGAGATTATATTCACTGAAGCCCCAGTTGCCGCCTTTCGGGAAGAAGCGGCGGCCGTTGATGAACATTTTCAGGTCGCTCATCACATCGCTGTATGTGAATTCCCTGATGCCCGCCTGCCATTTGATTGAGGTCATCGCCTCGGCCGCACCGTCAGGTATGAAGGAGAACGAGGCTTCGTGAAGCGTCGGCTCACCATAGCCATTCGGCCACCAAAGGTCGATCTTCTGATCTTTCAGTTGTGAATATTCCTCCGGTGTGAATATGACCGCGCCGCTCTCCCCTGCCTTCAATGAGACAGGCTTCGCGAATTCAATATTTCCGACAGAACCGCGCAAGATTCCGCTGATGTCCTTGGAAGAGATGTCCTCGACTTTCACAGAGAATGTCATCGAGGCAAGGCCGTCTGTCACTTTGCTTTGGACAAGCGGATCGCTTAATCTTACAGCCTCAACTTTTTCTATCCGGACATCGTTCCAGATTCCCATATCACGGCCTCTGACTGTCGGCATCCAATCCCAGCCTACCGTGGCGTGGAACGTCGGGTTATCAGCACCAAGCTGACCTCCATTGAAGTCAGGACTATCTGCGTTCTTTTCCTTGACAGCGGCAAAGTGGGCTGGCTTTATGATGTGCACGGCTATGACATTGTTCTCGTTTTGAATCAGATCCGTGATGTCGAAACTTGCGCGCTTGAACGCTCCCGCAATGTTTCCGACATAACTCCCGTTTAGATAAACTTCGGCTTTCCAATTGATTCCGTCAAAGGATAGGAAAAGCCGCTCGCCTTCCTGACGCTTTGTCGCTTCGACAAGCCCAGCGACAGAACTTGGTGTCCATCTGTACCAGAAATCAGAATTGAAATACGACTCCGAAATCTGAAGGTTATTGTCAGCGATTCCCGGATCCGGAACTGCCCCGGCGGCTATATAGCTGTAAAGAACTGTTCCCGGCACGACAGCAGGCAGCCAGGACGAATCGTCATATTCATTGGTGGAGACAGCCTCTCCGCTCCCGGCGACAGCGGAAGCACGTTGAAGTCGCCATTCAGGTTTGGTATCTTCTTTCGCCTGAGGTCCAAAGACTTCCATCTCGCCCAATGCGAAATGGCCGCTCTCATCAGCGCCTTCCATCGAAAGACGGACATAACGGGCGTAACCTACCGCTTTGAATGAATATGTCAGCGAATCTGTCTGTGGAAGATCTGCGACCTTTTTCCAGTTCTCCGCGTCGTCCGAGATCTCAACACTACCATTTTTAGCCTTATGGATCCAATGAAGGCGTAATTCATTGAATCTCTTTTTAGAACCAAGATCAACATAGACCCACTGCGGTTTATCGTCAGCACTCATCCACGCACTTGAGTAGACTTCGGATGGCAGAACATTGAAACCACGGGACTCTTTTGAATCATAAGGCCCGGTGTCAGAACTCTTCCCGAATGATGGTTCCGTTGAGAAATCCACAGCATATACCACCCAAAAAAGAGCCCCTTCCATGTTGAACTCAATCTTGAAATGATTGAAATCAACAGCGTCATTCAAAGGTATTTCCAAATCCAACTCACGGACAGGGCATGTGATAGTCTCAGTCTGCTTGTTCGGGTCAGTGATGACCTCCGGATAACGCTTGTTTCCCGGCAGTCCGGAATTTCCGATGAATCCGACCTGTCTCATTCCGACCTTCGAGTCCCCAGCAAGACAAGAAATCGACCACCCTTTCGCAGGTTCCTCATAAACCACATATCCCCGGACACGCACGCAGGCAGCTGAAAACTTCTGGGCACTCCATTCATATTCAATGAAATCAGACGCACCTTCCAACCTGTTGCTTGAATATGGTCCCGCGTCCAGCGTCCATTCCTTCTCGCGCCGTGGCAGTTCCCCCTCAGCCGTGCAGACTTTCAGCCAAGCCGGCTCTGAAGCCGCCACACCCCCATCCGTGACCAGCTGTGCCGTAAGGTTATAATCATAAGAAGACGAAGCGTATGCAGCCTTGTTCAAGGCGATATTAACAGTCGTGTCGTTCGGTGAGCAACCAACCATAGCCGCGACAACCATCATCGCGGCGGCATCGGACAATTTCTTGATAGACATAACTTATTATTAATCAGTGAAAGCGGAGGATACAGGATTCGAACCTGTGGGGCCTTTCAGCCGACTTGTTTTCGAGACAAGCACCATAAACCACTCGGACAATCCTCCGTGTTTTGCGATGCAAAATTAATAAATTTCGGAATAAATATCAATTTGTGGACGGATTTATCATAAGATGTTTCCGGATTTCCTCCTTGGTCAGCGAAACGGCGATGAGGAACTGGGCGAGAATATACGTCAGCATCACCCAGAAACCACGCATCGGAACTTTTAGATCAGTAAAGACACCTGTCGCCAGAATCGTGTCAGATATGACAAAAAGGACATAACCGATGACGGTCACAACGTAAAGACGGCTTTTAGTTTCAATCGCGGCCATTATTCCGGCGTGGATGACAAAAGCGAAAACGCAGGCATAAGCCGTGACGCACATTCCCATAAAGCCTTTCACAGCAAATAATTGAGAGGCTATGCTCATAATGGTGATCAACAGCGCAAGAATGACAAGGCTGAATATTCTTTTATGTCCATTCTTGTCAGGATATGGAATTGTGCATAAATAGAACAGGTGTCCTATGAGAAACGCGAACAGCCCCGCAAGAAAAAAGCCCTGATCGCTGAACATAAGCAAGACATCCCCAAGCGCACCGAACGCCATAGCCAGCATTAAAGTGGCGACCTTGCACCCACGGACATCATTCTCCTTCAAAAGCAGCCAACAAAACAACGCCAGCGACGGCACGATCAAAGGCTTGGTGCACATCGCAAGAATATGTCCGCCAACGAATTTGCCGGCGAGATTCCCGACCGACGAAAAGATGAAAATACAGAGCGTCAACTGACGCGGCATCTTTAAAGACTTCATATTCATTGAATATTTCCGTGAATATACGCAATAATATTCCCGTTTGCAACCTATTCCTTCAAGGATAGTTTCCGCACAAACAATGGAATAGGATGAATTGACTCCGGCTCGATATTCCGTCTCACCGCATCCACCAAATTTCGCAGTGTCAAATCTCTGGCCCGCCTGGACAGCTCACACTCCCAAACCACAATCACATTCCATCCCAACGCCTCAAGAGCCGCCACTTCCTGCGCGTCCCTCTCCTTGTTCCGCCGGATCTTCTCCTGCCAGAACTCCACATTCGACCGAGGCATCCTGAACTTGTCGCATCCTGGATGCCCGTGCCAGAAACACCCGTTTATGAATATCACAGTATGGTACCTCCTCAGCACGATGTCCGGACATCCCGGCAGCCTTCTGGAATGCAACGAATATCTGAACCCTTCCGAGTGCAGCCACCTCCGCACGACCATCTCCGGCCGTGTGTCCTTTCCCCTGATCCGCGACATGCAGTAATGCCGCTGCTCCCGTGTCATCGTGTCAGACATTTCTCTAAGACGCTCTTACCTAAGAAAACACGAAGATAACAATATTAACGATTCCGAAGAGCGTAATTCATGGACTATTACGCTTTGGGAAAGTAAAAAAGATCTTCAGAAGCGTGAATATGTAAAAATAACGCCCGCCCTGTAACCAGAGCGGACGCCTGAAGTTTTATCCAAAATAAAGATTGTGAATATCTCTACTTCTTTGTTATGCGGGCTGTCCATCCGCCGCCGGGGGCCATGTGGATCTTGACTTTCCGGTCAGCGGGAACCGAAACGAGTTCACGCTTGTAGTCACGGGCGGCGCGGTCGGCGTTGATGCCGTCGCGGAATATCTCCATTGTCCAGTCGCCTTCTCCGAGGAAACCGAGATCCAAGGTGAGGTCTCGGGCTTTCCAATCGTTGAGTGAACCGACGTACCAGACATCGCCGCTGCGGCGGGCAAGGGTGATGAAACGTCCGAGGACTCCGTTCACGGCCACGCTCTCATCCCAGACTGTCGGGCAGTCCGCGATGTACTTCGTGCACTCCGGCTCGGCCATATAGTTGGACGGAGAGTCACACAGCATATTCAAAGGAGAGTCGAAGACGACATATTCAGCGAGCTGGTGACAGCGGGTACCCTGGCTCATCGCCTCGGAATTCACAGGATGATAGTTCTTCTGAATGGCGTTGCGCATCGCACCCTGAGTGTAGTCCATCGGGCCGGCGGCCATTCTGATGAAAGGTACGGTGACATCGTAGGTCACCTGATCCACGTCGGACTTGCTCCATTTCATCTGCTCAAGACCGAAGACTCCTTCATAATTGATGACGTTAGGGTACGTACGGTTGAGTCCGACAGGCTTGAACGCACCGTGGAAATCAATCAGAAGTCCGTATTTAGCCGCGGTCTCGGCGGTACGCCTGAAGAAATCAACCATATATTGGTCGTCACGATCCATAAAATCTACCTTGAAGCCTTTGATTCCCATCTCGGAGTAATGCTTGCAGACGTTCTCCATATCCCTGTCGAAAGCATAGTAGCCGGCCCAAAGGATGAGGCCTACGTTGTGTGCTTTGGCATATTCACAAAGCATCGGGAGATCGATCTCAGGGATGATCTGCATCAGATCGGCTTTCTTGTTGACAGCCCAGCCTTCATCGAGAATGACATATTCGATGCCATGCTTCTGAGCGAAGTCGATGTAGTACTTGTAGGTGTCGTTGTTGATGCCGGCGCGGAAGTCCACTCCGTAGAGGTTCCAAGCGTTCCACCAGTCCCAAGCGACTTTTCCAGGCTTCACCCAGCTGAAATCCTGCGATGGATCGGCCGGCTTGCCAAGCTTCCAGACCATATCATTAACAGCCAGATCGGCATCATTCGTTGACACCATTATAATCCTCCAAGGGAAGGATTCAGCAGCTGTGCAGGCGGCAAGATATTCCTCACGCTCCTTGACAATGCCCTGAAGCATATTATGTCCGCCCTGCTCGACAGTCTTTGGGTACGGAGCGAAACGTCCTGAAAGAGTTGTCGCGTCACCTTCGTTGTAAAGGTACATTCCAGGATAGTCAACCAGATCGGACTCAGTGATCAGAACCTTCATTCCACCTTCCGCAGACACCGCGATCGGAAGAAACGCAAGCCTCTCCTTGTTCCACTGCGACAGGGCATGGATGGAATAAGTGTTCTCAAAGGAGTTCCAATACTGGTTCTCAAGGGTTTCGGTGTGCTGTTTCACATAAGGGACATAGGCATCCCAGTCCTTGGCGAAATTGAACTGCGCCTTCTCCGCCAAAACCTTCGACTCATCCTTCAAGGAACTTGTGAAACGGTAGGCCACACCTTCGTCATAGGCGCGGAACGTCAGCGTGAACTCTTTGAATATGATGGAGATCTCATTGTAATTGTCGCGGACCACAGCCTTCTTGTAGGCAATGGCAGGAAGAGTCTGGTCCACACTTGCCTTCCTCACTTTGCGGACCTTGTCATTCTCTCCGAACACGATGCCGCCGGACAGGGTCATGGAAATCTCTGACGGTTCGATGAGGCTGACGGCGTCCCTTGCCACCGAGTAAGAAACTGTCTTTCCGATGGAGACCGTGGCTGTGAGGTGTCCGTCCGGGGATGTGACTTTATAGGTCGCATCCTTGGCCGCGGATGGAAGAAGAGTTGCGGTAATAACCACAAATGATACCAAAATAGCTTTGAAATTCATATTAAATATAAATAATGTGTTGTTTTTTTCGGTGATAAAGATACAAACTATCTTTGAATATTCACGCGATGATTCAAAATCAGTTGAAAAATTGAAAAATATAACTATTTTTGCAAATATGCGTGTTATGAGCAATCCACCAATGAACTCGAAATAATCACGGTCATTCCGTTTAGCCTGATGATCAATAGCAATCAATAAATTAGCATTCAAGACCATGATGAGAAAATTACTCACTTTCCTCCAGGCTGTCGCCATCTCCACCCTAATAGCTGGCTGTGGCGGGACCGGAACAGAAACAGAACCGGAGATCACATTTGAGGACGCGAACTTCAAAGCCTACCTGGTCGCCAACTTCGACACAGACAGAGACGGTGAGATCAGTCAGATGGAGGCATTGGGAATCAAAGACATCAATGTCAGCACCGAGGACATCGCATCCGTCTCTGGAATTGAATATATGACCAATCTTGAGACCCTCATATGCCGTGGCACATTCAACAATGGAGATGCCAGCGGGTTGCTCACGTCTATTGATGTCACTCACAATAAGAAATTAACGTCCTTGGATGTCGGGTGCAATGTCCTGACCAGAATTGACATCAGCAACAACACTGAACTCACGGAATTGTCTTTTGAGAATAACAATCTTACCACCATTGACGCGGGGAATAACGTCTCGCTGATCAGAATTAACGGTGACAGCAATAAACTGGAAACAATAATTCTGCCGCAAAGCAAATCACTGGCCGTTCTCAGTGTTAGATACAACAAACTTACATCTCTGGACGTGACACGGAACGAAGGGCTCGACTCCTTGGATTGCGAATGGAACACATTGTCAGAGCTCGATCTGTCCCGCAACACGTCTCTTGTTTATCTTAATTGTGGGGTAAACAAGCTGAACACATTGGATTTGTCCCACAACACTGAACTTGAGGAATTGGTTGCATGTTCCAACCAGATGACCATGCTGGATGTTTCCAAATGCAACAAGATTAAAGAATTGGATTGTGGATCAAACCACCTTGAAACGCTTGATATCGGACGATGCACAGAACTAAGGGTCCTCGATTGCGAATGGAACGGTCTTGATGAATTGACAATACCTCCGATCACCAGTTTGTACAAGTTACACTGTGGTGGCAACTATCTAAAGTCCTTAGACATCTCCGCAAACACTGGTTTAAGGACATTTGACTGCTCCGGCAATCAAATCAAATCATTGGATGTCTCCAATAACACTGCATTGAATGACCTGAATTGCTCCGATAATAAAATTGAGACTCTGGACATTTCCAAGCTGACGAATCTCAAGAACCTGTATTGCGATGATAACCCGCTGTCCACACTATACATATTCAAAGGTCAGCTGGATGGTCTGAGAAAAAAGGAGATTCCTGACGGAGTCAAGATAATAGACGGTTCAACCACAGGCGGCAACGACGACACGACCACCGGCGGAAAGATCACTTTGGAATAACCAATTAAACATAGCTGAAAAATGAAGTTATTGAATATATTCACGAATATCCTGGTTCTGTCATCGATGGCGGTTTCTGTAGCCTGCAATGAGACAGAAGAGCGCGGCTCCGAGGCACGCACCATCAACGCGGTGATAGTGCAGCAGCCAGACACAAGAGCATCATTGAACGGTCCGGATGCGAACGGAGTTTACAGGACGGTCTGGTCACCCGGAGATCAGATAATGGTCTTTTCCGGAGATTTAGCATGTCGCTACATCCTCAAATCCGGAGAGAACACCAACAAAGGCGTATTCGAGGGGTATGGAAACTCGGAAGATCTTGTGGCCGTCTATCCTTTGTCAATCGGGATCAGCAGGACTGGGGCGACTATCGAAGTAGGACTGCCTGAAGTTCAGGAATATGTCAGCGGAAACATCCCGCTCGGCGCCTATCCTATGCTCGGAATCTACGGCGACGAGACATTTTCGTTCAGAAACCTGTGCTCGGTTCTGAAGGTCCCTATGTTTGGAGACGCGACAGTCAAGTCAATCACTTTCACCCCGAACAATGCCGGTGTCAAAGCCTCTGGCAAGGCTGTCATCAATGTCAATTCGACACAACTGGAGATGGACGACAACTCCAAGCCATCCGTAAAACTTGATTGTCCGGACGTGAAACTGTCCGCTCAGCCGACCGATTTCCATTTTGTGGTTCCGGCGCAGATATATCCCGGCGGCTTCACGCTCACAATCGCCACAGACAAAGGAGACGTTGTCAAGACTCTCAAATCTGACATAACCCTTGACCGTTCGGTACTCTACCCTATCGAGGCCTTCGAATGCAAGATTGACAGTAAGGAGAACATCATCTTCGAGGACGCTAACTTCAAGGCTTATCTGGTCGCCAACTTCGACACTGACGGTGACGGTGAAATCAGCAAGGAGGAAGCGCTTGCCATCACGAAAATAATAGTCGGCACCAAGGACATCGAATCACTGGCAGGTATCGAGCACATGGCCAATCTTACAGAACTAAGATGCGAAGGACCGTGGAGTATTTTTGAACCAGAGGAAGACCCGGAGGGAAAACTGAAAACCCTGGATGTGTCAAAAAACGTGAACTTGACAATACTTTACTGCGGTTTCAACCAGCTTACATCCCTGGATGTGACAAACAACCCTAAAATCGAGCAATTACGCTGTGCAGGCAATAACCTGAACAGCCTTGATGTCAGCAAGAACACAGAATTAATAGAGTTCGAGGCCTATAACAACAGACTCTCCTCCATTGATGTCAGCAACAACCCAGAACTTGAATATATCGATCTGACCAATAACCAGATCAAATCAATTGATGTAAGCAACAACCCAGAACTTGATTATATCGATCTGACCAATAACCAGATCAAATCAATTGATGTAAGCAAGAACCTTGAACTCGAAAGGATTACATGTTCCGACAACAAATTGACTTCAATTGATGTCACAAATAATCAGAAGCTGACTACATTGAATATTAGCGGCAACAGCATAGTCAAGATTGACCTCGGAAACAATCCGGATCTAAAATATTTATACTGTGAGAAAAACAAGATTTCCGAACTTGAACTCAGTAATAACAAAAAACTGAAGAGTTTGAACGTAAATGACAACAATCTCACATCTCTTACGGTGAATTGCTGTCCGGAAATCAAAACATTGAAAGCAAATAACAACCTTATCAAAGAGATGGACATTTCCGAGTTGACAAGTCTGTTTGATTTCTATTGTTCAGGCAATCCACTTGAGACACTGTACGTCTTTGATGGGCAGATTGATGCACTCTTTGAAAAAGAGATTCCATCAACCACAAAAATTGTGGTGAAAGGCACCGAACCCGGTGAGGACGAGGTGTTCACAGTCACCCCGACTCTGTTCGATATTGACGGCTACGAGCAGGACATCACGATGACAGTGACGGCGAACATAAGCTATTCGATTGACTCGCAGCCAGAATGGATCAGCAAAAAGTCCGATAACTCAGGCGTGTACACATTCACGGTCAGCGCGAACACAACTTCTTCCTCAAGAAGCGGCGAAATCATATTCAAGAATGTCAACAACTCATTTCTGACGGTGACGGTCAAGCAGGGAATCCAAACCTACACATCATCTGACTACAGTCAGGACGGACAGGTGACCAAGATTCATTCGGCGACTGTCGGCAAGGGAATCGACGTGGTGTTTGTCGGAGACGCTTTCGCGGACAAAGACCAGGAACTTTTCAACAAATATGTCGAGCTTGGCAAGGAGGCGTTCTTCACCGAGGAACCATTCAAGAGCACAAAGGACAGGTTCAACATCTACCGAATCGGTTCAGTCTCGAAGAACGGAATCATCACTCAGGAAGGCGGCGACACCAAGTTCTCGGCACAATTCGGAGATGGCACTTACATCAGCGGCGACCATGATGCTGTGTTCCGATTTGTCCAGGACAAGATGCCGTCAGTGAACCTCAAGAAGACAATCGTCTTCGTGATTGTCAACAAGGCAAAGTACGCCGGCACATGCTGGATGTTCAGCGACAACAAGGCTGTCTGCTATGTTCCTCTCTGCCGAGACGAGACCGACTACGCCCAGACACTCAGACACGAAGGCTGCGGCCACGGGTTCGGAAAACTGGCGGATGAATACTTCTATGACTCCATGGGCAGAATTCCTGATGACGAGGTCTCAGAACTGAAGAAATGGAAAGGTTTCGCCTACGGATTTTACGAGAATGTGGACCTGACATCCGATCAGAACACCATCCTCTGGTCAAAATTCATCTCCGACTCAAGATATTCAGGTAAGGTTGGCGTCTATGAAGGTGGCTATACCTACCCTTACGGAGTCTATAGACCGACTGATAACAGCATCATGCGGTACAACACGGGAGGTTTCAACGCCCCGTCACGTGAGGCCATCTACAAGAAAATCATGAAGTTCTCCGAGGGTGACGCATGGACTTACGACTACGAGACATTCGTGGCGTTCGACGCTCCGGCAAGAAGCGCCGAGGCCGTCACCAGAGCCGCCGCTCAATGCGCCGCCGTTGACAAGGCCAACTTCATCCCTCTCGCCCCGCCGGTGATGGTCATGGTTGACAAATGATGCCAAAGTCAAGAATATCCACACTCCTGGCGCTAGCGCTGGGACTAATCTCAATCTCCAGTGCCAGGACAAAAGTCCTGGCACTGGTGCTTTGAGTCAAGCGATGTCTGGCACACGGACAGGGATGACTACGTCTCCAACAACTACTTGAAACCGGACTGGCTGTCGGCATGATAAGTGCCTGAGCCGGTTACAGCGTGGTCACTACCGCATCAGCGCATCATTCGGCCGGAACCGCAAGGGAGTGTTTATTAATATTTTGCCTTGCGATCCTCGCTATGCCTCTGGCAATGAACTCCTGCCAAGGCTCAAGTGGCTGTTCTCAAAGAGAATGACAAAGGATTTTTTTTATTTTCCCTCTATTTTAAGCCTTTATCAGCTTTCTTGTCGGGATCTGAATTTTACGTGCAACCAAGAGAATGTGGAAACAGAGGGATAAGACAAGTAAATGGCAGAGGAGTTGATGAAATACCCAATTTTCACTTGGTTGGTGGAAATTGTGGAAAAGTAGTTGTCAAGTCCACCAAGCCATTAGCGGAGCGACCTGCATAGTGGTACTTGGCGTTCCCTCACCGCAGTACCTTCGCAAAGGAAAATAGGACCGACAAGATAAACCGAAGAAATTCTATACGGACAAAAATATCAATTCTTGCATGCTATAACAGAATAGATTTGATAAGATATCAAAAATATATCGTATCTCATTGTTATATCGAATTTTATTTATAATTTTGCTACGTTTTAATGAACCATTAAAATAGAGCAAATGGAATTAAAGGAAATAACCATACTAAAGCGAAAGATCCAAATTAGCCCTCGCCCAAAAGAAAATCTGAAGGGATTGACTGTCGGTGAGAAATTGTCCTATACATTCTATGACGGTATCTATCAGAACACTCCATTATTATTCTTGAAACCACGGAAAGGTAACCCGACACCCAAAGAGTGCCAAATCACATCTGAGAGAATGTCTGGTTTGTATGGACTTCCAGTAGTTTTTATACTGATACCGGGACCGACATACGAGCGGCAAAGACTGACAGACAATGGTGTCTATTTCATCATGTCTGATCAATATGCCTATTTACCCATGCTTATTGCATTGGAAAAGACAAGTAATCGCAAAAAGGCAACGGTTCTTACAGCGGTAGCACAATATATTCTGCTATACCACTTGCAAGTGGGCAGTCTTGAAGGACTTTCGGCCAAGGAGATTTCAACTTTGATACCTTATTCATACGAAAGTACAACATTGGGAATTACTTGCTTGGATGATTTGGGTTTAGGGGAAAAAAGGCTACAAGGTCAACGAAAAAAGATACTTCATTTTGAACTGAAAGGCGAAGAGTTATGGACTAAATCCCAGGAATTTCTCGAATCTCCAGTGATTCAGCGTATATATTGCGATGATATACGCTCGAATGTGGAATATCCGGTTTGCGGAATAAATGCCTTGGCACATTATTCATGGCTCAATCCGGACAAGGAGAAAATGTTTATGCTCACAGACAAGGAATACAGGTCATTGAGAGAATCGGAAGTGTTTGACAATCCCAATGTGTATGACGGTCGTGTTATCATTGAGGTTTGGAAATATCCGGCAGTGGGACATATAAACGAAAACAAAACTAGGGTTGACCGCCTGTCTCTTGCCCTTTCGTTGAAAACGGATGAAGACCCCCGTGTTGAGAAAGAAGTAGAACGAATGATAAAAGAAATACAATGGAAGGATTAGAAAAGTTTTGCGAGGCTTTCGCGGAGTTTACTAACAATTATGTGGTTATTGGAGGAACGGCTTGCGACATAGCAATGACCGGAACGGTTGTCCGTCCACGTGCGACACATGATATTGACATGATTGTCATCGTAGAGAATATGACAGAGGCTTTCGGTGAACGCTTTTGGCAATTCGTGCGTGAAGCCGGTTATCGGCCGGAGAAACGGAAACAGACAGATAATGAATCTCCAAGTTATGAACTGTATCGCTTTCTTGATGGCAAGGATGGATATCCAGAAATGATAGAATTACTATCACGCCATTCAGACATCTTTGGAGAACCACACGGCATCGTTATTGAACCTCTGCCTATCGGAGAAGATGTGTCAAGTCTGAGTGCTATAATCATGGATGATGATTTTTATAATTTCACCATTGCACACAGCAAGCTCACAAACGGAATACGTCATGCCGATTCCACGGCTTTGATAGCATTAAAGGCAAAAGCGTACATGAACCTCATTGCGGACAAACAAGCCGGGAAACATGTCAATAGTAAAGATATTCGAAAACACCGCTCCGACGTATTAAAGAACGTCGTAATCTTGGAAGAAACCAAAATAGAAGCACCTGATTCTATCGTTACTTGTGTGAATGAATTTGTTGATACTATCAAAGAAAATTGGACTGAATTATCTGATTCTCTGGCTGCATCTTTGGGGCAAGACAAAGAATTTGTGACAGCGTTACTGGACCAACTTAAAGAGTTATTCGTTGTAAAATCATGAAAATACAATATGCGTCCGACCTTCATTTAGAGTTTGCTGAAAACGGAAGTTTTATCAAGCATAACCCCTTGCCAGTGACAGGAGACATTCTTGTGCTGGCAGGAGACATCGGTTATCTTGGTGACGAGAGTTACATCAAACACCCGTTTTGGGATTGGGTCTCCGAGAATTACAGACAGGTAATTATCTGTATGGGAAATCATGAATTTTACAAATATTACGACATCGCTACACTTGCAAACGGGTATTGTCTGGAAATACGTCATAATGTACATAGCTATTATAACGACACCATACATTTGGATGATACTGACATCATCGTTTCCACATTGTGGGGCCACATTCCTTTGCAAGAAGCCTATTTTACAGAAAGCGTCATCTCGGATTTTCGCAGAATCCTATATAAGGGAGAGAAATTGACATTTGCCGAGTTTAACAAAGAATGTGAAAGGTGCGTTGAGTTTATCCAGAACGCTGTTATCGCAAGTCGAGCAAAGCATAAAATCGTTATGACACATCATGTTCCTTCGTTTCGTATGCAGCATCCCAAATTTGCAAATAGCAAGGCAAATGGGGCTTTTACCGTGGAATTAGAAGGCTACATACAAAGCTGCGACATCGAGTATTGGATTTACGGACACTCACACTATAATGTGGATATGAAAATTGGCAATACTCAATGTGTCACAAATCAATTGGGTTATGTCTTTCACAATGAGCATCTGACATTTAATCCAGGAAAATTCATTGAATTGGACTAAAATTAAACAAGAGGGCCGATTCATCACGGACAGACTCTCTTTTTACAAATTAACTTTCAACTAATCAATTTGAACAAAAAGAATCTTACACTTTCCTATTTCATATATAGCATAACTTTGGTATGTCTGTTAGCTTCAGTGGGTACATAATTGGAAATACCTCCTTGACTGACCTTTGTTATATTTTCAACAGCCACTCCGCGCTTACACAACTCCGTGGCAATATAATCAGCTCTTGATGCGCTCAATTTATTGTTTTTCTGGTCAACAATGCGGCCAAAAGCCAGCCTTGAAACCAGATGCGGCCGCAAGCATCAGCGCTCACGGCCGCACCAAAATCACGATGTGCAGACATCAGTCAACCTTGATCTTCAACGAATATTTTCCTGCGGTCATCGTCTTCGGCTTGCCGTTTGAAGCCGTGACAGTGGCAGTTGTGCCTTCCGGAACCTCAATTGCGAGCGAGGCGACATGAGACTTGACAGACTTGCGGCTGATTGAGACGCGGATCATTCCGTAATGGGTCTCAAGAGCGACGGAAGCGGTCTTCAAAGTTCCCAACTGAGGCTTGACCTCGAAAGTCTGGAAGCCAGGTGCCGTCGGCTCGATCCCGCAGAGTTTCTGGCTCAGGATCGTAAGCGGGCCTCCACTCCAGGCGTGGTTGATCGTGCCGCCGCCAAAGCCTTCGCTGCCGATTCCCCAACCCTCGAACAAGGTCGTATAGTCATACTTAAGCATCTTGGCGTAACGGGACTTCATCCTTTCGATGGCGAAGTCGGCGTGTCCCATCTTGAAGAGAGCCTCAAGGACATACTTTTCCATGTAAGGACTGGCGTGATATTCCTTTTTAAGCGTCTCGAACAGAGCCGGATACTTGTCCTGTGAGGCAAGACCGGAGACAACGGCCATCGCCTGAGCGCGGTCGTCTGTCTGTTTCTTGTAGTTCGGGTCACGGTAGGCGGAACCGGTCCAATACCGCGCGTCAAACGCATCGGAGATTCTTTTCATCAAAGCTTCGATAGTCTCCGCATCCCTCTGCTTGCCGAGAATGCGTGCGAACTCCTTTTGAGACTTGAGGGCAAGGTAATACCAGCAGTTCGTCAGAACCTCGGTGTCGATGTCATCGCCCCAGTCGCCCCAGTTCCAGTCGCCCTGACGGACGTTCAGAAGACCATTTTCCTTGAATTCCCAAAGACCGGTTCCAAGCAGATAGCGATGCACCTTAGGATAGACCTCGGCCACGAAGGTGCTGTCACCGCTGAACCAGTACTGGGTGTGGAAACCGTACCAGCCCACGGAAGCGAGCATCTGGAGCGGGAGTTCTATCACTCGGTTGCCGGCCGGCACCGGAGAATAGACCACCCCGTTCGCCTCCTGCCAGTTCACAAGCTCAAGGATCCCCTTTCTGGCAAGCAGCTGGCCTGACGGAGACAACGCGTAGAACGCCTCTCCCAGTTCGTTAACCTCATCTCCCCACCACTGGGCGCGCTCACGGTCAGGACAATCCATATAGGTGTCGCGCATTGTGATGTAAAGCGTCCTCGCCGCGCGTTTCCAAAGTTCATTAAGGAACGGATCCTCGCACTCGAACGAGCCGGAGAACTCGGTGTCATAACCAGTCTCACGGTACTTAAGATCAATGACTTTCACTCCCGAGGGTACGATGTACCAAACCTCGTGGCCGTTCATCCAGCCGAGGTTTTCATATTCCTGAACACCTTTGCGGGCAATGTACTCAGCGCGGACATTGTTCTCGCTGCCGCCACGATAGTTGTCGGTCATTATCCTGACCATCTCGCCACCGTTCGCCTCGACCTTGAGGTATGGAGTTATCTGGGCGTTGTAAGGCAGCTTGCAATAGACGGTGTCATTGGATTGACGTACAGAGACATATTCCTTGAGTCCGTAATCCTTCCACATCGGGATCGGGCGCTCAACAAGCTCGCCCATCGCCGGCCACGCCATCTCATCCACATTGTCGGCCCCGTGCATCTTGCGGCGGACGTCAAAGCCAGGCATATTCCAACCTTGCATCTCTTTGCGCGCGTCGAAGCGGATGTTGCTTTCCGGGAGACGGTAGTTCGGATGCGGGGCGTCCGTGCTGCTGTAGGCTGGGTTAGGAACGCAGAGCCAGGATTTGTCGGAAAGGATCTTCAGTTCAGGAGATATGGCCTCGAAGATCAGCGCCGCCTGACCGCTGCTGTTGTGGCTGAACCCCTGCTTTCCGAAGTGCCAGAGCAGGATGGCGATCGTGTTGTTGCCCTCCCTGAGGAAAGGTGCGATGTCAACCTTGTCGTAATAGGTTCCGTTCGGGAACGGTCCACGCTTGAGCCCACCCTCGAAGACAGCGAGTTCGCCATTGATCCACATCCAGTACTTTGAATCCACCGCGATCCTGGCGATAAGTTTGTCCGGACGTTTTGTCACATTGACTTCCTTTCGGTAGGAAATCCAGGTGTTTGTCGTGCTCTGGATCCAAGGATGAGTGATCCAATGGGCCTTCCAGTCGGAACGGGACTCCGCGCCGGCGAATGAGGCCGAAGCAAGGGTCAAGGCCGCGGCGATGGCGGTCTTTCTGATCAGATTTGAAAGTTTCATTGTCATATACATTGATTACTAACTCTCGTGTTAAATGGCCAGCAGCGGCCGGACCTTGGAAGTTCCGCGCCAAGGTTGAAAGACAAATATAATCATTTTCGTCGATGAAAAACGGGTGTTCGTCGATTTGAGTTGAATAAAATCCACCGCGCGACTACTTTCGCCACCGGATTTTGATCATCAATGAATATGAAAAAGTACGTTATCATCATTATCACAGCCCTGACGGTCGTCTCTCTGACCGCCGGTGCCCAGGCGCTCGCCAAGCTTCCGGCAGAGAACGACTGCTGACATATTCATAAAAGATTTTTGCAATGAATTTCGCCAATCTATTCAGAATAGCCCTGAAAGCACTGGGCAACAACAAGTTCAGAGGATTCCTGACGATGCTCGGCATCATTATCGGTGTATTCTTCGGTTGGTACCCGGCACGCAAAGCCTCCAACCTCGACCCGATTGAGGCCATCCGCTACGAGTAGCGGCATATCACCACCTGGCACTTAGACACACTGGTCACTGAGCTTGTCGAAGTGACAAAGTGTAGAAAAGGCAAAGCGGTTTTATGTGCAGGCGACAGCGAAAAAAAGGCAAAAGTCAAATTTTGCACGTTACCAAAATTTGACTTTTGATTTTTTCGCTGTCGTTTCTTTTTATACGCTCTTTAACCCGCTTAAAGCGCCGTAATACACAATAAACTGTAAATCAACCCATTAGTTCATCACCCTTAGTTAGAGCCAACTAAAGACAACGGCTTTGTTCCTTGTCTATCAATCGCTTATAAATCACGGATCCAGCCGCATCACTTTCACTGGCCTCTCATCGCCCTGGTAGAGTTGGCTGCACCAGTTGATCTTGCCGGTGTCTTGGAAGCCGCATTTCTCCATGACTCGGCCGGAAGCGGGGTTATCAACGAAATAATCACACCAGAGAGTATGGAAACCTTTAACATTGAAGCAGTAGTCGATCATCAGGCGAAGGGCCTCCGTACATATTCCTTTGTTCCAATATGGTTTGGCCACCCAGTAGCCGATTTCGGCGTCATCCTCGCCGATGCCGATGTTGCTCTCGCCGCTCGGATAATAACCAATACAGCCGATCGCCTCACCTGTCTCATTCAGCTCGATCGCCCAAGTGTGGTCATTTGTGAATATATTCCTGATCACATCAAGGCTTTCCTCGAGGCTCTTGTGCACCGGCCATCCAGCACGCGGACCGACCTCCGGATCGGAAGCATATTTGAACAACGCCTCGGCATCGCTTTCCTGCCAAGGCCGCAGTGTTATCCTGTTCGTTTTCATTTCACTCTTTTCTTCTTTCTGTCAGTGACTTATCAGCCGTAAAAAATGTAAACGCCAAGCGTGGCTCTGGATTTGCGAAAGGGAGAGTCAAAAAGCGGCCGCGGCATAGAGGAGATTCTTGTCAACATCATAGTGAACGGACATATTCATCGCCTCCCTATTCAAGAGGGCATAAACTCGTGATTCACTAACAATCAACCCGTTGCGGCTCACGCTTCTTGTAAAGACAGTCAGTGTAACCGCAAGGGCGACAGTCAGCAAACGTCCTATGTTCGCGGTTGTGGATCCGACGGAAGATGTAGCGTCAGCGATAGGAATGAGGACCCAGATGCCGTTCATCATAATATGAAAGGAGATAGGCACCCATAGGTTATTGTCCCACACCATATACAGCCAGCTGAAAAACAGACTGCCGAGAGCGGTTACACAGAAGACCTGCAAACCGGACACGAAATCGTGTGATTGATAGAAATGTCCGAGCGTGAACAGAACCGCCGCCGGGAGAGCCGCCCAGATAAAACGCCAGCCACAGTAGCGGTGCAGGACACCGAACAGGAATCCACGATATATCAATTCCTCAAAAAGTCCCGCGAAGACAGCGCCGAGGAAAAGTTTATCCCAACCAAACTCGACATGTCCAGCAATCAGGTTGCAGACCAACATAGGGATGCAGCACAGCAATCCAACCGCCCATCCTTTAAGAAAGTTCCTGCGGAGTCCCCAGCATTCCAGAATATTCTTTCCTTTGCACACAATAGCAACCGTGATCAATGGAATGATGCAGGACAACAGATGCTTCATCAAAGAATATGCGAAAGAACCTTTCTTGAACAGGAGAGCGGCCAAGGCGCTGTCACACGACACGACACGTTCACCGACATGTACCAAAGGGATGCGTGTCAGGACATAAAGCAGTGCGAATCCAGCCAGGACAACAACTGATTTTGTTAAATTCGATTTCATAAAACCATCACAAACCATATTTGACAAGCATTTGTGTCACTACCATGACGATACTCTACAAATTTACATAAAAACTTATGTTTATAGTAAAGGATGTTACATAAAACAATGTTTTATAAATCTGATTCATCTTAACGAATTTATCGACAATTTTGTACATTTGTATTTTCCATCTTGCACCATTCAAGGTCTCGTAAAGACGGAAATGGATTTTGTCTAAACAAAAGTACAGGATATGAACGAGTTACTATCCAAACTTCAAAGATGCGGGATTGTCTGGATCGCGGCCGTCTTGCTGACACAGATGACGGCGGCGGCGCAGAGCGTACTGCTTACCGGAAAGGTTGTGGACACGGACGGAGCTCCGGTGATCGGGGCGGGGATAATCTCTATGCAGAAAAAGACCACGGGAACAACCTCGGATCTGGACGGAAAGTTCAGTTTCAAGGTTCCGGATGGAACGGAATCCGTGCTGTTCTCCTCGGTCGGGATGAAAGACGTTGTCTATAAGATAGTTCCCGGCAAAACAGACGGCATCACTGTCGTGATGGAATGGGAGAGCACGCAGCTGGATCAGGTCGTGGTCACGGGTTACGCGCAGACAACTGTCAAAAGGATAACTGGCTCCGTGGCTGTCATCAATTCAGATAAGTTCGAGGCCAAGGCCATCTCGTCAGTCGATGCGCTGATGCAGGGTGAGGTCGCCGGTGTGGCCGTCTCAGCGACTTCCGGACAGCCAGGAACGCAGTCAAGGATCCGGATAAGAGGCGCGAACAACCTCTCTGGAACCAGCCAGCCACTTTGGGTTGTGGACGGAGTCCCGATGCAAAGTGACTCGCCAAGCCTCAGTTCCGAGCAGCTCGCCACCGGAGGCTTCGATGACATATTCGTGAATGGCATCGGCAACATCAACCCTAACGACATCGAGAGCATCACCATCCTCAAGGATGCCGCGGCGGCCGCCATCTACGGTTCCAGAGCGGCCAACGGAGTCATCGTCGTGACGACCAAGAAAGGCGAGGCTGGAAGGATGAGGATCAACTACAACAACACGTTCACTCTTTCGATCAAGCCGCAGAGGACACTCAACCTGATGAACTCGGTGGAGAAACTGGCCTGGGAGGACGAGCTGTGGAACGAGTTCTCGGCGAGCAAGTACGAGGAATCCCTGACGGACAACACTGTGGTCTATCCGGTTGTCGGAATCGTAGGTCAGATCAGGGCCGGGCTTGGGGGCTTCACCAAACTCAAAGGCGACACGGCGGCGCAGGACGCTCCAGCAGCTTCTCGCCAAGGGGCTCACCACAATGATCCACGGGTCCGATGAATATGCCAACGCGGTCTCCGCTTCCAAGATGCTGTTCGGCAACTTGACTTCCGACGAGCTGAGGAAACTGGACGAGAAGACGTTCCTCGCCGTGTTCAGCGGCGTGCCGACCTTCGATATTCAGAAATCTGACCTTCCTTGCGACATACTTGACTTCCTCGCCGTGAAGACCTAGGTGTTCCCATCCAAGGGAGAGGCCAGGAAGATGGTTCAGGGCAACGGCGTGAGCATCAACAAGGACAAGGTGGCTGACATCGAGCATGAGGTCTCCGAGAAGGACATCGTGGACGGAAAGTACATCCTCGCCCAGAAAGGAAAGAAGAACTACTTCATCATAAACGTCCTTAAATATGGAGAAACCGGCAAGCACAAGACAGCTCAAGGTCGCCCGTGAGATCCAGAAGGATCTGGCGGAGATCATACGCGGCAAGGGTATGGCCGTGTTCGGAGGCGCGATGGTGACGGTGAGCGAGGTCAGGGTAAGCCCCGACCTCTCCCTCGCCAAGATCTACGTCAGCATATTCCCGTCCGCGAAGGCCGAGGAAGTGATGAAGACCCTGAACGATAACATCAAAGTTCTGCGTGGAGAACTCGGCCATTTAGTCGCCAAGCAGCTCCGCATCGTGCCTGAGATTGTTTTTTATCTTGACACCTCATTGGACTACGCCGAACACATCGACGAACTTCTGAAAAAGTAGGTCACACTGTTTGACTGTCCTTAGACAACAGCACTCTAAAAAAAAGTTGACGCGCCATCATTCATCGGTGCGTCAACTTATTTTTTTTGCGCATTGATTCCGTGCACGTTACCGGATTTTATCAATCATTGACCGGATTTTTCCATATTATAATAAGGGAACAAACTATCTTTGGTCTACGAGATCCGCATAGGACCACACTGGAACTAATAACAACACATAAAAGAATGAGAAAAAGCCTTATCGCAACATTCGCTCTTCTGCCGCTCGTATTCGGATGCGGCGGAAAGGAATCTATGTCCGATCTGACGGACAGGGTCTTCAAAGTCGCCGAAGAACAATACCTCGCAATGGAGGAGAGATTGACCGGCGACACAATGCCGAGGAGTTTTTCCAATGAAGGAGAATTCATCGCTTCCAACATCAAATGGTGGTGCAGCGGATTCTACCCTGGAACGCTCTGGTACATCTATGAATATTCCGGCGATCCACAGTTCAAGAGCCTCGCCAGGAAGAACACCCTCAAGCTTGACACGCTCAAGACGATGAAAGGAACCGACCACGACCTTGGTTTCCAGATGAACTGTAGTTATGGCAATGCCTACAGAATCACAGGGGACAAGGAATACTTAGAGCCGATCCTGACCTCTGCCAAGACCTTGGCCAAGAGGTTCTCGCCAGTGACTGGAGTTATCAGAAGCTGGGATTTCGTGCGCAAGGGAAGGGACTGGAAATACCCTGTGATCATCGACAATATGATGAACCTTGAACATCTCTGCAACGCCGGGAGCATATTCAACGATGATTCGCTGAAAGTGGTGGCGGTGACACACGCCAACACGACGATGTGCAACCACTTCCGCCCGGACTACACAAGCTGGCATCTCGTGGACTACGACCCGGAGAGCGGCGAGGTGAGGAAAAAGGAGACCGTCCAGGGTTCCAGCGATGACTCGGCCTGGGCGAGAGGGCAGGCCTGGGCATTGTACGGATTCACGATGATGTTCCGTGAAAGCGGTCACGACAGTTACCTCACACAGGCAAGGAACATCGCTGATATGCTGCTTTCAAGGCTTCCGGAGGACGGTGTACCTTACTGGGACTTAGATTCGGACAAGATTCCTAACGACTTGAGGGACGCTTCCGCAGCAGCGATTATGGCTTCCGCTTTCGTGCAGCTTAGCACATTGACCGACGATGAGGCCAGCAATGCCAAATACCTCGCTATGGCCGAGAAGCAGCTGCGCACTCTGGCCGGACCGGAATACCTGGCGGAACCAGGCACAAACGGGAACTTCATCCTGAAGCATTGCGTCGGCTCGCTGCCTGACAACTCCGAGGTGGACGTTCCGCTCACCTACGCCGACTACTATTTCCTTGAGGCTTTGCTTAAGTACAAAAGCATCACAGACAAATAACTGATAACACATAAAACAAAACGAAATGGCAAGAAAACTTACATCATTTCTGTCTATGGCATTGACATTGGCCGCCAGCATCTTTCTAAGCTGGAGTCCGATGTACGCCGCCGGCCCGGAAAAAATCACGGGAAAAGTCACCGATGCGTCAGGGCAACCTTTGGTTGGAGTCGTCGTGATGGTGTCAGGAGACAAGACCTCCGGAACCTCGACCGACATCGACGGAAACTACGCTATCAATGTGACGGGCAGTGGTTCCGAACTGGAATATTCCTGTATGGGTTATGTCACTGTCAATGAGAAAATCAATGGCAGGAACGTGATCAACGTCTCTCTGTCCGAAGACAATGAGCTTCTGGACGAGGTCGTTGTCGTCGGCTACGGAGTCCAGAAAAAGGTTAACCTCACAGGATCCGTCGCATCAATCGACTTCGCTAAGAAGAGCGAGGGCCGCGTCATCGTCAGCACCTCGGCCGCTTTGGCCGGCCTCGCCGCCGGTATGAATGTCACACAGTCATCCGGACAGCCAGGAAGCAACGGAGCCACAATCAGGATCCGTGGTATCGGCTCGTTCACATCGTCTTCAAGCTCACCTCTTGTCCTTGTCGATGGAATCGAATGGAATATGGACAACATCAACCCGAACGACATCGCGTCCATCTCCGTGCTCAAGGATGCAGCCTCCACAGCGATCTACGGTACACGAGCCGCCAATGGTGTCATCCTCATCACGACCAAATCAGGATCAGCCGACAAGCCACAGATCAGCTACTCCTACAAGGGTATCGTCCAGATGCCTTACAATGATCTCCACTTCGTGTCTGACTATGCCAGACATATGGAACTCATCAACGAATCCTGCGACAACGTGAACACCAGCAGGGTGTTCTCACAGAGCAACATAGATCTTTGGAGGGAGAAGGCTCTCGATCCATATGGAGTGAACGACGCCGGCGTGCCGAACTATGCGGCCTACCCGAACACCGACTGGTTCGACGAGATCTTCCAGACAGGATATTCACAGGAGCACAATCTCTCGGTTTCAGGAGGCTCCAAGAAAGTGAAATACCTCATTTCCGCAGGATATCTTGACAACCAAGGTGTTATGGGAAGGTTCGGAATCAATTCCTCCACCCAGAAGGCCAACTTCAGGACTAACCTTGAGGCAGACGTGACCGACTGGTTCACTATCGGTACCAGGATCTTCGGCCAAAGGCAGAACTACGGTCTGGCAAACATCTCCAACGCATTCAACTCTCTCTACCAGACCATCCCTGGTGTCTATCCAGGTGATGTGAACGCCTGGGGAAGGCCGGCCCTCAACGCAGAGGAATCCTCCAACGCCAACAACATCTTCGGAATGATGTACGGCTCAGGAGGTTACAATGTGACTTCAAGAGTGAACGGAACCCTCTACGGCAAACTCAGGCCAGTCAAAGGACTCAGCATCGAAGCCACGGTCAACTATTCCCCTCAATTCGGAGAGAGACACACCTACGGCCGTCAGAACGGCTATTGGGACTATATGAATGACGTGCGCTACTCAAGTTCGGAGCTTGCCAACGCATCCGTCAGCAATACCACAAGCCGCAACTACAGTATGTCATCAGAAATCCTGGCAAGATACACAAAGTCCTTCGGAGATCATTTCCTCGGAGTGCTCGCGGGATATTCAGCGATGGAGTACCGCACTTGGGGATGGGGTGTCGGCAAGAAGGGAGCGACAGACTGGACTCTCAATGACCTGTCCACCTATGAAAGCCTGGAGACTTCCTCCAGCACTGCAAAGGCCGGATGGGGCCTCAGGTCATACTTCGGCCGTGTGAACTACACATTCAAGGACAAGTACCTGTTCGAGGCCAATCTCCGCGCCGATGGATCATCAAGATTCGGAAGCAACAACCGCTATGGTATATTCCCGTCTTTCTCAGCAGGTTGGAAGATACACGAGGAAAACTTTATGGAGAACACAAAGAGCTGGCTCTCAAACCTCAAGCTCAGGGCATCCTGGGGACAGGCGGGAAACAACCAGGGAATCGGCAACTACGCTTGGCAGGCCGTCTATGCAGCACAGAATATGGTTCTGGAAGGGCAGCCGACAAAGGGTCTGTACATCTCATCCCTCAGCAACGCCGACCTGAAGTGGGAGACTACCACGACTACGGACATCGGCATTGACGCCGGCTTCTTCGGCAACAAGCTCACCACCGAGATCGACTATTATTTCAAGAACACAACGAACATCCTCTACACCCCTGCCATCTATCTCACGATGGGAGAGGTCTCCGGTGTGCCTTCAAACCTCGGAAGCCTTGTCAACCAAGGTGTCGAGCTCTCGATCAACTGGAGAGATGTCATCGGCAAGGACTTCAGCTACTTTGCGGGCGTAAACTTCTCCTACAACAAGAACAAGGTCACCAAATTCAAGGGAGATCTGGTGAAGGAATGGGTTGACGGAGTATATTCCAACAACCTCGCCAACGTGACAGCCAACTCAGGCAGCGGAAAACTCTGCGAAGGCCATCCGATGGGAGAGCATTATCTCAGAAGGGTTTACAAAGGAAGCGGCAAGGGTTACACAGGCGGTGCCGTTGACCCAGGCGCAGGTCCTAAGGACGGTATGATCAGGACCCAGACCGACTTCGACTGGGTGCAGGCTATGCTTGACTCCGGCTACAAGTTCAACGGTGTCACATCCTTGAACAAAGACCAGCTCTGGTACGGAGACCTCATCTACGAGGACAGGGACGGAGACGGCAACTACGGAGACGATGACGATATGGACTTCAACGGACACACCAGCACCCCTTCATACAACCTTGGAATCAACCTCGGATTCGCCTGGAAAGGACTGGACTTCAGTATGACCTGGTCTGGAGCGTTCGGCTTCCACATCATCTGGAACACCTTGTACTACAACGGAACCCAGACGACCAACGGACACGGAATCAGCGAGAGGGTGGCCAACGACCACTACTTCTTCGATCCGGACAACACGGAGGACACAAGGACGAACATCTACGGAACCTACCCAAGGCTCACCTACGGAGACCCTCACAGCAACAGGCTCCCAAGCGAGTTCTATGAATATAAGGGTGACTACCTGAAGCTCAAGAACGTGCAGCTCGGCTACACTCTGCCGGCATCGCTGACCAAGAAGTTCTTCGTACAGCAGCTCAGGTTCTTCGCCTCAGGAGAGAACCTTCTCACCTTCACAAAATATCCGGGACTTGATCCGGAGAAGGGTGCCACGATCGGCTATCCTCTTATGAGACAGGTGACATTCGGAGCACAGATAACTTTCTAAACAGCACGGAAATGAAAAATATTCTTAAAAACATAGCACTTGGAGCCATTGCCCTCACAGCGTCAGCCGCCTGCGCAGATATGCTCGACACAGCTCCTTCCAACCAGATTTCGAGCGGAAATATGTGGACCACACCGGAACTTGCGCAGAAAGGAATGAACGGAATCTATGAGACGTTCTACAACCGCAAGCAGAGCAACGGCACGCAGGTCCGCAGTGAAAACCTTGACGGACTCAACAAGTACGGAATCGAGGCGTTGGGATTCTGCACCGACTACTATGCCAACAACTACCCTATCCAGCTTCTGTACAGCGAGGCTAAAAGGGCCAACGACTGGCTTGTGACATTCGAGTGGAAGTTCTGCTACACGATAGTCCACGCCACCAATGATGCCATCGCCAATCTCGGGAAGGCCGGCCTCGACACCCCAACCTACGAAAGGTTCCAGAGCGAGACGCATTTCCTCAGGGCGTGGGCATATTCTAGACTGAACAAATTCTATCAGGGAGTGCCTCTGTACCTTGAGCCTGTCACGAACGAGAACTGCACCAAGGTTCAGTCCTCCGCGGAAGAAATCTGGAAGACAGTGATCGATGACTGCACCTATTGCATTGACAATGAATATTTCCCTGACAACACGATCACCAACTACATCGGCAGGCCTTCCAAAGGAGCGGCGTATGCGCTCAGAGGGATGGCGTATATGTGGATGAAGGAATATGCCGCCGCGGAGTCTGATTTCGAGGCTGTGGGCAGATGCGGCTATGACCTCTGGCAGGGCAGATACATTGATTTCTTCACCCCGGAGAACGAGCACAGCCCTGAGATGATCTTCGCCATCCAGTACGACGAGGAATCCGGCTACTGCGACAACATCGAGCAGGCGCTTGGCGCCAGGGACACCTACGGTGGATGGACCGAGGTCAAGCCGGCGGCCGATTTCGTGGACTATTACGAGAATGCGGACGGCACCAAGTTCGACTGGAGCAAGGTTCCTGGACTGGAGGATTGGAACAACCTTACCGCCAAGCAGCGTGCGGTGTTCTTCTGCAGGGACGGACTCAACTCCAACAAGGCTCTCGCGTCGCAGAAATCACAGGCGATCAAGATCTGCGGCAGTGATGTCTTCAACCGCTACTATCTTGACAACGGCAACGAGGCCCGCATCAAGGCCGCCTACGACAACAGGGATCCACGTTTGAAACAGACCATAGTGACCCCTTACGAGCCGGTTGACTGCTACACCCCTAACTACAACGGGGATGAGAATATGATCGGCAAGGCCCTTCGCTGGCCTCTTTACAAGCAGGGCACAAGCGGCGGAGACTTCTGGCTGGACAAGAGGACTTCCGGGTACTACTGCTACAGGAAGTACGTGCGATTCCTCAAAGGCGAACTCATTGACAGGTCACGCTGCCACACTGACTTCCCTCTCATACGTTACACTGATGTTCTCCTTCAAAGGGCAGAGGCGCTCGTGGAGCTGAACCGTCTCGATGAGGCCAAGAGCCTGATCGACCTTGTGAGATCCCGCGCCGGAATGCCGGGTGTGACTCTCGGAAGCCAGGATCAGATGCGTGAGGCAGTAAGGTACGAAAGAAGGGTCGAGTTCCCGGTGGAAGCGATAAACTACTTCGACGAGGTACGCTGGGGAACCTACAAGGAAAGCAAGTTCCAAGGCAAGGACATTCACGGCGGACAGTCCTGGTGGGGAGACGACACCGTTGAATATGCCTGGTACTGGTCAGACTGCCTCTGGCCTTGGACAGCACCTCAGAACGAGGTTCAGAAAAATTTAGCCCTCACAACAAGAGAAGGATGGGTATATTAACAAATCTTATATTGTAATATTATGAAAAAGAATATATTATTGGCGATTGTCGCAGCAGCGGCGTTGTTTTGCTCCTGCGGTAAGTCCGATGAGCCGACGGCGGAGACCGAGCCTGACGTAAAGATCGAGATCAGCGATCTGGCCGACAATAAGGCGACAGTCTCGGCCTCCCTGACACAAGGCGATTTCTATGGTGCGAAAATCGTCACCGGAATCAGGGTTGACAGACTTGACTTCGACTACACCAAGGAAGTGAAGCTCACACAATGGGTTCAGGAGAACGGCAAGGACATCGAGTCTTTGCCGTACACCGAGGAGCTTTCACAGCTCACTTACCAGAAGGACTACATCTCGGCTGTCATTGTCTATAACAAGGAAGGCAGGGCCTGCGCGGCGGCGTTTGAAACCTGGACGGCCGTCGGAAAGCCTGACGGAATCAGCAAGGACAATTCCGCCGGAGAACTTGGTGAGAACGTGATCCAATAACTCTTAAATATTCAAGATAATGAAAAAGACTCTATATGGTATCGGTATCGCGCTGATCGCATTGAGTTCGTGCAGCGTGAAGGAAGAAGTGGTGGAAAGCCACAACTCCGCCGTCAAGGTGACCTTCCAGGGAACGGCGTTCCCGCAAACAAGGACCAGCATAGGCGAAAAGAACGGGAACAGCTACCCGGTGCTTTGGTCGATCGGAGACAAGATCGGAGTGGTCTCGACATCATCGGAACTCTTCGCGAACGCCTCCGCAAGGCTGATTGACGAGGACTCCGGCAAGAACAGCGGAGTGTTCATCATGGACAACGAGACAGAGATTCCGGCCGAGACGGAAGCCGTGATCTACTATCCTTTCAGCGAAGCCACAACTTTCGAGGGAGACGTTCTGAAGTCTTGGGTTCCGATGGAGCAGAGACAGAGCGCGGCCAATGCAAGCGACGGCACCGGAAGATACAGCCTTGCCTACGATGTCAGGAATATCCCCGCGACGGTCGTTTCAGACGAATCATCGTACCAGCCGCCTGTGACATTCTCACTCAAGCACGCCACGGCATACGTGAAACTCGTGATCTCTTCCAGTGAATATGCGTCCTACAAGCTTGCCGGAGCCTCCCTTTGGTCAGAAGGAGCCGAGATCGTCGGCAAGATGGATGTCAACGTCAGGACCGGAAATCTTAAGGTGACCAATCCTTGCGACTACGTCACTGTCACTGTTGACGAGCCTTCCGCTCTCAGCTCTGAGCAGACATTGTGGCTTGTCACCCTGCCTGTAGACCTCACCGGAAAGGATGTTTATGTCTCAGTCTCAATGACCGACGGAAAGAAGAATGTGACGATCCCGGTCAAGGTCAACGGCGGAAAGATCCTCGCCAACACGGTCAACACCATCACCATCAAGAACGTCAGCAAGTCCGACAACAAGTTCGCCTGGTACGAGCCGGAGGAGACCAGAATGCTGGCCGAAGGCTGGGCCTACGGACCGCAGAACACGTTTATGGCCACAGAGGGCAACAATGAATTCACAATTGATGTCAAGGCTCGCGGTTTCTTCAACGGTTGCGAGGAGCCTAAGTACGCAAAGATCATCTATGCCCACAACCTTAACGGAAGCAACTATCCGATCGTCATAAACGGCAAGAGGAACAACCCTAAGTCACCTGATGACTACGCCGAGTTCGTGGAGATCAATCCTGACTACACCCTTACCATCAGGGCGAACAAGGATGGCTATACCGGTTATGTCGGCAAAGTGGGAATCTGCAACGCCAAGAAGGAATATATCTGGTCATTCAACATCTGGTACGTGCCGCAGGGCGTTCAGGAGCATCAGTACAAGAACGGTGTCGTGATGGACAGGAACCTCGGAAACGGCTATGCTCCGGACTACGACAACTGGCACGGAGTAGGTATTTACTGCCAATGGGGCCGTCCATTCGGTTTCAGTTGGGGAAGCCAAACCTACAAGAAAGCATCCACAAATGTCACAAATCTCAAGGTTTCGGCGAAGAATCCAGATGTGTTCTTCTACACTGACGGAGCGGACAACCATCTTGGTGACTGGTACCTCGGATCACAGACTGGCAGCAGATCAGACCGCAAGGATGACTTCTGGGGGAACCCTAACAATGGTGATTCCGAGGGCTCGGTGGAGAACGGCGAAAAGACGATTTTCGACCCTTGTCCTGCCGGTTGGATGGTCGTCTCCCCTGCCATCATCAAGGAAGTCATTGATGGTAGAGAACAGGATTTCAAGAACGGAAGCAAGATGAAATGGCTCGTCTACAAGTACGACGGAGAGCACGAAGCCTACTGGCCGTTCTCCGGAGTGAAATGGGGGAACACGGCCGGAAACCCAACCAATCAGATGAACGACATTGTCTCCTGCTGGTCCAACTCCCCTTCCGGCGGCTACAACAGCACCGATCACAAAGCCTACCAACTCTGGTTCAGGTTCAAAAGCAGCCAATGGGCTTCCACCGGAACACGCGCGTCAGGACAGAGTGTAAGGTGTATGAAAGACACTGAGAACAGATAATCGATAAAAAAATGAAGCGATACCTTAAGACACTGGCACTGATGGTATCCGCCGCCATAGTTTGCTTGGCCTGCTCCAAAGAACCGGAAACATACAAGCCGGGGGGCGGGTCAAAACCAGGCGGAGGAGGCACGGACAAACCGTCCACCAGCAAGCCGGACTACTCGAAGCTGACTGCGTCCAACCACCCGAGGGTGATACTGACAAAAGACGCCGAGGCATCTATAAAGGCCAAGATCGAATCAGGAAGCGATGAGAACGTCACGATGCTCCACAAGTTGATGATAGACTATGCGAACTCCGTCCTTAACAAGAGGGATCTTACGTACCAGAAAGTCGGCAAGCGGCTACTGGATGTCTCCGTGGAGGCGGCGAACAGGATCATCGCCTGTTCGTACGCCTACAGGATGACAGGTGACGGAAAATACCTCACGAAAGCGGAGAAGGACATCAACACAGTCTGCGATTTCAAGGACTGGAACGCCCCGACCCACTTTCTCGACGGAGCCGAAATGGCGCACGGAGTCGGAATCGGATACGACTGGCTCTACAATGAGCTGAGCAAGGAGACTCGGAACAAGGCGGAGAAAGCCATCCAGAACTATGCGTTCTACTGCGCTCTGAACAGCAAATGGAACCTTAATTTCTACACGACGGCCTCAAACTGGAACCAAGTCTGCAATGGTGGACTTGTCACCGCTGCGGTGGCTGTCTATGAGGCCTGCAAGACAGACGCTCAGAAAATCATAGACAAAGCCATCGAGAGCAACGCCAAAGTGATGGAAACAATCTATAATCCGGATGGAAACTATCCGGAGGGATATGGATATTGGGGATATGGAACGGCTTTTGAATGCATAATGCTTTCCGCGCTTGAGACCTGCACTGGCTCCATCAGCGGTTTGTCCGAGATCGCCGGATTCAAGAAGACAGGCAAGTGGATAATGTTTATGGAGGGAATGAACAAGAAGGCGTTCAACTATAGCGACTGCGCTCCTTCAAGCGTGGCGTTTGCTCCGTTGTGGTATCTGGCCTGGAAATTCAACGATCCTTCATTGGTTTACATCGAGAATCTCAAACTCAAGGACGGAAGGTACAACAGCACCGGTGCCTACAAATATTATCCGATGGCGATCGTCTATGCCGACAAGCTGAACGCCGGCAAGGTCCAGGCTCCGTCCGACCACGTATGGTCAGGAAACGGAATCAATCCTGTCGCTCTCGTGCACGGTGATTGGTCTTTCTCTGATTCTGACAAGTTCCTCGGAGTCAAGGCCGGAAGGGCCAACTACAGCCACGGGCATATGGATGTAGGATCTTTCGTCTATGACGCTATGGGTGTCCGCTGGTCAGCCGATCTGGGACTCCAAAGCTACAGCACGATCGAGAACGTCATCGCCGGGATGGGTGGCAATTTCAGCGACTTTGGCCAGAACTCGCTGAGATGGGATGTCTTCCGCTACAACAACTTCAACCACAGCACACTGACGATCAACAACGCCAAGCACAAGGCTTCCGCCGAGGCCAAGATCACTAAAGTCATTGACGAGGAAACATCGAAGGGCTGCAAGGTTGATATGTCGGACATTCTTTCCGACCAATGCGACAAGGCTTACAGAACCGTCACGATAGAAAACAACAAAGACCTTGTGGTTGTTGACGAGATCTCGGCCAAGTACAACCTTCAGGCAAAAGTACGGTGGACGATGGTGACAACAGGACAGCCGACCGTCGAAAAAGACAGGATCGTCCTCAAGAACGGCGGCAAGACGATGTACCTGAAAGTCAGCTCAAGCGGTCCGGAGGTCACCCTGAAGACGTGGTCAACCAAAGGCAAGGATTACGATGCCGACAACTCCGGCTACTACGAGGTCGGATTCGAGGCCAACGTGACAGTCAACAAGACCGCCACATTCACGACAACACTCACACCTGAATCTTGATGAATCTAACAAGACACATATTGGCAACCCTCGCGATGGCTGTGGCATTCGGCGCCGCGGCCATCGCCGGGGATAATACCCTCCTTGACGTTTACCAGTCCTCAAAGGAGGTCAGGAAATCCTTCAAGACAGGCAAGGACTGGTTTCCACTTCCTTCCTACTATGACAGGGCCGGATGGGCCAACCTTCTCGGAAGGGACTCGGCCTCCCTTGTCAGGCGAGGAGAACAATACCTTGGCTATCAATGGAAGGTAATACCGGCGACCGCATACCTTGACTTTGAGAGGACCGGCAACAGACGCACGATGGAGAATCCGCAGGGCGCTAACAGAGGCGCGTTGATCTCATTGATGCTGGCGGAGCTGGCAGAAGGCAAGGGGCGGTTCATAGACCAGATTCTGAACGGTGCCTGGCTCGCGACCGAGCAGACATCGTGGGTTCTGTCGGCACACCAGCCAAGGCAAAGGACAAAACGTGCCCTTCCGGATGCGAGGGAACGATTCATCGACCTCGGATCCGGAAGGTACGGCGCGATAATCGCCATCATACATCACTTCTTCCACAGCGAGTTCGACAAGATCGACCCTTCGGTCTCAATAGCGATTGAAGATGCGGTGAAAAGGAATATTCTAGATCCTTATCTGGACATCAAGGAGCGCAAGGCCAACCAATGGCTCGGCTACTATGGAGGAATGATCAACAACTGGAATCCTTGGTGCAACTCAGACGCGATCCTGTGCTTTCTGCTGATGGAAAAGGATCAGGCCAGGCTGGATGCCGCCGTGCGTCAAGGAATCGAGTCAATCGATATGTTCCTTGACTACAACACGTCAGACGGAGCCTGTGAGGAAGGCCCGGCGTATTGGGACGCGGCGGCCGGAAAGCTTTACGATTTCCTTCAGATTCTCTACGACGCTTCATCTGGAAAGTTCGCCATCTTTGACAACCCGAGGATCAAGAGAATGGGAGAGTTCATCTCCAGATCCTACATCGGAGACGGATTCGCGGCCAATTTCGCCGACGGGAGCGCCCTGGCGACATCAACACCGGAAATGGTCTGGGCATACGGCAAGGCCGTGCGCAGCAAGGAGATGATAGACTTCGCGCTTTGCCGCTACGCCGACAAGAGCAAAGGAATATTCAGAAGTCCGCACCCTGTCGCCAACGAGGGCTACAGGGCGATGAATTCGGCACGGTTCATTCCGGAGATCGCCAGACAGACCGACTCTCTGAACAGGATCCTCTCGGCGGCATCGGAGAAAGACCGTCCGGAGGCTATGGAAAGGATTCTCGGTGACCTGAGGAAGGATGTTCCGATGTCCACGTGGTATGATGAGACAGAAATGTGTTTTATGAGGAACTCCAGCGGATGGTTCTTAGGCGCCAAAGGAGGACACAACGATGAAAGCCACAACCACAACGACATCGGAACCTGCATATTCTCAATCAGGAATATTCCTGTTCTTGTGGACGCCGGGGTCGGGACCTACACCAAGGCCACCTTCGACAACAAGGAAAGGTACAAGATCTGGGCGATGCGGTGCGAATGGCACAACCTGCCGATGATCAACGGGGTACAACAGGAGTTCGGAGGAAAATACAAAGCCGCAGATGCCAGATGCGACATAGGCAAAGGCCGTTTCTCGTTGGAGCTTAACAAGGCATACCCGGACTCAGCGGAATGCGTCTCCTGGAGGAGGGAATATATTCTCAGGCCTTCCGGCAAGCCATCACTTGAGATTACCGACACTTATAGCCTTAAGGAAAGGGTCGCAGCGGATGTGTGGCATTATCTCGTACAAGGAAAGGTTTACCTCCCGGGCGAGACCTGCGGAAAGCGAAAGATAAAGGAAGGAGAGATACTGATAGAGAACAGTCACGGGGAAGACAATGTTTTCGCCCTGCTGTCTTTCCCGGCCGGACTCAAGTATGAAGTCGAGGCCAAGGTACTCGATGACGCGGCCTTCACGAAAGTCTGGGGTGAGCGTCTCTACCGTATCACCCTCACTGATTCCGGCAACGCCCCTCTCAAGGGGAAGGTCGTGATGAATATCACAGAAATCAATCCTTTATAAAATGATGAAGCATATTTCCATACTCTTGCCTTTGCTCCTGGCTCTTGTCTGTCTCTCCGCGTACGGAGCCGAGTCAGGCAACGAGTATAGGAAATATGATGTCCGCAGCGGGCTGTCAAACAACAGCGTGAAGAGCATTCTGCAGGACAGGAACGGCTACGTCTGGCTTGCGACAAAGGACGGACTCAACAAATTCAACAGCAAAGATTTCGAGGCTTTCTGCTCCTCGGCGTCCGGGCACGGTCTCAACATCGATGACATCTGCGAGCATATTTCCAGAAACGAGATATGGATGGCGAGCACCGGGGGGCTGTTCGTCTTTGACGCGGCGCGGGACAGCACATATTCGGTAGAACCAGGAGGGGTGCATATTCAGAATTGCAACTGCCTGTGCTATGGCAAGGACAGCTGCCTGTGGATCGGCAGCAACAACGGCCTTTACAGATTCAACGAAAGGTTGGGGGAAATCAGGCACTACAGCTTCTGCTCGGATGCGGAGAGATCCCCGATAAGAATCGTCAAAAGCCTCTTGGTGGACGAGACAGGGAACATCTACGCAGGAATGGAGAGCGGACTTGTCCGCTACATCCCAGAGCTGGACGCGTTCGACGAGCCGTGCAGGCTCAGGCCGGGAATATGCCTCAACGGTGACAACATCGTCACGGCGATGCTCCAGGTCTCCCACCGCCAGATTCTGGCCGGAACACAAAACGGATTGGTGGGAGTGTTAGACACAAGGAATAACACATTCACCGAAAGCATAGTACGTGACAAGGACGGAAGGGGGATTTCTCTGTCAAGGATCCACTCCATCTTCAAGAAATCCTCGACAGAGATCTTGTTCGGGACCGACAGCGGTCTGTTCACATTCTATCCGGCCACTCAGACCTGGGCAAGGGCGAAAGGACCGCTCGGAAACGAGAGTGTCTATACATTCTGCGAGGACAGGGAGAAAGGCCTGTGGATCGGGACATATTTCTATGGAGCGAGCTATCAGTCGGCAATCCAAAGCAAGATCAGCTGGTTCCTGCCCGGTTATGCTGTGAGTGAGATGTGCGAGGACAAGTCCGGAAATCTCTGGATCGCCACCGAGAACGGTGGGCTGCATTACTTCGACACCAAGTCTTCCACCCTGATTGACAAAGGAGTCAAGACACACGTCAACATCCACGCCTTGCTGCTGGACGGTGGCGGACTCTGGATCGGCACTTTCTCCAAAGGGCTTGACTGCCTGGACCTCAAGACCGGAAGCATCCGCAATTTCAGCAACATTCCGTCCGACCCGACCTCACTGTGCAACGACTATGTCTATTCCATACTGAAATCAAGGGACGGGCGGATCTTCGTCGGCACGATGTCCGGACTATGTATCCTGGACGAAAAGTCCGGGCGGTTCTCCAAAGTCAAGGAACTGGAGGAAATGTTTATCGGAGACCTTGCTGAAGACAGCGGCGGTAACATCTGGGCTCCGACAAGAGACCACGGAATATTCCGGCTCACGGCACAAGACGGGAAGTGGGTCTGTTTCAGACCGGTGGAAGGCAGGACTGACTTGCCGGCTGATCTGAAATACACGAGGGTCAACATCGGGGAAAGCGGAGCCGTATGGTTCTGCGGAGAAAGGTATGGCATCACTAAGTACGATCCGGAGACCGAAAAGTTCACAAACTACGGCTCATCGCAGGGATTGCCAGAAAGCATCTACTACGGGGTGCTGGAAGACGGTAGCGGCAACCTATGGCTGTCTTCCAACATCGGGATTGTACGCTATAACCCGACAACCCATTACATCAGCACCTACACGGCCGAGGACGGACTTCAAAGCAGCCAGTTCAACTATAGGTCCTCGCTAAGGACAAGAGACGGGGCTATGTATTTCGGAGGAGTGAACGGCTTCAACGGTTTCAGCCCGTTCGATCTCCCGAAAAATACTGTCAGACCGGGCACTGTGATTTCCTCTGTCGAGGTCTATGACATCATTCGCGGCAGCAAGACAATGACCAAGAGGAAGTTCCATCCTGCAGGACGAATAAGGCTTCCGTACAACGCGGCCAGTTTAGACATCAACGTGGACTGCCTAAGCTTCTCGTCTCAGGACCAAAACAGTTTCTCCTGGCAGATGAAGGGGCTGAACAACAGCTGGATAACCACGAACTCCTCGAAAGTTTCCTTTGCGAGACTGTCACCAGGCAAATACACATTCATAGCCCGTGGACGAAACAACAACGGTTATTGGAGCGCCGGCACAGCATCACTGACAATCTACATCGACCCACCGGTATATTTGACTGTATGGGCGAAGATTCTGTATCTTCTGGTCTTTCTGTCAATCATCTACGGAACCGGAATGCTGTTGCACAAACGACAGCTTGAGAAGCGGCAGAAAGAGATGAATGATGAGAAGATGGTCTTTTTCACCCAAGTCGCCCACGAAATCAAAACTCCTCTGTCTCTTGTCAAGTCCCCGATGGAAGACATTCTCGACCGGAAAAAGTGGGATGAGGACACTGAGACCGACCTGGAGATAATGAAAAAGAATATCGACCGGCTTCTGGAACTCGTTTGCCAGCTTCTGGACTTCAGGAAGATAGACAGCGGAGACATAGTGCTCAGTTCCGAGAACCTAGACCTTAAGGCGGTTGTCACGGACATAGTTGACCGGTTCCGCAAAAAGGGTGCTGTCCAGATTACGATAAACTCCCCTGAACACCCTTTGGTCGGCAGACTGAGCACGGACGCGATAAGCAAAATCATCGGCAACCTCCTCGAAAACTCTTTGAAATTCGCCTCTTCATCCATTTGCGTGAACCTTGACGAGTTCCGGAATGACGGAAAGGATATGTTCAGGATGGAAGTCTGGAATGACGGTCCAAGGATCCAGCCGGAGTACAAGAAGAAAATATTCGAGCCATTCTTCCAGGCCTCCGGCGGCAAGAAAGGATTCGGGATAGGCCTAAGTCTTGTCAAGCTGCTTGTGGACAAGCTTGAAGGAAAGGTGTACGTCTCGGATTCCGAGTCCGGCTGCGGGATGGTCGTCGAGATTCCGGTGATTACGGCCAATGACGAGGCTTCACGCCAGGATGAAACTGACGGCGGCAACGCCACGACCATCCTTGTCGTGGAAGACTCCGGTGACATCAGGGAATATCTTGTGCGCAACCTAAAGCAATCATACTCGGTTCTGTCGGCCGGAAACGGTGTCGAGGCTCTGGAAACATTGGCGCAAAACAGCTGCGATGTGGTCATCACTGACATTATGATGCCTGAGATGGATGGCTACGAGCTTCTGCAAAAGATAAGGGAAGACACGATGCTCTGTCATATTCCTGTAATTATGCTTTCCGCCCTGGATTCCACGGACTCCAAGATAAAGGCAATGCGCTGCGGAGCCGACGCATTCATCGAGAAACCATTCTCCATCAACTACATAAAGGCGACAGTGAACGGTTTGATTGAGAACAGGAAGACGCTTTATCTGCATTTCGCATCCGACCCTGGAGCCACAATCGAGGGGGAGAACATCAAGAACGATGATTCCGAATGGATCTCCAACCTCAACGCCATAATCCGAAAGAACCTGACCAACGAGGACTTTTCGGTGGACCAATTGGCCAAGGAGATGGCAGTCAGCCGTTCAAGTCTCCAGCGGAAACTGAAGGGACTTCTCGGTACGACTCCAAATGACTACATAAAACTTATCCGCCTCAAGACAGCTGCACAGATGCTTCAAAGCGGATCCTACAGGATCAATGAGGTCTGCTATATGGTCGGATTCAGCAACCTGTCCTATTTCACACGATGCTTCACATCCCAATTCGGCATCAGGCCTAAGGACTACATCAAGAAGTAATGACAGCGGATGTCCAGATCCGCATCATCGCAATCAGAATCGCGGCTCTGATGAAAAACACAGTTTCGTAAACCGATTCACCTATACATATTTATCAGCAATTTTGTACATTTGCGTTTTCACGTCTTGCTCCTGATGACTAGTAAGATATAAAAGAAATGCAAAAAGTACAAGATATGAACGAGTTACTATCCAAACTTCGGAGATGTGGGATTGCTTGGATCGCGGTCCTCCTGTTGACACAGGTGACGGCGGCGGCACAAGGAATCACGCTTACCGGGAAGGTTGTGGACACGGACGGGGCTCCTGTGATCGGAGCCGGGATCATCTCCATGCAGAATAAAGCAGCCGGGACCACCACGGATCTGGACGGGAAGTTCAGCTTCAAGGTGCCGGCGGGGACGGAATCCGTGCTGTTCTCCTCGGTCGGGATGAAAGACGTCGTCTACAGAATCACACCGGGGAAGACGGAGGACATCACTATTGTGATGGAGTGGGAAAGCACGCAGCTCGACCAGGTCGTGGTCACGGGGTACGCTCAGACTACCGTCAAAAGAATAACCGGGTCAGTGGCAGTCATCAATTCGGACAAGTTCGAGGCCAAGGCCATCTCGTCGGTGGACGCGCTGATGCAGGGTGAGGTGGCCGGCGTGGCCGTGTCTGCCACTTCAGGGCAGCCAGGAACACAGTCCCGGATCAGGATTCGAGGAGCCAACAACCTCTCGGGGACCAGCCAGCCGCTCTGGGTGGTGGACGGCGTGCCTATGCAGAGCGACTCCCCTACGCTCAGTTCCGAGCAGCTCGCCACCGGAGGCTTCGATGACATATTCGTGAACGGCATCGGCAACATCAACCCTAACGACATCGAGAGCATCACCATCCTCAAGGATGCCGCCGCGGCCGCCATCTACGGTTCCCGGGCGGCTAACGGTGTCATCGTCGTGACCACGAAGAAAGGCGAGGCTGGAAGGATGAGGATAAACTACAACAACACGTTCACCCTCTCGATCAAGCCTCAGAGAACCCTGAATCTGATGAACTCGGCGGAGAAACTGGCCTGGGAGGACGAGCTTTGGAACGAGTTCTCGGCGAGCAAGTACGAGGAATCCCTGACGGACAACACTGTGGTCTATCCGGTTGTCGGAATCGTAGGTCAGATCAGGGCCGGGCTTGGTGGCTTCACCAAACTCAAAGGCGACACGGCGGCGCAGGACGCATACATAGCGTCATTAAGGGAGAACGACACCAACTGGTACAATCTCCTGTTCCGGAACGCTTTCTCGCAGGGGCACCATCTCTCCCTCAGCGGCGGTTCGGACAAGAGCACCTACTATGTCGCGCTCGGAGTCAACGACGAGGACGGAATGCTGATACACAACAGCTACAGAAGGTACAATGTCAACTCCAAGATGACCCTCAAGCCTGTGGACTGGGTCCGCATCGACATCGGAATGGAGGCCGCAAGGCAGGAATCCAGGATGCCATATTCAAGCGTGGATCCGTTCAACTACGCCTACTTCTCCAATCCGTACGAGAAGGCGTACAACGATGACGGTTCCTACGCCGCCGACAACACCTGGTTCACCCTCGGGTACTACAACGGACGCGGAGTCGAACAGGTGATGCCGAAGAACGGATTCAGCCTCCTCCGCGAGCTGGACTCAAACTACAGCTCCACAAAAAACACGAACGGAACGTTCAGGACGCAGGTGGATCTCAAGATTCTGGAGCCTCTGCACTTCGTCGGGCTGGCGTCATATTCATTCGCAAACAACTCCACCGACAAGGTCGTGGACAAGGACACTTATACGGCCTTCCGGGACAGGCTCGGAAGCGACGACCGCTCGCAGACAAATCTCTACGGAAGCATCTCCCAGAACAGGACCGACAGGAACAGCTATGTAGTCCGTGGGCATTTCGCTTTCAACAAGACCTTCGGTGAACTTCACACCGTCAATGTGCTGGCGGGAGCGGAAGTCCGAGGCTCGGATGCCAACACGATCTTCACAAAGCGCTACAACTACGATCCGAAGACCGGCACCACTTCCCTGCCGTCAGTCAGCGGCCCGCAGGACGAATGGGTGAGGCAGGTCGAGAAACTCAACGGGGAATATTTCAGCAAGACCCGCTACGCCTCGTTCTACGCCTCGGCGGACTACTATCTCGGAAAGACGATCGTCCTTAACGCATCGTTCCGCACCGACGGCAGCTCCAACTTCGGAAGCAACAGGCAGTTCAATCCGACATGGAGCGCGGGGGCGGCCTGGCACCTTGGCGAGGAGGAATGGATCAGGAAAGCCATCCCGAATCTCTCGCACGCTACCCTCAGGGCAGCCTACGGTTTCACGGGCGACGTGAACACCAGCACCTCCCACCTGCTTGTGATGCAGTACCTCCAGCAGCAGTACCGCTACTTCGGCGACGAGACTTTCAACCTCGGCACGATCCCTTCGGCCCCGAACCCCGACCTCGGCTGGGAGAAGACCCAGGACGCGAAGGTAGGCCTGGACTTCGGCCTCTGGAAGGACCGGCTCACGGTGAACACTGAATATTACTACCGCCTCAGCACGGACGTGGTCACATCCTCGCCCGTCCAGAGCACGACAGGATTCACCTATGTTTACTTCAACGCAGCCGACATCATGAACAACGGCGTGGAGGTCACGGTCAACGGCAAACTGCTCCAGAAAAAGGACTGGACAGTAAGCGCAGCCGTCAACTTCGCCTACAACTTCAACAAGGTTCTGAAATATAAGCCCGTCTCCCAGAGCGGGATAACCTCGAAGGACCGCTACGTGGAAGGCTACCCGACCGGGGCGATCTTCAGCGGGAAATACTCCGGGATAGCCTCCGACACGGGACTCTACCAGTTCAGGCTCCGTCCGGACGCGCAGATCGCCACGGCAACCGACCTCAACAAGCCGGACAACTACCGCTACTTCCTCGGCACCACCATCGCGCCGTACACCGGCGGCTTCAATCTCAGCGCATCGTGGAAGCAGCTGAAACTCAGCGTCAGCGGAATGTTCTCCCTCGGCTCGAAGACCTACGAGAAGATGCGCTACCCGGCCAGCTACAGCAACACCTCCCACAGCGGAGTCAGCACGGAGACCGTCCAGTCCCAGTTCAGCGACCTTTACGGCAACCACCTCAACGTGGAGAAGGACAGGACGAACAGATGGACACCTTCCCACACGACCGGAGTCAAGTACCCGCGCGTCTACGACTACTACGACGCCAGGTACAACTTCTCGTCCTACAACCCGATGGACTACAGCATCATCGACGCGGTCTACCTGAAGAACAACTCCTACGTCCGCATCAAGTCCATAATCCTGACCTACTCGCTGCCTTCGGAGGCTGTCAAGAAACTGAGGATGAGAGGATTGAGCTTCAACATCTCGATGAACAACTTCTTCACGTTCACCGGCTACGACGGTATGGATCCGGAAATCCCGGGAGCGACCTACCCGACCACCAGAAGCGTGTCCGGAGGCATCAATGTCGAATTCTAAAGAATCGGAAATGAAAAACATAGGAATATTCATGAACATCTTCAAGCGCGCCGCCGCCCTCGCCCTTCTGGTCAGTGCCGCCGGCTGCCGGGGCTACCTCAACGTCCAGCCCCAGGGGGAGGTCATCCCCGAGACGGACGAGGAATTCGCCGCTATCATCCACAACCGCCTGCGGGACATCGAGGGCGGCGGTGATGAATATGTCATCGGGAATATGGACGCCATCAAGCATCTTGAGGGCTGCGCCGACAATCTCGACGCCAACATCCGCACCAGCGCCAGCCTCACATTCTTCGCCGGCGAGGAGATCGACAGCCGCCAGCGTGCCTACGAGGAGAGCTGGAAGATCGTCAGAGACTGCAACATAGTGATTGAGAATATGTCAGGCCGGGACACGGACATCGCCCGGGGCGCGCTTTCGGCGGCATATTCAATGAAAGGAATCATCTACTACAACCTGCTGAGGGAGTTCTGCCAGCCGTGGTCGGATGCCAAGGCCGGAGAACTTCCGGGCATCCCTGTCGTGGAGAGTTTCGGCATCAACGACAAGCCGCTGCGAGGCACCGTCCGACAGACCTACGACTACGCCAAGGCTCAGTTGGACAAGGCGCTGGCGCTCAACCCGACGGATCCGAAGTACCTGTTCACGGAGTGGATCATCAAGGCCTACAAGGCGAAGCTGGAGTTCTGGTGCCAGAACTGGGACAACGTCGTCTCTCTCTGCGAGGACATCATCGCCCGCGGCGGCGTCTCCCTCACCCCGATTTCCGAATATGCCGGGATGATCAACGCGCAATATGAAGCGAAGGGCGAGGTGCTTGTCCGCTCGCACATCAACAACTCCAGCGAGCTGGACTGGTACTTCAGTTACTCGAAAAGCTATCTGGCCTCCCGACCGGCAAGCGCAAGACTCATCAGGCTGTTCGGAGAGAATCCTGAAAAGGATGTCCGCTATGCGGCCAGCTTCAACAGCAAAAGGATGAATGTCAAGACTCCCGAGTGCAAGGTCCGCCTCTCCGAGATCGTGCTGATGCTGGCCGAGGCCTACTATCACAAAGGGGACAACGATTCCGCCCTCAGATGGCTGAACGAGCTGCGCCGCAACAGGATCGAGGATGTCTCCGACCTGACAATGGCGTCGCTTCCGGCTGTCCGCCCCGACGACAGGATCGTTGTGGATTGTCAGGGGAAGGCCGTCACTCCCCTTCTCCAGGCCATCTTTGATGAAAGACGTAAGGAACTCTACATGGAAGGCGACCGCTGGTACGAGCTCAAGCGCAACGGCTGCCCGGAGTGGTGGGTGATCAGCAACGGATTGAAATACACCACGAGAGAGTACCTCTACACCTCTCCGATCTCCAAGTCCGACGTGGATCTGAATCCGGGACTGGAGCAGAACCCCGGCTATGTTTATTAATGACAACTTACAATTTTCAAGCATTATGAACACAAAAAGAAATATAATTGCTATATTAGTCGTTGTTTTTGTCGGCGCTACCCTCTGTGGATGTTCCTACAATGAGCTTCCACCGAAGACTTCCGATGCCTCCAAAAGCTATATCAAACCGAAAGGTGAGATTCCTACCGCCGCCGAAAGGGAGGAGTTGAAGGCCATCAGGGCCGAGTACGAGGCGGCGGTCAGCGCAGGCAAGGGCAAGTGAGGTTCGTGTTTTTAAGTAAAGAGTTTTGTTTTTTAATTTATAGCAGTATGTTTAAAAGAATTCTAACATTTGTGGCGGCCGCGGCGGCCGCGGTGACGATCTCGTCATGCCAGAAGGATGACAAGCCGACTGTCGAGTTTGAGAAAAGCCTCTACACCGCCTATGCCAAGCGCAGCGTCGATGTGAAGGTCATCCTCAGCGAGCCGGCCACCGAGAATGTCAGTGTCATGATCAACTCCTCAGGAGCGAATGCGGGGACTGATTTCGAGCTGACCGGCGTCCCGGTCACAATCAAGGCCGGAGAGACCTCCGGCACATTCAGCGTAAAGAATCTTAATCTGACCCAGGCCAGTCCTCTGAACCTCGGGATCGAGTGTCCGTCAGGCTACGACCTCGGAACCAAGTTCGTCACCATCGTGGCTCCGGATCCGGAAGAGACGCTTGTATATTCATTCGAGTTGACCAAAGCGGACGTGCTAGGCTCCTATGTCGCCAAGATCAAGGTGACCGGCGTGACCTCCGGTGACAAGCTCTCCCTGAACGACGACGTGATCATTCCTCTCAAGATCACCGGCGAGGCGGCTCCGTACGTGGTCTTCGACCCGGCCACCAGAGACATGTACAAACCCTATTCAGGTCCTCACGCCGTCCTCAAGGCCGGCAAGTCGACAGCCACGTTCAAGTTCTCTCTCAAGGACGGCTTCAAGGACGGGGACAAGGTAGGGGTGACCGTGGACATGAACGCAGCCGTCAGGTTCATCCCGGGTGACAATGAGAGCGCGGAGTACACCCTCTATTCAGTAAAAGTTCCGGACGCTATTCTCGGAACATGGACGTTCAGCAAGGTGTTCGCAGTGGACGAGCTTATAGGATGGTTCGAGATGGAGGGAGACAACCCTTCTCTGCTGCCTTTGAACAATGAAGGATTCACGCTCACCTTCACAAAGGACGAGTCAGGAGTCGTGACCGTGACCCCTAATGACAAGGGAGACTTCGCCAGCTTCTTCAGGGAGGCCACAATGATTCCTACCAATCCAATAAACTACTCTTCGGAAGGGAAACCTATGGGGGAAAACGCCGTCAGCGAATGCACAATGTTCATGGCGTATGATGGTTATAAAGTCCACACGAACGCCTACTACCTTCTCTCAGCCGCCAACAGGGCTTTCAGCAAGGACAATGAGGCTATAGGCGAGGCTGTTGTTGTCTTTACCATTGTGGACGGCGATCTGACCGTAGAGTTCCGTGACTATGACAAGCCACCGTTCGGCATAAAGTGGTGGAAAGACGAGAAATTCGACCCTGACATGTTCGGTTTCGCCTCCCTCTTCGTAAAGCAGTAACCCCAAGGGAGTTCCAAGTATAAAAACGAGGACGGCTAATAATTCATAGCCGTCCTCGTTTTGTGTAATTGACTCGTCAGCCATCGACAACCTCACGGGTGAGATAACAACCGATTTTCACCCCAAAGACCGTACGATGATATTCATGGGTGAGAAACCGCCATATCCTCACCCCATAAGTTTCTGGTTATCAGCCTCCGGTGCGGGAAGGCTGGTACCGTTCCCGAGATGGTTACGAGCCACCGGCAGTTAACGGAAACAGAGAGTCAACCTCATACTGAGTCATATTAAGAGTACGCCTTATCTGGCCGTTGGACGAATGGTAATCATAACGAAGTTTCCTTGCCAAGTCTTGTTTCTGCGCGGGACTCAAATCTTTCACCTTTACGGCTCCATAATCGGCCTTCAACAATTTGACAACCTGTGTGAACAACTCCGTGTCAGTCAAGAACTCACCATCATCCAATTCCGCGGCCAACTCTCCATAAGCCTCGACGCTCTTGCTGACCATTGAGAAATAATGATGCGCATTGCGGAAAAGAGACATTCCCAGTTTCAAGGAGCAATATGAAGGCGGAGCGATATGCCCTTCAATCACAAGATAGTCTCCTGGCAGTTCAGGGCTACGGCTTCTTAACATTTTCCGGGTTTGAATGTAGCCCAGATCCTCCAGCCTTTTTTCCAAAGGAAAGTCATTGAAATAATACCTCCCTGTACCCCACGGGTAAGAGAAAGGAGTGTACGCCGGGTTCACGACGTACCCGTTACGGTTCACATAGACGATTGTGTTTCTGAGTGTTCTCAGATCACAGACAGATTTCAGGCTCATCCGGAATGATTTCATATCCGCGCCGCTGTTCTTTTTTGTGAGATACCGGCAGAGTCTCCGCCGAAAAAGATCGAAAAGACGCCTTGCGTTATGTTCACTTCCACACAACACTATATGAATATGATTGCTCATAATCTCAAAGGCGACGATGGTGATGGAGCCGGTTTCCTTATGACATCTGGCCAGCAGATTCATCGCATAACGATAATCGTCATCGTCAACAAACAATATCGATGACATTTTCCCGGCAGTGTAAAGATGCCACCAGGCACCACAGCCACGGAATGTAGCCTCACACATTCTTTCAGACTCAGCATAAGAGATCTTTTTCATAATGTTCAGGTTTAACTCGGGTGAGAAACCGCCATATTCTCACCCAGAATGTTATTGGGAATCAGTCTCGGGGGCGATAATGGCCTTTCGGCACCCGAGGCTTACTGAAAACAAAAAAACGAGTCAGGTGCGATATAACCTAACTCGCTTTGCGGATTCTATGTTCCGCGGCATTCAGTACGTCACAAATGTAAGAATAATATCCGGGAAGTCAACCGTTTCACACCCGCAATTGCCATAACTTTTTTTCTCCACCTAACAGAACCGGGTGAGAATATGCCCTAATCTCACCCGTCAGATTCACAAACGATCAACTCGGGTGAAAATAGGTTGAATATTCACACGCGTTGATGTCCTACCAAAGCAGCCGCCGTCAGACAGGTTAGAATAGGGAAAGCCGCTTAATGTCCACAGCACTCGAAAGAACTGATCAGTGTATCAAGACGTTGCACAACACCATTGTCCATCAGGAAGCATTGGCGGGAGGCGTATTCTGACTAATTTTGCAATATGATTCCGTACGAGTTACACGCTGGGGGGGACAGCGGTGAGGCGGCGGGGTTGCTGCATCTGTTCTGCGACAAGCACGTCACTTACCATCGGGTGTACAGGGCGGAGGAGGCCGGGCTGCCGGATCCGGACACGCTTTGGCTCACAACAGCGGACGGATTCAGGATCCACACGCTTGAAGTCAAGCCGGAAGGTGAGGTCAAGGGTGCGGTCATCTGCATCTCAGGCATCGAGAATCCTTCGGTCACAGCGTTTTACGGTCACGCCAGAGAGTTCCGCGAGATTGGACTCACCACTCTAATGCCGGATCTCCGTGGGCACGGGGACAGCGACGCACTCATCACCCTGTCGGCATATTCATCGGTTCAGGATTTCACGGGCTGGCAGTTCGGTAGATTCATCACGCCGGTGCTCGCCTACCCGGTAAAGCTCACGACAGCGCTTTACGCCGGACTCAAGTTCGGAGTCAACGGATTCAATGCCACACCTTTGGAGTCAATCGGCAATCTGCATGGAAGACCCGCTCAGATGATGCACAGCCGCAAAGACAGTCAGGTGCCGTTCATCTGTTTCGAGAAGCTGACGAAAAAGGCCGCGACAGTCAGCAATGACATCCGTACATACATTGTAGAGGGTGACGAGCATTTCATCACCGGTTCGTTCGGAATGCCGGAGGAGGACAAGGCCTACAATTCTGTTCTGCTGGAGTTTGTCAAGAATGTTTAAGAACTACTTCAAACGCAGGAAGGAATAGCCGAAGCGTTCGCAGGCGGCACGCTCAAGGGCTTCACGGTCGTCCGGGTGGGCGATGGAGATGAGGGCCTTGGCTCGCTGCGCAAGGTTCTTGTTGCGGAGATAGACACAACCATATTCAGTGACAACGTATTGGGTCTGGAAACGGGTTGTGACCACACCGGCTCCCGGAGCGAGGTGGGCGACAATCTTGCCGCGGCCTTTGGCGGTGCGGGACGGCAGGGCGATGAAAGTCTTTCCGCCTTCCGAAAGGGCAGCACCGTACATAAAGTCGTGCTGGCCGCCGACGCTGGAGAAGATCATGTCACCGATGCTGTCAGCGCAGATCTGGCCAGTCAGATCCACCTCGATGGCGGAATTGATGGCCATAGCGTTCGGGTTCTGACGGATGCGCTGCGGATCGTTCGTCCAGCTCACATCGTAGAACATCGCGTCCTTGTTGTGGTCGAGGTACTCGTACATATGTCGGGAACCAAGGGCCAGACATGCGACACTGCGGCCGGGCTCAACCTTCTTCAACGAATTGTCAATCACGCCCGTCTGCATCAGACGGAACACCCCGTCGGTCATCGCCTCGGTGTGCAGGCCGAGATGCTTGTGGTCCTTGAGGCCGTTCAGAATGGCGTTCGGAATGCCGCCGACACCTATCTGTAGGGTGGCTCCATCCGGAATCTCGGCGGCGATGTACGAGCCTATGGCCGACTCGATCTCGGTCGGAGGACCGAACTGCATATCCACAGGAGGGTCATCGCACTCGATGGCGGCCGTGATCTGAGACTCGTGAATCATAGCCGTGCCGTAAAGGTACGGAATGCTCTTGTTCACCTGGGCGATCACAATTTTGGCGGTCTCGACGGCCGGCTGGGCCAGGTCAGCGGAGATGTTGTAGCTGCAATAGCCGTTCTCATCCGGAAGAGAGCAGTTGATGCACGCCACATCGATCGGAATCTCGTGACGGCGGATCAATGACGGAAGCTCACCCAAGAATCCCGGAATGAGGCTTCCGTAACCCTCTGCGACATATTGACGCTGGTCGGCGCACAGAAACAGGCTGTTCACAAAGAACGAGTCCTTGTACTCCGGCTTGCAGAACGGAGCCGGACCTTTCGTGATGTTGAATCCTGAAACGATGTTCACACCCCGGAGCTCATCAGCACGGCGGGCCAATGCCTCCTGGATTATCACAGGCACGGCGGTGCTACCCTGAAAGAAGACCCAGTCTCCTGACTTCACGAGTTTTACGGCCTCGTCGGCACTAACGTATTTCATAAGCAATATTCTCTAAATAATTAATCACCAGACTCATAAAGTCCGACAAAGAGTCCAAGACGCTCATCCAGCGCACGGAAATCATCCTCGGAATTCAGCATCGAAACACAGACCCTTATGCCTTCCCGGGTGCTTCTCGTGGCGACCATCGTGATGGCGCAGATTCCGCAGCGAAGCAGATTCAGCAGCAACTGGCTGCCGGTCAGGCCATCATAGCCGATCGTGAAGAAGAAACCATCACTCACAGCCTCATCCAGATCCTTGTCATACACGATGTGGAACCCGTGGCGCAGAAATATTTCCTTTGCCTTTCCTGCCCTACGGCCATATTCACGCATCTCACCGACGAAGTCATATTCACCGTCCGCCGCCGCTTTAAGCATCGCCGCGAAAGCGAACTGCGCTGAGTGAGAGCAGCTTGATGAATTGACATAGAGGTAGGTAAGTGAGAAATTGTCGCCGAAGCGGCCGAGGCCGTAGCGTTCGCGGAGCGCGGGATATTCCCTGTGATAGAGTTTGTCCGAAATAGCGACCATAGCGATTCGTTCCCCGGCGTAACTGAATATCTTCGAGGCGGAGATCATCAGCACGCAGTTGTCGGTATAGCGGGCGACGGTCGGCTGATATGGCGGCTCGAACGGCACGGAACGGTTCTTCCGGAAATCCATACAAAGGTACGCCATATCCTCCAGAGCGACCACATCGTACTTGGTGCAAAGCTCACCCAGACTCTTCAACTCATCCTCGGTCAGGCAGACCCAGGACGGATTGTTAGGGTTTGAATATATTATAGCGGCGACCCGTCCGTCACCGAATACCTCCTCGATCTTCTCACGGAACTTCTCACCCCGGAAATCATAGAGGTCGAACATCCGCGTCTTGAATCCAAGCACCTTTGCCTGAACGTAATGCGACGGGAAACCAGGATTGAGATAGACAACTGTGTCTTTCGAGGGATTCATCTGAACGCACTCCAGCAGAAGGTTGTAGCATCCCTGCATCGAGCCGACAGTCGGCACGATCCCTTCCGGGGAGATGTCCACGCCGACAAAGGCCTTGATGAAGCGCGAGCCGTTCTCCTTCAGCTCAGGGATTCCGCAGACGGGAGGATAGACCGAAGCCTCTCCGGAATCCAACGCCTTTTTCTGAGCGTCGATTCCTATCTGGCAAGCGTTCAGGCCGGGAATACCGAACTCAAGATGCACGAACTTCTCTCCGGACAGTTTCTCCAGTTCGTGGGAGACGTTGACACACTGGCGGATTGTGGTCCGGCCGATGTCCGCTATGTCAAGTCTTCGCAGGACTTCGTCTATGGATTGTCTGGAGACCGGTTTCATTTCGAGAAGTTTTTGGAGACCTCCAGTCCGGCGTTGAAGGCCGCTATATTCATTTCAACTATCTTCTCGCCCTTGCGGGAGAATACGTTGGTGATTCCCTCACGGAGTTTCTCAGGATCAAGGATCTCAAGAACTGTGGCGGAAGCGCCCAGCAGGACCATATTAGCGCTGCGTGGAGAGCCCGTCTGCTTCGCGATCTCATCACAGTCCAATGTTATGACATTGCCGATTTTCTGAAGCTCGGCGGTGATTTCCTCGACAGGAGGGTAATTAGGAATATTCACAAACGGGGTAGAGTTTGTCACTATCCATCCTCCCTTTGAGAGCCAAGGCAGGTAGCGGAGGGCCTCCATCGGCTCCAGCGAAAGGATAAGGTCGCACTCCCCTTTCGGGATCAGGTCGCTCCAGATTCTCTCGGTGCTGATGCGCAGGTTACTCTGCACATCTCCGCCTCTCTGGCTCATTCCGTGCACCTCGGCCTGTTTCAGATGAAGGTTCTGGTCAAGCGCCGCCCAACCGATCACCGTTGCTATCGAGAGAATCCCCTGTCCCCCGACACCAGATAATATAATGTCTTTCTTCGCCATATCGATTACGCTTTTTTGTTGGCCGCCGCGTGGCGTTTCGCTGTCTGAATGCATTCACGGCGACAGATGATGACTGACACGCCGCTGTAGTTGAGTTCCTCGTCGATCACCTTCTCCATATCCGGATAATTCTTAGGAAGAGGAATGATTGTCCTAATGTGCTCCGGCTCGACTCCGAGTCCCTTGCAGATCTCCTCCAGTTTTCCCGTTCCGGCGGAGTCCTGACCTCCGGTCATTCCGGTCGTCAAGTTGTCCGAGATGCAGATCGTGACGCTCGCCCCGGCGTTGACGCAGTCCAGAAGGCCGGTCATCCCGCTGTGGGTGAATGTGGAGTCTCCGATCACCGCCACGGCAGGCCACACACCGGAATTGGCGGCACCAAGCGCCATAGTGATGGAAGCACCCATCTCGACGCAGGTCTGGAACGAGTTGAAAGGCGGCATATATCCAAGAGTGTAGCAACCTATGTCACTGAACACACGTGCCGTAGGGGCATATTCCTTAAGCACCACATTAAGCGCGGTGTAGAAATCCCTGTGGCCGCATCCCTGGCAAAGCGCCGGCGGACGAGGGACAGCTACCTCTGATTTTGAATATGTCTCCATCGGCGGCAGGCCAAGGGCGACGCGCACGCAGTCAGGTGTGAGTTCGCCGGTCCTTGGAAGAGTGCCGTCAAGACGGCCTTGGATCTTCGTCCACCTTCTGTCCTCCGGATCGTAAAGGATGCCGCGCAGCTTCTCCTCGATGAGAGGCTGTCCCTCCTCAAGCACAAGGATGGCGTCGCACGTGGCTGCCATCTCCCTTGCCAAAGCCTTAGGGAACGGATAGCGGGTCACCTTCAAAGTCGGATACGGGCATCCGTCAGGGAAGCTCTCCATCAGATAGTTCCAGGCGATTCCGCAGGCGATGATTCCCATCCTGTGGTTGTGCCCCTCGACATAACTATTGTCCGAAGAGGCCACGGAATCGTTCTCGAATGACAACACATCGTCAGCCAGCTGACAGATACGCTTCCTGGCGTTGACCGGCAGGGTCACCCAGTTCTTCTCGTGAAGCTCGTCCGGGAAATGAACCTCGTTCTCGCGGCGGATCTCCCCCGCCTCAACGACAGCCCTGGAATGCGCCATGCGGGTTGTAAGGCGCATGAGCACAGGAATATGATTGGCCTCGGAATAGTCGAACGCCTCGCGCACCATGCCGTAGGCCTCCTGTTGGTTCGAAGGCTCGAAGCACGGCATCATGGCGAAGTCTGCGTAGAATCTGGAATCCTGCTCATTCTGAGAGGAATGCTGCGATGGATCATCGCAAGCCACGACCACAAGGCCACCGTTGGCCCCGGTGACAGCCGAATTGACGAAAGCGTCTGCGCAGACATTCATCCCGACGTGCTTCATACAGACAAGCGCGCGTTTTCCCGAATATGAAACGCCAAGCGCGGACTCCATCGCCGTCTTCTCGTTGGAAGACCAGTCGCAATGGATTCCGCGCTCTTTTGTGAGAGGGTGGGACTGGATATATTCAGTTATTTCAGTCGAAGGCGTGCCGGGATAGGCATACACGCCGGATAGTCCGGCATGCAACGCTCCCAGGGCCAAGGCCTCGTCACCCAATAGAAGTTTCTTCTCTGACATAACTCGTAGCGGTTTACAGTTTTTGTGTTATTTCGGCTACAAGTTACGAAAAATCTCAAATATTCAAAAATTTCTTTCAGACTTTAACACATTTTGCGATTTCATCACAAATCTTTAAAACCGTTCAATGTTTTTGGCGTTATCGGAGCCTCCAGACAGCCGTCAAGGATGCGGATCGTGTGGATGTCGGTTCCAGTGAAATCATAATAACCTTTTTTCAGCAGCAAGTCGGCCACTTTCTTTGCCCGTCGTCCATACAGGCCGACAAGAGAGAACAGATTCAGCTGGAAGAGAACCCCCATGGACCGGAGGCGGGCATAGTCATCTTCCGACATGTAGATGTACCTTTCCGGGTGGGCTATAATCGGGTACATACCTTTGGACTTTATGGTCTCGAGTGTGTCATAGAATCCGTAAGGCGGCGTGAAATAGGAGGTCTCCACCAAAAGATGATCGTGTCCCTCCCCCATTGTCAGCAGATCCCCTGCCGCGAGACGCTCCTCGAAGAGGTTGTCTATCATATTCTCCGCCCCAAGGTGAAGGCGCAATCCTCCTTTGTAATTCTGGCAGAGGAGGTTGAAGCGTTCTTTCAGGTCAGCCGTCTTGTTGGGGACATCCTCCATGATGTGCGGAGTCAACCAAACGGTCTTCATCCCCAATCTTTCGTAGCGGTCCAGAATCGCCAGAGACTCCTCCATCGTCCTCACCCCGTCATCCACCCCCGGAAGAATGTGGGAGTGACAGTCAGTGAGGCCATTGAATATTCCGATGTCGCCAAGGGTGCGTTTTCTCGTGAAAGGCCACATATTCAATTGTTCTGAGTAATCATGTCTGAGCTGTCGCCGCTACTTCCGGACATAGCCTTATGTACACGGCGGCATGCCGCATTATCTTTTCAATATGTCCTCATCTCCAAGCGGTTCGTACGCTCCGTCCTTGGCTTCGAATATGATGGTCCCTGTCTCCAGTGATTCAGAATTGTGCCAGGCATTGATAGGGACAACGCAGATCGGGACCGGCGCCCCCGCCCTGTAGATGACGGACTCGGTCACGTTCCCGCCATCGTCATAGAAATTCTGCCGTATCGCCCCCCTGATCACCACCACCGTCTCCGACGACTTCGTGTGCCGGTGCACCGGAATCAACGTTCCCGGCTCCATAGCGTTCAACATCCTCTGCGACCCATCCCCCGAAGAGTTCCGCAAATCATAATTCATCCTCAACCTCGGCGACCGCCTCGCCTCCTCGGTCAGGTTGTCTAACAAAGTGGAATCTATCAGCATAATCACTTCTCCTAATCAATTATCGACACCACAAAGATACAAAAAAGGTCTCGGTTCAAACAAAGGTTATTTCAAGACATCTTCCGGAAGGAACACTCTGGCCGCCTCCGCATTCTTAGGCGGCACTTTGGTGAACAGGGCCACATGAACGGCCTGCGCCTTCTTCAGAAACGGAAGGTGAGGAATTATTGCCTGAAGTCTGGCGGTCAGAGCGGCGGCATCCTCATTTCCGGTCCATTTGCACTCACCGACAAGGATGTGCTTTCTATCCAATGATTCAGCGACAACATCAAGCTCAACCATTCGCCCATCTTTGTCATTGTCTGTGAATATCTTTCCCCACCAGCGGGAAGCCTTGTTGTAAATGACGCCATCGATGCCCCTTCCACTCACATACTTCCGGCACATCAACTCCCAACACTCACTGGTAAAGGATGAAAACTGCTTTTTTACCATTGACATAACAGTCTCTTCCGCTCCAACCTCCAGTAACGAGGCATACGGGGAGACAAATCTAAAGTGAAACCGGAACAAAGGATCCGTGATGAAGTAAAGCCCCTTCTTGCTATTCTTCTCGTTCTCGCCATATGGAATCTCCCGACGCACATAGCCTAAATCCCTAAGTTTCTTAAGTGGCTCTGTAATTTCGCTTGCAGGCTTGCCGGCCCGGGACGCTATCTCGGACAGTTTGTTGGCGCCGTCTCCGATTATAGATAGCAAAGTCATGGACTGGACTATGTCACGCATGTCATCCCGAAGCAACCTTTGCGGCTCCTCCAACAGAATCCCTTGGGTGTCCAGAAGCAATTTTCTTATCGCCGTCTCACAATCAGGATAGTCATTCCGCAGTTCCCAATATCTTGGGATTCCTCCCCAGACGGAATATTCCTTTACAGCATGTACTGCATCACAATTCAGTGCTTCTGGGACAAATTTCGCAGGAATCGGGGAGAGCTTTATGATCTCATCAGCAAGTCCGTACAAAGGAGACTTCTTGTCCATGACGCAACTGTACATCATTTGCTGTGATGAGCCACACAAGATAAGATCAAACTTGAAGATATGGAAATTAAGCAGCTTCTGAAGGACAGATGGCAATGAAGGACAACTTTTGACCATGTAGGGGAACTCATCGAGGCAGACTGTCACCCTTGACTTCAGTTGGTTGTTGAGTGCCCGGAATAATGTCTCCCAGTCAGGATAAACCACCTTGTCGAAGCCATCCACACTCCCGGACACTATGCGAGAGAACAAGACCCGCTGATTCTGCTCCGAAGTCTGATCACTCAAGAAGTAGAAATCCCTGCCTAAGTCCATCACGTTTTTTATGAGTGAAGACTTCCCGATTCGTCTCCGCCCATAAACCACGATGAATTGGCTGTCAGGCCTCTTCAATGCCTCCCCTAGCCTCACAACATCAGATTTTCTGTCAATAAACTTCTTGAATAACATACAGTTTTAAATATCTTTCACAAAGATAATCTTTTTCAAAGATATTCCAAAGTGCATTAATGGTTATTAGCGCAGAAAACATGCTCTATCTCAACGAAATCACAACTCACACTTGACACTCACTGCCTTCTTAGTATAACCTCGAACGCCTCCGCATAATTGCACCCGGCCTGACAGCCGCGATAAGCGGCGAAGCCTTCAAGGGCTTCCGTTGATCGTGTGTGAGGATATGGACGCATGACACCACGGTACATCGAGAGGGCTTTGATCTTGGCATCAACACCTTCTTTCCCCACCTCTAGATCTTCGCATCCATCTCGCTCTGACCTTCTCTCGCCAGCTTGCAGAACTTCCAGTAGTCGTACCCCTCGTCCTCGCAAAACTTTTTCATTGAACGACCCCGGCCGTATCTGTGATACTGACGCAGCGCCGCTGCATAATCAACTACGCCCGACTGGGCGGACTCCTGTGCTGTTTGATTCTTTGTTTCCATTTGCCTTGAAATTTGATTTCGGCAAAGGTGAATCCTATTTTTCAAAAGGCAAGGCGGAGAAGTGAACGCTTACAAAATGAACACATCCGTCAACTGAATTCTTGTACGAATTAAAACAAAGTTCAAATGCTTGATGTTGATTTGTGGCCAATCCTTACTCTACCAATTGTTCCAATAAACAGAGAGGATTTGAACTATTAACGTGATACTGAAGTGTAGTATTAGTATGAACGGCCAAATATGATTTCACAAGCATTATTTCCGGTGCATCAATTGAATTATGAAAGAATAGTTCTTGCTCTGGAGGGTATATGAGAATGATGATGAGAATGATGCGCGATAGAGCCGGATGGGTAAGAGACTTCGGACCGGTACGCACCTTCGGTGCTATCCCACGAAAAACGCCGCCACTCCCCTGCCGACAACTCCCGGATATGTCCATCCTCATCCAGCACCGCCTCCCGCAGCGCCGTCAGGTCGACGGTGGGGACGATACGAATTGATTGGTTGTCAAGGGTTAGCATGGTGTCTTTATCAAGAATTTATATTGCGGAAAGCAGTTGGTGGGTATGGCGGTTTGTTATTGTGGAGTCAAACGGCGGAAGAACGGCCGGTGCTTGATCCAGATGCAGTGATGTGCATACTGTATTGAAGATGATGCGGAGGCTATCGTGGTCTTGGATTGGGCAAACAGCCGGATTCGTTGATGCGGTCACCCGTACCTTCACATCCTTATAGTAGCTGACACCACCGACTTCTATCTTCGTCCACTCTTCCATTGCCGTGAAATTTATCACCTCTGAGTCAGGACCATTAACGATATACATTGTGAATTCGTCACGATGTTCTAACATCCCTTGACAGATGGTGTGTTTGCTTTCTGCAATGACCTGCACCTTATCAATCTCTGAAAGGGCATCGATGATTTCAGCCTTGTAAACCGGGGTGTAGGCATCATCGTGAGACAAGGGATTCATCAAGCGTTTCCGGTATACGGACAAGGACGGAAGCGTCAATATCGGGATATCATACAACTGCCGGAATTCAGACCCCATCTTATCGATAAGGGTACTGAGATCCGCTGCTTCAACTTCTCCATTTGTTTTGCTTACGAGTTGCAGATTGCTTGGGAGGAGCTTTTTCAATTGCTGCTCGCAATACTTCCTCAAATAGTTAACCGCCGCCGGATAATCACCCTGCTCATAATGATACTCCACCTTGTCGCGATAGCTCTTGGAATGGAAAAACAACGGCTTGGGGATGCTTCCCGGCGTGGTGGATTTTCGCTCCAGCATTTCATAGAAAACCCAATCCCCATCGCTTCGACGCTCCTGAATCATCATTCGCATTGTCTCAAAGAAGGCGCGGTCGTGAGTGAAGACCATCAACTGACGGTCCTGGGCCTTCTTCAGAAGAAGTTTTATCATGGGAATCCGGGTGCTCATATCCAAACTGAGCAGCAAGTCGTCTATGCATAGAACCGGAGCAACATCAGCGCCCGTAATCAGTTTGTAGTCGGAAATGGCCAGACGGATTGCAATGCCGATACAGGTAAGTTTGGACTCGTTGAAATAAGTAGCAAGATGCTGGACGTCTGTTGACCAACCAGGTATATTGGGATCCACCACGTGAGCCTTGACACTAATGACGGGATCATGTACCTTTCCGTCTTTATAGCGTCTGCGCCCCGGTTTCAAAACATTGAATGGAACGGCAGTCATATCCAGCAAAACATCAATATCGGGAAGGCCAAGGTCATTGTGGAGCATATCGTTGGCAGAGCGTTCCACCTGTCCCAACACGGTATCCATCTCCGCCTTGAACGACTGAAGCAACGGAATGAATCTCAGATATTCCGCTGTTGTCCTATTAACCTGCCCGCGCCTTGTCAACGGAAGCTGGACCTTATTGATGTAATCCCACCACTCTTCGGCGGTCTTTCCTGCCGCAGCCGCCGGCTTGGTGCCATCGATACGGGTGTATGCTTTGGAGAAATACAGGTAACGGAAGATATCTTTTTTGAAACCTTTAAACAAGTCTATCCTACGGCTGTTTTTCTGGTAAATCCATTCAGCAAGCATCCGGTAGTTGAACATATCGAAGGCCGCCGCCGTGTATTTAATGAAGGTGTCTCCCGGTGCTTGTGTAGTTATATGGCCCGCCGATATTTCATACGTTTTAGGGGGGTAGCCTGGGACAGAAGACTCAAAGAAAGCTTTCACATAAGCGTCATCCCCTACTTGACTGTAGCGGTTCCTCAAGTGTTGGTCATGAGCCGGGTCGAAATACTTTCGAATGTCGGGAATTTGTTTCCGATGGCTCTCCATCAAGGTGTAGAGCCCCCAAACGATTGAGCTTTTACCTGAACCGTTCTCCCCATACAACAGAATATGCTTTCCTTTTACAGGAAAGGTGAACGGTTCTTTGAAGAACTTGAAGTTCTTCAGCTCAATCTTCTGAAGCGACCAGTCCATAGGCTAGTTTTCTTCGGAGTCTGTCAGGATGACGCGCGCCTTCTTCATATTCTCTGCCAATAGACTTCCCGGGGCAAACACTGCCCGAAGGATGCCGGCGGGAATTGATCCGTTTTCACCGTCCAAATGCCGCATCAGTTCCAAGAACGGCTTGATGAATTCCAGCTTGCGCTGCTCTGTGAATTCCGGACGCAGCAACTCCAGGCAGAGGTAATCCCGAAGCGTGGAGAAAACATTATACTGCAGATTCTCATCGCGATTACGCGTTTCGCCTTTAGCGACAAGCGCGGCCAATGTGTGCTCAAACTTCGCATAAATGCGCTGCTCGGCATAAGGCACAAGTGGCACAGATACCGACTTTAGCTTTTCAATATTCAGGGAAACAGGCGCCGGAGTTGTTTGGGCGATATTCAAACGCATCAGGGACGCGTTGAGGAGAAACGACAGATACTCCGCACAGACATCTTTGGAAGGCTGGATGTAATAGGCGAAGTTATCCTCGGATTCAATAGAAACATGGTAGACATAGCCATCCTGGATGCCGTACTTTTTAGGGACCTTCAGATACTCTGTCCCGTCAAGTTTCGACTGTGCGTACGCATAAGTGCCGATTTCAGCGATAGAGGACAGCGCTACAGCCCCATAACCAGCAGACTCTACCTGTTCTTTGGCACTGGAGACCATTTGATGATTAACCAGGTCCTCCTCTATCTTAAGCAACTCGAGAACCAGAAGGATGAGCAGGCGGTTGTAATTGTTCCGATGGATATTGACTTTCTTCGGATCGGCAAAACTGCCGTGGGCATATCGGTTTCGAAGGGCCGGACCATTGGTGTACTTGGTATTGTACATGTAATAGTCGAAATAGTTGCGCTCTTCGACAGAAAGGAGATGATTGTCTTTTTCAATCCACCCCTTTTGTTCCATTTCATGAAGCAGCCCCTTTTCAAATTCCCCATAAATATGCGCCGGGCACGAATGATACTCGTACAACTGCTTCAATAAGCTAATCTCCATGGGCTTTTCTACAAATAGCATCCCCGCGTCCCCTTTAGAGAGATAACCTTTCTCTATGAGATAGTCAATGTCTCGCAACTGATAGTCCTGGAAATTGTCATACGGAATTTTTCCATCCTGTTCAGAAAGCAGCTTATAAAAAGAATCATATTGATTCTCTTTGAAGGGTTCGACAAAAGTGAGCGTACTCTGGTCACTAAAAAAAAGGTAGAAGAGCCGATACAACTCGCCCGGTTTCCCCTTGATATTAAAATAGCGACCAGGATTTGCGCTGTCTGCCTCTGTAACCCTGACATTATCTGAAGAAATCATCAAAAGTTCCTCGTCAACGGAACCATTCTTGGCATACTGATCGTAGCGATGCGCAATGGCATCAATTTCCGGAGCAATTACTTTGCATTTCGTAACCCAATCCGCAGTTGAATCCGCAAGCGAAAGTTTGCCGGAAGGATAGCCATACTTCTCTTTCAGGAACTGCTCATAGAACGCTTTAAGAGAAGTCTCGATGTTTGTTCCTTCATCAGCCAACACCTGTTGCATGGCGGTGATTTGGAGCAAAGAGATAGCTTCCAGATAGCGGAACGCGAAGTTGGTCTGGTATGAGAATTTCCCGCTCATACTGATCGCTCGCTCAAACACTCCTGAATCCGAATCCTTAGACACAAGGAAAACCATTCCATTCTGAGTAAGGAACTCAAACCCATAGCGAATATAATGGAGCAATTCTGGCCCCCTGAACCGCAACATCCATTCTTTAGAGTAACACAAGACCGGATCACCTCCGTCTCCCGGCTCTACCCACTTCAGAGGCTTACCCGGAGCGCTGTTGATACTGACAGCATAGGTGTGCTGAATCGCATGCTCCGGGGAGAAATGCTTTTCGTTAAGCTGCTTTTCCACCCGGCTGGCTTTTAGTTTCACCGCATCCGAAAGTCTAAGGTTTTCATCCTTCTTGGCGACCAAAACAAGACGGACATAATTCAGGTTGGGCTCATCTCTATCCAAATAGCGGGAAATGATATCTTCCTTATCCTGGAAAGACAACGACTGCGGGAAATACATCCTATCCTCACCGCCAGAAGTATCTTTCTGCACATACTCCTGCAGCAGCCACTCCGCCGTATGTTCATTCTCCTTAAGCAGCTCAACCAACGCCCCTTGATTCTTTGACACCAAACGCTCCCGGCGCAGCAAATCCCGGAGTTCCCAGTTGCTGCCCTCAATTGCCTCCCGAATACTTGCCAAGTCCAGAAGGCCATCGATATTAAACCTATCCAGAATCGCCCAAAAATGACGCTTGTAGTCGTACTCCAGCTGCCGGAACACGGCAACCCAGGTATCACGCTTGAGCGCAGAGAAAAAGCCAACCACCCCCTTCTTGAAATCCGAACGAATCAGCTGCAACATCTCCTCCGTCCAATCCTCCTTCGCGACATCATTCTCCACAAACTGCCAGATATTGTACAATTCAACAACATCACAGACATCCTGCGGCCGCCAACCGTTCTTGTAGTTTTCGATAACAACATCAGCCCGCCTCCAATTGAACGGGATGCTCATATCATACGGAGAGTAGTAATGAACTCTTTCTTGCATGTTCTTGAACAATTACTTCTTTTCTGACCTAGAACTTCCTCCACACCATCTTATTCACAATGCCCATGTAGGACTGGATGATCTTCACGACCTTGGTGCTTACGTTCTCGTCCATGTAATCCGGTACAGGAATGCCGTGGTCACCAGCCTTGTTCATCTCGACAGCCGTATCCACCGCCTGCAGGAGCGACTTTTCGTCGATACCGGCGATGATGAAATCACCCTTGTCGATAGCCTCCGGTCGCTCGGTAGATATACGAATGCAGATGGCTGGGAACGGATGGCCAACCGAAGTAAAGAACGAAGACTCTTCAGGTAAAGTACCCGAATCCGACACCACTGCAAATGCGTTCATTTGGAGGCAGTTATAATCATGGAATCCAAGAGGTTCATGCTGAATAACGCGCTTGTCTAGTTTGAAGCCGGAGGCCTCCAGACGCTTGCGGCTTCTAGGATGGCAAGAGTACAGGATTGGCATATCATACTTCTTTGCCATCTGATTTATCGCGTTGAACAACGACAGGAAGTTCTTCTCTGTGTCGAAGTTCTCCTCTCGATGGGCAGACAGCAGAATATACTTACCCTTCTCAAGCCCCAGCCGAGCGTGAATGTCCGAAGCCTCAATCTCTGCAAGATTGTTATGCAGCACCTCTGCCATAGGAGAGCCAGTGACATAAGTCCTCTCCTTAGGAAGTCCGCAGTCTGCCAGATACCGGCGAGCATGCTCGGAGTACGCCATATTTACATCTGAAATGATGTCCACAATGCGACGATTGGTCTCCTCCGGCAGGCATTCGTCCTTGCAGCGGTTGCCGGCCTCCATGTGGAAGATGGGAATGTGCAGGCGCTTGGCGCCGATGACAGAAAGGCAACTATTCGTGTCCCCAAGCACAAGGACAGCGTCAGGCTCCACCTCCACCATCAGCTGATAGCTCTTGGCGATGATATTGCCCATCGTCTCGCCCAGGTCTGCACCCACGGCCTCCATATACACGTCCGGATCTGCCAGTTTGAGGTCCTTAAAGAACACCCCATTGAGATTGTAGTCATAGTTCTGCCCAGTGTGAGCCAACAGACAGTCGAAGTACTCCCTACACTTATTAATAACGGCCGCCAGACGAATAATCTCCGGCCTTGTTCCTACGATGATGAGAAGCTTCAGATTCCCGTTATCTTTAAATTGTGCCATATGTTGTTATCTTCTTAATTATTCATTGAAAAAAGCGACCAACTCATCTTGATTGGCCTTATACTCATGCTCAATCAGGTAATTCAAGACTTTGCCCAATAATCTAAACTCTCCTGTCGAACTTAAAACCCGAAACAAGCGAATGAGTTTGGGATTCTTATTCGTAACAATATGCTTGGTTATTTTCAGCAGCCCTTTCAGGTCGGACGGAAGGTCATAATCACCCATCGATACACCTGCGGACGCCGCTACACTTAGAATGAAAACTTCCGCAGCTGGTGAAACCGTAATGATGTAATGGTGCTTCTGAGGATGTTTATATAGCTGCAGATGGTCACTTTCAGCCAGCTTAATACAGTCATCCAAATATTTGGGGCGCCGTCTGTCATTGTCAATGATACCGACGGCGAAATCATCTCCGAACTTTCCCCTCATCAGAGCTACAACATTGTTGCAACTCTTTTGATGGTTTACCCCAATCCCGCCGAGTAGCGTAGAGACCAGATTTGTATCCACATAGCACTCCGGGATAATATGTAACGAATCTGCCATCTCTACACAAAGGATTCAAAGTTAAAGAATACATCCACCCCACTGTCGTACATCTTCTGTATTTCTTCTTCTCCGATGTTCTTCACGGTAGAGCGGCCATTACCGACGGGGACTGTTATAAGCAGGTTGAAATCTTTTTTACCACGTTCAAGGAAACAATTCACAATATATGGGCTGTGCGTAGCAATGAACATAACATTTTTACGGAAAGGATCCTTACCAATCTGTATCAACCACTCGGTCAACAAAACTTGTTCGGGTGGGAATAAATTACCTTCCGGTTCCTCAAGGTACACCTGGGAATTCTTTACAGATACGAAATTGCTGTATAACCTGGACCGTCTCAGCTCTTCTTCGAATGATAGTTCTCCTCTACTGCTTAAAGAGCCATTCTCAATATCTTTCACCGCCTTGGGAGGCAGTTCACCCTGAGAATACTTCTCCAGCAAAAGATTGAACAACTTTGTGTTCTCGGAACGGGAAAGATAGTTTTCTTTTTTATATCGCTCCCTATATTGTCCCTTATCAAGATAGCTCAGATTAACATACAATGGGATAAGAGATTGCAGACCGCTTGAAGCAGAACCGAGTTCGAGTTGAACCCCGTTGTCCAGTAGTATCTTATCTATATTGCCGCTTTTATCGTAGCTATACTGTACCCCAAGATTCAGTATCTTTAAAGCTCTGGACCGAGACTGCCTGGCAATGTCCCACTCTGTCATAAACTCCACAACGTTGGAAGCCGCTTGAATTTTCTGCCAGTTTGAAACAACAGAGACGATATTCCTTTCCGCCGGAATATAGGCAATTTTGGATCTCTTGTAGCCAAAACGCCCATCCTTCCATTCTGCCCGGACATTCTTATACTCACAATGAAAATGCAGACAGTCAGTTTCATAATCTATGAGGGTTGATGAGCCGAAATACCCCTGAAGACTAAAGAAACTGATAAGATGTTCCTCAATATTATCCCATGTTGCTTCGGAAAGACTTTGCGTAAGTTCAATACGCTTTTCAAGCCAGGCACAATAAGCGGCAACCTTCAGCACACTGCTCTTGCCTGAACTCTGAGGACCGACAATGACATTCAGCCTGTCAATATCTAACTCCGCCTCCAGTAAAGGGCCAAAATTGCATATTCTCAAATGCCTCATAGCAATAACATTTTAAATACAACTACAAAAATACACTTTTTAGTTGTTAGAACCTATTTCACCGGTTCAAAAAACAGGGCAACCGCATCAAAAAACCTCCTTCCTTTTGCATACGACAATGCGGTGAAGACATCTTCACTACTATAATAACCGCCGGCGGAAACAAGTGGGGCATTGTGTGTAAAAAAGTCGTACAAAGCCTCTCGAAGAGTTGCATATGTCATTGATTTTTAGTAACTTTAATACTTAATAACAAGTATTGAATCAATAGGCGACAACCTATCAAATCTTTGCGGATTTCCCCGATCACCGCGTGACGGGGCGCTGTATCTACTCAATCTCCGACCTCCTCACGATCTCCCTTCTCACCTACCTCTGCGGCGGTGAGGACTACGTCGACATGAGCGAGTTCGCCCATGTGCGTGCCAGGGACTTCAACCTCCTGACCGACAACGACACGTCCCCGTCCCCTGACACATTCTTTAGCGATAGAATCAATATCATCCATTGTAAGAAGGTCGTTTTCAACCTTATATTTCAAGAAATCCAAGAACTCTAAAACGAGTTTCTTGGCAACTTCATATTTATTATCTTGTATTATCTTGCATAATAATACAGATACTGATTCACGTGTTTATGCCTCTCCCCCAACTCCTGCAATTGCATGAACAGTTCCTGACGCTCCGGCTTCAGCTCACCAGCATTCATCAACTTCTTGTTGTGCCTACACCAAGAGCGCATATTGCGTTCCTCCGGGATGAACTTAGAGGGTTTGCGATGGTTGGTTTCCAGAAAGTCGATGGCCTCTTGACATTTGGCAAGCCAGAGTGAGTCTTGGGTCATATAGATGTGATGGGAGAGTTACAGGTAATACTGCATGCCGTCGGGAAGAAGGGAGGATGCATGGCCAGGATCGTGGTAGTGGCGACACAGGTTGGGAAGGCAGGCGGGGCTAGCGAAATGGATGGAGGGATTGGCACGGAGGTCAAGGTGAATCAGTTCGGGAAGAATGGTTCGGAGGATACCTACGTTTATACGGTTATGGGATAGGATAAGTTTACGGAGATGTATCAGCGTTGAGGGGAGAATAAAGTCTATATTGTTGTAGTCTGCGATGAGCTCGGTAATGGTTGAAGTTGCCAGAGAGTATGGCAAGGCACTGAGATAATTGTGGCCGATGGCTAGGGTACGAAGGTGAGGCAAGACCATCACGAAGTCGGGAATATGTGTGATATTGTTGTATGAGAGATCTAGAACTCGGAGGTGTTTCATGCTGGCAATCTCTATGGGGACCTCATTGAGGCCCTGATGGCTAAGATTGAGTTTCCGAAGGTTTGGAGAAGTCATGGTGAAGCCTTAACTTTGCGGTGTCGGACTATGGAGGGTAGCGACGTTAAACAACAGGATGATGATCTGGCCAGACACGGGTGATAATCGTAATCGCAAAGGGTTAGCGAGGATAACCGCGGATGTACAGAGATAGTGCTCCTGGATCAATCGCGCGAGGGCCTCAAAGGGTTGAGGGCATCGGGGAGGGAGACTGGTAAAGCAAATCATTCTGATCCTTACACACGGCCACCGAAAGGTGGCTGTATTTGTATATAGAGACTAATCCGAAATGTATTTGGCGAGGAACTCTTTGACAGAGTATGCTGCACGTTTTTCTGATTTGTTCCTGTTGAGGCAATAGAACCAGCCAGGTATGAGATAACCCGACTTGCGATGAAGGAATAAAAGATTCTGTATCTTTTGGAGCGTCTTTTTTGCAATACACCCTCCATCCAGGGCTTTAGCGGTTTCTTCCCTTACCAGGTCTTCCAGATTGCCTAGATGCTCCTTATCAGCTGTATTATCATGGAAGATGGTAATGAACCACTCAGCAATAGGTATGGCCGGAATCACTCCGAATACCAGAAAGCGCATCAAGTCCCATCCTTTCACGAAAGAAAATACTAGTACACCGGCTTCAAGCAATGCAGCAATCCAGACACTTAGCGTCACATAGCAATCTCTAAGACCTGAGTCATACGATATATTCTCCCGCTGACAAAGAAGGATGGCCACTCTCTCATCTTCAACATCCCCTATACCCGTGAATTTAACATATTTTTGTATAATTAACTATCAAGTTTGACGGTCTTTGCCT
>ERZ824488.101-NODE-101-length-112728-cov-20.932326_pt1 | contig 112728 bp, 101 predicted proteins | sample MGYA00519936_ERZ824488 | MGnify/ENA primary metagenome ERZ824488 (study PRJEB31778, sample SAMEA3449153) | human gut metagenome | biome: human gut; feature: human-associated habitat; material: faeces | place: United Kingdom | collected 2010/2012 ...
GGAATGGAGGCTCAACCATGTCGGACAGATGGCTCAATCAGTCCAAGATTATTCATTTACGAATGGCTATTGATGGGACCACAATCATAAATTTTTTAAAACCATATTCTTTATATAATTCAAGAATCGTACGAAGATACACATACGTTTTACCAGTTCCCGTTTCCATCTCAATTGTAAAATTATTTCCATCTTCAAGCGTATTATCTGCAAATAAATTATTTGCTAATTGTACTCTTCTTAGATTTTTCAATAAACGAGTGCCTACTACAATATCACTATTTCTAACTGGATCTCCTTCACCAAATTTTCGTGTACGATTGGGTCTGTAAATCCCATCTACGTTTCTTGATAATCCTCTGAACAATTCTATTGTTGAATGAATCGCCTGCATTTGATAATCAAGATCATCTTCAAATTGAAATGTAATACGCTTAGGCATCTTCTTTTCCTCCGATTTTAAAAAATTTCTTTTGTTTAAATAAATTCAATTGTGTATGCTGGCTTATTTGTTCCAGCGTTTTTTTCAATTAATGCTTTTAATCTTCTAAATGTTTCGTCTTTTAATGAAATGTCATCTTTAAAAGCAGAATCTCTAAAAATAAATTTAATTGGTAATGGATCAAGCACTGATAATTTTGAAATTAATTCTTCTGTAATTTCTGTTTCTAAGCACACTAAATAACTACTTGCATAAAGATAGGTACGTTTTCCTAAATCTGATAACTGCTTTAAGGATTCTGAAAGTGGTAAATCTTTTTGATGTAACATCAATTCATAAACAATATTTATATCTTTCACATTGGGCATAAAATCTATTTGATCAGGCATAGCTTCTATTTGTGAAAAGTCTAATTGTCCTTGCTTTTCCATCATTGTATTCCATCTTATATTTGTATTGGAAACCTTAAAAACTTTGAACCCAATGTCTACATTTCTGTCAACATACTCTTTTTTTATTTTGTCACCAGCCTTACGTATTCGCTCTTTTCCAATTTCACAGATATTATCATATCCTGCTTTAAATGCTTCACTTTTCTCTCTACATTCTTCTGGTAATTGTACCATAATATATTTGTTCTTTCTTTGTTCTTCTGCATTTAGCTTCATTACTGCATGTGCGGTTGTTGCACTTCCACTAAAAAAGTCAAGTATTAGGTCTGTATTTTTACATAAAAATTTAACCAAGTATGCTATTAACCCCGATGGTTTAGAATAATCAAAATATTTATTACCCAATAACTCCATTATTTCTTTTGTTCCTTGAGTTGTACCAAATTGCTCTAATCGAATAACATTTTGATACGGAATACTTCTACTTATTAAATTATCATTATTATCCACTTTCAAATATTGTTTGAAATAAACATTCCATTTTTTGTTTACTTTTTTAAAAGTAATATAACCATTTTTTATTCCCCAAGTTACTTTTTCCTTTGACCATCTATAATTCCAGTTTTCATTGTTTTGTTCTAATGTACCTCCCGGGTAAACCATGCTACCATCTGGTGCTTCTATAGGATAATTTAACGCTTCCGAATAATGGTTTCCTGTCATTCGCCTATCTAATTTATTTAAAATATATCCACCACGTCTGTTAAAATACTCATCTTTATTAATATACTTATCAGCATCTTCAATTGGTTGTGTATTAAATTGACATTTCAATGAATTTTTGGCATACAAAAGTATGTTTTCTGTAACTGTTATAATATTTGTTCCTGTGTTAGAACCAGCTGTGGATTTCCATACTATATTAGCAACAAAATTAGAACTCCCAAAAATTTCATCACATACTTTTTTTAAATTATCATATTCATTATCATCAATTGAAATAAATATTGCCCCGTCCTCAGTCAATAAATCTTTTGCAACTTTTAGACGAGGATATATCATATTTAACCAATTAGCATGATATCTATTTCCTGATTTAACGTTAATCGTATATTTTTGCCCATCATTTCCCATATTCCCATCTGCAATATCAGCTTCTCTTTTTTTCATTTGAAATGAGTCGTTATATACAAAATCATTGCCAGTATTATATGGTGGATCTATATATATCATTTTAACTGATCCATAATAATTCTGTCTAAGTAATTTTAATACCTCTAAATTTTCTCCTTCAATATATATATTTTCTGTTGTATCTACATTTCTACTATCTTTCGAAATAAAATTTAATGTTCGACCAACAATATCTTCTTGAGCTATTCTTTTAGCATTTTTCTTTCCTGCCCAAGTAAATTCATATTTTTCATTTTCAACCTCTTGAAAAGAACCTAACTCCTCTCGTAAGGCCTGAAAATCAACTTCTCCATCTTTTACCACAGATGGAAAAATACTTTCTAATTTTCTCACTTGTTCATTTACAATATTGTTAATATTCTGATCTACTTTTTTATATTCCATAGTAACCTCCAATTTCTCATTTTCAGCACTATGACCCAAACATATCCAGTAAAATCAGTTCTACAATATTATAAAAACTCTACTGTATATGTCATTTTTTTCATTCCATTATTTCTTTCTATTAATGCTTTTAACCTTCTAAATGTTTCATCTTTTAATGCAATATCATCTTGGAATGCTGAGTCCCTGAAAATGAATTTTATCGGCAAAGGATCAATCTTTGCCAACTTATCAATCAATTCTTCTGTAATCTTTGTCTCAAGGCAAACCAAGTAACTATCTGCATAAAGGTAGGTACGTGAATACCCACCCCCCCCCGAAAATTTTCTCTACTCTTGAGGATAGAGGTACATTTTTTTGTCTTAACATTAATTCATATACTATATCCATATCCTTCGCATTAGGCATAAAATCCAATGTATCTGGTGACATCTCTATTTGTTTTATATCTATTTGTCCCATATCAAGTAATGAATTCCATTTTATATTCGTATCAGCTGTTTTAAATACTTTAAATCCAACATCTATATGAGATTTTGTATACTTTTGTTTGATTTGTTCTCCTGATCTGCGAATCCGCTCTTTCCCAATCTCACAAATATTATTGAATTCACTTTTAACTTCAGTATTTGAATTAATCTGTATCATTATAAACTTCCTATTACCACCATCCTCAACATTTTGCTGCATTACCGCATGGGCAGTAGTTGCTGAACCAGAAAAAAAATCTAGAATATAATCCTCTTTTTGAGTACACATTTTACATAATTGCTTGATTAATCTCACTGGTTTCTTCCCATTTGGAAATGCAATGTCGCCTTCTTTGGTAACATTTCCCATATCTTTATAAAAATCTTTCCACCAATCCCCTCGAATCTTTCTTAATCCATAGCTTTTATTAAAATCATCACATTTACCAAACGATGCCGAAAGCGGTAATAGCTGTCTTATTTTACTTCCATTATTGTAAATATAATAAGATCTTCCTTCTCCTTCTACTTTGTATACTTTTCCTTCTGGATAATCTTTCATACTATATCCTGATATCTTATCATCAGAATAAATATAATCAATATTTTTATCAACATATGATTTAAATATTTTATTTTCCGCGTATGCATCCGAAATTTTTCCAATTTTTTCATTTGGATATGCTTTCATAAACTGATCTTTTAAATTAAATAATTTTCCATCAAGAACCATTTTGGAATAATGAGTATCATACTCTGATCTAAAATCATATAATATTGTATTAGCAATATTTTTCTTTCCAGATTTTGAATAAACTAAAATATACTCCGCATTTTTAACAATATTACCTTTTTGAGCTGCTTTAACTTTCATTCCTTGAGTTGCTGATAATTCCACATGTATCGTTGTTACAAAATTATTATTTCCAAAAATCTCATCTGCAATAGTTTTAAGATTAGCCTGCTCATGATCATCAATTGAAATAAATAAAATACCATCTTCTGTTAATAAATCTTTTGCAATAACCAACCTTGGATACATCTCATTTAACCATTTTGCATGATATCTATTTTGTGATTTAGAGTTAACTGAAAATCTTTCACCTTCTTTATTAATTAAACCTTCTTTTATATCTGACTCCTCTTTAGACATAACATACAAATCTTTATATATAAAATCTTCGCCTGTATTATATGGAGGATCTATATATATCATTTTTATATCACCAAAATAATTCTGACGTAATAGCTTCAAAACTTCTAAATTTTCTCCCTCAATATAAAGATTCTCTGTAGTATCTGCATCCTTACTATCTTCTGGAATAAATTTCAATGTTCTTCCGATAACATCTTCTTGTACTAATTTTTTTGCATCTTGTTTTCCTACCCAAGTAAATTCATATTTTTCACTACCAACTTCTTGAAAATCTCCCAATTCTTCTTTCAATGCTTCAAAATCAACCTCACCATCTTTTACTACTGAGGGAAATACCTGAGCCAACTTTTTTATATTATCACCAACAACATCATTAATCTGCTGTGATACCTTATGATCCATTACTCTATCCTCCTATATTTCTTCGTTATCTAATTCTTGAATTTGTATTTTTATTTTCTTATTTATTTTCATACGTTCCATATTTGTAACAGCTTTATTCAATCTGTTTCTATCTGTAATTAATTGCAGATACTTCTGACATATCCTAGAAGTCCTACTTGAATCATACCAAAAATCGCTTTCCAGTAACCTTTGCGTATGTGAATACTCCTTCTCATTTATCACCATATATGCCTTATAATACCATTCTTTATAAAGCTGTACCTTATCTGTTTTATTCTTTAGTAAATTATAATTCATATAGGTCAACAGTCTTTGCCTTGCACTATCTGGAATCCCTATCATATATTTATCTGTCAAAAGACTTTGTTCTATTACCATTTCATTATGATCAACCTGACTTAATCTCTTAATTGCAAATGAATAAATCTCATCTTTTGCATCATATATATGTATTACACACAAAGGTTTTATAATATTTTGATAAACATTTGCAAGATAATTTGCTTCTTTAATATTTTCCACTTCCATATCATAAAATTGTATAGCCTCACAATGGTAAATTCCATCGTTTAGTGATGGTATTTCTTCCCCGATAATCTGATATTCCAATTTTACATTTTTTATTGCTTTTTTTATTCTACTTTTATCTTTAGATTTTAAAACTTTTGGTATAAAATCTTTCAAGTTAACCTGATAATCTAGCTTATACGCATCTGGTATATTGAACATAACATCATCCCTTTTTTATATCTTCTCCAACTCTATTTATTCCACAACTAAAAATGAAATCAATTCAAAATCATCTGCTGTTTCTTCTGCAAATGCATTATTAAATCCACCAAAATCAAACATTAATTGTGTCGCCTTTGATTCTTCTTCCCCTTTAATTGATTTAATCGCTTTATTTAACAAGTCCGAATAAAATTGCATATCTTTTGCATTATTCGTTCGTACAAAAAATTGTTGAAATAATTCCATAATCGGTTGTTTTTTCTTGTAGCAAAGTTTTCGAAACTGCTTGACTACTTCTCGTGCTTGTCCATTTCCATAAAATACTTCACCATTATTTCTCATATAAATAAGATAGTATGGATATAAGGAACTGTCTGATTTAGGCTTATTAGCATCATTCCTATGTTTGAAACAAAACAGAACTCCTGCATTATCTCCATCTGTAACTGAATAAACTCCCTTTGGAACTTTTTTAATTTCAGGAACATTTTGAATATATTCTGACAACTCATTTAGATATTCATTCATATTTAAATCTGTCAGTGAAATATTATCATTCGCATCCTCTATATCAATAACTTCATCTTTTAATCGTTCTAGCTGCCGTTTTCTAAAATTGAAGTCATTCATTTCTGGTGTAAGCACATCCTCATCACCCGTAGATACTAAATTCAGAGTTGTCATCTTACCTTTGACCCTTGCTTCAAGTCCTAGATAATCATTTAACTCCATATTGGGGAAGAAATTAATCATCTGAATATTTGTATTTTTACTTCCAATACGATCAATTCGCCCAAATCTTTGTATTAATGAAACGGGATTCCACTGAATGTCAAAATTAATCACGGTATCACAATCTTGTAAATTCTGTCCCTCAGAAATACAATCTGTAGCAATTAATAAATCTATCTGTTCATTTACTGAAATTTCTTTTTTCATTTTTGAAAGTGGTGAAAATGCACATAATACAGAATTAAATTCATTATCCACATTCTTATTATTTGTTACTACTCGTTTACCCGTTACACATGCTGTATATACATTAAGTTTTTTTGATAATTTGTCATATAAATAATCTGCCGTATCTGCAAATGCAGTAAATACAATAACTTTTTTGTTTCCATTATTATATGGCGTTTCTTTTAACTTATATTCTAATATTTTTATAAGATCTCTCAGCGTTTGATCTCTTTGCTCAGTAAGAACTTTTTTAGCATTTTCATGAATTTTAGATATGATTCTTTTATCGCTCTCTAAATCTTCCAAATAATCATCAATTCTCAAATGCTTTACATCAATTTCATATTTACCTTCAATATATACTTCTTCATTATCATCAAATTCTGTATCTTCTTGTAAGACATCTCCAATTCCTTTTAATAAAGATTCCTGTGTACGTTCAATCTTTTCTATCATCCTACGAAGAGTTTCCTCAAATGAATATACAGAACTTTCTAATCGTTTAAATAAATTAAATCTATGTAAAATAATCATTCCATTCGCTTGAGTATCAAACTCCATATATCCCCCATGTTTTCCCTTAAGCGAATACTTGTCTGTATATATCTTTGTATATTCTTTCTTAATATACTTCATCGGTGTATATACACTTAATATTAATGCTTCCAATAGTTCATTTGTTTCTTTAAAATTTAATAACTCACCTTCTGTGTCAATATCACTATTAAGTGTGATTGGACGATTTTTTTCAGGAAATTTACCAACTCCATTATTTCCGTAATAATTCGTAATATGTTTCCTACTGCGTGCTATAGGCATCATTTCAAGTAATTTATAAAAATCAGAAGGAAGACTATCTAATAATTCATCTTTTTTATGATGAGGTCTTTTTTCCCATGCATTAATACTCGCAGATGTTCTTCGTAAAAGATTCTCTACACTTGTGATTCCTTTTTCTTCAAAAGCTGAATCTGTATCTCTTGTAATAATACTAATCTGATTCTTCAAATCAACCAAACTATTATTTACTGGTGTTGCCGATAACATAAGTACTTTTGTATTATTATTTCCATGCTTTATAACATCCTGCATTAATCTTGCATATCGAGTCATAATTAGTTGATCATTATCATCATATCTGTCATTTCTATTACGGAAGTTATGACTTTCATCAATAACAACCAAATCATATAATCCCCAATCAAATTTTTTTAAATCTTGTCCTGAGCGCGACATTCCACTGTATCTAGATAAATCTGTATGAAACATAATTCTATAATTAAATGTTTCCTTTAAAAATGAATCCTTGTAATCTCCTCTAAATGAATTCCAGTTATCATATAATTTGGCTGGTGTTAAAACCAACACTCTATTCATCCCAATTTCAAAATATTTTATAATTGCTAACGCTTCAAAGGTCTTTCCTAAACCTACCGAATCTGCAATAATACATCCTCCATATGTATTGAGCTTTCGAATAGCAGAAACCACACAATCTTTCTGAAAGTCATATAACGCATTCCAAATTTGCGTCTTTTTAAATCTTACACTATCTCTCTCAAAACGTTCTACACCAGCATCTAACTGATCACCAAATAACTCATTCAAAGTAAAATAATATAAAAACTCTGGAGCATGTTCTTTATATACATATTGTAAACTGGTAAGTAATTCTTTTTTATAATCTACAGAAAATCGTTTATTAAACCATATACGATTAAAAGTCTCTGTTGCCCCTTGTATTTGTTCTTTATCTGCACTTCCACTTAATATGCTGTCAAAATTAATATTACTAAGCAATTCTCTGTTATTTTTTTTCGATACTTCAAGTGATGATGACCCTTGAATCATAAAGTCATCATCTATAATCAAAATATTCCCACCTACTCGTATTCCTGAATTTACCTTTCGAACATTAACATATTTTTCTATAAAATCATGCATACTTCTTGCTCTTGAAAAATGTTGTAATTTATTTTTTTCTGTTATGTCGTATGCATTAAATAATACATCTGTTGGATTTATTTCAAATTCATGTGCTATCTCTGACTGCTGCGGTAAATATCTCACATCACGAATTACAAAATTAATTTCTTTTACGTTCTTCAGATTTTTTTCCAACAATGAAAATACCGAAATCGTCAGTTTATCATTCACAATATTTACTACTGCATCTTTCTTATTTTGAAGAACCTCATTAATTTTTTGAATCATTTGTTCATTGGTATTTATCGCATTCATTGTATTAATCTCATCTTTCTATGTACAATATTATTTTTCAATTTTTATACTATTGTATTCCTATATCCGTTATTTTCATAATAAAAATATTATATTCTATTATTGCTGTATTTACAACAAAATACAATGAATCTCTTAAATACTGTTATATAATTATACGAATTTTTAAAATAATTAAATTTGTACAACTACTACAAATGCTGTTATTCTATTATTAATTGTATCATTTTATTTTATGGTTAGATTTATAATATCTTTTTATTAATTTATGTTTCATTAAATTATAATGTAGTATCACTACATATTTGAACTCTTTGACAATTCAAACTTATTAAGTTATACTACACAACACAAGGAGGGATCACAGAATGAAAGAAAATCATCATGAAATTATCATGAAAAATATAGACACTCTACTTAAAGAGAAAAATATATCTATAAGCAAACTTGAAAAATCACTTGGCATAAGCAATGGTTATATTTCCAGACTCCGTAATGGAAAATATAACTTTTCTCTTGATCTATTATTAAAACTTGCTAAAAAATTTAAAATTTCTATTGATTATTTACTAACTGACTTTGATGCAATTACATCTGATGAATATGATTTAATAAATTTTCTTGAATTTATTTATCAATCTTCTATATCTAATCATTTATTATGGGCTAAAGTTTCTATAGAAGAAATAAATAATAATCTTCCTGATAGTTTAGAAGGTCCAATCTTAACTAACCTAGATTCTATACCTGAACATTATGCTGAAATGTATCCACCTAAAATTGTTAAAGCTTTAGATCCTTATGTATATAATCCTGATAAAACTTTTTTTGGAAAAACTTTTTTAGGTGAACTTTCTATTGGTTCCGGAAAGAAAATAAATAGTTATTTATATACTGACGAAATACTTACTGATGACTATTATTACACAGAAATTACTGACAATATTTTCTCTTTCAAATTATTCCTTTATAAAGTTCAATATATTACAGAATCCCCTGAACATAATATATCTAATGTAATTGAAGCATATATCGAAACATCCAAAGATTCTTATTATCTATGTAATTCTATAGAGTATGGCGATTATATTTCTTCAAAACTAGTTGAATTATATAAATTGGCTAAGTCTCAAAATGCATCTATCAAACTTGATTTAAATTTAAAAAAATTAATTCAAAAATTTAACAATTCAAAATAAGGAGAATATCAATGACAACTACTACATCTATTAAAAAAACATCTTTTCAAAAATCCATTTTACAACTTACTTCTGAAGAATATGATTTAGAAAAAAATATAATCAATAACGATTCTTCACTGAATACAAAAGAGAAAATATCTATGCTTAGAAACTCTATGATATTTCATCTTTTTCTCCGCATTGGAGTTAATTATATTTATGAATATATTTCAAAATTTAGGGAAACTCCTGACACACTACACACAAATAAAGCAGCTGAAATGGCAGATATATCTTCCATTTTGTAATCTAAATTATATATAGGACTGTCGCATTAATGTGACAGTCCCTTTACTAAAAATGTGATTCAATAATAATTCTATTTCCTTCTTTATCTGTATAGTTATTAATTATTTCAATCAATTGATCAAATTTACACATATCCTCTCGTATATCATTCTCTTTTTTCAATTCATTAATGGCTTGTGAAAGAGTTTTTCCCCTTATATTCTTCTCTATTATAGTATTTACAGCTTTTACTTGTCTAGGAAATGGTTTGTGATATTTATATTTATATATCTTATCTTTTATCTCATATATTGGTGTATTAGGTTTTGCATCTATAATAATAATCACCCACATAATAGCATTATATAATTGTTTTGCAACTCCATTCCATTTTAATATTTTATCACCATTGCCATTGCTATCATAAGTATTTTGATTCTTTTTTTCTTTTTCCATTGCATAATGCAAAGGATTAAATAATGGTAATCCCTTATGATTTATTTTTTTCAAAAAATCTTTTGCTGCTCCCATTCCACATTGAATTATTTCTTTTTCCCCACCTTTTTTAGAAATTGCTTCGAAAATATAATAATCATTCGTTATTGTCTGCCCCGCATCACTATGCTTTCTTTGTCCAGATAACAATTGTATATGTGCAATTGGCGATACATAATAATTATCAACTATATCTTGTCTTTTCTTTTCACTTCTACATTCCATTATTATATCTCCCTTCAACGTAATTTTGTTAATCATATTCTTATATAAATACGCCACATCTTTACTTTACATTTTCTGATAATTACCATTATAAATTCACTACAACTAATATACAACAAAAAATTCAAATTAAAATATAATGATCTAATTATATTCTCAATTCTTCGTTTATCTAGAAATATTCTTCCAATTTTCTGGAAACCCCATTTTCACCAACAATTCATCTTGCGTTATATGTCTCACATTTTTACTAACTTGATCTATTTCCCGTATTAATCTCCTTTCAAACTCCAGAAAATCTTTATCAGGCAATAAATATTTGAAAGCAATTACAACTGCAAATAAATCTTGCTTTCCTTTTTCATACTGATTTCCTTTCTTCGAAATAGATAATCTTTTATGCAATGGTGTATCTGCAATTGCATCTATAGTTCGATACGTGAATAATCTTTCTCCATGTGCACATATATTTCTGTATTTAGTTAATACAGATAAAAACTGGTCCATTTGGTGTTGATTTAATGGAGTAAATTTCTTCGATATCTTTGACCTCAAAGATTGTGGAAATACATGAAACATTTTAGACAAATTTCCAAAGGTAAGAACATTAACCAATACCCATAATGGAATATTTCCATATGTTTTACGGTAATAATTGATATATGTATAATCTGATGTTGTTATCGCACGATTAAGTGTTACTATTAATTTCACAATTGTAAGACGATTTTTCTTCGTATTATTATAATTATCTTCATTCAAATATTGTTTTTGTTCTGTTCCTTAAAATTCTGTAAAATAATATGACATTAAAGATCTTAAATGTCTTTCAATTTGTAGTAAATATTTAAAAAATAGTTCTCTTAGTTCTGCATCGAAGTTGTATAAACTTACAATTTCTTCAAAAGATGTACCCGCCTTATATTTTTTAGTATTTGGTATTCTGAAGAGATGTTTATATCGCATCAAAGAAAAATACCCTATTTGTTGTAATATTTCTTCTGCATATCGTTTATCTTTTACTTCTATCTTCTTTTTATGAATAAGCCAGTAAACCTGTTCACTAAAAGAAGAAAACTTTTTCATCGGATGCATGATTATCTCCTTTAAATCGTTAATTTTGTACTATATTAATTTTATCATATATTTCTAAAAAGTATACAAAAATATAAAAAAAGAGGAAGAGACTCTCTAGCTCTCCCCCGCCTGTAGGCTTCTCAAGTTTCTACAGAACGATCACTAAATTCAGTATATAATATTTCAATTAAATTGTCAATTTATTTTTTAATTGTACACTATCTATACTTGTAAATTATTTTCTACCTACTCCTCTGTCTTAATTGAACTAATCACCACATCCCCCAACTGACACCCCACTTTCCGAACAACAATATCTTCAATCTGACTCCTCTCAACCTTAGACAGATCCTTCTTATTCACCAACACATCCACCTTTCCATTCGTAATCGTAACAATACTATTCAAAAAACCCTTAGCCCCCAGCAGATTCTCCGCCGCAGTCTCCATCTCCATCTGTTCTGATAACATTGCCAGTTTATCCACTGCATCCTGCTTCACACTATCCTTCACCGTCTTATCCTTAATGATCCCTTCTAATGTATCCTTCGCCTTGCTATGCACCTGCTCCCTCTCTAATTTCGCTTTCGCCACATAATTACTAACCTGTGCATTCGTCAGTACCGCTTCCCCAACATCAGTCACATCATCGGTTACTGCTGCCGCACTTTCTTTTGCCACATTCTTTGAAACTGTCTTCGTCTTGCCATTCTTCGTCCCAGCCGGATCGTATTTCTGACTATAATTTACATACCCTGCAACAGCGATCACAACCGCTAAGGTCATGATGATCATCTGATTTTTCTGAAATACTTTTTTCATGTTTAGGAATCCTCCATTTTTAAGACTTTCACTTTATAAGATGAAATATGAAATAACACAGAAACTGCTTCAACGATCTGATTCTTTATAATATCATTCCCGCCGCCTTGGGCGACAACGACCACTCCTTCGACAACTGGTTCTACTTCTTTGATCACGTATGGAACTTTTTTTCCATCTTCTTCGACTAAGACGGTCTGTTCCTCTTCTTTGACCGTTTTTTCTTTTTCACTGCTGCTTTGTTCGTAGGGACTGTCTTTATTTACGACAGCTTCTTTGGATGAATTAACGGTGATCATCACTTTTACTTTTCCGACGCCTTCTACATGTTTTAAAGCATTGACCAATCGTCTCTCCTGCTTTTTCACATAGAGATCGGTAGAATCTTCTTTTGCTGTGGTTTCACTACTTTGTGTGTCCTTCTTTGTCTTCCCGGATGGGATGCTTACGATGATCAGGCTGATGCCAAGAAGTAAGATCAGGCAAAGTTTTGGAATGCCGATATTTTCGATCAGATGTTGTAGTTTTTCCCTCTCTATCATATTTCTTCTACTCACTTATATTTATATTAGATTCCTTCATATTATAGAAGTTTGAAATTGCGGTTTTTAGTTTCTTTGTATGACGAAGCTTGTCTGTTTTGATGTCGATCTTCTCGATGGTTCCTTTTTTATTTACCTTTGAGTCAACGTCTAATACTTTGAGATCGTACTGTGAAAATAACGTTGTGATCTGTTCTTTGATCTGATTTTGTTTTTCCTCTTTTGCACCATCTAAAAATGCAGGGTTATTTTCTCCTTTGACTGCGGTTGAGATTGCCTGTGTCACGATATCTTCGTTGGATAAATAATAGGATATTGGCTGCATCATCAGGGAGATGAGCATAAATCCTGTCATTAACCGAAGGTACGGACGGTAGATGCTTTTGTCGCAGAGCTGATCGATCAGTGTTGTTAAGATCAGAAAAAATATGATCATTTTCAGATAATCCATAATCCTTACCCCGCATAATAATTAACGTTGGTTGAGAATGCGATCAATGCCACGGACAAGATAAATAACAGTGCCATCGTAAAGATCATCGAAAGCATTAATTTCCCGCTTTGAATGACTGCATCCATCGCTCCGGTGATCCTTTTGTCGGATATGGGCTGGATCATGATCCCTGCCAGTAGATAGGTAAGAACAACTGCTGTGATCTCTATGACTGGTGGGACGATGATTACGATCAGTACAATGATTCCAACGGCTCCGATGCTGTTTTTGATCACAACGGCCGAACCGATGACCATGGTCATGGCTGAATTTAAACCACTTCCGATTCCTGGAATGGCACTCATTCCTTTTTGGAGAACTGTATTTTTCATGGAATCAACGGCTGGAAGGATCATCGACTGGATCAGCTGGACTCCTAACAGGACACTTAGGAATCCTTTGAGCAAAAACTTGATCACACCTTCGAGCGTTTTGCATAGTCTTGAAAAATGTTCTTCTTTTGATATATGGTTGATGATCTTTAAGACAAATAAGATCTTGATCATCGGAAGTAATACAACATTTGTAAGGGTTGTCATTGCATAGATCAGCAGAAGATAAAATTCATAAACTGTCGTTGATGTCGTGATCCCGGAAGTTGAGACAACAGCCAGTGAATATGCCATGATCATTCCTTTCATATAATCTGCCATTAAGGTAACGAGCTGCGTCACTGTTTTGTTTAAATAAAAAAAGGAATGTACCATGACACCGCATAGGATCACATAAGTAATATAAAATGCACTATTGGCTGTGCTTTGCTGAAAAAAGGAATCGGACAGATTTTTAAAGATGGCTGCGGTAAATGCGATCAGAAGGATTTCTCTGATCAGGTCTTTTTGGATCAACATACGGTTTAAAAAGCCCTCTTTCATTTTGGCTTTGATCGTATGCAGAACACCTTTTACATTTCCGTGGATCAGCTGTTTTACTAATTGTGTATAAGATAGATCGATCTCTTTGTCTTTTAAGGTGTTTTCCACATTGGTAAACATATCTTCGTTTAGTTTTGTTTCTTTGGCTGAAATATCATTTGTTCTTGTAAGGATCAGTAAAAACAGCAAGGTTAGCAGGAATATTCTTTGTTTCATGTGCCATTTCCTAATAGTTTCTGGATCGTTCCAAGCAGCGATTCAAAGACTGGAAGTCCAACGATCAGGATCGCTAATTTCCCTGCAAACTCGATCTGCTTCGCAATCGATGCCTGTCCTGCGTCTTTGCAGATATTGGATGCGAACTCGCAGATGAAGGAGATACCGATCAGTTTTAAAAGGATCTGGAAGTAGCTTTGTGGGATTTTTGAATAGGACCGGATCATGTCAAACACGGTTAGTATTTCCTCCATTTGTTTTAGTCCATACATTGCCAGAAGAATGCTTGAGATCACTGCGATCACGACTGCGATCTCTGGACGGATCGTTTTGATCTTCATGGCGATTAGACTTGCAACGATCCCAAAGACTGCGACTTTTATCATCTTAGTATTCGCCTCCAATCTCTAGGATATCGTAAAAAGTGTCTGGACGCTTTCAAACAGATCATAGATATACGGGATCACCCAGCCAAGGACAAGGATCAATCCGGCAAGTGTGATCAAAAATGCCTGTTCATCTCTTCCGGAATGTTTTAAGACCTGCACAAGGATCGTTACAAGAATTCCAACGGCTGCGATCCGAAAAATGATATTGACACTCATAACCCCTCCTTGTCATAAAAATGTCTGGTAGTTGCTTTATAGTAAGATGATCACGATCAGAACGCTTAGTGATATACCGAGGCTTCGGTACATCTTGCAGTTCTTTACTACTTGATCTTTCATAAGGAAGATCTGGTCATCGAGTTGTTCGATTGTCAGCAGGATCGTTTTCTCCTGCATCTGTTGGTCAAGATATCCGATCGTTTCACCCATGTTTTTTAAGATTTCATAAAACTTTGGTTCATAGATCACTTGTTTTAATTTCTGCTCAGCGGTTTGCTGCCATACTTTGGCAAAGGATTCTTCACTGTGTGTCTCTAACTGCTTTGCCACCTTTTTTAGAAATGGCTGATATTCCTTCTCTGTCTTTGTCGATATTTTTAAAACAGCTTCTGGAAGTGGGGTAAATCCATAGCGGATCTCTCCTTGCAGAAGGTATAACATTCGTTTGATCGCAATTCCCTGTTCCAGACGTTTTTGTTCTTTTGCGGCTTTGTGAAATCCAAATCCGATTCCTGCGAAGATCACGATCAATGATCCTAATATCTTGATCAATTTAGGACCACCCCGTTTTCATCTATGATCTGTGCGATATAGCCAGGCTGGTTTCGCTGTTCTAAGATCACGTAGCGCTGAAACATCTTTTTGTTGATGATCTCCCGCATATAGGGATTCTTGGATAACGATTCTTTGTTCTTTCCATGGGTCGTTGCCAGAATGCTGCAGCCACGGTAGGCACAGAAAAATAAGGCTTCCACATCTTCTTTACTTCCGATCTCGTCCACAGCGATCACATCGGGGGCCATGGATCGGATCAGCATATTCATGCCCTGTCCTTTTTCACATGCATCCATGACATCTGTCTGAATCCCGAGATCATTTTGGGCAACGCCTTGGTAGCATGCTCCGATCTCACTTCGTTCATCGACAACTCCGACGGTCTGTCCTTCATCAGAGATTTTTCGGATCATATCCCGAAGCAGAGTTGTTTTTCCACAGCCGGGTGGTGAGATGATCAGCGTTGGAATGAGTTTTCCCATTCTGGTGCAGCGTGAATATAAAGTGTCCGCACATCCTTTCACTTCATGTGCGACTCGGATATTTAACCCGGAAATATGTCGGATCGTTTTGACTTTGTCATGATCCATGACAACGGTTCCGCAGATTCCAACTCGGTGTCCACCTCGGATCGTTAAAAATCCTTGTTTTAACTGTTCGATATAAGCATACATCGAATAGCTGCTGATATATTCCATGGCTTGTCTGATCTCTTGTGAGGTTACAATATGTAATTGTTCTTTTCTTGTTGTGATCTTTCCCTGTTCGGATAGATAACAGGTTTTTGCGTTGTATTTTAAAATGACTGGCTTTTGAATACGCAGGCGGATTTCCTGAAGTTCGTCCCAGTTGATGCCTGCCTGCTTTATGATCGTTCTGATATGTAATGGAAGGATTCCTAAGATTTCTTCCTCTTTCATAAATTTAAAAACACCTCCCCATTTTGGTATAATCCAAATATATGTGATGGAAGGTGTTTTTATGAATGTTATTTTATTTTTTCTTCTGATAATATGGTGCGATCTGGTCAAAGGATTGTCTGAGCTGATACTGGAAGTTATTTTGCTTGACAATATTTGTCTTCTGGGTGACAAACTTGTCTAACTTCTGCATATACTCTTCTTCTGTGACACTTCCTTCCGCCACATAAGTAAGACCTTTTTCCCAGCTTGCGGTTAAGGTTGGGTTTAAGAGTGATCCAATGGATGCACTGACAACATTGACGATCATCTCTCCGGTTAAAGTCGGTGTTACGATCTGTGTCTTTTTATTTAATGCAATGTATTTATTGGACACTAATTTCTTTACGATCTCTGCTCTTGTCGCACTCGTTCCGATCCCGCTTCCTTTGATCTGTTCTCTTAAATCTTCATCTTCGATCAGCTGTCCTGCATTTTCCATCGCAAGGATCAGGGAACCTGAGTTGTATCGTTTTGGTGCGGATGTCGTTCCATCTTTGATCGTATAGTCTTTCACTGGAAGAGGCATACCTTTCTTCAAAGATGAGATCGCATGGATCTGTTCTTCTGTTAATTGGGCTTCTTTCTTCTGTCCGCCCATTCCTGTGACTTTTAAATATCCTGGGTCTTTTAACATCTTAAAGTTTGCAAAGAATGCTTCGCCTTTGGTCTGTGTCTCTAATTTGATCTTTAAGTACACAGCTGGCGGCATAAAGATGCTTAGGAATCTTCTGGCGATCACATCGTAGACTTTCTGTCCCATCTCTGAGATCCTTGATAAACTGCCTACTGCCTGTCCGGTTGGAATGATCGCATAGTGGTCGGTGATCTTCTTGTCATCTACGTATTTCGACTTGATGATTCCCTGATACTTCTTGCCCTGCATGATCTCATTTGCAAATCCTGATAATGGAGTGTAGTTGTTTAATCCCCCGATATTTTTATAAATCTCTTTGGCGACCGCACTGGATAAGACTCTGGCATCGGTTCTTGGATATGTAACCAGTTTTTTTTCATATAGGTCCTGGACCACTTTTAATGTCTCATCTGGACTTAGCTTGAATCGTTTGGAACATTCATTCTGAAGTTCTGCCAGATTATATAATAACGGCGGATTCTTCTTTTCCTGTCGTTTGGATGAGGATACTACGATCGTCTCATTGTTGCTTCCATCTTCTAAATATTTGATGAATTCCTTTGCATCGTTCTTGTCCAGGAATCCGTTATCCTTATATAGTTTCTTGGACTCAAAGTACTTTGATCCTTTCACTGCTTTCCATTCGGCTTCCACTTCAAATCCCTGGCAGTCAAAGTGTCCTAAGATTCTGTAAAACGGTGTTGGCACAAAGGTACGGATCTCTCGTTCTCTCTTGACGATCATTCCGAGAACGCAAGTCATCACTCGTCCGACTGCAACCACTAAGCTTCGTTTCTGATTTAAATAGTTACCGAGTGTCCAGCCATATTTGAGTGTCAGGACTCTGGAGAAGTTGATTCCCATCAGATAGTCTTCTTTGGCTCGCAGGTATGCGGCGGCGGCTAGGTTGTCATATTCACTTAAGTCTTTCGCTTCTTTTACCCCGCGGATCACTTCTTCTTTTGTCTGGGAGTCGATCCAGACACGTTTTTTCTTCTTGTCTTTGCTGACATTGGCCTGCTGGTCTACCAGACGGTAGATGTATTCTCCCTCTCGTCCGGAGTCAGTGCAGACGTAGATCGTATCAATGTCTTCTCGATTAAGGAGTGAAGATACGATATCAAACTGTTTTTGTACTCCTGGGATCGTTTCATATTTGAATGTATCTGGGATAAATGGAATGGTTTCTAAGTCCCATTTCTTTAGTGCAGGGTCATACTGGTCTGGATAAGACATGGTAACTAAATGTCCGACGCACCATGTGATGACTGCCTTGTCTCCTTCCATGTATCCGTCTCTGTTTTTTGCATTTATATTCAGTGCCGCTGCGAATTCTCTTGCGACACTTGGTTTCTCTGTGATAAATAGTGCTTTCAAAAAATTACCTCTTTCTAAAAGTTTTACGATATATTATAACATAACCATTGAAAACATGATATAATTAAATCTAGTTCTTGTGGAATTCATATCTGTAGAATCATGATTCCACATAAAATTTATACTGAAAGGATGATGAGTATGTTTTTAAATGAAGCAACCAAACTTCGTGCACAGACAATTATCAAGGGACTTGAAAAAAGAAATATGCATGGTGTTTTCTGTGCAACCAAGGAAGACGCCCTAAAACAGGCTCTTAGTTATATCAAAGAGGGTTCTTCTGTTTCTTGGGGTGGTTCTATGAGTGTTTCTGAGATTGGGCTGATGGATGCCTTAAAGGAAGGAAACTATCATCTGATCGATCGTTCTGTTGCAAAGAATTTTGATGAGCAGCGTGAGATTTTTTCTAAGGCTGTCTTATCTGATTATTTCCTGATGAGCTCTAATGCGATCACCTTAGACGGAGAGCTGATCAATATCGATGGAACTGGTAACCGTGTTGCGTGCTTAAGTTATGGTCCTAAACATGTGATCATGATCGTTGGTATGAACAAAGTTGTCAATGATGTGGAAGATGGTATTAAGAGAGTTCGTAATTTTGCCAGCCCTCCAAACACTCTTCGTCTCGGACTGAAAACTCCTTGTTCTATGACTGGACGTTGTGGAGACTGTTATGGTGATACCTGCATCTGCAGTCAGATCGTTGTGACAAGACGTCAGAGTGCAATGATGAAAGATCGTGTCAAAGTGATCCTTGTTGGTGAATCTCTAGGTTATTAAGGCACTCGCTCTTTCTATCAAATATCACAGAACACAGACATTTTATCAGGCATTTTCACTGGATATTTTATCGCCATTCCAGTGAAAATGCCTTTTCTATTCTTGAATTTTTATAACAATCATAGTAAAATCAAACTATATTATGACACAATTCGACATTTTTTATAACAATATTGATATTATGAGGTTTTTCTATGAATTATGATATTTACAATTCATCTATCACTTATTTTCCACTGCTTCCGCTTTCTAAAACGACTTCCTTTGAGCGCAAGGTACTGGATATCCGACAGATGCCTGCTCAGGTTTTGTTTCCTCATTGGGATGATGAATTTGAGTTTATATATGTTCTCTCTGGCATGATGGAATTTCGTGTCCGGCAGAAGGCTTTTCTGGTTTCTTCTGGAGAAGGTTTCTTTTTAAACACTGGGGAGATTCATTCCGCTTGTGCATATCAGTCTTATGACTGCCGCTTTGTTATCTACCGGATCTGCCCTTCTGTTCTTTTTCAGACAGAAGATAATCCTTTATATCAAAAATATATCAAACCTCTGGTCAATCATCCTTCCTTTGGATTTTTAACGTTCGTTCCAAAAGTCCCTTGGCAGAAATATATCCTTGAAATGATCCGCAAAATGAATGATATCTGTGACCGTCCTGTTGATGGTTATGAATTGAAGATCAACCATTTTGTAAACGAGATCTTTTATTATATCTTTCATAATGTGAATCTCTCCAAAGAACTGTCCTTAAAAGAATCCAGAGATTTGGAACGTATGAAAGATGTGATGATATATCTTACTAAAACGATCGACCAAAAGCATACACTCGCTGATATTGCTTCTTACTGCCATCTAAGCAATAGTGAATGCTGCCGACTCTTTCAAAGAAATGTTCATCTAAGTCCTGTGGATTATCTGAATCAGCTTCGTATTCATATGAGCTTGTCTGAGATCATCAAACATGAGAAAAAGATAACAGATATCGCTAAGATGTATGGTTTCTCTGGCAGCAGTTATTTCTCTGAAATGTTTAAAAAGACCCTCGGCATAACGCCAAGAGCCTTTTATAAATCTGTTCTTCAGCAACAAACTCTTTCTTCTAACGCTGATCCCATTCACGGAAGGCGATGAATTTCGTCTTCCAAAGAAGACTCAATGCTGGTGTTAATGCCCAGATCATCTTTGTCCCTTCTTGCATGATCAGATCGATCTTTAATATCCCCGCATACTGAATTACCAGTAGTAACGTAAAGATCACTAGTAATCCATATGCAACAGAATAAGAATTATGCACTTTCTGCCCGATCTTCTCACTAAAGTAAAAGCGATCCAGCGTCAGAGAAATGATCGAGATCACTGATAAAATGATATTGATCGTATAAAATGTATGCATATCCATATGATTAAACCAGGTTGCCAAAGCACCTAGAAAGATCATGATCTGTGCATACCATAATACTTTTTCCTGTTTTTCATATTGATTTCTCATTGATTGAAACCTCTTTTTCTTTCTTTTAATAATGAATAAATACAGGATCTCCGATCTTCGTCAGGTTATATACAGATCTTGCATCTGATAATGTTAAGTTAACACATCCATGAGATCCATTCGTCTTATAATACGTTGGTGACCAGCTTCCCCAGTCTCCTCTGCTGCTGTAATGATATCCTGTTCCTGTCCACATGATCCTTGTCCAGTATCTTGTTGGAACACTGTAATCCGCACCTGTTAATGTCTTTGTAAGTTTCTTCTCTTTGATGTCATAAACACCGGTTCTTGTGATACGATCTGGTGTTGCTTTTCCAGTGATACAGGTTGTGCTGAATACAAGTTTTCCTTTCTTGTAGACGAAAACTTCCTGTGCTGACAGGTCAACTTCACTGTAGTTTTGTGTATCCCAGTCATTTTGCTTGTTCGTATAATCCATACGATATCCTTTGTGGCTGTAGACTGGTTTTAAGCTTGTAAGTAAAGCCTGTTCATTCTCCTTGGAAGGGTCTTTCTCATAAGCTTTGATCGCAGATTCATCTGGTGCTTTCTTTAACGCTTTCATTGTCTGTTCTATAACTTTGTCATAATCGATACGCCATCCATAGTCTCCACCACTGACTTTGATCTTCTTGCCAGAATGTGTCTTAAATGTTCTTGCGATTCCCTGTGTCTTGTATTTTAAGCAAAAGCTTTCTAACCATTTCTCGACGGCAGGCTGATCTAATTTTACAGTATGTCTCTTTGTGTTTACTTTGATGCAGTCTTTTAACGCATCTGGACCTAATGTTTCTTTGACATTATTGCCCATATCCCACTGAATGAAATGTAATAAATACTCATTGTAGGTTGTCTGCATCTGTTTTAATTCTTCATCATCATGATACAGACCAGGCTTTTTATAGACGTCCGGATTCTTCTTTTCATCTGTCAGATTCAGTGTGTTACTTAAAGATTCTATGGATTTCTCTACTGCGTCATAAAATGCTTTACGGTTTAAGTAATTTCCTTCATCTTCCTTCTGGATTACACCGTATTTCTTATCTGCAGAATATACGATCGTTGCATCCACTGGTTTTGTGATCTTATATGTATCACTGCCTTTGATCAAAACGGATTGTTTTAATTTGGCCTTTAATTTCTGCTCTGATAATGCAACTGCTGTCACTTTGTTTTTTTTGCCACCAAAGATCGTTGAAAATACACTTTGGCTGTGCTGCTTTTTGTAAGCATCCTTTACATGTGATTCTGTCTTAAATGCAAGATCGATCTCCTTACCGGAAATCACTTCCTGTCCGTTATTCCTTCCCTTGATCTTTAACTTGTAAGAATCAATGGATTTCTTTACTTTCTTCACTGATTCTTCGTATGTCATTCCTGACACATCAACCTTGTTAAATGTACTCCCCGGATACCAACGGTTCTGATAATGGGCATGGACACCGATAGCGGCTGCTATTAAAACAACCGCTACGGCACCTCCTATGATTCCCCCTTGTTTCTTTGTAATCCTCATATTGATTTCTGCCTCCAAATACGACTCTGTGATGGATTATTCATAGAGTGGATATTTTTCTGTTAATCCTAATACTAATTCGTTTGCTTCATCAAGTTTCTTGTCTAATAATGTCAGACGAATAGCTTTTGCGATCACTTTCATATCGTCTTCTTTCAGTCCACGAGTTGTAACAGCTGGTGTTCCAAGACGAAGTCCTGATGTTACGAATGGAGATTTTGGATCGTTTGGTACAGTATTCTTATTACATGTGATATGTACAGAATCCAGTACTTTTTCAGCTTCTTTTCCTGTCAGATCATATTTCTTAAGATCTACTAACATTAAGTGGTTGTCTGTTCCTCCAGATACGATATCGAATCCTTCTTCGATCAGTGCATTTGCAAGAGTATCTGCATTCTTCACAACCTGTGTCATATATTCTTTGAATGATGGGTCTAATGCTTCTTTGAATGCTACAGCTTTACCAGCGATCACATGCATTAATGGTCCACCCTGGATTCCTGGGAAGATTGCTTTGTTGAAGTTGTATTTTTCGTTCACTTCATTGCTGCACATGATCATTCCACCACGAGGTCCTCTTAATGTCTTATGTGTTGTAGTTGTTGTTACATGAGCATAAGGGATTGGGCTCTGGTGTAATCCTGCAGCTACTAATCCTGCGATATGAGCCATATCTACCATTAAAACTGCTCCAACTTTGTCAGCGATCTCACGGAAACGTTTGAAATCGATCGCTCTTGCGTATGCACTTGCACCAGCAATGATCATCTTTGGTTTGCATTCTAATGCGATTCTTTCTACTTCATCATAATCGATGAATCCTTCATCATTAACTCCGTATGGTACGCAGTGATAGTTCTTACCAGACATGTTGACTGGGCTTCCGTGTGTTAAATGTCCACCGTGGTCTAAGCTCATTCCCATGTATGTATCTCCGACATTCAATACTGCGAAGAATACTGCCATGTTTGCCTGTGCTCCAGAGTGTGGCTGTACATTTACATATTCGCATCCAAATAATTCTTTGGCACGTTCTCTTGCAAGATCTTCTACCACATCTACATACTGGCATCCACCATAGTAACGTTTTCCTGGATATCCCTCTGCATATTTGTTTGTTAAATGGCTTCCCATTGCAGCCATAACAGCTTTGGAAACAAGGTTCTCTGATGCGATCAACTCAAGATTTGTTCTCTGTCTTGTTAATTCGTTTTCCATTGCTTCTGCTAATTCTGGATCGTAGTTCTTTACTTCGCTAAAATCAAACATTGTTTTCTCCTTTATATATTTATGTAAAATAATATTGTGTCTCGTATATTGTGTCTTATTCTTATGATCATTCGATTGCCTGATCTATCTGATTATTCCTGGAACTGTTCTTTTAATGCTTCTACTGCACGTTCTACACGGCTTTCTTTGATCAGAACAGTGATCTTGATCTCTGATGTGTAGATTAAGTGAATGTTAATTCCACGATTATACAGTGCTTCAAACATCTTAGAAGCTGCTCCGCTGTTAGACATCATTCCAGCTCCGACGATAGATACGATTCCGACTTCTTTATCACTGATGATCTCTTCGTAATCTGCTTCATCAAATGCTTTCTTTAATGTTTCAACGGCATGATCTGCTTCATCCTGTGCTACAACGAAAGAGATATCTTTATTCTCTCCACATCCGATGGACTGAAGGATCAGTTCCACGTTGATTTTTTCTTCTGCAATGGCACCAAAAACTTTTGCTGCGATTCCTGGCTGGTTTTTGATTCCTTTGATTGCGATCAGTGCAACTTCAGAGTTAGACTGAACACCGCTAAATAACATTTTCTCCATCTGATTATTCCTCCTCTGGTGTTGAAAGTTTAATTCCAAGTTCTTCTAGCTGTAATGTATCAACCGGTCCTGGAGCCTGTGTCATCAGGCAGGAAGCATCTTTTACTTTCGGGAAGGCGATGACATCACGAATGCTGTCTTCTCCTGTTAACCACATAACAAGACGGTCAAGACCATAAGCTAAACCAGCATGTGGTGGTACTCCAAATTTGAATGCATCTAATAAGAATCCAAAACGGTTGTGAGCATCTTCTTTTGTAAATCCAAGAGCTTCAAACATCTTCTCCTGAATATCATCCTGATGGATACGGATTGATCCACCACCAAGTTCTGTACCATTTAATACGATATCGTATGCTTTCGCACGGACATCTCCTGGTCTTTCATCAATGAATTCAAGATCTTCTTCAAATGGCATCGTAAATGGGTGATGCATTGCTGTGTAACGATTCTGTTCATCGCTCCACTCAAGTAATGGGAATTCTGTAACCCATAAGAACTTATACTGGGATTTGTCGATCATATCGTACTGTTTCGCAATGTGAAGTCTTAAGTTACCAAGCACATCAAAGACAACTTTGTCTTTGTCTGCGGCAAATAGTAATAAGTCTCCTGCCTGTCCATCCATTGCTTTGATCAGTGCATCCATCTCTTCTTCTTTCATGAATTTAGCGAAAGATGATTTCACTGTTCCATCGCTCTTTAACTGAATATATGCAAGTCCTTTCGCTCCGAAGTCTTTGGCGTAGTCAACGAATCCATCGATCTTCTTACGTCCAAGATCTCCTAAACCTTTAGCGTTTAATCCTCTTACAGATCCACCATTCTCTAATGCTCCTTTAAATACCATAAAGTCGCATCCGGCAACTGTATCGGATACATTCGTAAGTTCCATTCCAAAACGCATATCTGGTTTATCAGATCCGAAACGGTCCATTGCTTCTTTATAAGTCATGCGAAGCATAGGAAGCTGTACATCAATATCTAATACTTCTTTAAAGATCTTCTTTAACAGACGTTCATTTACATCGATCACATCATCGACATCAACAAATGAAAGTTCCATATCGATCTGTGTAAACTCTGGCTGGCGGTCTGCACGTAGATCTTCGTCACGGAAACATTTTGCGATCTGATAGTAACGGTCGAATCCAGAGCACATTAAAAGCTGTTTAAACAGCTGTGGTGACTGTGGAAGTCCGTAAAATTCTCCTGGATGTACACGGCTTGGTACAAGATAATCTCTTGCTCCTTCTGGTGTACTCTTTCCTAAAACTGGTGTCTCGATCTCTAAGAATCCTTCATCCCCTAAGAAGTTACGTACCATTCTTGTTACATCATTACGAATGCGTAAGTTTCTCTGAAGATTTGGTCTTCGAAGATCAAGATAACGGTATTTTAAACGAAGTTCATCTTTGACTGTCTGATTCTCGTCAATTGGAAATGGAGGAGTTTCTGATTCTGATAAGATACGTAATGTATGTACCTTGATCTCGATATCTCCTGTCTTCAAGTTTTCGTTGATCGCTGCACTTCTCTTCTCTACAGTACCTACTGCTGCAACGACATACTCACTTCTTAAAGAGTTTGCCTTATTATAGTCTTCCTCAGATAATACTTCCTGATCAAAAACTAACTGTAAGATTCCTGAGCGGTCTCTTAAGTCTACAAATATAAGACTTCCTAAATTTCTTCGTTTCTGTACCCATCCCATGACAGTGACTTCTGTTCCGATAAGTTTGTTGCTTACCTCTGTACATCGGTGGGATCTGGCTAAACCTGACATTGATTCTGCCATGATATTTCCTCCTTCATCCTTTTCACTTTGTACGAAAGGCAGAGCCCGTATCTTCGGTTCTGCCTTATATATTCTTTTATGAATCTTTTCTTACAAGGATCTGTTCGATCTCTGCAGCGTAAAGTACGTGATAATCCTTCTCTGGATACCACTGTTCATCTAAAGATTTATCAACAAATCCTTCTGGATCCATTGGCTGAGAATATAACTTCTTACAGATCAGTACGATCTTTGCTTCCTCAAAAAATGGAATTCCATTCGCATCTGTTGGTGTCAGACGTGTCTTCGCGATCTTGTCTTCATCTCTTCCAGATACACTTCCAAGATAGCTTAAATCCTTCTTAAAAGTATCATCATAAAAAGATAATGTAAATGATTCTGACTGGTCAATGAATTCTTTTGTATATCTTTGTGGTCTTAAGACTGTCACAGCAACATTCTTACCCCACATAACACCTAAACCACCCCATGAGGCAGTCATTGTGTTAACTTTTCCTTCCTGATTCTTTGCAGTAACAAGCATCCATTCCTTACCAATCAGGCGAAATACGCTTTGGTCGAAATCTTCTGGTGCCACGATCGCATATTCACTCATGCATGTTACCTCCTTTCTTGTAATTATTACTCATTATATATGATTTTGTCAAAAATGTCACGAACTAGTATAAGAAAGCATGATTTTATTTTAAACAATCTGCGATCTTATCAAGCGAAATAGTCGTAACTTCTCTTGTTTCCATATTTTTGACATTTCCTTCATTCTTCGCTAATTCGTCATCACCAATGATGATCGTATTCTTGGCATTCAGCTTATTTGCATATTTCATCTGTGCTTTTACGCTTCTTCCAAGATAATCTGTTTCTACGACAAATCCCTGATCACGAAGATCTACAACGATCTGGTAAGCTTTTGCTTTTGCTTCCTGTCCAAGAATTCCTACATAAAGGTCAATATCTCTTGTGCATGGAAGATCTACTTTCTCTTCTTCTAAGAAATAAAGGATTCTCTCTACACCCATACCAAATCCAACAGATGGCATAGAAACTTTTCCATCGATCTCATGAACAAGATTGTCGTAACGTCCACCACCACATAAAGTAAATCCATCTTCATTTACAAATTCGAATACGGTCTTTGTATAGTAGTCTAATCCACGAACGATTTCTGTATCAACTTCATATGGAATATTTAATGCATCTAACAGACTCTTTAATTCTTCAAAATGTGCTTTACATTCATCATCTAAATAGTCGATCGTTCTTGGTGCATCTTTGACGATCTCTTTGCATTCTGGAACTTTACAGTCAATGACACGTAATGGATTCTTTTCCATACGTTCTCTGCATGTAGGACATAAATGTTCTTCATGTTCTTTTAAATATGCTAATAATGCTTTGTTGTATTCTTTTCTACAATTTTCACATCCAATGCTGTTGATGTGTAATTTTGCATCTTTTAATCCAATTTTCTTAATAAAAGTGGATACTAATGTGATCAGCTCTACTTCTGCTAATGGACTTTCCGCTCCGACAAATTCAACTCCGAACTGGTGGTGCTGTCTTAATCTTCCACTCTGTGGTTTTTCATAGCGGAATGCTGGTGTGATATAGAACATCTTGATCGGCTGTGGCTCATTTGCCAGACCATTCTGTAAATATGCACGGATCGCTCCTGCTGTTCCTTCTGGTTTTAATGAAATGCTTCTGTGTCCTTTATCTTCAAATGTATACATCTCTTTCTGGACAACGTCTGTTGTTTCTCCAACACCTCTCTGAAAAAGCTCTGTATGCTCAAATACTGGTGTGATGATCTCGTGAATATTATAGGATGCGCATAAATCTTTGAAAATATTCTCTAAATATGTGCGCTGGTCCATATCTTTTCCAAACCAGTCTTTTGTTCCTCTTGGTGCCTGTGTAATCATTCTTGTTCCTCCTCAAATAATTCATCCAGATTGCCTTTTTCCATCACAGTTTCCATAACTCCGTCTGAAAATGCGACTCTCTGGAATGCTAAAAATACTTTCATATCAAAATTCTTTACTTCATCGATCATGATATCAAGTGCAGTCTCAACATCAAATCCTTCTCTATAATCCCTGTTTGAGATCAATGCTCCGAAAATATCACATACATGCATGATCCTTCCAACTAATGGAATCTGTTTTCCTACCAGATTATGTGGATAACCGGTGCCATCATAATGTTCATGATGATATAGAACTGCGTCTAAAACCGTCTGGTTATAATCGTAATCTGCAAGGATCGCATATCCAATGGATGGATGCATTCTCATATATCTTGTTTCGTCAACAGCCAGAATCTCATCTTCCACTTTCTCATTCATATAGAAATTAAGTCTTACTTTTCCAAGATCATGTAACATTCCTGCAACCGCAAGATCATAACACACTTCTTCTTGTAATCCTAATTCCTTGCCAACAAGATAAGCCAAATTACTGACAATGATACCATGACTGATCGTTTCTTTTATATCCGCATGGATCGGTGTCTCAATATCTGTTCGTCCATAACTGATTGCCATAATCAAACTCCTGTTTATATCATCTTTAATTCTTTTCTATGAATGATCTCATCAATTCGTGTAATGTATTGCTTTATATCTTTAAGATTTTCGATGCGGTCCACCTGATGGTCTTCCTGATGGACGATCTTTGAAGATGTACCAGCACCAACTGCTATAATATCATGTAATTCCTCCATAATCAAAATATTATAGAGACATTCTTTTCCTTTTTTTGAAAAACCGACATTCTCAAGGTTCCCTGGAATGTTTTTCTGCCGGTATAAATAATATGGTTCCATATTCATATCCCTTGCACATGAAGCGGCATAAGATACCATCTCTTCACTCGCTCCAAAGTGATATGTATCTTTCATTCGATTCAATCTCGATGAACGCTTGACTGCAAGTGCATGAACCGTTAAACTCTCTGGATCAAGTTTTTTGATCTCATCTAAAGTATAGGAAAGTTCTTCCATGCCTTCTTCTGGAAGCCCACAGATCATATCCATATTAATGTTATCGATCCCAGCCTGTCTCGCAAGATTAAATTTCTCTTTGATATCTTGTGCGAAATGATTTCTTCCAATGAGTTTTAATGTCTTATCGTTCATTGACTGTGGATTGATACTGATCCTTGTCACACCATATTTCTTTAGAATCTTTAATTTCTCGAAATTCAAGCTGTCTGGCCGTCCTGCTTCCACAGTGATTTCCTGGATCTTTGAAAATGGGAATCTCTTATTAACCTCATATAACAGATATTCCAGATCTTCTTCTTTTAAAGATGTTGGTGTTCCACCGCCAATATACATCGTTTGAAGTTCTTTGTGCGCATAAGTCTTTGCCACAAAATCCAGTTCTTTCAATAAAGCTTCAAGATAGTCTTGTACAATATTCTCAAATTGATCGATCGAATACGATGTAAAAGAACAGTACAAACATGTGCTTGGGCAAAATGGGATTCCTATATATAGACTGTATCCTTCTTTGTATGGAAATGCTTTTAGAAGTTCTTTCTCTTTCTGAACGGTTTCTGTACATAATCTTGCTTTTTCTTCGGATGCCAGATAATCCTTTTGAAATTTGTGAATGATCTCTTCACTGCTCTCACCCTTTTCATATCCATCAAAAGCAATCTTTGTCGGACGGATCCCAGTCAACGTTCCCCATGGAAGCTGTTTGTCTAATGCTTTGGAAAACAACTGATAGATTCCTTGTTTCATCCGGTTTTTAAAAATCTTCTTATTTTCATAATCACCAAATAACTGGATCTCATCTTCTAACTCGTCCTTTTTATATAGATTCATGACGATTTCCTGATCTTTATAATCCACGTCCAGTATAAAATCATAGATAGAATCAACGTGATCCGTCAATTCTATCTTCTCTCCAAGCATAAATGCCAATATTAAACTTCGAATGTCATATTCATAAATGGTCTTGTTCTGAATTAATCCAATCATAATCTATTGCAGAAACGGATTGCATCTGCTTTCCTCCTCGATCGTCGTTGGTGGTGTATGACCGGATAGTACCTTTGTCCATGGTGGGAGTACGAATAATTTCTCTCTGATCGCTGTCAGAAGATCATTCAAATTGCCTGTCGGAAAGTCTGTTCTTCCAATGCTCATCTGGAACAGTGTATCTCCAGAGATCAGCCATCCATAATCTGCAAAATAATAACATACTCCACCTTTTGTATGTCCTGGAACATGGATACATTTTACCTTTGTTCCTAATACATCTATGATCTCTCCATCTTTCACCAGATGATTCGCTTTTAATGAGAGATCCATTCCCATCATCGCTCCGAGATTGAGCTGTGGATCTGCCAGAACATCTGCTTCATCTTCATAAAGATAGATATCAAGATCTGGTTTTTGTTCCATCAGATATGGAAGGGCCATTACATGATCAAAATGCCCATGTGTCAGACATACGCCTGCCAGTTCCATTCCATCTTCTTCTAATGTATTCATAATACGTTCTCCCTGATCTCCCGGATCAAAGACGAATGCCTGATTTGTTTTTGTATTCTCAACAATATAGCAGTTTGTCTGCATCTGCCCAAGACAGATCGTTACCATCTTAAGAGGTCTGTCAAGTCTTAATGTTGTTTCGCTCATATTTTCACCTATCCTGCTGTTCTTTCTATGTCGATCACGCCTTCTACATTCCTGATCTTCGCAATAATACGGTTCAACTGCTCTACGCCTGTAATATCAAAGGACATACTAAGCGTTGCTCTTCCTTTCTTATTGTTTGATACGTTGATCGTTATGATGTCAATATCTAATTCTAAGAAGATCTTTGATACTTCTGCTAACAATCCCTTTCGATTATTGGCATAAATATTGATCTCTGTCGTGTAAGTCTGTGTTGTATCTGCTTCACTTACCTGCCATTCAGCTTCAATAAGTCTTGCCCTGTCAGATTCTGGCATATTCAGAAGGTTCACACAATCTGTTCTGTGAATCGAGATTCCTCGTCCTCTTGTAATAAATCCAACGATCTCATCTCCTGGTACTGGATTACAACACTTTGAAAAACGAACAGCAACATCATTCGCTCCACGTACAACAATTCCTCCTTTGGATTTCTCTTCCTTTTTCTTCTCTGGATTCGCTGCTGCCGCCTGTGCTGCTTCTGTTGTTTTCTGCAAGATCTGTTCATCCGTGATCTTTTGTTTCTGGATCTTACGGTCTTCTTCCTGCATCTTATTGATAACCTGGCCTTCTTTTAAACCACCATGTCCAACAGCTGCACATACAGAATCCCAGTCTTTAAATCCGTATTTTAGTTCAACCTTCTTAATGTATTCAGGTTTCATGAGTTCTGGGAGCCTGATGCTCTTGCTCTTACAGTATTTTTCTAACAGTTCCTTACCTCTGACGATATTCTCTTCCTTGAACTGTCGTTTAAACCACTGATTGATCTTACTTCTTGCCTGTGCTGATTTTACGATTCCTAACCAGTCTCTGCTAGGTCCTTTTGAATTCTGTGATGTAATGATCTCTACACGATCACCATTCTGCAAATGATAATCAAATGGTACCTGTCTTCCATTGACCCTGGCTCCAACCATCTTATTACCGACTGCACTATGGATTGAATATGCAAAATCGATCGGTGTCGAACCATTCGCAAGGTTTTTGACATCTCCATTCGGTGTAAAACAATATACCTGTTCTGCAAAGAGATCCAAGTTCGTCTTCAGCAAACTTAAAAACTCTTTGTTATCATCCATATCACGCTGCCATTCCAGCACTTCTCTTAACCAGCTTAACTTTTCTTCCTCTTTGTTAAGTCCCTTGGTATTATTATTTTCTTTATATTTCCAATGGGCTGCGATACCATATTCAGCAACACGATGCATCTCAAATGTACGGATCTGAATCTCAAATGGATGTCCTTCTGGTCCGATCAATGTTGTGTGAAGTGACTGATACATATTCGGTTTTGGCATCGCGATATAATCCTTGAATCTTCCTGGAATCGGTTTATACATCTCATGAATGATCCCAAGTGCCGCATAACAGTCCTTAACCGTATCAACCTTGATCCGGACTGCAAATAAGTCATAAATCTGATCGATCGTCTTATGCTGATTGACCATCTTCTTATATATACTGAACATGTGTTTCACACGGCCATCAATCTCTGCCTTAATTCCAGCGTGGTCAATATGTCCTTTCACTTCGTCAACGATTTCCTGAATGAATGCTTCTCTTTCTTCCTTTGCAGAATCAAGAGAGCGTTCTAAATCTTCATAAACATCTGGTTTTAAATATCGAAGTGCCAGATCATCTAATTCAACTTTGATCTTGGAAATACCAAGACGATGTGCGATCGGTGCATAAATATCCATCGTCTCTCTGGATTTCTCTTTTTGCTTCTCTGGACGCATAAACTGCATGGTACGCATATTATGCAAACGGTCAGCAAGTTTGATCAGGATCACTCGGATATCTTTTGCCATTGCAAGAAACATCTTTCGTAAGTTCTCCGCCTGAACTTCGATCTTGTCTTTGGAATAGCTTAATTGTCCTAACTTTGTTACGCCATCAACTAACTGGGCAACTTCTTCCCCAAAATCTCTTACAATATCTTCATGGGTTGTTTCCGTGTCTTCTACTACATCATGAAGCAGTCCTGCCATAATCGTTTCTTTATCAAGTTCTAATTCTGCCAATATGATCGCAACACAAATAGGATGAATGATATATGGCTCTCCAGACTTTCGTTTCTGTTTCTCATGTGCCTTATATGCTACTTTATAGGCACGTTCTACAGCCTCAATATCTTCTTCATCATAAATGCTTTGCATGGTTGTGATCAGCTGTCGTTTCAGTTCCTCAGGCGGTGTGAAACTATCTGGACTGCTGATATCCTTCTTTACACGATTAATGTTTGTTCTGCTTTCTTGTTTCATGCACGGATACCTCTTGTTTCTTTTGATTATTTTTTAAGCTTTGATTCGCAGTAAATACAGCGATATACTTGGTGTTCTCTGTCTGTCAATTTAAACACATGATCGATTTCTTGTTCTACAGATGTAATACATCTTGGATTCTTGCATTTTGCAATATTCACGATCTTCTCTGGAAGTTCTACTTTGTGTTTGGACTTTACACTGCCATTTTCAATGACACATACCGTAACTTCTGGATCTATATAACCTAAAACATCAAAGTTCACTTCAAATGCATCTGAAATCTTAATGATATCTTTCTTGCCCATTTTGCTGCTTTTTACATTCTTAATGATCGCAACACTGCAATCTAACTGATCTAATCCAAGACTATTATAAATCTGCATTCCGCGTCCTGCGCGGATATGATCTAATACGATTCCATTCTTAATGCTATCAATGTTCATCTGCACTTACCCCCAGTAATTCCATGATCAATGCCATTCTTACATGTTTTCCATTCAATACCTGTTTAAAATAGCAGGCTCTTGGATCGTTATCAACTTTTACAGAAATCTCATTCACACGAGGTAATGGATGTAAAATAGAAAGATCCTTCTTGGCGATCTTTAATTTATCCATATCTAAGATATAGCTATCCTTCAATCTTACATAATCAGCTTCATTAAAGAAACGTTCTCTCTGTACTCGTGTCATATAAAGAATGTCAAGCTGTGGCATCACATCTTCCATCTTATCAACTTCTGTAAATGTGATTCCTTTCTTCTCAAAAACATCTTTCTTCAGATACTCTGGAATCTGGAGTTCTTCTGGAGAAATTAAAATATAATTGATTCCTTCATATCTTGATAATGCTTTGATCAGAGAATGCACTGTTCGTCCAAATTTTAAATCTCCACAAAATCCAATCGTGAAATTACTTAAACGTCCCTTTTCTCTTCGAATTGTTAAAAGGTCTGTCAATGTCTGTGTTGGATGATTATGACCACCGTCTCCTGCATTGATCACAGGGATATTTACATACTGTGACGCTACATATGGTGCTCCTTCCTTTGGATGACGCATCGCAATGATATCTGCATAACATTCAATGACTCTTGCTGTATCTGCAACACTTTCTCCTTTAGATGCAGACGATGAATCAGCAGAAGAAAATCCAAGAACACTTCCCCCTAATTCAAGCATTGCTGCTTCAAAGCTTAATCTTGTTCTTGTACTTGGTTCAAAGAACAGCGTTGCTAATTTCTTGTGTTTGCACACTTCCTGATACTTCTCAGGATTCTTTGCGATGTCATCAGCGCGGTCTAATAATCTATCAATATCTTCCACGCTTAAATCCATCGGATCAATCAAATGTCTCATTACATATTCCTCCTAATGGTTTGTCCTACCTTCAATTCTACATTTTTAGGCACCTAGTGTCAATTCTTTACTTCTGATTTTAGACGAAGAACGCCCTTGTCTACCATAAAGACTGGTCGATACGATAATTTTGACTTTCTAAGTCCCTCTTCTCCTGCATCGTCTTCTCTGTTCACATATTTGAAATCTTCCATCTCATGGATCACAAACTGTTGATTGATCATCGGATAAGCTCCTTGGATATCTGCAAAAGCTTTTTCAATATGAACGATAAATGTATCTTCATTTGATGCACGTTCACCGATTGAAAATCCTACGACCTTTCCTTCCGCACGCAGAACACCTCCGACAAGTCCTAATTCTTTATAATTGATCACACAATTTTTAGAAACACAGATCTCGTCATGTTTCTCTATATCTTCTGGATCACAATTTTGCATCTTCCATTCCATCAGCATTGCCAGTACTTCTAACTGATTTTCATCGGAAAGTGGTTCATAGGACCATTCATGATTTTCTTTAAAACGATTGATATGATTTCTCTTTCCATGAAGTTTCTTTCCTGATAATGTTGCGAGTTTTTCTCTGTCATAAATATATTCTGAGATATCTCTGTCATATTCAATCTCATAAATATCTCCAAATATTTCACGAAACTCTTCTTCCATCTCATGAGTTACACCATGTAATACAAACGGAATCTTTTTTTCTTTGCAATCATCCATAAAATATTGCAATACTTTCTTTTTATTTCCTTTTCCAAGTGGATAACAAAAAGAACCTCCCTCCTCATCAGTATGAGATACAAATAATCCATCTATGATCGCATACTTTACTTGATAAAAAGGACTCCATAAAATAATATTCGCTGTTGCATAATCACAACTTCTTGTATCATCTGCTAAGATACATCGATCAATTTCTTCCTTATCTTCAATTGTTGGTGTTTTAAACTCCATCTTTATCAACTCCATTCTAGTGTTTTCTCGTAATATTTTTATTTGTGATATGGCTGATGATTCAAAATCCGATAAGCACGATAAATCTGTTCTAATATGATCGTGCCTGCCAGCGAACCACTTTGTGTAAATGACGATACATGAAATGGCTTTGCTTCCTCTGATCCTAAATCTCCAATATAAAAATGAAACTTTGAAATTCCCTGTACAGAACTTTCATTAATCAGCTGTGCAAGCCCCGGACTTGTCATACTGTCTCTTCCAGGTAGGATATGATAATGTTCTCCCGGTTCTTTTAATATTTTCTCTACTTGTTTTGCATTCTTCTTATATATTACAGAAACTTTCGCGTATGCACCAAGACGTTTTAGATACTCACCCATTGCTTCCTGATACATCTTAGGATCCTGTGATTTCTTCTGCAGAATATAAATTTCAAATTTCATCATATCTTTTAATTTCCTTCAAAAAATTGTTTTAATTTTTTATCTTGTTTTAAAGCCAGCTCATATCTTTTGTTGATCTGTTTTGTAAGTTTTTTAATTTCTTTGCTATTCTGGCTTTCTTTTTTTGCATCTGTGATCTCATCCGTATCATGTTTTTGATTATTATAGATACAGAATGTATTCCCTTTCTTCATCACATAATACGATGTCATCCCCGGTGCAAGTGTTTTAATCTTGCGGATCTTCATCTCATATGTTACATAAACGATATAGGATTCATCGTCTGCTCCTTGTTTGATCAGATATGTAAGATTCTTATATTTCTTCACATACTGATGGATTGCCTTTTGATCCTCAGTTAATTCATTCGTATCTTCTACCATATTCTTAAGATTTTCCAGATCATTTTTCTGAACTCTCTCATAATATGTTTTCATAAAATCCTCAACTGCTTTTTTCTCAGTCTCTGAATCTTTCTTCTTCGTTTCCGCTGCATCATTTGTTTCTCTGATCACGCCTTGTGAGGTATTCTTTTGTGTTGTTTGTTGAAAAATCTTTTCATTTGTAAGTCGTTCTTGTTTCATCTGGTCCAATTTCGCATATGCCAAAAAAGCTGCAATAAAAAATAAGATCCAGCTTGTAATGATAACAACAATTGTAGATTTTCTAAGCTTCACGCACATCCCTCCAATCCACCTACAGCAAATTTACAGTATATTATACCTTACCTTGCGAAGCAAGTCCAGTCCGAAGGACTATGCATTCACGAATGCCCTGTGGGTATACCTTATCGAGCGAAGCGAGTCCAGTCCGAAGGACTATGTTATTGTATTAACGACGTTTGATAGAATCAAGGAAATGTGGTACACTTTGTGTAAAAAATAAAAGCAAAGATAAAACTACCCAAACCGTTGGAATATAATTATAAAGGAAGGTATCGAAACACATGAAAATCCAAATGATCTGTGTCGGAAAAATCAAAGAAACATATTTAAGAGAACTGATCGATCATTACACAAAGATCATCCGTAAAAAATATAATTTTGAGATCATAGAACTCCCTGATGAGAAAACTCCAGATAATGCCAGTGACAAAGAGGAGTCAAAGATTAAAGAAATTGAAGGTCAAAGAATTCTTGATAAGATTCCAGAAGGATCTTTCGTAATTCCTCTCTGTATAGAAGGAACTCCTTACTCCACCGAACAATTCCAGAAGAAATGGGATCAGTGGAACAAGGAGTCCATAAACAATATCACATTTATTATTGGTGGTTCCCTCGGATTATCACCAAAGGTTGTATCCAAAGGAAAATTAAAATTAAGTTTCAGTAGAATGACATTCCCACATCAACTAATGCGGTTAATTCTAATTGAGCAGTTAAGTTATCTTTAATCCAAAGCATTTTCGAACATTCGGTAAATTTCCGGATGTTCTTTTTTTACGTTGATCGGTTTTAAATCTTTTGTCACCATACCATGTGTTGTTTTTCCAGTAGCGATCAGGTCCCCATCTCTTGTAACCTTATAAGAGAATTCCAGACGAACCGGAGACAGCTTTGTAAGACTTGCATGAATCTGTAACTGGTCTTCATAGAAAGCTGCTTTTTTGTATTTACATTCAAGACTCGTTAATGGAGTGATGATTCCTTCTTTTTCTACATCTGTATAAGAAATGCCAACAGCCTTGATAAAATCAGTTCTGGCAACTTCAAACCAGACGGCATAGTTGCTGTGATGAGCAATTCCCATCTGATCTGTTTCTGCATAACGAACTTCAACGGTTGATATATGTCCCATAAATTTTACTCTGCTACTCAAAATGTGATTAAACATACTCACATCGAGATAATGTAGACTCTCACGAGTTCTACTTACTACTTCATCGTGTATGCTTTGGATTGACCGAAATCATATCTACTCACAAGTTCTTGTACACTCCATAGTCGTAAATTCCCGAAATAGCCTTCGGTACATACCTACGTTTGCGTTTATTTATGCAATTTCGTAAGTCGTAGCATCTCTCAAATTAAGTGCAGCATTGAAATCTCTATCTTCGGTATAACCACAATCACATTTGAAAATTCTATCTGAAAGTTTTAAATCTTTCTTGATTGCTCCGCAACAGTGACAGGTTTTAGATGATGGATACCATCTGTCTACAACTCGAAGTTCAATTCCGTTTTTATTGCATTTCGCCTGAAGCTTTATTCTGAATTCATAAAACTTCTGCGAAGCAACTGCCTTTGAAAGATGTTTGTTCTTCATCATTCCTGATATATTTAAATCTTCTATCGTTATATAAGATGGTTTGGTTTTCACTATCTCTGCGATTGTTTTATTGATGTGATCCGTACGAATGTTATCAATTTTATGATGAAGTTTCTGTACTTTAAGCCTCTGTTTTTGTATATTTGCTTTTTGAGTAGATTCTCCTTTCTTTAAATTTTCATACTTTCGAGAAAGATTTTTCTGTTCTCGAATAAGTTGTTTTCCAAGTTTTTTTAATCTTACTGATCTGTTAATGTTCTTATAAGTTTTACCCTTGGAAACAATGGCAAAATCCTTTATCCCTAGGTCGATACCAATTCCTTCATTGAAACTATTAGCTATCTTGTTATTTGGGATTTCTACAAGAGCTGAAACATAGTATCTATCAGCTTTTATTGACACATGACCGCTTTTAATCACATATCCATCTTTTGTTGTTGGAATATATCCTTTTTCTTTAATGCGAACCCAACCAAGTGATGGAATATTGATCCTGTGTCTTTGACAACGGCAATCTTTTGGATTGTTCTTTACAAAATACATTTTCACATCAGATCTATTCTTCTTTTTGAATCTAGGGAAACTATTCTGATGTTTAAAAAATCTTGTAAATGCGGCTTGTCCATTATTTACTGCTTGTGTTACTGCTTTTGAATAAGCTTCCTTAATCCAAAAACATTCTGGATGCTTTGGAAGATACTCATTGTTAAGCCATACTCTAAATTGGTTACTGCTCATAAACTTTTCGCCTTTATTATAAAGCTCTTTATTATGAGCAAGGTAGAAGTTGTAAATATATCTACAAGTTCCTATTGTTTTACGAATTTTGGCTTTCTGCTCCTCTGTTGGATTTATTTCTGTCTTGAAGCTCTTTAGCAATTTCCTCATCCCTTTCTATTTGTTTTTTATACTTACGAAGCACATACAGCCTACAAGAGAACACATGGAGTATTGAAACAATATCCTGCACAAGTTCTTCTTGTGGTGATAGTTCCTCATTGTTTACTACCACTATAGTCGTATTAAACTTCATACAGAATTTTTCAAACCAATCATAACCAAATCTAATAAATCTATCTTTATGGGTTACTATTATGGTTTTAATTTTTTGTTCCATTACTTCATCTAATAATTTGTTCCACTTTTTACGGTTGTAATTAAGACCACTTCCATAATCTTCAATACACTGGTCTACAATAATTCCTTTTGCGTTACAAAACTGTCTTAAAAATGCAACTTGATTTAGTAAATCATCTTTTTGATTTCTTGTAGACACTCTAGCATAAATAACTACATGACGCTTATCATTTTCAGTATTTATACCTTTAAATTGTAGATAATGGTCATAAGTGTAATAGCGTCTATTAGTTGGAGTTCGGTTTGCTTTTAGAGTTCCTTCTCTGTCCCAACGTTGTAATGTCTTAACAGATACGCCTAAAAGTTCAGCAAAATCTTTTGGCTTATAATTTGTGATATTTGATGTATTCATTATAGCACTCTCCTTTGAGTATATTTAAACACATTTAATCACATTTGTTAATTATTTTAGGTTCTTAATATTTCCTCCTTTTTTCTTTTTGTTTATTGTAAGCGTTTCTTTACAATCTGTCAAAATTTAGTTAATTTTTTCCTGATTTTCCGATCAACTGGTAATAAAGAATAAAAGCTATTACAGCTGTAATGATTTCAGCAATCCAGAAAGCATGCCATACACCATGCACTCCAACTGTTTTGCTTAATACAAATGCAGCAGGAATGATCACTACAACATAACGTAAAAATGAAATCAGAAAAGACTGGATACCTTTTCCTAACGCTTCAAACGCACCTGCAGAAACAACAGAAACGGAAGAAGCTATAAATCCTGCACAGATAATACGGAGTGCGATCGCACCTTCTGTCAATGTTTCAGGATTACTTGTAAACATACTCATCAGTGTCTGTGGCATCACAAAACAAATAACCGTTCCAACAGCCATGATTCCAACAACGATTTCAAACGTCATAAGATAAATCTTACGAACACGATCTGATTCCTTTGCTCCATAATTATAACTCATGATCGGACGCATTCCCTGGATCATTCCATTTGCTGTTAGATATAAGAATGTTTGTAATTTGTAATAAACACCAAGCACAACAACATATGTTTGCGAAAATGATGCTAAGATCGCATTTAAAGCAGATACTAAGAAAGATGGCAGTGCCATATTTAAAGTTGCTGGAATTCCGATCGCATATAAACGCTTAACACAAACAGCTTCTAGCTTTAAGTAATCTTTTCTGATTTTTACATGAATTGGGCGTAATATATATACAATCAGATAAAGGATCAATGTACTGCTTTGCCCGATACCTGTTGCAAGTGCTGCACCCTGAATTCCAAGTTTCGGAAAGAATCCAATTCCAAAGATTAAAAGCGGATCTAACACAATATTTACAATGCAGCCAGTCATTAAAGCAATCATAGTGATCACCATATTTCCAACTGCTTGAAAAATCTTTTCAAAGGAAATACTTGCCATAATGATCGTTGAAAACATTAATGCAATTGTCGAATACTGTAATCCCATCCCAATAACAGTTTGATCATTCGTAAACATTGCAAGAAATGATGGCATGATCATTAATCCAACGATCGTAAGCAGAATTCCATGAATGACATTTAAAAATAATCCCTGAGTTGCAGTTTTATCGGCTTCCTTTGCTTTTCCTGCACCAAGAAACATGGCAATGACTGCATTAATTCCAACACCGAATCCAACCGCAATTGAGTTGATCAGATTCTGTACTGGATATACAAGAGATAATGCGGTCATTGCATCTTCACTGATCTTGGCAACGAAAATACTGTCAATGATGTTATACAATGAGTTTACAAACATTGAGATTACCATTGGCAGAGCCATTGATAGTAATAATGGTAAAATTGGTTTTTCTTTCATATACGTCTGATCCATAAAATGATTCCTCCTTAATAACAAAAAAGAGACAATAGACCTGCTGTTTAGTAATCAGAAACAGTAAAATCTATAGTCTCTTATAAGACGATATTAAATTGTATTCGTTGATTTTATCTAGATAAAGTATGCACCAGGCGGGAGTCGAACCCGCGGCCAACAGCTTCGGAGGCTGCCACTCTATCCACTGAGTTACTGGTACACAAGCTATATTATATTACAATAAATATGATGATTTTTCAAGAAATATTTTTATTTTTGGTAATTTTATTAAATTCATGTTATCATAAAAAGAAAACAACGAGGTAACTAACAATGATTGAAATCCGAAAATTTGAACCCGATGATACAGATGCAGCAGTCAAGATCTGGAACGAAGTTGTTGACGACGGCGTTGCCTTTCCTCAGTTAGATGACTTAGATCATGAAAGTGGTCTTGCTTTCTTTGAAGAACAGACATATACCGGGATCGCTGTTGATTCTGATACAAATGAAATTGTCGGACTTTATATTTTACATCCAAATAATGTTGGAAGATGCGGCCATATCTGTAATGCAAGTTATGCGGTTTCTTCTGCTCACAGAGGAAAACAGATTGGTGAATTCTTGGTCACTGACTGTATAAAACGCGCTCCTGAATTTGATTTTAAGATCCTTCAGTTTAATGCAGTTGTTGCAAGTAATAAGGCAGCTTTACATCTATACAAAAAACTTGGATTTATCCAGCTTGGTATCATTCCAAAAGGATTTTTATTAAAAGATGGCACTTATGAAGATATCATTCCTCATTATCTAACTTTGATCCATTCCTGATCTTCTTTTTTCTCAAAGCTGCCATCCCCGATTCCTAATGCAGATTTTGCTAACATATCAGCATAATCATTATATTTATCATTAGAATGCCCTTTCACTTTCACGAACTTGATCTGCACATACTGTTTCATTTCTTCATAAATTCGCTGATACGCCTGTGTTCCTTCTTTTTTCGCTGCCCATTCTCCTGTGCACCATTTCTGGATCCCTTCATAATCATAATGAATCGCCAGCTTTTTATAGCCATTTTCTTTTGCAAAACGCATGGCCGCTTCAGAACCTTTGATCTCGCCTGCTACATTGCGCATGGTTGCTAATTCTTTATCCTCATAAGGATATGCAAAATAACGTTCTATCCCATCATGCATTAATACCATACCATAAGAAAATCTCTTCTGAGAATGATCATAACTTCCATCAACATATGCAACTAATGTATCTTCATCAATCTGCATCAATTCATTTGCATCGGGATTTAAGAATGCTTCTGCTTCTGCCTTTGTCTTAAATCCTTTGTATCTTGCATTTGGGAATCCCATGACCTGTGCTTTACATGCATCCCATGACATATAGATTCCTGGTTTTCTTCCTTTTTTTACTGCGTAAAATTTTCCTGCCATATATTTCCTCTTATTTCTTTAATAGTCTTAATCCTTATATTATTATTTTCTTTGAAAAGAAAAAATCCTGCATTGCAGGATTTTCCCTAACCTTATGATTCTAGTCGTTATCTCTTCCACCAAATAAAATGACCAGACGAAGCAAGCTCAGAAGTGCTGATGCTGCACCTGCTACATATGTCAGTGCAGCTGCTGATAAAACCTTCCTTGTCTGCCCCACTTCATCTTCGTACATGATCCCTGTACTTCCAAGAATTCGTAACGCTCTTGAAGAGGCATTAAATTCCACCGGAAGTGTTACTAATTGAAAGATCACTGCTAATGAAAATAATAAAATTCCAACATTCAATAATGTCTGATTCATTCCAAGGATCACTCCACCTAGAATAAACAACCAGGAAAGATTGGATCCAAGATTCACAGCTGGAACCATAGCCCCACGGATCTTCAATGGTGCATATCCTTGCTGATGCTGTACAGCGTGCCCACACTCATGGGCTGCAACACCGATCGCTGCGATCGAATCAGATCCATAAGTTGCATCTGATAATCTTAATACTTTATTCTTTGGATCATAATGATCTGTAAGATTCCCGCTGACACGTTCTACCGAAACATCGTAAATTCCTGCCTGATTTAAAATACGTTCAGCAGCCTGAGAACCCGTCAGTCCGCAATGACAACGGACTCTTGAATATCTTCGAAACGTTGAATTCATCTTGGAAGATGCGATCATCGTGATGATCACTCCGATGATGATCAAAATATACGTTGGGTCAAAATAATAACCATAACCGTATGGATACATAAATATCTCCCTTCTTTCTCTGTAACATGTAGATGATTATATCGTTCCTCCTACATGAAATCAAGGCAGTTTAGAAATATTTTATAATCATTTTATTGAATGATTAATTCTTCATATTTTTATAACAAAGAAGCTCTTAATTCGTCTCCTGATTTCGCACTTAAATATGCTGGTGCGATATCAAATACAGTCTTACATCCACTCTGTCCTTCTTTGGAAAGTTTATATGCAGCTCTTGCATATGCAACTAAAACACTTGATGTAAATTCTGGATTAGAATCTAATTTTAAGCTGTACTCGATGATATGTTTGTTTTCTTTTTCCCATCCTGTACATCCACTTCTTAATACAAATCCACCATGAGGGATCTTGCTGTGGTCACGATCTAATTCTTCCTGACTGATGAAATGTACAGTTGTATCATAGTCTGAGAAGTAGTTCGGCATTGTCTTGATCTCTTCTTCAACTTTCTTCGCATCTGCACCTTCTTCAAGTACTACAAAGCATTCTCTTGTATGCTTCTGTCTTGTTGTAAGTTCTGGATCTTCCCCATTACGAACTGCTTCTAAAGCTGCTTCTACAGGAATTGTGTACTGTTTACCATCTTTGACACCTTCCACACGACGGATTGCATCAGAGTGTCCCTGGCTGACTCCTTTTCCCCAGAATGTATAATCTTTTCCTTCTGGAAGGATCGCGTTTGCATACATTCTATTTAAAGAGAACATTCCTGGATCCCAACCTACAGAGATGACTCCAACATGTCCATATTCTTTCGCTGCTTTATCTACATTTGCAAAATGTTCTGGAATTCTTGCGTGTGTATCAAAGCTGTCTACCACGTTAAATAATTTGGCATATTCTGGTGTCTGAACAGGAAGGTCTGTTGCACTTCCTCCACATAACATTAAAACATCAATCTTATCTTTCCACTCTTCTACATCTTTGACATTACATACAGCTGCACCTTCTGTTAAAATGCTGACTGTCGCTGGATCTCTTCTTGTAAATACAGCTGCAAGCTCCAAATCGTCATTCTGTTTGATCGCGCATTCAATTCCGCGTCCAAGGTTACCATAACCCATAATACCAATTCTAATCATTGATTTTCTCCTTTTTGACTTTATTAAACATAGTATATCATTTCTGTGTTTTGCGTTCAATGTATTCTTTTTATGATTTTTTTGCTATAATGATCTTAAAAATTCCCGATGATTCCTGATTCTTCGGGAATATTCTAACAGAAATGAGGAATTTTATCATGTCATTTACCGGCATTTTCAAAGCAAAAAACGGCATTGTCGCTGTCGTTGATTCAAAGGCATCCAGAGTAGAAAACGGGCAATCTTATGAAGACGTTCACAGGAATCCAGAAAAGCTCTTTGTATTCCAAAACGGAATTGCAACAACTTTTGGTGCTAACCAAATTTTAGTCCAGAATCCTTTTGAATTTTCCTCAAAAGTCATTGCCATCGAAGATCTGGTTTATGAATATCTGCATTTAAAGAATATCTTAGATGCTTCTTTCTTCCAATCTCTGCTTGTAAAAATGACATCCAACCCAGCCAATACAGAACCTGTAAACTTTCTGGTTGGACGCAAAATCCGTCAGGAAGAATACATCTTAGAACATCATCAAGTACGTTATTGTGCCTACGCACAACGGCTCGCAACCCCAATGGAACATTTCTTTACTGGCGGAGATGAAAAATATCGGGAACACTTTGATAACCTTCCATATCTTTCACAGATCACCTCTGTTGATATATTGCAGAAAACTGTTGCAAAAGAATTGGATGGATTGATTCAATATTATGACCAGCAATCCGAATATAATCCTGTAGGAAAGCCTGTGAAATCTTATGTTTTAAGATAATGCTACTTTATAGTTTTATCTTCGAAAAAGCCTCCGCAAATGCATTATTGATCGGCGCCTGTGCTTCTTTTTGCTGTTTTTTCAAATATCGGTTCACTTCTTTTTTACTCATTCCAGAACCTTGTTTTTCTTTTCTTTGTTTAAATGCAGACAGTTTTTCTTTATACCCACAAACACATACAAACTTCTGTCCTTCACCTTCTCCGACCATCTCCATCTTCTTGTGGCATACGGGACATCTGGCGTTTGTAACTTTTGAGATCGTCTTTTTATATCCGCAGATACGGTCCTGACATACTAGACGTTTTCCGTGTTTTCCATTGACTTCCAATAAAAATTTTCCACATTCCGGACAGCGGTGTCTTGTAACATTATCATGTCTAAATTTACCATCCGATGTTTTAATATCATTGATCAATGCCTGTGTATAGTCTGAGATTTCTCTCATAAATTTCTGATCATTTTGTTTTCCTTTAGAAATTGCTGTCAGTTTCTTCTCCCAGTCAGCGGTTAATTCTGCTTTCTTAAGATCTTCCGGAACTAGTTCTAATAACTGCTTTCCTTTGGATGTGATATGAATTTCATTTCCTTTTTTCTCAAGAAGATAGCTGTTAAATAATTTATCAATGATATCATCTCTTGTCGCAACCGTTCCAAGTCCTTTTTTATCCATCTGATCGATCAATGTTCCTTCTGTGTAACGCTCTGGTGGATTCGTTGTTCCTTCTGTCATGGAAATCGTTCCAACCGGATATTCTTTTCCTTTGACTGTGATATTTCCTGCTTTGATCGTGTCTTTTGTTTGAGTTTCCTCTTCGTAGAGTTCTCTCCATCCAAGCTGTTTGATATTCTCTGCTTTTGCACGGAAAAGTTCTCCATTTATGCTTGCTTTCACAGAGAGTTGTTCAGAAATTGCTGGTGCTGATAAAACAGCTAAAAATCTTGCAACAACCATATCATAGATCTTTCGTTCATCGGAACTAAAACTTGTCAATGATGCATACTGCTCTGTTGGAATGATCGCATGATGGTCAGATACTTTTTTATCATTGATAAAACGGCTGCTTGCTTTGATTTCTTTTCTTAATAACGTTGCTGCTGCCTTTTTATATGATCCATTCTGACATGCTTTGATCCTGTCTTTTAATGTGTCTGTCATGTCATTGGTCAAATATCTGGAATCTGTTCTTGGATATGTCAATACTTTGTGATGCTCATAAAGACTCTGCATGATATTTAATGTCTGTTTTGGTGAAAAGCCGTAACGTTTACTCGCTTCTTTCTGCAAAGTTGTCAGATCATAAAGTTCTGGAGCATAGTTCTTTTTCTCTTTTTTTGAAACCTCCGTGATCACAAGATCATGACCTCTTAATTTCTTACCAAGTTCCTCTGCCCATTTCTTGTCAGAAATTCTCTGATTTCCTTTCTGATTCTCCCATGTGAAATTCATTCCTGTTGCAAAAATCTTATAACCGTAATATTTCTGCGGTTTGAAACTCTTAATTTCCTGCTCTCGATTCATGATCATTGCCAAAGTTGGGGTCTGCACACGCCCACAAGATAACTGAGCATTGTATTTACATGTCAAAGCTCTTGTCGCATTGATCCCGACTAACCAGTCTGCTTCAGCTCTTGATCTTGCTGCACGGAAGAGATCTTCATATTCTTTTCCCGGTTTTAAATGTGCAAAACCATCTTTGATCGCTTTGTCTGTTACCGAAGATATCCACAAACGGTAGATTGGTTTCTTATTTCCAGACATCTGTAAGATCCATCTGGCAACTAATTCTCCTTCTCTTCCTGCATCGGTTGCAATGATCACATCTTTGATATCATTTCGAAGGAGTAATTTCTTTACTGTCTGGAATTGTTTGGATGTCTTCTTTAACACTGTTAATTTCCAATGTTTTGGCATCATTGGAAGGACATCCATATTCCACTCTTTGTATTCCTTTCCATACTGCTCAGGATCCGCCAGAGATACTAAATGCCCTAATGCCCACGTTACAATATGATCATTTCCTTCGATATAACTATGCGTTTCCTTCTTACAACCAAGAACTCTCGCAATATCACGCCCAACCGAAGGCTTTTCTGCTAATACTAATCGTTTCATTTTATTATTTAAACCTTTCTAAAATTGACATCTCAAATTTATTATCCCGACCATTTTAACATATTTTGTGGTATACTGGAATAAAGATATTTTATCGTATTTTTACAGAATTGAGGTATTTACATATGAAATTAATGATCGCATCCGATATTCACGGATCTGCTTTTTACTGTAAACAATTAATCGAAACATATAAACAAGAACAGCCTGATAAACTACTTCTTTTAGGAGATTTACTTTATCATGGCCCAAGAAATGACCTTCCTAAAGATTACGCACCAAAACAAGCCATCGAAATGCTAAACGCTATCAGCGACCAATTGATCTGTGTCAGAGGAAACTGCGAAGCCGAAGTCGACCAGATGGTACTAAACTTCCCTGTCCTAAGCGAATCCTGCATCCTATACATCGATGGACAAACCATCTACGCAACCCACGGGCACATAAACTCTCCAGCAAATCCTCCAAAATTACATAAAGGAGATATTCTGTTGACTGGCCATACCCATATCCCAGCCTGGGAAGAATATGATAACTTTTTATATTTAAATCCAGGATCTGTGTCTATTCCAAAAGAAGGATCCGAACATGGGTATATGATTTATGAAGATAAGACGTTTTTATGGAAAACCTTAAAAGGTGATGTGTATCATACACTTTAATTCCTTTTATAAAAAAGCGAAGTGCTTCCTATAATGGCACTTCGCTAAAAGCCTAATCGGGTTGAGCATAAAAGCTTGATTAGGTCTGTATATATATTTTATGCAACGTAGATTACTTTATGCGTTTAAATGTTCTATTCTCGAATTATGTGCACACATATTGCGTAATATAGAAATTCCTTGAACCCAAGATGTAAACATTTTCTGCGAGGGTCTTACCAGATTTCCTTTTTTAGATACATATTTATAGTTATTTGCTAAAATTACATATGCACTATCTTATATATGTTTTATTATATTTGTCAAGATAGTAATTTTATTTTGTTTTCTTCGGCAACACCAAACTAAGTATCAATGACACTACGAATACGCCCGCAACCGCATTCCCATTAAAGATATCTCCAACCTCTTTCGGAAATGCCGCAAAAAAGTTCCCTGATGTCTGTGTTAGTCCAACTCCAATACAAAATGCTAAAGATACGATTACCATCGTGCGGTCATCAAACTCACATTCTTTTAACATCTTGATTCCTTCATACATGATAGAACCAAACATCATAACCGTACATCCACCAAGCACTGCCTGTGGAAGAGAGTTAAAGAATGCTCCAAGTGGTGGAAATAATGATGCTAAAATTAAGATCAGTGCTCCCATTAAGATTGTAAATCGATTGATAACTCCTGTCATTGTGACAAGTCCGACATTCTGGCTAAACGATGTTAACGGAAGACAGCCAAAGCATCCAGAAATTGCACTGGAGAATCCATCAACTGCCAGTGATCCCTGTAATTCTTCCATCTCAATGTCTCTCCCGATCGCACCTGTGCAAATAGCCGTCGTAGCACCTGTCGTTTCTGCGGCTGATACAAGGAATACGATCGCAATCGTAAAGAATGCCCCAAGATCAAATACTGGTTTATGACTTGTAAAGAATACAAGCTTTGGGATACTTACAACTCCAACCTGAGCGATCGTTTTTGAAATTCCAGAAAAATCAACAAGGGGCGCAATCCCTGCAACGGTAAAGATAACAGAAAGCAGATATCCTAAGATCAGTCCAACTAATACATTTAAGTTTTTATATACACCTTTTAAAATATATCTGGCTGCAAGGCACACGATCAATGTAAATGCTCCAATAAAAAGATGATACCATGCTCCAAAATCTTTGGCTCCATCTCCGCCACCCCAGGAATTCATTCCAACAGATAGTAATGATAGTCCAATCGCGATAACAACACAAGCTGAAACAACGGGTGTTAAAAAACGTTTCCAGTATCTCGCACTTAAACCTACGATTCCTTCAAAGATACCTCCGGCAATGACGGCTCCAACCATTCCTTCATATCCAAGATCTGGATTTGTACAGATCATTAATAGACTTCCAAGGAAAGTAAAGCTGACTCCCATAACGATCGGAAGCCTTGATCCGATCTTCCAGATCGGATATAACTGAAGACATGTACCAATTCCTGCAACAAACATCGCGCATTGTAATAACTGCGTGATCTCTGCTCCTGTCAAATGATCGTTCGTTCCATGTACAAATGCCGCACTACACACGATCAGTACTGGTGCAAGATTGGATACAAACATTGCCAGCACATGCTGCAGACCAAATGGAATTGCCTTGGATAATGGAACTCTGCCATTCAGCTTGTAAATATTGTCTGCACTGACATTCTGATTCTGATTTTCCATATAAATTTTAATCCTCTTTTTCTTTCTTAACCCTTAATGATATCATCAATCGTGTCAAACGGGATTCCTTCATTTTCCCCATTGTCTTTATGCACATGTACAATATCATCTTCTTCTAAGCATCTTGCAAATTCAATCTGCATAAAAATACCTTTGATCTCTCTTCCATTTAATGTCTTTACGATCACATGATCATTTTGTGAAACAAAAAGTTCTTCCTCATTCCCAGCTTCATCTTGTTTTACCAATTTCACTCCTGGTAATACATTTGTAAATTCCATAAAAGTTGCTCCTTTATCTTATAATTTTAGAAAAAATTTCATCAATTGTTCTTTAGCTTTGTTATATGGCATATAACGAACTGGAATATCAATCTTATCTGATTTCTTTATGATACTCTTTTCATGCGTAAATGTATCAAAACTTTTCTTTCCATGATAAGCCCCCATTCCGCTATTGCCAACTCCTCCAAATCCTAGATATGGAGTTGCAAGGTGGATGATCGTATCATTGATACAGCCACCGCCAAAAGACAACTGTGAAAGTACATCTTGTTCTACTTTATCATTTTCTGTAAATAAATACAATGCCAAAGGTTTGTTATGATCTCTGATATACGAAACTGCATCTTCTAATTTGCCATATGTCATTATAGGAAGTAATGGACCAAAAATCTCTTCCTGCATCACCGTGGATTCTTCTTTTACATTCACAAGTATCGTTGGGGCGATCTTTCGAAGTCTTATATCGCCATAACCGCCTTCAACGATCTTTTCATGTTTCATCAATTCCATAATGCGCTGATAATGTCTCGGATTTATCATAGATGAATAATCTTTATTCGACAAAGGATGTTCCCCGATCATTTTATTGATCCAGTATTTTAAGTAGAAGATCAGTTCACTTTCTGCTTTTTTATCTACGAAAATGTAATCTGGCGCAACACAGGTCTGCCCACTGTTTAAAAATTTTCCAAAAACAATTCGTTTTGCTGCCAACTTAATATTGGCGCTTTCTTCTACAATGCATGGACTTTTTCCACCTAATTCCAAAGTCACTGGTGTTAAATGTCTCGATGCTTTTTCCATCACGATCTTTCCAACTCGTTCTCCACCAGTATAGAAAATATGATCAAATGACTGTTCCAGAAGTTTTTCACTGATTTCTACTCCTCCATTGATCACAGCAACGTAATGAGAAGGGAAAACTTCTCCAATCATCTTCTTTAAAAGACTGGCACAATGTGGTGCGTGTTCAGATGGTTTTAAAACACAACAATTTCCTGCTGCAATCGCTCCGATCAACGGCTGTAAGGATAAAAGAATTGGATAATTCCATGGGGCTATGATCAATACCTTTCCGAGTGGTTCTTTGATCTTATAACTTTGGGATGGAAACTGGGCAAGCGGTGTTTTTACCTGCTCTGTTTTCATCCATTTTTTTAGATGCTTCTTTGCATAAGAAAGTTCACTTTTTACCATGCCAATCTCTGCCATATAGGACTCAAAAGATGATTTCCCTAAATCTTTGTATAATGCATGTTCCATATCTTCTTCATGTTGTTTGATCGCACATTCCAAGCGCAATAATGCTTTCTTTCGAAATTCGTATTTCTTTGTCTTCTGGCTTTGAAAAAAATGTTCTTGTCTTTTTAACATTTGATTGATTTCCATGATAACCTATCCTTTCTTTCTCTACCTTCACCGCGTTTTATCTTAATTTTACCATATATAGTAAACTACCGCCTCTCTTTTTTATTTATTGCCACTTTTTAAGAAATTCGCTATAATAAATTTGTTTTACAACAACCATATCTTTACAATGAAAGGATTTATACATATATGAAACGTAATATCAGATTAACAATTGAATATGATGGTTCCCGCTATCAGGGTTGGCAGAGGCTTGGCGGTGATTCCAATGCGAATACGATTCAAGGAAAATTAGAGTCTGTTTTATCAAAAATGACTGGAGAAGATGTCAATATCAATGGATCTGGCCGTACCGATGCTGGTGTTCATGCTTATGGTCAGGTTGCCAATTTCCATACAGACTGTATGATGTCTGTTAGTGAGATCAAAAACTATCTTACCAAATATCTTCCATCTGATATCGGTATTGTGGAAGTTTCTGAAGCTTCCGAACGTTTTCATAGTCGTTTAAATGCGAAAGAGAAAACTTATCTTTACCGAATTGCAATTCCTGGTGTATCGAATGTTTTTGAACGTAAATACCTTTGGTATTTCCCGGAAACTTTGGATATCAAAAAGATGGAAGAAGCTGCATCATTACTGATCGGAACGCATGATTTTAAAGGATTTTCTTCAATTAAGAAAACGAAAAAATCTACCGTCCGTAGTATCTATAACATCGAGATCAAAAAGACAAAAAAAGAAATCCAGATCTCTTATACAGGAAATGGCTTCCTTCATAACATGGTCCGGATTCTTACTGGAACTTTAGTAGAAGTTGGATGTGGAAAAATAAAACCAGAGGATATTACAAAAGCACTGGAAAGTACAAAAAGAAGCGATGCAGGGATTACTGCACCGCCTCAAGGGTTATTTCTGGTTTCTGTGGAGTATTAAGATCTAATCTTATTCTCCCCAGACTTCCTCAGCAATTTCTTTCACTAATTTTAGTTTTGCCCACTGTTCTTCTTCTGTTAATTTATTACCGATCGCACAAGAAGCAAATCCACACTGTGGGCTTAGGCATAGTCTTTCCAAAGGAATGTATTTTGCTGCCTGTCTGATTCTGTTGATTACTTTTTCTTTGTCTTCAAGATCTGGTTTCTTTGTCGTGATCAGACCAAGGACAACTTTCTTGTCTTCTGATACTTTCTTAAGTGGTGCAAATCCTCCAGATCTTTCATCATCATATTCAAGGAAAAGTGCATCAACATTTTCTTTTGCAAATACATAGTCTGCAACTGTATCATATGGACCACTTGTGAAGAATGTAGAATGATAATTTCCACGACAGATATGGGATGTAATTACCATATCTTCTGGTCTTCCTTCTAATGCAAGGTTGTTCACAGTAAGCAGCTGTTTCTTCACATCTTCAAGATCAATTCCTAATGCTTTATATCTTTGTTTCGCAGCATCTCCCACGATCGCTCCCCAAGTACAGTCATCTAACTGAAGATTACGGCATCCTGCCTTATAGAACTGTTTGATCACATCCTGATATGCAACACCAATATCCTGAATCAATTCTTCATTTGTCGCATAATATTTTCTTGTCGTTTCAATGTTTGTTGGAACGATCATTTGCTGAAACATCTGTGCTGGTGCAGGAATTGTATATTTTGCAATTGTATTTTCATCTTCAAACTGTTTTAAATATCTGAAATATTCTACAAATGGATGCTTTTTCGCTTTGATCTTTCCTACCAGATAAGTGTCTTCTAAAGAAGCTAATTCTCCATCGAACTGTACTCCACTTCCTGTCTGTTCATGTGCTACACCCTCAAATCCCCACATAAAATCTAAATGCCAGTAAGTTCTTCTGAACTCTCCGTCCGTAATCACATGATATCCTAATTCTTTTTGTTTTGCTACTAATTTTGCAATCTCTTCATTTACGATGTTATCGTATACTTCTTTTGTGATCTTGTTTTCGTTATATTGTGTTGTTGCTTTCTTTAATTCTTCTGTTCTTAAAAAGCTTCCTACATAATCATATCGAAATGGCTCTTGTAATTTACTCATTTTCTGTCGTCTCCTTTTTGCCTTGTTTTTTAAGTTGTATATAGTATATCATTTCAAAACCATCTTTTAAAATATATATATTTAGCGGTTTGTCATAGTTTTAAGTTATAGCAAAAGTGTTCGCAGAATGATTCTGCTTTCTATCTGCATCCAGATATTTTTGTATTTCCATCTGCATCGACATATCTTAATATTCCTTTTGTATATATAATCTTGTCATCTGATACCCCCTCCGCAATAATCTTCTTCTTTCCACTTTTTATATCGACCTGTGCAATATAATATTTCTTTTTCCAATAAATATACCCATCTGCTACAAAAAACCATTTTGTATCTTCTGCATCATTAAAATATTCCTCATACTGTTTTTGTTTCTGTATCATTCCAAAATAGTTTTCGATATTTTCATCTGTGGAATCATAGACTAACGTGTTATCAAAATTTTTAAGATTAATTTTCCTGACACATATGCCATTGCTCTCATCATTTTCAGAAAGATAGTAACACTCATTTCCATATATAAATATCTTTTGAATTGTTAATTTTGATGGAAATACATCTCTGATAAGATTTTCCTTTTTTCCGCTTTCATCTGTATATATAATATTGTTATTATCCTCATCTATTTCGATCGTTTTTCCATTCCATATTGCCTTTTCCTGCGTATCTTCTTTGCTTATAGAAACTCTAACTTCCCTATGATTCGTACTTTTGCTGCATCCTGTAGCAAATAAAGTTGATGCAATGAAACATAATGTTATGATTCTCATCATCTTTTTATAAATATGAATTTTCTTTATTCTCCATTTTGAAAAAAAGATAACACATAAAACACCTAATATTATTATTTCACCCAAACACATAGCATTGACTGCTATAAAACTTCCATGAGATATTTCTTTGAATGTACAGACTTTGACCAATTTGCTTCCAACATACTGACCGTCAAATTGAGATGCCCATAAATATCCTGCTGCTTTTAATGGTCCTAATGGTAAAGGTAACTCATAAATCATAGAGCCACTTCGAAAGATGATCGATGTCAGTACAATTGCTGCTATACTTATGATCATGCTAATTGTTTTTCTTTTGATCCATATGTTTATTAACATTATCATAAAAGAAAGCAGAACTGCCCCAATCAATCTCATGATAAATATCGTGACTACAGCAGATCTGAGTGTTATATGATAGGAAGAATTTTGAAAGAATTTCAAACTCTGGATTGAATAATTCCCGTGGGAAAATCCTACGCTTCCTGCCAGGTATATCATCTGAATGAGTTGAAATATTGCTGATAATACGACCGAAAGAATACCTCCTAACACTACTTTAGCAAACGGAGTCTGATATTTTCCTTTTTTACAAGACCTTAACATCATGTCCATTTGTGTTTCATATTCATTTCCCCAAAGTGCTGTCATAACAATGATAATACAGATAATTAAGGAAAAATCTAAACTATCATGTTCTAAAATGCTTTGCCATCCTCTAGTCTCTAAAATATATCCACTGCCTTTTTCTTTCTCATATATAAACTGGTCATAAATCACCTGAAATGCTTTATTTTTCTGTTCAGATGCTAATAATTCATTACTAGATGAATTTATCTTTTTATATTCTTTCTCTATCTGTTTTTGTTTTGCATCTGTGATCTTTCCCTCGTATTTTTTCAGATATTCATTATAGTACTTTTCATTTTCATCAATCATATAATGAGAATCATATCCAGTTATGCAAACGGATACCATTCTTATAACCAGCAGAATCATAATGAATATCCATATTTTCTGTTTTATAAATGATTTATAACTTTCTTGCATCAACATGTTTCCTACCTGAAGCTTTCCTTTCTGCTGTTAGAATGTTTATATTTGTAGTAAGAAATACAAATCAGTAACATTTCAAATATCACCTGTATTACAATACAAACATTAATCCTTAATTCAAAGTTACCAAACAAATCTAATTCATACAGTGATTTAAAAATATTAAAACCTTTGAACAATGAAAATGGACTAGCAATTGCAATCACTACTTTTTGTACATTGTCGCTACAAATATATCCACTACAATATAATCCAAATACAGTCACTCCAATAAATATGATAAACAACATCATTGTGTTTTTTGTCATATTGGATATCAGACACATCAATGTGCTTACAACAATGAGAGCCATACATTTTAGTCCTTGTATAGCAAAATATGCCTGCAGTAATGTCAAATTATATGGTGAATATTGGAATTCTTCTAATGCATATATGGGCATTTGAGATCCTTTCAGCCCGTAAGTTATGTAAAATACAATATAATTCACACACGCAATCACTACCGTACACATTATAATTACTGCTATCACTGAAATATACTTCCCTGCAACATATGTTTTTCTGCCTTTTTTGGTCGCCAGAATCATATCTTCCATCCCATAGATTCGTTCTTGATAAAATAATGGCAAAGCACATAAAAACAAAAAAATCATGAGAATCACATCTGAAAAATTATAATCAAGCAGTTTCTGAAATCCTGTTGTATCATAAAAATCATAGATCACTCTATCTTGATATTTCTTTACAATATGTTGATTCTTCTTAAGTTCATATCGATTGTCTGCTTTTTTATAAAACTTTATATTTTCTTTTGCCTGATCTACCAGTTTCTTATTTTTCTCAGCATAGGAAACTAAATTTTTGATCGGTTGATAAAAATTTGTTTCAATCAGCGAATAATCGCCAAAAATATATCCCGTCCCTGCACTCTTTGTATATCCTTTTTGATAGTCAGCATTGTCTATTTTTTCTTTCAAATTATCATAGAGTTTAATGATCTTATCCTGTTTTTCTTCCGTTATTTCACCGTCAAATTGTGCATGTAATTCTTTATAATACTCCCATTCTCTAGCAGATGAATGATACCGATTAACCTCACTGGAAAATGGATCATTTTGAAATCGGTACTGTGCATAAATTACCATTACATTCACGATCAGCAAAAGGACCATTGGTATGATGATCGTTTTTCTTAAAATATTTTTCCGAAATTCAAATAATACAATTTTCATATTATATCCCTGCCTGCTCACAAAATACTGTTAAAAACACATCTTCTAACTGCGGTTCTGACATTCTGGCATTTTTTATCGGTTTGTTCTTGCTAATGATCCGCATAAGTACATTTTCATCAACTCTTTTTATATTGGATGTCAAATAATTTTTCATCAATTCTTCTGCAGTCATTTCATCTACATTGACTTTCCAGACACTTCCCTGAATATCATTGCACAGTCCTTCTACGGTACCCATCCTATTAAGTTTTCCCTCTTGTAGAATCACAACCTGATTTGCAATATATTCTATATCTGATACGATATGTGTAGAAATAAGCACCATTCTGTTTTTGGCTATATTAGAGATAATATTTCGGAATCTGATTCGCTCTCCCGGATCAAGTCCTGCAGTTGGCTCATCTAAAATCAAAATTTTGGGATCATTTAAGATTGCCTGCGCAATTCCAAGTCTTTGTCTCATTCCTCCGGATAGTTCTTTGATTTTCTTATTCATGTGATCACAAAGATTTACTTCTTCCATAATCTCTGGCAAGATTTCTTTTGCTTTCTTCTGTGGAATGTCTTTGATACTACACATATACATAAGAAATTCTTTAACCCGAAAGTTTGGATAAAACTGCGGATATTGTGGAAGATATCCTATTTTATCCAGATATTTTGTTCCCATATCTTTTATATCACTGCCATCAAGTTTTACCTGTCCAGATGTTTGCTGCAGAATTCCTGTAATGATACTGATCAAAGTCGTTTTTCCAGCACCATTTGCTCCTAAAATGCCATAAACACCATCGCTAAATTCTATATTCAAATCTTTTAGTGCATATTTGTTCCCATATTTTTTACTTACATGATCTAACAATAATTTCATAATTTTCTCCAATGATTATCGCAATTCAAACTCTTCTAATTTATCTCCTTGATCCGTACTATAAATAATTCCATATGATTTTCCGTTATTGATGGAAATAATGTCATTGACATGAACGGATTTATGAAAATCGTATTTCTTTTCCTTCAAAACCTTTTCATTTTTAATATCATATTGTCTTACACGGAAACTTTTTTCATCTGTCTGACTGGCTGCAATCATATATTTTCCATCTTCTGTGATCCTTGCTTTTGCACTCTCAATACCATCAAGATGAACCAAATAATTTTTCCCTGTCTTGGTATCTATGACTGGTACTTTTCCACTTGCTGTTTTCGTATTTGGATTTTCTCCATCATTGATCCAAATATATCTCTTATCTACATTTAAAGAAAAAGCTTCATATTTTTTCTCAATAAATGTATGTATTTTTTTATTCTTTAAATCGAAATATCCATAACAAGTATCTTCTTCACTTTCTCCCTTCGTTCCATAAAATGCTAACTTATCATTTCCTGCAAATATAATATTTTCTGCTGTAATATCTTTCTTCGTAATCTGGTTGTATTTTGTAAATTTCTTTGTTTCTCTGTTATAACACAAGATGTTTTCTCCAGTATTCCATGCAATCTTCGTACCATCTGGACTTACTGTAAAACTGGTCATTAAAAGATCTTCATCTTTTCTTTCTTTTGCCAATCTAGTAATATCAACGGTATCTGTTTCTTTGAGCTTTTTATCAAAGAGTTTTATAGAAGCCTTTACAATTTCACTTTCATCTGGTGTATCTTCTACCACAGCACCCTGAATTACTTGATTTTTCAATTCCCTGTTTGCTTCATAAATTTGTACGCAATATCCTTGATCAAGTTCTATGATAGAACCTGTACACTGTTTTTTACCTAGTTTATATTTATTCACAACTTTATAATTCATCAGATTTTTCAAAACCAATTCTTTTCCTTTTGTTGTTAAGCGTAAAACTTCTTTTTGTTTCTTTTCTTTCACTACACTTTTTTCTTTCCCGCACCCTGCCAGTGCAATACAAATGCAGATCATACAAACAATTATTTTCTTCATTGATTCCTACCTCTACTTATCTATTTACTTATTGATCAAGAGTAAACTGTCCGTTTTAGAAATATCCTGTATTTTATAATCTCCTCCGCTCGTCATAACAATTGCATAAATTGAATTGATCCGGTCATATCCTGAAAGATCTAAATTTGCAGTAACTGTGATCATTTTCCCTTTTTGAGTTTTCACTTTTATATAATCTTTTTTATCAATTTTTACTGGTTTATTATTGATAAAAATTGTAATCTTCTCATTCACACTTGCTCCACCATACAATTTCAAAGTGATTGGAACCTTTCTATTTTTTCCATATAAAATCTGTTTGTCCTTGACACTTGATTCCATCTCAAAGTTTACAGATGTATCTAAAGAATCATATTCATCACTTACATATGTATTTTTCCAATCGTTTAAAATTTCTTCTGGTATATCACTTACTTTTACATGTTTCTTCGTTGCCTTTAATCGATTCGTTCCATTACTTTTCATTTTAATTTCTAATGGAACGTTCGCACTTAACTGTTGATTATTTCCCCAACTTGGATTTTTTTCATTTGGTAAACTGTCTGGATTCCATATCGTTGCTGGAATCACTCCAACTTTGTCTCCTTTTTTACCTGATACTGGCTTAAATATCAGTTTAAACTCTTTTCTTTCTTTTGGTTTTAATGTGATTTTTTGCATTGTTTGTATTTTGCCATTTGCTTCTATTCTATAATCCTGTATATTTCCATCAACGAACAATAACAATCCTATCGTTGCTACACTTTCATTTTTATTTCCCTGATTTTCCAGATAAAATGGTATTTCTACATCTTTTCCATTGTACTCATAGACATCTTTCTTCTCATTAAGATATCCAAAAGAAATCTGTCCGCTAGACTCTTTTTTTACATTTTCAATATTTTCATTTTTTTTCTCAAATCTATTTTCTACGGCTGTTTTATTTTCTTTATCATTCTTATTTTTATTTCCTGTTTTACAACCTGTTAATATAATTGTTAAAATTAATAATATACACCCGATTCGTTTCATATATGCTCCTTTTTATACAAAGTGGGAGCACTCCCTATATGCCCCCACTTTGAAATTATTTTAAAATATTTCGGCTTTGTATTTTACAACATTCGTTTTTCCACATGCTTCATGAGTAGAAAAAGCTGCTAATTTTTTATTCGTATTCAATAATATTCATTACCTCTTTTCTCTCCCCCCTTTTCTCTAATACTATTTATGGAATTCCATTTTCATTTTTGCACTTTTTAAGGCCTTATCCACTACGCAATTAAATATTATCATGTAAATTATATTTAAAATAAAATGTTGTTTATTTTGTATGTTTTTGTGTTTATTTTGTATCTTTATTTCATAAAGAACGCTAAATTATTTTGCACAAAATAAAAATGCCGGTATCTAGCCGACATTTTACTCATATCCTTTATTTAATTTGGAATCAATATTTTGACAACCACCTCGGTGCCTTTTTTATCAATCGAAAACTCTCCTTCATATTTTGTAACAATGCTTTTTACACTTCTGATGCCTATTCCATGAAACTCCTGCTTCTTCTTTGTTGTCTTTAAATTTTCAGAAAAATCTCTGCTATATTGATTGATGATCTTAATTACAAGAAATGTTTTCTCCTGTCGGATTGTCAGATCAATATATGGTTCTTCTTCCCCTTGGCTTGCTTCCATGGCATTATCAATCAAGTTCCCTAATATATTTGACATATCTATTTCTCTTACACAACACTTCTTTGGAATTGCTGCATTTACTATAAATGTGATACCTTTTTCCTCTGACAACCTTTGTTTTGTATTAACAATTGCATCCACAACAGAATTTCCTGTTTTTATGTAAAACATCTTTTTCTGAATTAATTCATTTTCACAATTCAGGTATTCTTTTATGCCTTCCATATTTTCATCTGCTGCAAGTTGTCGTAATGCTATGACATGATTTTTATAATCATGGACACTTCTTCGCCATAATTGAAATGCCTGCTCTGTTTCATCTAACGATTTTTGAAGCATGGTATTTTTCATGTCGATTAATTCATTTTTCTGCTGTTGCTCATAACTTTCTCCTGTTTTTATGATAAAATAAAGCACCAAAAGTTCAATCGATATAGAAGTAATAAAAAATATTACAAGAAACAATTCTGTTTCAGGGCTTCTATTTTTTATATTCAATTCCACCATAATATGAAGTGAAACTAATAGAAACGCAGAATAAATACACATAATAACTATATATTTTTTTATAAATATTATTGATTTTCTCAATAACTTACGTATTGTGACTACTGTTAATATCAACAGAAACTTTGACATCAAGATGCATAAAATTCTTGAAAAATTTTGATGATTCAATAAATAGTTTGCATCTACTTGTAAGATCAATGCTGTAAAATATGAAACCGCAAAATCAATGGCAGCTAAAATTACTGCATAAATCAATGGAAGTACAATACATAATCCTATTTTCGCTTTATATAAAAATAGCTGAAACAAAATAATTACAAATAAAACGAATATAGAATTAAAAAATGAAAATATCTCTATTTTATTTAATCCTGTGATCAACAATGCACTAAGTGCCGCCCCTGCAAATGCCAGATATTTTCGATCACCAAATTCCTCTTTTACTAGAAAAGCCCCACAAAAAACACAACACATGAAAATTTCAATGAAACTTGCGATGTATTCTATAATCCAAAAAAATGTCGTCATACCTGATTACCCCAATAATTCATTAATGCTATTTTCACACTTTTTATTCTGGTTCTGCTTACGATCAGATGCTCGCCATTATCTAATGTAATATCATGATTCGAGTATTTCCCAATATATTTAGCGTTTGCAACACATCCACTATGTATTTTGATAAAATGCTCATCATTTAATTCCTCATATAATTCTTTGATTGTTTTTCGTACAAATAATACCTCTCCATTCTTTAAATGGATTCCTATCTTTCTTGCACTTGTCTCAAAATACATAATATCTGAATGCTTCACTCGAACTTCCGCTTCTCCTGTTTTCACAATCATATAAGAATCCTGCATTTCCTTAAGTCTTTGGTATGCTGCCTTCAAACATGGCATTAATTCTTTTTCGATTCTGTTTTTTCGAATATATCGAAATGGATTATATTCAATCGATTCAAACACATACTGTTCATGTGCTGAAATAAAAATTAATATGATATCTGAATTTTTCTGCCTTAATTTTTTTGCAACTTCAAGTCCGGAAATATCTGGCATATCAATGTCTAAAAATAAAATGTCAAAATCTTCTTTCTCATTATAAATGAAATCCAATACTTTCTTTCCCTTATTATAAAAGTAAGTCTCAATTTCAATATTTAATTTATCAGCTGCATGGTATAATTCTTTCTGAATCATATGTAAAGATTCATCTTCATCATCACATACTGCAATATTTATTCTCATCACAATTCCCTCGTTTTTCCTTTTTGTATGAAAGATATTATACCATAAAAAATATAAGAATAAAATTAGATTAAACCAGAAGTTTACTCCTAAATATTTTAGAACTATTTATACTTTCTTTAGAATTGTTCATACTTTATATATTGAATAAAGGAAGGATTTTGCTATACTTAAGACATAGTTTTTCATATATATTTTTTAATCCTCTCTTTTCAGAAAAGTAACCGCTCACAAAACTGTGAGCGGTCTTTTTACTTTAAAAATATATAATCTAAAAATTAAAATAATCCTTCTTCATTAAAATAATCGATTCTCATCGCATGACGCACATCTTTCATTGTTTCCTGTGCTTTTGCCCTTGCAGCTTTTGTTCCCTGCTGAAGAATTTCTGCAACTTCTGGAAGTTTTGCTTCCCACATCTTTCTTCTCTCGCGGATTGGTTCTAATTCTGCCTGAAGTACTTTGTTTAAGAACTTCTTCACTTTGACATCTCCAAGTCCTCCACGCTGATAATGGGCTTTTAATTCATCTAAGTTATTGTATTCTGGCCAGAACTCTTCAAAGTATTCTGGTTTACAAAACGCATCTAAGTAGATAAATACTGGATTACCTTCTACCTGTCCTGGATCTTCAACCCTTAAATGATTTGGATCTGTAAACATGGACATTACTTTCTTCTTGATATCCTGTGGTTCATCAGATAAGTAAATACAGTTTCCAAGAGATTTACTCATCTTCGCTTTTCCGTCGATTCCTGGAAGTCTTAAACATGCCTGATTGTCTGGCAGTACGATCTGTGGGTCTGTTAATGTCTCTCCATATACAGAGTTAAACTTGTGTACGATCTCTTTGCACTGCTCTACCATTGGCATCTGATCTTCTCCTGCTGGTACGACCGTTGCTCTAAATGCAGTGATATCTGCTGCCTGACTGATTGGATATGTGAAAAATCCAACTGGAATGCTTGCTTCAAAATTCTTCTGTTTGATCTCTGCTTTTACTGTTGGGTTACGCTGCACTCTTGCAACTGTAACTAAGTTCATATAGTAGAAAGACAGTTCTGTAAGTTCTGGTACCATAGACTGAATAAAGATATTGACTTTCTCTGGATCTAACCCACATGCAAGATAATCAAGTGCTACCTGCATAATGTTCTGTCTTACTTTCTCTGGATGTTCTGCATTATCTGTTAATGCCTGGGCATCAGCGATCATGATATAAATTTCGTCGAATTTACCAGAATTCTGCAGTCTCACTCGTTCTTTTAAAGATCCTACATAATGTCCAACATGCAGTCGTCCCGTTGGTCTGTCTCCTGTTAATATTACCTGTTTCATTATTTTCTCCTTTTCCGCTTTCCGTATAGACTTTGTACGTCTTCTCTTATGATCTATACTCTTATGTTTTATTGTAAAATCAAATGCGTAAAGTGTCAATATTTCATTGTGAAAAGATTTCTGTGTGTCCGCACTAGAAAGACATTCATTTCCGTAAAAAAGACATTTTGTATTGACTTAAGGAATAAAAGTAAATATAATAGATGAGATTGATTCTTTATTTTTAAGAAAATATGATGTAAGTATCAAAATATCACTTAAAAATAAAAAAATAATGAAAGAAGGAATTTTTAAAATGAAAAACTTATTACAAAAGTGGAATAGCTTAAGTCTGATCGTAAGAATCTTAATCGGTCTGATCATCGGTGCTATTCTTGGTGTAGCTGCTCCAAAAGCAACAGGGCTTGCTCTACTTGGAGATTTATTTGTTGGTGCTCTTCGTGCTGTAGCCCCAATCCTTGTATTTGTACTTGTCATTGCTTCTTTAGCAAATTCTAAGAGCAACGGTGCAAAAAATATGCGTATCGTTATCATCCTTTATATGCTAACAACTTTTATTGGTGCTGTTGTCGCAGTATGCGGAAGTTTTCTCTTCCCAATCACATTACGTCTTGGAAAAGCTGCTACATCTGAAGCCGCTCCTCCAACGGGTGTGTTAGAAGTATTAAAGAACTTATTAATGAATATCGTATCAAACCCTGTTGATTCCCTTGTAAAAGCAAACTACATCGGTATCCTTGCATGGGCTGTTGTTTTTGGACTTGCATTAAAAGCTGCAACTCCTGGAACTAAAAAAGCTCTTCATGATATCTCTGCTGCAGTTACAAAAGCTGTACACTGGATCATCAACTGTGCTCCATTTGGTATTCTTGGACTTGTATATAACACTGTATCTACAAACGGATTAAGCATCTTTACTGATTATGGTAAACTTCTTGCCCTATTAGTTGGATGTATGTTATTTACTGTATTTGTAACAAACCCAATCATCGTATTTAGTATGCTTCGCAGAAACCCATATCCACTGATCTTAAAATGCTTAAAAGAAAGTGGTTTAACAGCATTCTTTACAAGAAGTTCTGCTGCAAACATTCCTATGAACATGGCTCTTTGCGAAAAACTGGGATTAAATGAAGATAACTATTCTGTATCTATCCCTCTTGGTTCTACGATCAACATGGATGGTGCTGCGATCACGATCACAGTTATGTCTCTTGCAGCTGCTCATACAATGGGTATCTCTGTTGATATTCCTACAGCGATCATCTTAAGTGTCTTAGCTGCTGTTTCTGCATGTGGTGCTTCTGGTGTTGCTGGTGGATCCCTGCTGTTGATCCCTCTTGCATGTTCTTTATTTGGTATCTCAAATGATGTTGCCATGCAGGTTGTTGGTGTTGGATTCATCATTGGAGTAGTACAGGATTCTGTTGAAACTTGCTTAAATTCTTCTTCTGATGTATTACTTACAGCTACTGCTGAGTTATATCAGAGAAGAAAAGCTGGGGAAGATATTGTATTGATCCCTAATAAATAAAAGTTGTGGAAATATAAAAAAATAGGTTATTTAGCTTGGACCCACTCTCGTTCAGATTCGCGCGTAGCGGACACTAAATTCGACAGCGACGATCTTATCGTCACTGCTCATTAAGTGCCGACGAGCTCATATGCTCCAAGCTAAATAACCTATTTTTTATATTTAAATTTTGTTTATTGGTCAGCTGTAGGTGCGGATGGCTGCTCATGAGTATTAGATTTGATCGATTGTTTCTTTTTCTATCACGATCTTCGGATAATTCTCCAGATAAAATTGTTTCTGATCTGTAAGACATGCGTATTCGTAAGATTCTTTTTTATTCTTATTAAATATTGCGGATCTAATATCTTTAACTGTTCTTCATCTTCTTCCATATAATCTCTTAACATATCAAGCATCTCATTCCTCGACATCACGTCAAGCCCTGCGGTTGGTTCATCTAAGATTAGTAATTTTGCCTTGTGTGAGATCGCTGTGATCAATTTTAATTTGGCTTTCATTCCGAGAGAAAACTGCTCTAGTTTTTTGTCTGCTGACAGTTGATATTTCTCTATATATTTCGTAAATAATTGCTCATCAAATGCTATGTATGTATTTTTTAGAATATCTTTGATATCTTTCACGGTAAGATATTTGCTAAATCCAGAATCTGAAAGTACAACTCCTATCTTCTCTTTGTATAACAGCATTAAACTGTTGTCAACTGTTATATGGTGTTTGTTTTAAAATAAATAAAAAATAGAGTTATTGCATTATCATAATAAAAGTTCAAAAAGAACTATAGATAACGCAATAACTCCATTTTTATGTTTAAATTTTATATAATTTAATAATATTCTTCTACATATTTATCAGCAACTTCTTTATCCAAAGAAAAGTCCTCCATGATATTTTTTATTGTATCTTCTCTTGATGCTTCCATCTTCTTATAAATTTTAATTGCACCCTCTACTCTTCCTTCTATCCTTCCTTTCTCTCTTCCTCTTTCTTCTAATTCTTCTAAGGCCTTGCACATATTCAACTCAACTCCTTCCTGTTCTAATTTCAATGACTCAAATTCCTCTGGAATATCCAACATATCAATCAAAGAACGAGGGCCATCCCATTCATCCTCCCCATAATATATACAAATCGTAACAATCGGATGCAACCGATCTGTCTTTTGAAATTTTGATAAGAATTCATGTTTTGTCTTATAATTCTTATATTTTTTATTTTTAGCTTCCAGTTCCTTATATTCCTTCAAATAACTGAAAGCATCTCCTATCATATGCCTTAATGGCATCGCATAATGTATCTTAGATTGATTTTCAAGTCCCAAAATCACATAATCAACACCATTTCCGTTTAAAACAATCTAATTTTAACCAACGTTCCTTCGGGTATAAATAAACACAAAAATAGAGATGGAAATTCATTTTTCGTACTCCCATCTCTATTTATACTTGATGAATTACCGTATTTTCAACTTAATTCTTCTCATCCATCAATCCAAACTGTATCGTCACACAAGTAGCAATAATCAATCCAAACATATAAAATGAATATTTTAACACATTAAGTGGTGACACATCTGCGAGTGCCGTGATCATTAACATACCTCCATCATGTGGCATCAATGAGATAAATGCACAGGCAAAGATATCTACCAGACTGGCAAGTCTCTTTGGTGCAATCTTGTATTTTTCACCGATTTCTTTTGCAATCGGACAAGTAACAATAATAGCAATCGTGTTATTTACCATTGCTGCAGAAAGAATTCCTGACATCAGCCCGATTCCATATTCTGCACCACGTCTATTCTTGATCTTGCCACTAATCGCTCCTACCAGCCACTCAACTCCGCCATATTCGCGAACAATACCAATGATTCCAGATACCAAGATCGCAACCATACTGATACTAAACATATCACTCATACCATTTCCAATTGCCTGAATCCAGTCAAAGAATCCGCAGCTTCCCACACAAAGTCCGATAATACCTGCAGAGAGGATTCCTACAAAAAGTACAACTGCAACGTTAATCCCCATCAATGCTGCTCCAAGAACGATAAGATATGGAAGGACTTCAATGATATTGTAACTTCCTGCCTTGATTGCTCCACTTCCAGTACCTCCGACCACTGAATAAAGGATCATTGCCACGATCGCAGCCGGTAATGCGATAAAGAAGTTCATCTTAAACTTATCTTTCATCTCAGAACCGCATCCTTCTGCTGCTGAGATCGTTGTATCAGAGATCATGGAAAGGTTATCTCCAAAATAAGAACCTCCGATCACTGCTGCTCCAACGATCGCAACATTTAAGTGTGCTCCCTGTGCCACATTGATCGCGATTGGCGCCATTGCTGCAATGGTTCCCATGGATGTTCCTATTGATGTAGAGATAAAACAGCACATTAAAAATACACCTGGAATCAAAAATGTTACTGGAATCACATGAAGACATAGATTAACAACAGAATCTTTTCCTCCCATTGCCGCTGCTGCTCCCTGAAATCCCCCTGCCATCAGATAGATCAAAACAATCATCATAACTCCAGAATTTCCCATGTTTGTCGTCATAATGTTTAATTTATCTTTTACATCCATACTTCTGTTTAAAAGAAGTGCTACCGCACATCCTGCCAAAAGTGCGACATGACGTGGGAATTTTCCAAATGGGTCGTCTGCTCCCATCAAGGTAAATGTAATTCCACATCCTACATAACATACTAGAAATACGATCAGTGGAAGAAAGGCCACAGATCCTAGATTTTTCTTTTGTTTCTCCATTTCTTTTCCTCTCAATCTTAATATATATCCAGATAAATCTGTCTTATTTCTCTGCCAGATGCTTATCCAGTGCATTTTTTAACTGTGTCAGTGCCTGCTCAACCATCACTCGTGGACACGCAACGTTGAAACGCTCAAACTGTGCTGTCTCTGGTCCAAAGATGATTCCAGAATCCAGCCACAATTTTGCTTCTTCTAACATTAAATGTTCTAATTCTTCATTGCTGAATCCATATCCTGAGAAATCAACCCATACTAAATAAGTCCCTTCTGGTTCTACCATCTTTGCTTTTGGAAAGTTCTCTTTTACATATCGGCTCATATACTTTACGTTTTCATATATATATTCTACCAATTCATCTACCCAGTCAGCACCTTTTGTGTAACATACTTTCACAGCAAGCTGTCCCATTAAGCTTCCCTGACTGTAAGCTGCCTGTGTATTAGCCCATTGATATTTTTTTCTTAATTCTTCGTTTGGAATAATGATATTTGCTGGCTGTAATCCTGCAACATTAAATGTCTTTCCTGGCGAGCTGTAAAGTGCAATGATCTCATGAAATTTTTTATCCAGATTCATACAGCTTGTAAACTCATGTCCTGGAAAAATAAAATCACAATGCATCTCATCAACCATCCAGATTACATTGTATTTTAAACAGATTTCTGCGACTTTTTCCATTTCTTCTCTTGTCCAGACTCTTCCTACTGGATTGTGTGGGTTGCAGAAGATCAGTGCTTTTACATTTTCTTCTTTGATCATTTGTTCCATTTTTTCAAAATCAATGGAATAACGATTGTTTTCATAACGAAGCTGACAGTTTACCAGTTTTCTTCCATCATTTTTGATAACTTCACTAAATGGATAGTACACTGGCTGCATAACCATCATGGCATCTCCTTCTTCGGTAAATGCCTTAACACTTGTTCCAAGTGCATAAACGATTCCTGCTCCAAGTGTTACCCATTCTGGTTTGATCGTATATCCGTATCTTGTTGAAAACCAGTGGTTCATTGCATCAAAATATTCATCTAAGGGATCCGTATATCCAAAAATCCCATGATCAATTCTTTTATGAAATTCATCAAGAATCTCATCTGGCAGACGAAAATCCATATCTGCTACCCAAAGAGGAAGCAGGTCATCTCTTCCTTTTCTCTTCATTCCAAAATCGTATTTCAAACAATCTGTTCCATGTCTGTCGATTACTTCGTCAAAATTGTATTTTCCCATTTTCTACTCCTGTGTTGTTTTTTCTGTCTTTTTATACTGGAACATATAATATTTCATTTTTACCGCCACAGATCATGCCAAGTGTTGCACTCTGTGCATTCGATAGATCATATTTTTTCCTTGTGATCTCTTTCATCGATGGTGCTTCTTCCATAACAGTTTTTTCTAAGTTTCCTCCACCAATACTTCCAATAATTCCATCTTTTGTGACAAGCATCATACTTCCAACACCTCGTGGAGATGAACCGGATTTCTTTGTGATAATACACAGCACTCCTGATTCTTTTGTCTCAAAAAGTTCTTTACTCATCGTACTTTCTGTTTCGTGATTTTTGATTGCGATCATCTCTGCTGCGATACTGATTGCAATCTCTTCTGGCGTTCTTGCACCGATCTTTAATCCGATTGGTGCATGGATCGTGCTGATCTGTTCTTCACTGTATCCTTCTTCTTTCATTATCTCGAAGGTTTTTGCAACTTTTCCTTTGCTTCCGATCATTCCAAGATAGAGATATGGTCTTCGTAATACCGTTTCTGCACATAATCTGTCATTTGCATGTCCACGTGTGACAACCACATAAAATGCGTTATCTTGTTCTGGCAAAATATCTTCTATGTCATGAAAATCTCTGCAGTAAACTTCATCTGCTTGTGATAGTTTCTCTGAATCTGCAAATTCCTCTCTGTCATCGATCATAATCGTGTAGAAATCTAAAAATTTCGCAATCCGGAGTAACTGGATCGCTACATGTCCAGCCCCGAAGATAACTAATTTCGGCTGAATCTTAAACCAATCGTCCTTGATCTGTGCGACATCTTTTTCTTCCTGTAAGAATCGAGCGATCACTCTTTGATATAGTGTACCTGCCTGTCCTGGATATACTTTGATTTTTGTATCTTTATATTGCTCTCTCAATGGTCCTAGATATCCTTTCTTCAGTAATTTTTGTAAATGCAGCGGTGTAAGGATCGTATCTTCTTTAATCTCTAAATCCTTGTCCGCTAAGGAAAGTCTGTGAACAACCTTGCTGGCTGGTTTCCCAAGTGCTGACATTCCGATCACAATATGAATCTCATCGATATTTTCAGGGATCACTGGTTCATAATCCGCTGGAATCTTTGCCGGCATTCCCCTGGAACCATCGGCTTCTATCAGCGTGATATCTGCTTCTTTTACTGCAGTTTCATAGAAATCTTCTGGTAATGGTCCGATTTTTTGTACTAATGCATTTTCTGGCGTCGCAGGCATTCCCGCCATACAATATCCGGTTTCATTTAATTGCTTTCGAATATCTTCTATATTTTCAGGGATCACGGTATCGGATTCCTTTTTCATATGAGTTGTCGTTGTGACAAAGACTTTCTTTCCAAGACTTCTATAATACTGTGCTAACTTATGAACTCTCGTTGTTTTTCCACCGGAACCTGCAACTGCAATGATCATATCTTTTTCCTCTTTATTCTTCTGCAAGAATCTTAACTGCATTTATTATCTGGTTGATTTCTTTCATTGTTGTCTCATGTCCAAAACTGAATCTTACCATTCCCTGCTCTATCGTACCGAAATGTTCATGTACCAATGGTGCACAATGAGCACCTGACCTTGTCTGTATCTGGAAACGTCCCATTAATTCATCACTGACACTTCCAGAATCATATTCTTCCAGATTGATCGAACAAATGGCGGTTTGTTTTGTCAGATCCAATTGATTTTCATGATAAATTTTAATTCCTTGGATCTTCTGAATTTTTTTATAAAATATTTCAATGAGATTCATTTCCTGTTCACGTATCTTATCAATTCCATATGTATTGATAAAATCAATCGCTGCCCCAAGTCCTACGATTCCGATCCCATTTAATGTTCCTGCTTCCAATGCCTGTGGCAGCACTCCTGGCTGTGTTTTCGAAAATGATAAGATTCCTGTTCCACCTGTTTTTAACGGACGGATCTCTACACCTTTTCTAATACAAATCCCCCCGATACCCTGCGGTCCCATCAAGCCTTTATGTCCGGTAAAACATAATATATCGATATTATCTTCCTTCATGGAGATTGGAATCACTCCAGCACTTTGAGCGGTATCAACGACAAATAAAATTCCTTTTTCTCTACAAAGTTTTCCAACACTTTGGATATCAAACATTTCACCTGTCACATTGGATGCATGCGTCATCACGATCATCTTGGTATCTTTTGTGATTGCCTGTTTGATATCCCCCACATCTGGTGAAGTGATCGTTAAGCAAACTCCTTGTCGTTCCATCTCATATAATGGACGAAGAACGCTGTTGTGCTCCATAAACGTTGTGATCACATGATCACCATGATTTAAGCTTCCTTTGATCACTGTGTTTAAGCTTTCTGTAATTCCACTGGTAAATACAACTTGTTCTGCTCCATAGCCGTCAAAAAACTGATCTACTTTCGTACGAACTTCGTAAATCTTTCTTGCAGCATCCAGAGAACTTTCGTTGACACCTCTTCCGCTGTTGCCAAGTGCCAATGCGTTCATAACTGCATCCTTGACACACTCTGGTTTCGTGATATGCGTTGCTGCATAATCTGCATAAATTGTTTCTACCTTTTGTTTCTCATGGATACATATAGGAACATTCGGTTCTTCCTGCTGATCAGAAAGATTATTTTTCAAATATAATAATGCTTCCAAAACACCACCTGCAATGCATCTGGCTTTATCTGAAATTGTAAAGCAGTTATCATATTCTTCAGCTCTCGGATCGATATCTGCGATCTTAAATCCTTTTGTCACCGGATATCCATCACGAATTAAACCTCTCAGTAATCCATCCATACTTGCAGCTACATCAACAATCGTACCTTCTGGTGTTTCTATCTTTGCTAATAACTGGCCTTTGCTTACCATATCTGTGATATGACAGATATTTCTTAAGATCCCTTTAGCTGGGGAATGGATCACTCGTTCTTTTCCAAAGCCTTTGATCACTCCTGGAATTCCTGTGTTCGGGATTGCACTGCCTTCTTTGATGATCCTTCCAAGCCTGTGTCCACGCATCGTCTCGATCACAACATCGACATCTTCCCCTGCTGTAAATCCAGGTCCTAAAGCGATCGTGATCGGTGCCATATCTCTTGTTGTACCAAGATTTTTCTTCGCAAGAATGGCATCAACAACTGCGATCGGATGCAGCTGTTTGATCATCTCTCCATTTGAATCGATCATTAATGCCGGATTCCCTGCTTTCATGATCTGTTCTGCTTCTTTGATATCATGTGCAAGATGGCAGGTCATATCCTCAACCTGCCACTTTTCTTCATAAACTGCTTCTGAAAATGCAACATTTCTACGAATTGCAGATGGATGTGCAATTTCTAAGATCAATACATGAAAACCACTTTTTACCAATTTATAAATTGTACCTGTGGCGATATCTCCACCGCCTCTTACAATGATTAAATCTTTCATAGATATTCCTCAAGGTTTGATCACTTTTCCTGCTTTTTCCATCATTTCTACGATATCATACATATTTGTGATGGAACCAACCGCTAATTTATCTGTAATATCATAGAAATTTAAGCATGTTCCGCAAGTATATATTTCGACTCCTTCTGCTTCTAATGTTTTTAAATCTTCTAAAGAATCAGAATCTTCGCATGTAAGATATGCTCCTGAATTATAAAATAATACCTTTGATGGAAGTTTATCCTGTTTTGTTACTGCAAATAAAAACGCTTTGATCAATGTCTGACCAAGAGCTTTCTCTCCTTGTCCCATCTCGTTGGATGATACAGCGATGATAAAATCATCCTTTGCAGATGGTGCACAGACAATCTCTTCTTCCTCATCTGCCGGTGTATAATTCTCTGCCATGATCTCAATCTTAAATTCATTGTCTGAGATCTTCTCGCTTTTAACTTCGCAGTTTTTACCTTCTGCAAATCTTGTAACATTCTGGACAGCTGGTTCATTATCTACCAGAACGATTAATTTTGTCTCTCCACCCATTGATTCTAATGCTTTCTTTGTGTGTACAACCGGAATCGGACAAGCATTCCCTCTTTCATCAATCTGTTTCATACTTAACCTCCCATTTAAATTTCTACCTGAAATACCCCTTGTGGGATGATTTCATTTTCTGACATAAATTGTACCACAGATTCTTCATTTTCTAAAGGGGTCATCCATGCCATTCCACATCCTGCTGTGATCTCTTTTGGTACTGGGATCAATCTTCCTGCGATCTGATGTTTTTTGCAGGCACTTTCCATACCGATCGCCTGTGTTGTTGTCTCAAATGTGATCACTGTTTTTAATTCTTTTTTTCTCATGATATTTTATGATTCTCCTGAATTTCCAAAGTTTTTTATAAAAGAACGTTTTACTGCTTCAGCAACTTCTTTCTGAAAGTTTTCATAACGATTCAGAATATCTTCACCTTCTGGTGTAAGGTGTGAACCTCCCCCTTGCTTTCCGCCGGATTTTCGTTCTACTAATTTGACTCCAAGGTCTGCTTCCGCACGATTTAAGATCTTCCATGCTTTGCTTGCAGCCATTCCCATGGATTTATATGCAGCAGATAAAGAACCTTTCTCTCTTGTTAATGATAATAACTGTGCAACTCCTTTTCCAAAATCTGGTTCTTCCATAAAAACTCTGACCCTGAAATCAAAACGTTTTGGTAAATATGATTTCATGTCTACCACCCTTTTCCGAATCCACAGTTTGGATAAGTACAAACTTTACATCCAAGACATAATCCGCCTTCTCCAAGGTGTGCAAGTTCTTCTGCACTTACTTTATCATCTGCCATGATCCTTGGCAGAATAAGATCAAAAACAGTTCTCTTTGAATACATAACACATCCTGGAAGTCCCATGATCGGAATTATCTGATCTCCTTTTTTATAATATGCAAGTAAAAACATTGCTCCTGGCAAAACCGGTGCTCCATAAGATATGATATCGGCTCCTGTATTCTTGATCGCAAGTGGTGTCTTGTCATCTGGATCAACACTCATTCCTCCTGTGCATAATACCATTTCTGCCCCATTTTCGATAGCTTCTAAGATTGTTTTTGTTAAAAGTTCATTGTCATCTGGCAACTGTTTTGTACTGGTCACTTCTGCACCGTATTCTTTGATCTTTTCTGCCACAACTGGAGTAAATGTATCCTCAATTCTATGATAATACACTTCATTTCCCGTAGCTAAGATCACGGCTTTTTTCTTCTTATAAGGCAGAAGAGACAGGATTGGTGTATCCCCAACCCTGTCTTTGACTTCCTGCATCTTATCTTTTTCAATGACCAGTGGAATGATTCTCGTACCTGCTAGTTTGTCCCCTGCTTTGACTGGAGTATTTCCAGATCTTGTCGCGATCATCATCTGTCCGAAAGAATTGACGGTAAATAGTTTTTCTTTGTCGATCTTTAAGAGTCCGTCATATTCGGCAGATAATTCAATCTTACCTTCCTTAACCTCTGACTCTTTCATTCCTTCATTCTTGCACAGATTACAAAGGATCCTTGCTGCATCATTTTCATGAAGCATATCGTCTCCGGCTTCCCAGACGTATAAATGATCTTTTCCAAGGGATAACAACACTGGGATATCTTCTTCTTTGACTACATGACCTTTCCTGAATCTTGCGTCTTTTGTAACACCTTTGATGATCTGTGTGATATCATGACATAGCACAGTTCCTACAGCATTTTTTGTATCCACTAATTTCATTGTTTTTCACCTTCTACTTCTTATTTATTAATTGTAAATCCATAAGATCTGAAGACTTTTAATGCTTTTTCACTCTGTAAGAATTTTACGAATTTATCAGCTGCATCTTTATTTTTACTTTTCTTTAATGCTGCAACTGGATAAATAACTGGCGTTTTTAAAGCATCTGCTGGTGCTTCTGCAAGAACTTTTACATCCTTGTTACTTGCTGCATCTGTTGCATATACAACACCGCAAGAAGCACTTCCTTTTGCTACCCAATTTAAAACTTCTGTTACATTTGTTCCAAAGCTTGCTTTTTTCTTCACATCATTCCAGTTCTTTAAGTTTGTAAAGATTTCCTGTGCATACTGTCCAGCTGGAACGCTCTTAGGATCTCCTAATGCTATTGTATCAGCTTTTGTGATATCTTTAAAGGATGAAACTTTTGCATCACCTTTTTTAGGAGCGATCAGTACAACTTTGTTTTCTAATAATTCTACAACATCCCCCTTGCTGATGTATTTTTCTTTGACAAGATTGTTCATCTGTTCAGTCGCTGCTGACATAAATATATCCGCTGCCATTCCATTTTCAATCTGGCTCTGTAATTTTCCTGAACTATCATAACTTCCTTCTACTTTAATTCCTTTATTTTCTTTTTCGAACATTGGAATTAATTTCTCTGTGTAGCATTTTTCAAGACTAGCTGCAGCTGCAAGTGTGATGGTTGTTGTTTCTTCTTTCTTTACTGCCTCTGTTGTGGATTTAGAGCTGTCCTTACTGCTTCCACATGCTGTTACCCCAAGAACCATAGCTACTGCTAATAACACTGCTAAAAATTTCTTTTTCATTTGTAACTTCCTCACTTTCTTAAAAATGCTATGTAAAATTTCATAGTAATGTGGCTTTTTCCATATGACCTCTTTGAATATGGTATTTTTTGTCACATAGATTTTCTACTTCCTTACTGCTGTGACTCACCAAGATCGCTGGTTTATCCAACATTGCCAGCATATTGGATAATTCATCTTGCATCTGTTCTCTTAAGTATTCATCCAACGCTGAAAATGGCTCATCCATCAAGATGACTTCCGGTTCACACACAAGCATCCTTGCTAACGCTGTTCGCTGTTTTTGCCCTCCTGAAATCTGTCTTGGATATCTTTTTGCTAATTCTTCGATATGAAATCGTTTCATCATATCATTTGTCTTTTGTTCGATTTCATCCTTCGGAAATCCTTTTGCTCTTAATCCTGTTTTGATATTCTCTTCAATCGTCATATTAGGAAACAGTGCATATCCCTGAAATAAATATCCAATCTTTCGTTTTTGTGGTGGCAGATCGATCTTTTTCTCGGAATCATAAAGTATTTTCCCATCTAGTACAATTCTCCCACTATCTGCAGTTTCCACACCTGCGATACATTTTAAAGTAATGCTTTTTCCACTTCCAGAAGGTCCCATAAGCCCTGTACAACCTGTTTCTACATTGAGTTCTGACTCTAATGTAAATTCTTTTAGTTTCTTTTTGATCTTTACTTCAAGACTCATACATCTCTCCTTACACTTCCTGTTTCTTCTTTTCCATGATCAGGTAAATATTCATGGCTGCTACGATTGCAAAACAAATGATCACGATCACAAGTACATACTGATATGCTGCATCCATATTTCCCGCTGCAACTTCAGAGTATACTGCAAGTGGCAGAGTTCTTGTTCTTCCCGGAATATTTCCAGCGATCATTGCTGTTGCTCCGAATTCACCAAGTCCTCTGGCAAATGCAAGCACTCCACCAGAAATGATCCCTGGCAGTGCATTTGGGATCATAACTCGAAAGAAAATGCTCCACTCACTCATTCCAAGTGTTCTTGCAGCAAAGATCAGATCTTCATCAATCTGTTCCAGGGCACCTCTTGCAGAACGGTACATCAATGGAAATGACATCACAACTGCCGCAAGGATTGTTGCGCCCCATGAAAATGCAATCTTGATTCCAAGATAATTTTCAAATAATTTCCCTACTGGTCCATAGGATCCAAAAAATACAAGCAAGAAAAATCCTGCAACAGTTGGTGGTAATACTAATGGCATCGTAAAGATCCCATCCCAGAAGATTCTTGTTGCTTCTGATTTACGATATAAGATCCATCTTGCTGCTAATAGTCCTAAAATAAAGGTAAATAAAATCGCGATCGTTGCCGTTTTCATCGATATGATGATCGGTGATATATCCATACATTGTCTCCTCTCTTAGTTTCTTCCGCAATCTTCTGTGTTTTCCCTTAAAGTATCTAATCCATGTGGCATCTGATCAATGATAAAAGAAAGACTCTCTTCCACTGCCTTTTTGCTTCCAGGAAGATTAATGATCAATGTTTTCTTTCTTATTACACTGACACCTCTTGATAACATGGCTCGTTTTGTGATCGTCATAGAACCTGCTCTGATCGCTTCTGAGATTCCCGGCACATTGCGGTCTGCAACAGCTAAAGTTGCTTCTGGTGTACGATCTCTTGGAGAAAGCCCTGTCCCACCGGTTGTAATAATTAAATCAACCTGCCGGCTGTCGCTTAAACGGATCAGATGTTTTTTGATCTGAGCTTCTTCATCCGGAAGAAGGATTTCTTCTACGATCTTAAATCCATGTTCTTTTAAGATTTCTGCTGCTCTTGGACCGCTTGTATCCACTCGTTCTCCTCTGGAGCCTTTATCACTCAATGTCATGACTGCTGCCATGTATGGCATATCTTTCTCTGGGTAAATGACCTCAATCTTATCTCCGACTTTGATCGTTCCGCTTTCTAATACTTTTGCAAAGATACCTTCTCTTGGCATGATACAGTCCCCAACACGTTTATATATCTCACAATGACTATGGCATTCTTTCCCAATCTGAGTGATCTCAAACTTTGCATCATTACAGATCAGTTTTGTTCCAACTGGAAGTTTCTTAAAATCAATGCCGTAAGCAAGAATATTTTCCCCAAAATCACCCTCGATCACGGAAGCACCTTTTTCATTGAATTCATCCACAATATCCGCGCTCAAAAAACTAACCTGACGATGCCATTTTCCTGCATGGGCATCTCCTTCTAATCCAAAGTCTTTGATCACATTGACTTCGTTGATATTTTTCTTCACGGTTCCTCGTTTTTCACTGATACAGACTGCTTTTATGATTCCTTCCATACAAAATCACCACTCTTTCCACCTGTTTTCTCTACTAAATGTATCTCTGACATAACCATATGTTTGTCAATTGCCTTGCACATATCATAAATCGTTAATAAAGCAATCTGTACTCCTGTCAGTGCCTCCATCTCAACGCCTGTTTTCCCTGTTGTTTTGACAAGACAGACTGCTTTGATCTCTTTGGTTTCTTCTAGCATTTCAAAATCAACTTTACACTTTGTAAGCATCAGAAGATGGCACATCGGGATCAGTTCAAATGTCTTCTTTGCCGCCATGATCCCTGCGATCCTTGCAGTTCCTAAGACATCTCCTTTTGCCATACTTCCTTCTTTGACTTTTTCAAAGATCTCATCATTAACTTTGATCTTTCCTTGTGCAATCGCTGTTCTTGTTGTTTCTTTTTTCTTCGTCACATCGACCATGACCGCATTCCCATGCTGGTCAAAATGTGAAAATTCTCCCATTTATCTTATCCTCCAATTGTATACATCTTGCTGTTTGACGGCATTTCTTCAAAATGATGTGCCTGTGGTTTTTTATAAATGATTTCTTTTAAAACCTGTTTGATCTCTTCGTCTGACGTTTCAGCCTTTCTTAACAGATCTCTTAAATTTCCTGCTTCTTCATAATAAAGACATGGTTTGATCCCACCGATAGAAGTCAAACGAATACGGTTGCATGTATCACAAAATTTTCCATGCAATGCCTCGATCCATCCGATCATTCCCTTATATCCTTCCATTGTTTCATAAACTGCTGGCCCATTTCCCATTCTTTGTTCGGTTTTGTGAAATCTGATCCCTTGATCTTTTAGGTTCTTTCTGATTTCATTTCTTGTTAATGCTATCGTTGTCTTCTTATTTCCAAGCGGCATTTGTTCAATAAATCGTATACAGATTTTATGATCTTTCATATAGTCTATAAATTTTTGAATATCCTCCATCGTCGTCCATTCTGTCAACACAACATTTATCTTTATATTCAATCCTATATTGACCGCTTTATTAATTACTGATATGACCTGTTTGTATCCATCGAATCCTGTGATCTTTTTATATTTCTCCTGATCCATAAAATCAAGACTTATATTGATCCCATCCACTCCTGCCTCTGCTAATTTCACTAAATCTTTTGATAATAAGATTGCATTGGTTGTTAACGTAACTTTATTAACTCCATCCGTTTTCTTTAATTCACGGATAAAATCTGAACAACCTTTTCGTACCAACGGTTCGCCACCTGTGATCTTAAATTTGTCAATTCCAAGCGTTGTAAGAATCTTACATACTCTTAGGATCTCCTCATATCTTAAAATCTCCCCATGTGACAACATTTCTTCATGATCAGGGCGGCAATAGGTACAATATAAATTGCAACGATCCGTAATCGATATTCTTGCATAATCAATGGTTCTTTGAAATTGATCTTTCATCTCTTTCTCCTATCGTTATTCTCAACTAAGAATAACGCCTGCCTAAAATCAGACAGGAAAAACCATGTTTTAACATTCTTCCTGTCTGTTCGTTCTTCTATTCTAATATGATTGATTTTTCTTCTTTTTCTTCTATGTACCCAATTATTTTAGCACATGGAATTGTATTTTGTAAATCCTCTAATAATTTTTTTGCATCATTTTCGCTAACTGCGATCATCAATCCTCCAGATGTCTGTGGATCATATAAAATATCTTCCAATGCTCTATTTATTTTTTTCGTTTTTGAAACACCTTCACTTGCATATTTACGATTCCTATAAGCACCTTCCGGGATCATTCCAAGGTCTGCCATAGAAAGAGCTTCTTTGTGATATGGAATCTCTTCTGTCATAAAATGAATCGTTACATCACTGCCCTGTGCCATCTCATAACCATGTCCAAGTAATCCAAACCCAGTAACATCCGTACAACTGTGCACTTCATATTTTACCATAATATCTCTGGCATATTTATTGAGCTGTCTCATCTGATCATAGATCTTATCCATTACTTTTTGATCGATAAATTCAGCCTTTGCTGATGTTGTTAAAATTCCAACTCCTAACGGTTTGGTCAAAATTAAAATATCTCCAGGTCTTGCCCCGCTGTTTGTCAAAAATTTTTGAGGATGTACAAATCCAGAAACAGATAAACCATATTTGGGCCCTTGATCGTGAATCGTATGTCCACCTGTGATGATCACTCCTGCTTCATATGCTTTTTTATAACCACCTCGTAAAATTGCCTGAATGCTTTCTTTTGGCATATCTTTTGTGACACACATGATATTTAAGGCAAGCTTTGGATCTGCTCCCATCGCATAAATATCACTGATCGCATTCACTGCTGCAATCTCTCCGAACATTTCCGGATCGTCAACGATCGGCGGAAAGAAATCCAATGTCTGAACAAGTGCTGTATTTTCATCAATTTTATAGACAGACGCATCATCACTTTTATCAAAACCAACTAATAACCGTTCATCTGATCTTGTTGGAATTCCGTCTAATAATTTTGCTAAAGTTCCAGCTCCAACTTTTGCCCCACATCCTGCACACTGGGCGAGTTTTGTTAATTTCACTTCTGTTTCCATAGACCTTATCCTCCCGTAAATGTTCATGATCTCTCTTAAACATTATCTCTTGTTACATCTTTTAACCACTTGAAACTGCGATATCTGATCAATGTGATCGGTACTTTGATCAATTCATCACTCATCAATAATACATAAACTGCCGGCACACTCCAATGTAATACAAATGCAGCCAATGCTCCTAATAAAATCGAACATCCCCACATCGTTGATACATCCATGATCAAGCCAAACTTCGTATCGCCGCCAGATCGGAAGATTCCAACGACCATTGTTGTATTAAATGCCTGCGCGATCACAAAATAAGACATCACATAAAACATCATTTTCAGATAGTATCTTGCAGTTGCACTTAAGGATAAGAAAGAAATTACAACTGGAGATGCAATTAAGATCAATCCTCCTCCGATCACTCCCATCACCACACTTAAAATGATAAACCGTTTGGCATAGGCTCTTGCATGATCGAATTTTCTCTCACCGATCGTCTTTCCAAGATAGATCGCTGTGGCGCTGGATAGCCCAAAAGACACAACCGTTGCTAACTGTCTCGCCACCTGTGCAACAGAATTGGCTGCAACTGCAGAACTTCCCATATGTCCAAGAACTGCTGTATTGGCTGATGTTCCAAGCCCCCACATTACCTCATTTAAAACAACTGGGAGGGAATAGACTAAGAAATCTCTCACTAACAGTTTGTCCTGATGAAGGAAATAGTGAACTCTGAATTTTACATCTTTATTATATATTTTTGCATAACCACAAACCAGAACAAGTTCCATAATCCTTGCGATCAATGTCGCAATCGCTGCTCCACGGATTCCAAGAGCTGGAAATCCAAATAATCCAAAAATAAAGATCGCATTAAAAATCACATTGCATAAAAATGATGCTAGATAAACAACTGTTGCCACGATCACTCGTTCAATGCTTCGCATGACATATAAATATACATTGGTAATTCCCATGATAATATATGAACATGCAACGATCCTTAAATACTTAACTCCTTCTGTGATCACCTGTGGATCATTTGTAAAAATTCTCATCAACGATGCTGGAATTGTAAATGCTGCGATAGTAAATATCGCAGTTATGATCACTGCTGATCTAATCCCTAATGCCAAGATCTTTTCAATCGCTGTCTTGTCACCTTTTCCCCAGTATTGTGCAGTAAGAACGGTTGCCCCCGATGTTAATCCAAACAAAAACAGTACCATAATGTACTGAATCTGACCAGCAAGAGAGGCCCCTGATAATACTTTTTCACTGACTTTTCCAAGCATCACAACATCGGCTGCTGTTACTCCAACGTTGATCAGATTCTGCAATGCCATCGGAACGACCAGTGCAAATACATTTTTATAAAAATCTTTCCATTTGATGCTTAAATCATTCAATCTTTTTCTCCTGTTCTTTTCATTTCCTCATAATAGGATATAGAAGCTTTGTCTGCTTGTCAAGCACATATTGCCTGCCTGTATTTCATTTAGTATCCCCAAAAATGAAAAATAAAAACCACTTAATAAAATCATCTGCAGATTCATCATTGCGATATTTATTAAATGGTCTTTACCTTTATAATTAGAATTTAATTTTTTGGCATTTATAGATATGTAGTTTATTCTTCGATTTTTAATGCTTCTTCATTGCTGAGCTCTTTGCCATCTTTTGTTGTTGCAACATAGTAGATATCGCCTTCTTCTGGCTGATAATAGATATCTAAATTTACGATCGTGTTCATTTTAACACCAGCTGCTTTTAAATTTTCTTTAACAAGTTTCTCTGTGTCTTTTACATCTATGTTGCGTTCCTGAAACTGTACTTCGATTTTTGTTTTCATACTACTCTCCTTCTTCTTGATCATCTACTCTTTATGTCAATTCTTGATGTGATTATTATTAGATTCTTGTATGCGTACATTGTATTCTACATACGATTTATAATTCATATTATAGCCTTTTTTTCCAATTTATTCAACTTGAATCTGATTTAGTACAAAATCTATCTACTTTTTCTTGATCTTTTTTCCATAACTTTTTGGATGATCATATCTGCGATCCATCCACATAAGAGCCCAATGATTAAACCTCCTAAAACATCCGTTGGATAATGAACGTATAAATACATTCTTGAAAACGCGATTAAAACAGATACTATCAAAGCTCCTGCTGCCATTCTCTTTCTTCCCGCAAAATACAGCGCACTGACCGATGCAAATGATGCAGCTGTATGTCCCGATGGAAAAGAATAATCCTTCAATGGTGTGACCAACAGCTGGACCGTCTGATTAATGCTATATGGTCTTATTCTTGCCACGATCGGTTTTAAGATCACATTACAAATGATCAAATCTGCAATTAATGCAACTGCCATGTATACTCCTGATTTTCTTGTTTTTGGTATTAGTAATAAAATGACTGTTAAAATGATCCATACGATCCCTGCATCTCCCAGTTTCGTAATAGCTACCATAAATCTGTCTAATAATGGAGTATGGATCGTTTGAAGTTTGTCTAAAATCTGAAATTCAAATCCCATAATGGTCTTACTCTGCCTTTCTTTTTCTATTATAACATTGATTCTTTGATTTTATAAAACATTGATACATAGGTTGTATCCTTAGATTCTAAAATATGCCGTACTCCTATTTCTCGAAGCTGCTTCGTTGTCTTTTCTCCAATACTGATACACGGAATATTCTCTATCCATTGTTGCTTTTCTTCTCCTATCTGATCAAAAAATCTTCGAGTTGATGATGCACAGGTAAAAGAAACACTTCGGATATCTTTCATTTCTGGAATTTCACTGAAAATCTTTCTATTATTTTCATACATGATCTTTTCTGTTACCTGACAGATCGGTGTAAGGGCTTTTTTTAATTTTTCTCCACCAGATATGCCTTTACAGTACCAGACCACATCCTTTGCATCTACTTCCTGTTTCATAAGTTCGGAAAGATTGATCTCTCCTGCTTCTTCTGGCATAAGATCTGCTATAATCCCATATTGCATCAAGACATCTTTCGTCTTTTTACCTACAACGACAATTTTTTTATCGAAGAGATCTCGAAAATCCAGATTCGAAGATTTCATCTGTTTCATAAAACCATGAACTCCATATCTGCTTGTAAAAATCAGATAGGTCACTTTCGCTAATTCCTCTTTGGAAATCCGGTCATATCTATAAGAAATCTCTCCCGTCTGAAGTTCCTTGATCTTATATCCATGATCTTTTAATATCTGCGCTAACTTTGATGGCTGATCTCCTATTTTGGTAACTAAATGACAGGTTGTATCTTCTGGTTTTTGAATCTGTTTTTGAAGTTTCACAACCTCTCCTACAACAATGACTGCTGGTGATGAAAGTTTTTCTTGCTTTACTTTTTCATGAATCGTATTTAATGTTGCTTCACACGTTTGCTGCTTTGTAGATGCTGCACTAGAAACAACTGCAACAGGTGTATTGGCATCCATTCCATTTTTTAATAGATTCGTTGTGATCTCTTCTAGTTTCGAAAGTCCCATTAAGAACACTAAGGTTTCTTCAGACGTTGCCATAGATGCAAAATTAAGATCAGATAACTGATTTCTTCGATCATGTGCTGTCACAACACGGAATCCTTTGGAGATTCCTCGATGAGTTACAGGAATCCCCGCAAGTTCCGCAGCTGCGATACAGGAGCTGATTCCTGGAACAACTTCACAATAAATTCCATGATCGGCTAAATATATGGCTTCTTCTCCACCTCTTCCAAAGACAAATGGATCCCCACCTTTTAAACGCACTACGATATCATATTGTAATGCTTTTTGTGCTAATAATTCATTGATCTGTTCTTGTTTCATCGTATGATGATGATTTTCTTTTCCAACATAGATATGTTCGCATCCTTCTTTTGTTTCATCTAATAATTCTTGTGGAATCAATCTGTCATAAATGACACAATCCGCTTTTTTTAAGATTTCTTTTCCTTTAACCGTGATAAGTCCTGGATCTCCCGGTCCTGCACCAATTAAATATACGATTCCTGCCAGCTGTTTTTTGACATTTTTTACTGCCGTTTGTGCTAAAATCTCAGGGCATGTTCCATAAACTTTCGTATATGCCTGTTTACTTCCATCTTCATTTCCAAACATAGCATATAGTTCGTACCCTTGATCTGTCTTTTGACATCTGGCACCTGCCGGAGTATGACAACTGCCTCCCATTTGTTCTAAGAAATTTCGTTCTGCACATACTTCGTTCATTGTTTCTTCATCACAAAATACATCCAACATCTTTTGCAATTCTTTCTGATCTTCTCTTACTTCCAAAGCCAGAGCACCCTGTGCTGGTGCTGAGATCATGTCTTCTGGCGCCAGATATTGCGTGATCACATCTTCCATTCCTAGTCTTTTAAGACCTGCTGCCGCAAGAACGATTCCATCTAATTGTTGTTCCTCCATTTTTCGAAGTCTCGTATCAACATTCCCTCGAATATTTATAATCTGAAGATCTGGTCTTAACTTTAATAACTGAAATGCTCTTCTTTTGCTTCCTGTTGCTATCACAGCACCTTCTCGTAATTCAGACAGATGTTTCGCTGTTCGAAGGATCAACACATCTCTTGGATCTTCCCTTTTCCATACTTTTGTAAAAACAAGGCCTTTTGCCGGGGCTGACGGCATGTCTTTCATGCTGTGAACTCCCATATGGATTTCCCCAGAAATGATCTTTTCTTCAATCTCTTTGACAAACAGACCTTTTCCACCAATTTTATCTAATGGTTTATTCTGAATCTTATCACCTTTTGTTTTAATGATCTGGATTTCAAAAGTGTGTTCTGGATAAGCTTTCGCTAATTTTTCCTGAACATATTTTGTCTGGATCAGTGCAAGGCGTGATCCTCTTGATCCGATGATATATTTCATAGGTCATTTTCCTTTCTTTGTCTCTATCCCAAAAAGCTGTTCTACCATCTTCTTATAATCTGCTTGTTCCTGTCTTGTTTCTAAATGTTTTAATTCCTGAATCGGTTCTTTGATCATGCGCTGCAAGGATGCATTTAACACCTTCTTTAGAAGTTTCTGCTCTCTTGTTCCAAAATCTATTTTTCTTGATAAATATGAATAACTATCTTCCACGATCTCTGTACATTTTTCCTGCAAAGAACGAATTGTTTCTTCCATTGGTGCCTGAAACAGCCACTGCATCGTTTCTTCTTTTGCTTTGCTGATCATCGTATTGCTTTGTCTGCAAAGTTCTTCACGTTCTGACTGATTTGCTTTAGAAATCTCTTTGATCGTGTCTAAATTGATCAGATTTACCTTTGAGTCATCTGAAAGTTTTGGATCAATATCTCTTGGTGTTGCAAGATCTAAAAATGTAACTTGTTTTTCTGGCGTATAATATTCTTGTTTTACAACCACATGTGGTGCTGATGTTGCAGATACTACAATATCACATTGTTTCATGATCTCATATCTTTGTTCGTAAGAAATGATCTCAATCTCTTGAAACTCTTTCTGAACATTTCCTGCATGTGCCAGTGTTCGGCTGCATAAATAAATCTTGCCTGCTTCATATTCCTGCAGATAACGAAGTGCAAGAACTGCAGTATCTCCGCTTCCGATCACCAAGACCATTTTGTCTTTGATATCACATATTTTCTGTAATTCACAGATTCCGATATATCCAACAGATACTGGTTTCTCACTTATTCTAAACGTTGTTTTTACCTTTTTTGCACAAGTAATAGCATCTCTTACAACTTTATTTAGTTCTTTCTTGCTAAATCCCATAGTTCTTGAAAAATCCAAGGCATCTTTTACCTGTCCAAGAATCTGATCTTCTCCTAGTACCATAGATTCTAATCCTGCGGTTACTTGAAACAGATAAGAAACTGCTTTGTCTTCTTCGCAATGTCTGATATATTGCTCGATCTCTGCTTTATCGAACATATCACAGTATATATTTTGTATTTTTTTGATCTGTTGTTCATCATCAAAAAAATAATAAATCTCACTGCGGTTACAGGTCGATAAGATCATCACCTGTTCAACCCCGATTTTCTCTGCTTTATGAAAAAATTCAAGCTTCTTCTGATCCGTAAATGAAATTTCATCACGAATGGTAAGATCTGCATTTTTATAATCAATTCCTAGAAATCCAAACTGCATAGAGCCTCTCCTGCAAGTTTACATGTTTTCTCAATATCTTCTTCTGTATGTGCGTTAGAAATAAACATTGTCTCAAACTGAGATGGTGCAATATAAATTCCGCGATCTAGTAAATATCCAAAATAATCTGCATACTGTTCTGTATTGGATGTCACAGCACTTTCAAAATCTCTGACTTTCTGGTCTGTAAAGAATACACTCATTAAAGATCCAATCTGATTAACACAAATATGTCCTTTTCCTGCTTCTCTTGCTGCATCAGCAAGTTTTCTTGTTTTTTGCTCTAGTCTTTCGTAAATCTGCGGATCATTTTTTAAGATATTTAATGTCTCAATTCCTGCCGTTGTTGCAACTGGGTTTCCTGACAATGTTCCTGCCTGATAAACTGGCCCATCTGGAGAGATCATCTGCATGATTTCTCTTCTTCCGCCATACGCACCGATCGGCATTCCTCCACCAACAATTTTTCCAAGTGTTGTGATATCCGGCTTGATATTATAATACTGCTGTGCTCCTCCTAGAGATATCCTAAAACCTGTAATAACCTCATCAAAGATCAATAATGATCCGTGATCTTTTGTGATCTCTCTTAAAAATTCGAGAAATCCTTCTTCTGGAAGTACTAATCCCATATTAGCTGCCACCGGTTCTACGATCACTGCTGCGATCTGATCTTTATTTTCATCAAATAGTTTTTGTACAGAATCTTTGTCATTGTATTCTGCAACTAATGTATTCTTCGTATCATCTTTTGGAACTCCGGCACTGTCTGGAACGGATGTTGTAAGTGCTCCCGATCCTGCTTTTACTAACAAACTGTCGGAATGTCCATGATAGCATCCGCGGAATTTAACGATCTTATCTCTCCCTGTAAACCCTCTGGCTGCACGGATCGCACTCATAACAGCTTCTGTTCCAGAACTTACCAGACGGCTTACTTCCATAGACGGGATCAATTCACTGATCAATTCTGCAAGGATCACTTCCTTCTCTGTTGGTGCTCCGAAAGTCAAACCGTTTTCACAAGAGTCCATGACTTTTTTGATGACTTGAGGATGAGCATGTCCTAAGATTCCAGGTCCCCATGAACATACATAATCGATATATTCATTTCCATCGGCGTCAATAATACGGTCGCCTTTTGCAGATTCCATGAATCTTGGAGTACGATTTACCGCACGGAATGCACGAACTGGACTGTTTACCCCTCCCGGAATATGTACTTTTGCTCGTTCATATAATTCTTTTGATCTTGTATCTTTCATTTTATCTTTCCTCTTCTTTCAGCCATTTTGCAACATCAAGTGCATGATATGTAATGATCATCTTTGCACCAGCACGTTTTAATCCGACCATATTTTCCATAACGATCTTTTTCTCATCGATCCATCCATTGGCCGCAGCTGCTTTTACCATAGCATATTCTCCGCTTACATTGTATGCAACGATCGGAATATTGTATTTCATAGATGCTTCTTTCATAATATCCATATAAGCAAGTGCTGGTTTTGCAATGATCAAGTCTGCTCCTTCTTCGATGTCTTCCCCGATCTCTCTTAGAGCTTCCTGTCCATTTGCCGGATCCATCTGGTATGTTTTTCTATCTCCAAATCCTGGTGCAGAATGTGCTGCATCACGAAATGGTCCATAGTATCCTGACGCAAACTTGGCACTATAAGACATGATCGGTGTGTATACAAATCCTGCTTCATCTAAAGCTTCACGAATAGCTTTCACTCGAAGATCCATCATATCACTTGGCGCAATGATATCTGCCCCTGCTTTTGCATAACTTACAGATGCCTTTGCAAGAAGCGGAAGTGTTTCATCATTTAAGATCACTCCGTCTTTCACAAGACCACAGTGTCCATGAGATGTGTATTCACAAAGACATACATCCGCAATGATCAAAAGTTCTTCATACTCTTTTTTGATCTGGCGGATCGCCTTTGGCACAATTCCATCTTCAGCATATGCACCGCTTCCAACTTCATCTTTATGATCTGGGATTCCAAAGATTAAAATTGCTTTGATCCCCGCTTCTTTGATCCTGTTAATTTCCTCTGATAAACGATCCAGCGAATACTGATAAATCCCTGGCATAGATTCTACAGGATGTTTGATATTTTCTCCTTCTGTAACAAAGATTGGATAGATCAATTCGTCAATTCTCACATGATTTTCTCTTACCATATCTCTCATATAGTTGCTTGTTCTTAATCTTCTTGTACGTTCCATTTTTACTGTTCCTCGATTTCACTCTGATATATATTTTTGAATGATTTCATTGATTCGTTGTTCTTCCAATGAATCAATATCCTCTAATCCGATTTGTAATAATTCTTTATAAAATGCCTTTCGTTCCTGTTCTGTGGCAATGCATGATTTTGCAAGCTTTCTCAGACTTCCCAAGATCTGTGCGAGTTGTCCTAATTCTTTATTCAAATCTGGTTTGATCTTTTCTTTTAAATACTGTGTGATCAACGGACTCTGCCCGCCACTTGAAAATGCAGCGACAACTTCTCCTTCTTTTACATAGGATGGAAAAATAAAGCTGCAATCTTCTTTCTGATCGACCGCATTGACAGGAATCTTTTTTCGTCTGCAGATCTGGCTAATCTCATGATTTGTTTTTTGATCATCGGTTGCTGCGATCACAAAATCTGCCTCATTAAAATCTTTCTCCATAAACGTTCGAAAGATTCGGCAAATCTGATCGATCTGCCGAATCTGTGTTATCATCTCTGGTGCGATCACGGTAATATCTGCTTCAAAATCTTTTAAAACTTCAATCTTACGAAGTGCGATCTTACCACCGCCGATCACTAGACATTTTTTCTTCTTTAGTTGTACAAACATTGGAAAATATGCCATTATCTCTGTGTCCTATTTTATATATTCTTTTGCGATTTCCTTGATTCCTTCTGGATATTTTAAATTCCACTGTGAAAAGTCAAGTTCTTCACTCTCAACTGCCTGTCCTAATTTTACCAAGAACTGTGGAATATCTTCTTCTAAAATGATCCCTACTTCTTCTCCCATCTTCTCTTTTCCCTGAAGATCAGATCCATTGATATGAAGTACAAATGCAGAATGAGCAACTTTATCAATTACTTTCATACTTCCGTGGAATCCGATCTCTCCGATCTGATGTGTTCCGCAAGAAGACATACATCCAGAAATATGAATCTTAGGCAGTGAACCATCCTTTAATCCAGCTTCTCTTTCTGCTTCGATCACTTTGTGTAACAATCCTTGAGAATCTCTTAATCCAACCTGACAGATCGTTGCTCCGATACAAGATACAGATGTCTCAAACAACGTTTCTGCACCATCATCTGTCGCATCTAAAACTTTCTTTGCTTCATCTCCTGTCAGATTGATGATGTACATTGTCTCATCTGGTGAAATTCTTGCTTCCACTTCATCCATATCTTTGATCACATCATAGATCTCTCCTAATTTCTCAGGTTTTGGACAGCCACCGAATGGGTGATAAGAAACTGCATATAATCCTTCCTGTTTCTGATCGAGCACTCGTTTACCAGATACTTTACTTCCATCTCCCTGTTTCTTCACTTCAGAAATTTCTACATGAAGATCAAGATCCTGTCCGGATGCGAAAACTTCATCTAATTTCTCATGGAAAGCTTTGATGTATCCTTCTTCACCTAAAGTCTCCTGCATATAACGCGTTCTTGCTCTTCCACGTTGTTTATAATTTCCATGTGCGATGAATGTTTCTCTCATTGCACAAATATAATAAAGAATCTTCTCTGGTTGTACATTCTCAGCAACTTTCAGTCCAAATCTCGCATTGTTACCAAGTCCTCCAGCACTGTAAACATCAAAGTTTCCATCTTCCCTTGCCACAAATCCAAGATCACGGAATGTTGCATGTGTCTCATTAGCTGGCCCGTTTGAAAATCCAACTTTTAATTTTCTTGGCATAACTTCTTTTTTGATAAATGTCATCAAATATTCTCCAGCTGCTTCGGCATATGGAAGAACGTTAAAATATTCTCCTTTTTCAACACCTGACAATGGAGATACGGTTACATTACGTGGAAAATCTCCACCTCCACCCATTGTGACAATACCATGATCTAATCCACCTTCCATGATTCCATAAATTGCTTCTGGCTGTAAGTTATGTAACTGAATCGTCTGACATGTCGTCAGGTGAACTTTATCTACATTATATGTTTTAATACTGTCTGCGATAAATTTTAATTTATCTTTTGTTAAATGGCCACCTGACATACGAAGACGGATCATACTTGCTTTTCCATCTTTCTGTGCATAACTTCCGTAACCACCGGAAAATCCTTTGTAATCTGCTTTACTTAGTTCTCCTGCATAAAACTGGTCTGTCTTTTCTTTAAATGCTGGCAGGTCTTGTTTCCATTCCTGTGGATTGATCGTTTCCATATGTAAAATTCCTTTCTGAACATTTTGTTTCTTTTATTATGTGAATCCTTATAAAATACTACATTTGTCTTATCATACCACATTTACATAATTGTTTGAATGATTTCTTTCCTTTTCTACAAGAAATGATTCGATTGCTTTTGCAAGGTTTTTATGTCCTTCTTCATTCATATGTTCCATATCTGCCTTACTTGGCTTGGCTACATCACTTGCTGCAAGGAAATCACATCCGTACTTCCATGCAATCTTTAAATAAGTCTGTTTTAATTGCTTGGATACTTTCACAGAATGCTGATTAAATTCAAGATCAAATCCTGGTTTCCATACATCTTCTCCTAATTCGATCGGAGATACTAATAAAATATCGATCGCTGGATCAGCTTTTCTGATCTGCTGGATCAGTTTTTCGATTCCTTTTCCAATGCGATCTGCACTTGCATGGTTATATGTTTTGCAGTCATTGGTTCCAAGCATTAAAACAACCTGGTCAAGTGGTGCGTGTGTCTCTAAGAGCATTGGAAGTACTTTCGCTCCATTTCTTCCATCTCTTGTCGCATCGTCAAATACACTGGTTCTTCCACATAATCCTTCTTCTATAATTCGATATCCTTTATCGTAAAGCTTCTCTGCTAAAATTCCTGTCCATCTTGTTTCTCTGTCATATCTTCTTGTTGTACCTGGGATCAGTCCATATGTATTGGAATCTCCAAAGCATAATATCTCTTTCATGTCTGTCACCTTCTTCGTTATATTTCATATAATTCTAATAGGAATAATATGATTATAAGAAATATGAGTTTGATTGTCAATAGATTTCAATCAAAAAATACCCTACAGGATATAGAAATATCTTATAGGGTATTATATGTTATTATTATATGATGTAAGTGTCAAAAGTATAAATTGCATTTGTACCTACATAACTAAGAAATTTATAAAGGTCTTAATCATTCTTCTTCCCAAACAATAAACTTACGATCACACTTAAAATGATCGTGATCACCATATCAGGAAGTGTATTTCCAAGGATCGTGTCCACACCCATCAGCCAGCGATATGCGATAAATCCAACTATCCATACGATCATATTCTGAATACATACAGATTTTCTTGAGAAATCCTGATGAAGGATAAAGAAATCTGCGATCTGTACAGCGATCATTGGTGCAAAGACTGATCCGATCAGATATAAGAAATCTGTGATATCGTCCATCGGATAAACAATTGCCCCAATCATTCCGATCACTGTTGCCGCGATTGCGATCCATTTTCCATTGATATTCTTAGATAGGGATTCACTGGAAATTCCGGCAGACCAAGCATCTAAGAATGTTGTTGTTACAGTTGAGAATACGATAATTAATAATCCTGCAATTCCAAGTCCTGCTTTTACCATGATCTGTGCGATATCGGATTCTCCTGTAAAGATAGAGATTCCCATACCGATCACATACATCCAGCAGCTGACCAATCCATAAACGATCACACTTGCCCATGTTGCTTTCGTTGGTTCTTTAGCTTCTCTTGTGTAGTCACTGATCAGTGGCAGCCATGATAATGGCATGGCCACTGCAAGTTCTACAGCTGCTCCGAAAGTTAATCCATCATTTGCAACCGGCTTTAATGAACCATGTCCGAAAATAATAAAACTTAAAACTAATGTCAAAATAAATAATGCTGCCATTGCAACCGTATTGATCTTTCCTAAATTTTCAATTCCTACCAGAATCCAGATAATGATCAATCCTCCGATAATGACTGGCCATACCCAGTTCGCAATATTGAAGATTCCTGCTGCTGCTAATGATCCGTCATAGATCATGATCGCTGTCCATCCAACTAACTGCAGGATATTTAACACTGCAAATAACAAAGCTCCCGTTGATCCAAAACTCATTTTTACCGTTTCCATTGCACTTTTTCTTGTCTTTCCACCGATAAATCCGGCAAAAAACATCATACCACATCCAATGATATGTCCAATGATGATTGCTAATAATCCTGTAGAAAATCCTAAAGATGCGAAATATGTACCTGTTAAAATTTCTGCCAAGGACACTCCGGCTCCAAACCAGATCAGTCCGTTTTCAAAAATTGATGTTCTTCTGCTACCCATTGTCTATGCCTCCTCTTTCCATTCATCTTTTAAATCAAATGCATGATTCATTGGTCCGCTTCCAGCTCCAAGATCTAACATATCTGCCAATGCTCTTGAAATATAGTCTTTTGCACGCTGTACAGAAATCTTAAGGTCAAAACCTTTGGCAAGATTTGCTGCGATAGCACTTGAAAGAGTGCATCCTGTTCCATGTGTATTTGGGTTATTGATTCTTTTTCCTTTAAACCAGGAAACTTCTTCTTTTGTATATAAAAGGTCATTTGCATCGTTAATATTATGACCACCTTTTAATAACACTGCGCATCCAAGATCTTCATAGATTGCTTTTGCAGCCGCTACCATGTCTTCTTCTGTGTGAATCTCCATTCCACAAAGAATCTCAGCTTCTGGAATATTCGGTGTAATTACCGTAGCGATCGGTAATAATTCTTTCTTTAATGTATCTACGGCATCTTCTTCTAATAATCGTGATCCGCTTGTTGCTACCATCACTGGGTCAACAACGATATTTTCCGCTTTATAATGCTGTAATCTTTCTGCGATCGTTTTGATCAGTCCGCTTGAGGAAACCATCCCGATCTTGACTGCATCGGGTCTGATGTCTTCAAAAACTGCGTCGATCTGTTTCTTTAAGAATTCTGGATCTGCTTCTAATATTCCTGTTACGCCGGTTGTATTCTGGGCCGTCAGTGCTGTGATCGCACTCATTGCAAATACACCATTCATTGTCATGGTCTTTAAGTCAGCCTGAACTCCAGCGCCTCCACTGGAATCACTTCCAGCGATTGATAATGCTGTTCTCATAAGTATCTCTCCTTTTCTCTCTTATGCATTATTTTTCTATTGCGATCAAAAGTGGTGCTCCCAGTTGACCGCATTGTTTCGTATCATTGTAAATTCTTCCATAATAGGAATCCTTTATCATACGAAAAAAACGGAAAGCTACTGATTTTGTAACTTTCCGTATGTTCGCGACTTATCATCTTCGTTTCCTACGTTGGCATTACCCAAATCAGGTTCAAAGGTCGAAAGTTTTACTTTCCTCTCAGCCTGTTTAACAAGCTCCCTGTTTTTATAACTTAATAAGTATATAGCAAGTTCCTCTAAAAAGCAAGTTCCTATTTTCGTACTTTATTGCTTTTTTTAATTTTTAGCTTATTTTTCTTGCCTTTCTTGGAAATATCGTTAACCCTAACTTTTTCATAATAAATTCTTTCCCCAAAAAATAAATTTTAAATCTCTTTTCCCTTTGTCACGATCACATGAATGATAAATGGAACAAACAATGTGATAAATGCTGCATATCCAAGGTACGCATATCCCTGTTTTACAACAGCCAACAATCCAAACTGTGCGATCGCAAATGCTAAAAATGTAAAGATCAGTGTTGCAATGGCATTTCTTACTAAATGTCCATTCTGTCTTTCCTGCTCAGATTTCATACGACGCTCTACTGCATTGACACATCTTGTTACGATTCCAGAGATCATGTTTACCGCCGTTGAAATAGATCCAAGGATGATCAAAACAGAGATGATCGGTGTTAATAATCCTGAAGATACTCCATTTTGTACTAAAACTAACATAGGAACTGTTGCTGTTACAAGGTCTGTTGCGTATGCAACGGCTAATAATCCGATGATGGATAATTCCATTGCAAAGAAATTAAATACAAAAATCTCAATGGCTGCTTTGTTGATCTGCTTCTTATTTGTCACAGGTTCCATATGCTGGTACATAACAGATACAGATGCTAACTGGAAGAAGAAATATAAAACTGCAGAATATAAAGCTGGTCCAAAAGCTCCGCTTTCTCCAGAGATCACAGGCATCTTTCCTGATACTAAGTTAGAGATTGCTGCTGTGATCGCATCCCACTGTACGATGATGTTTGGTACTAATACAAGAACTAATCCGATCAAGATCAGTACACTTAAAGTAGATGCACATTTTCTTACGACACTTGTTCCAAAGAGTGCGATCACAAAAATAAATGCTGCTATGATCAATGTACATACCCAGTATGGGATTCCAAATAGCATTTGAAGTGTTGATCCGCCTGTTGCAAATGCTGCAGCGGATGCCGTTCCGATCATGATCAGATAACAGATTTCATATAGATTTGACATGATCGGTCTTGTCTTTCCATATAAACTGTCAGAAAAACTTCTGTAATCATATGTTTTATGTTTGTATGCATAACGCATTCCATACCAGAAAAATAATGCATATAATCCTTGTGTGATCAATGGCATTAACAGACACCAGATTCCGTAGTTGATAAAATACTGATAGATCTGTGCTCCGGAAGCAAATCCACCTCCGAACTGTGTCGTAAATGCCACGAATGCGATTCCCATGGCAAGAGGCATCTTACTCTTGTCAACTAGTAAACTTTTTTTGCCGCTCATTTTGTCGTCCTCTCTTTTCTCTTAATGTAGTCTGATATTCTAGTTTTCATCGATCTTGATCATTTTTCCTGGATTCAAGATCAGCTTATCATCAAATGCACGTTTAATAGACTTATATAGTTCGATCATTCTTGGTCCCGCAAATTCCTCTAAGAAATCAAGACGTCCGTTTCCTATTCCATGTTCTCCGGATAACTGTCCACCAAGTTTTTTTGATAATGCATATAATTCTGTTAATGATTCATGGGTTGCCTTCTTCCAATCCTCATCGCTCATCTCTGGTCCACGAAGCATTTCGGTATGAATATTTCCATCTCCGCAATGACCACATGGCTCTACGCGGATTCCATGTGCAGATGCAATCTTCTTTGCCTGTTTTACATATTCTGCAATCTCTGATCTTGGAACAACAACATCACATTCTTCCTGTGCAACGGAATCTGCCTTCATTCCTTCAAGAATTGCTCCTCGTACTTCCCACACAGATGCCGCACGTTCTGGCGTTCCTGCGATATTACAATCTAAAGCTCCATTTTCTAATGCCGCTTCTGCAGCTGCTTCTACTGCACGATCAAGTTCTTCTTTGCTTGATGCATCATACATAACGATCAATACCGCTTCTCCGTGTTTCACTGGAAACAGTTTATGTAGACTTCTTTCTACAATATCGATCAATTCTCTTTCCAAAAATTCAATCGCTGTTGGAACAAATGGCAGATCTAATACTTTTGGCACCATATCAGCGCATTCTTCCAAGCTTCTAAATGGCATAACCAATGTACTTGAACATGTTGGTGCAGGCAATAACTTTAACGTAACTTCCGTCAAAATACATAAGATTCCCTCAGAACCAATCACTAAATCTTTCACATCAAATCCTGTTGTATTCTTTACGACATTGGATGAGAAATTCATGATGGAACCATCTGGCATAACTGCTTCAATACAACGGACAAAGTCTCTTGTAAGACCATATCTTACCGCTTTCATTCCACCTGCGTTGGTAATGACATTTCCACCGATAGAAGCTGTTTTTTCTCCTGGATCTGGTGGGTAGAATAATCCTTCTTCTTTAGCTGCCGCCTGAATATCAATTAACAATGCTCCTGGCTGTGCCGTGATCGTCTGGTTCTTGTGATCCACTGGAAAAATCTTATTCATACGCATCACAGATAACATGATTCCACCGTATTTACAAGTTGCTCCACCTGCAAGTCCTGTTCCGGCCCCACGGCAGACAACTGGAATATTCTGCTCGTAAGCATATTTCATGATTTCTGAAACTTCTTCTTTATTCAATACTTCCACGTATAATTCCGGTGGAAATACTCCATATTCCGGCATCTCGTCTTTGTAATATTCTTTTGCGATCTCATCGCCGACCCATACACGTTCGTTGTCTGTGATCTCAATAATCTTATCAAAATCTTCCTGGGTCATCTTCTTATATGGATATGGCATCTTATTCGTCCCCTTTCTGTTGTTTTACTAATTCTGTCAGATATGGAACGACTTTGTACAGATCATCAACGATACAATAGTGTGCCACATTGAAAATCTGAGCTTCTGGATCATTGTTGATCGCTACGATGCATTCAGATCCTGTCATACAAGATGTAAACTGAATCGCACCAGAAACTCCACAAGTAATGATCAGTTTTGGACGAACAGTTCTTCCAGATAATCCAACCTGATGTGCAACATCCCCAAAACCATTCTCGATCATCGGTCTTGTAAATGCTAACTGTCCACCTAAAGCTTTGGCTAATTCTTCACACATTTCCACATCTTTTTCATTGCGGACCCCTCGTCCTGCTACAACTAAGACATCTTCATCTTCAATGTTCTTTGTCTTCTCGATCACTTCGGATTTTAAGATCTCGATCGGAGATTGTTTCATCTCTTCTTTGACTGGACAGACAACGACTTCTCCTTTGGCATTATCGACCTTCTGTGCTGCATCCATAACTCTATATCTTACGGTTGCAAACTGTGGTCTTGATTTTGTGATAGAAATCTGAGCCATGATATTTCCACCAAATGCTGGACGAATCTGTACCATGTCTGTGTTTGACTTAATATCAAGGGTTGTACAATCAGCTGTTAATCCTGTATGGAATCTTGTTGCCAGTCTTGGGGCTAATGATCTTCCAAGTGCTGTTGCCCCAATCAAGACAGAACTTGGTGTCTGTGCTGCGATACATTCTGCAACAACATCTGTATAACAGTCTGCTCTGAATCCTTCTAAGGATTCATCCTCATATGCAAAGACCTGATCAACTCCATAGTCTAGAAGTTTATGTGCATTCTCAATGGTTCCTGCTCCACCTGCGATCACGCATTTGACTTTAAAATTTACTTTCGAAGCCATCTTTCTTGCTTCACCGATCAATTCAAATGCAACCGGATGAATGTCTCCACGTTCCTGTTCTACAAAGATCAAAAAATCTTTCCATTTGTCTTTATCAAATGATCCTGCTTTCTGCTCAAAGCTGATCGCTTTTTCCGGACATTGTCTGACACACATTCCACACATTCGGCAAGTATCCCCGACAACGATCCCATTATCTTCAAAACTTAATGCCCCAAACGGACATTTTTCCACGCATTTACCACATAGACTGCAGCGTTTTGCATCAAATTTTATTAGTTCCATGTCATCTCACCTAAATCACTTTCTTATTCACTAATACGTCAAATAATTGTTTTGTCTTTTCTTTTGCATTTCCGTCAAAATAAACCTGCTTTTCTACTTCTGGCGGTGCAAACATTTTCTCTACTGCGGTTGGTGATCCGACAAGTCCATATTTGCTTAAGTTCTGATCTGCCATATCTTCAAATGTCATGATCTTCACTGGGCGGTCTTTGGACTGTTTCTGCAGTAAATAAGATGGTAATCTTGGTACACACATGTCTTTGTCAACTGTGATCAGACATGGATATGGAATCTTTGAAGTCTGTGATACACTGACTAAATCCTGTTTTACCTGAATAGACTCGCTGTCTGCATCTACGATCTCAGACACCCATGCTGCATGTGGGATTCCTAAATGCTCTGCGATTGCTGGCCCAACCTGAGCGGTATCTCCATCGGTTGTCTGCTTTCCACAAATAATAAGATCTATATCTCCGATCGCAGTGATTCCCTGAGATAGTGCATAAGATGTTGCAAGCACGTCTGCTCCTGCAAACTTGCGGTCAGATAAAATAATTGCATCATCTGCTCCCATTGTATACGCATCTCTCATCATCTCCTCAGCCTGTGGAGGTCCCATGGTGAGAACTGTAACACTTCCTCCTACTTTCTCTCTTAATTGTAATGCTGCTTCCAGGGCAAATAAATCATAAGGATTCGTTCTTGTCTCCCCGGATAAACGCTTCATTGCCCCTGTTTCTGGGTCAATGTCAACTTTAGTACCTGCCGGTACCTGTTTCATACATACTAGAATTTTCATTGTTCTGCTGCTTCTTTCGTATTATTTGTTACTCTTTCACTTTAACTGATTAACGTAACACTACTTATTATACGACACCATTTTTTTATTGTCGAGTTAATCATACAAAAAAATAGCATCTGTTGTTTATTTTTTCGTAACAAATGCTATTTCCTTATCTATTTTTTCTCCTATTCGTCATCGTCACCGACAATCACTGGCTCTTTTTCTATCACTTGTTGTGGTTTCATCACCTGATTCCCAACTGGTGCCAATAATACTTTTCCTGTTCCACGGTATACATTAACCAAGCCTTCGCCACTCGCTGCTGAGCCGAGCAAAGATTTTCCTGCTCGTTCTACCGTAAAATCAAGACTTCCGCTCCATGCGATCGCCAAGTTTCCGTCAATCTTTACAACATCATCTTCTAATGTGATCTCAACTAATTCTTCTCTTGGACAATCAGATTCTATGCACACAACTCCACTTCCTTTTAACCCAAGGTTGAAGAATCCTTCCCCGCCTGCAAATGCAGAAGAAAATGTCTTTCTTCTGACTGCTTTTTGTTTTAACGTAGATTCACATGCTAAAAACAATCCGTCATCTAATACGATCGAATTTCCCCATTCGTCAAGATCTAATAAAATGATATGTTTATATGTAGGTTCTAAAACAAGAGTTCCATCTCCTGTATATTCTGGCTTGATCACAGATTCTCCAGTTACTTTTCCTCGGATCGTCTTGGATAAGAAATCTCCTGCTCCTTTAATTCCTGTTGTCGCAGAGACATCTCCTGCCATCCACTGCATGGCACCTGACTGAATCGTTACATTTCCTCTGGATAGTTCACATTTTAGCTGACGTTTTCTTACATTCATCTGACTGCAGAAGAATGCTAACTGGGCATCTTCTGGCATGACACTTAAGTCTCTCTGATATTCGATAACTTCAAATGGTCCTGATTTGTCGATGATCTTTACATCGTCGTTGTCACTGAAATTGCTGATTTTATACATAATCTTTCCACTTCCTGTTTCTTCTATTAAACTTTTGATCTTTTTCTGAATAAATTTCTTCATAATATTCATAAAACTTTTGCATTACCAATGGCATTTGCAACATTCCAGATACAATAAATTGATTTCGATCAGATGATACCTTCATATACATTTGATTATTAACTGCTGTTTCTGATAAAAACATATCATATAACTGTGTTTCAAAAATCCGATTCGATACTGCTACAATCCCATTTTTATCCTTTAAGAAGCCAAACGTAACTCCCAAATCTATAATCGGTGTTTCTCGTTTAAATGGGAAGTCAACTCCTGCAAATAAAATGTTTTGAAGCATTTCTTTTAACTGTGGATGATCTAACAACTTTTTGGTCATATCATCAAACAATGTGTTTGGTTCTTTTAACAAAACCTTGACTGCACTTAAAATTCCTTCTCTTGTCCACACTTGAACATCGGATACTCTTTCATCTAATAACTGACATATCTTTGAAACCAAATATGGATATCCTGACGTATAATCATATAAAATCCGACTGATTTCTTTTACATCCATACCTGTACGATGTTCCTGCTCGTATTCTTGTATCATTGTCTGAATATCACTTACAGAAAAGCTCATCTCAATATTAAAATCAACTGCGATATTCCATGGACTGTTATATTTCGATTCTTCTTGTGGATGTAGTTTTAACTTTAATGTTTTAATATCGTAAACACCTGCAAGAATTACAGAATGAAATGTTACATCTTTTCCTTGCTGACATTTTAAATATTTCTCTCTTAGAAGTCCAAGGAAAGATAAGAAAATCTGATTGTCTGAACTTTTGTCTACTTCATCGATCATTAGAACTACCTTTTTACCGCATTTTCTGCATAGATTGCTGATTTTTGTTCCTAATGATCTCATAGGAAATCTCTCAGAGATTGAATGATTCCATTCCTCTAAAACTTTTTCATCTACATTCTGCTCTCGCAAACACTCTTCAATATCAAGTGAAAGTCCTTCGGCAAGACATCCCAGAGATTCAAAATATTCATCGGCAGATTCAAAACTTAAACTCAAAACCAGATAATCTTGTTTTCGCAATTCTTTTTCCAGAAGATAAAGCAAGGTTGTCTTACCATATTGTCTGGCTCGATTGATCGTAAAGTATTGTCCTGATTCGATATATTGATTGATAATCTGCTGAATCCTGTTGCTAAGATCAACCATATAATTTTTCTCCGGGATACATGTTCCTGTTGTACAAAACTTCTTAGCCATAAACCCCAACCTCCTTTCTTGTCCACTCTCTATTAATTACACCCTTATTCTACAATTCATCAAAATCAAATATCATTGGGATTATGCTTTCCTGATAATATTTCTGTTCTTTTTCAAAATAAGCTTCTAATCCTTTATAGTCTTGTTCGTGCTGTGCTTTATTAAGATATCGATTATATTCTGCTTTATGAATATCACGGATGATCACTGGAATAATATTATGATCCAGACATTGTTTTAGAATGATCATACGCCCGACTCTCCCATTTCCATCCTGAAATGGGTAAATATTCTCAAACTGTGCATGAAATTTAGCAATATCGTATAATGTAATTTTCTCTGCGTTATGATACTTTTCTAATAACTGATGAATCTTTTCTGGAACTTCTTGTGGCAATGCTGTCTGAATATCACTGACTCTGTTTGCACGCTTTTTCCACCCACCAATTGCATATCCATTTGCTCGATCTTCAAAAACACCTTCCTTTAAATTTTTATGCATATTTTTTATGATATCTTCTGACAAAGGTTTTTCCATACATTTCATTACATAATTAAACATTTTGAAATGACCATTCATTTCTTCTATATCTTTTGTTCGAAAAATCATGTCTGGATCATCCACATATAAAGTTCCTGTTTCAAACATACTTGCTGTCTGTTTCTCTGTTAAGGTACTTCCTTCAATTCGATTGGAATTATACGCCATACTCCTCTGTGTATAACCGTATACTCCGCTTCGATCCTGTTTTTTAAATTCTATTTGCAGTCTGTCTTTTAATCGTTTCATATATGTTTCATTTTCCATGATTTTATCTCACCTCTTTTATTTAATCTGTTATTTTTAAGTATAGCATGAATTATGAATTTCTACATCTATTCTTTTAGAAGTCTATCCAGTAATACTTCCCGATTATTTATAAACATCTCCGTAATCTGATAACTTTCCGTCTCCTCATACTCACATAAATGAATCCTACCATCATCAAAACAATAAATGTCAGCGTCTGGAATTCCTAGTAAAATCGGTGAATGTGTAACAATAAAGAACTGTGCTCCTTTTCTTGCACATTTATATATCTCCATTAATAATGTTAATTGTCTTTGTGGTGATAATGCCGCTTCTGGCTCATCAAAAAGATACAATCCATTGGGCTGTAGATTATTTTGTGCTAATGCCAAGAAACCTTCTCCGTGTGATCTCTCATGATATCTGGCTGAATCTATTCCACCATATTCTTCTTCCTTCGTTGCAACATTATAGAAACTTTCTGCTCTAAGAAAATATCCCCATTTTTCCTTCCGATATCCTTTTACAACTCTGATGGCATTACATAATTCGGAATGTGTATCATGCGTAGAAAATACATAGTTTTTCGTTCCGCCTTCTGGATTGAATCCATGAGCTATGGCAATTGCTTCTAATAAGGTGGACTTTCCACTTCCATTTTCTCCAACGAAGAAATTGATTGAATTTTTAAATTCTAGCCTTTCAATATTTTTTAATGCTTCTATTTGTTTTAGATAACTGTCATCATCTATTTTATTCCAGTCAAATATTACGCCTTGTATAAACTGATCATTCATTGGATTTTCCTTTCTATCATGATAAGCTTCTTCCTAATCTTTTTATATTTTATCAAAAAAAGATATGACACGAAACTGTCTTTTCATATCATATCTTTCATATTTCTTATATTTTCATTTTTCTACATACTCAATAGCCTATAGATAATAAACTATCCTACATTGCTTTCCTGTATATCTCAGCAATTTCTTCCTGTGTAAATACAACCGAATTGTTCTGAATACTTGCCGCAGATACTTTCATACAGTTCTCTGCCATCCAAGGAATATCTTCTTCGGATAATCCAAGGTCAGATAGTGTACAAGCAAGGTCGATATCTTTTAACAGACTTCTTAATTTACCAGCAAGATCTTCTGCGGTAACCCCGCCAAAGATTCTTGCGATCTTAGCAAATTTGAAGTGGTTTCCTTTATGAGATGCTTCTACGATCACTGGTGTTAATGCTGCAAGTCCCTGTCCGTGGACAATGTCTTTTAGTCCGCTGGCTGGATGTTCCATTCCATGTGCCAGGGTGACACCTGCTGTATTAATGACCATTCCACCGATCGTTGATGCCAGTGTGATCTTCTCCCATGCTTCTTTGCCGCCTTCACCTTTATATACTTTGACAAGGTTTCCTGCGATCAGTTCCATCGCGTATAAACTTAGAGCATCTGTAAATGGCTGTGCGATCTTTGACGTGTATGCTTCCATGCAGTGACATAATGCATCGAATCCGACAGATGCAAGTACATGTTTTGGCATTGTCATCATGCATTCTGGATCAACAATGGATACTTTTGCAACAATCGCATTGCAACGTAAGGATTTCTTATCTCCATTTTCCGGATTTGTAAGAACTGCAAATCCATTTCCTTCGGATCCTGTTCCACATGTTGTAGGAATTAAGATCAATGGTAATGCTTTATCACTTTGTAATCTGTTATAAATGTAATCGTTGATATCACCGTCATTGATACTTAAGAATGCGATTGCTTTTGCACAGTCCATGATGCTTCCGCCACCGATCGCTACAACGACATCACATCCATTTGCCTTGGCAAAATCAGCGCCTTCCATCGCCGTTGTTGTTAATGGATTCTGTGCGACTTTATCAAATAATACATGATCAATTCCTGCTTTAGACAGGCTGTTTGCTACTTTATCATATAAACCAGATTTCTTTGCACTGCTTCTTCCAGTTACGATCAGTGCTTTCTTACCATATGGTTTTGTAAGCTCTCCTGTTTCTAAGACTTTACCGCTTCCAAATGCAATATTGACTGGAAGGAAGTAGTTAAAGTTAATTGCTGGCTGTACTTCTATTACATTTTCTGCTGTGTTAACAGCTCCAAGCGCATCTTCAAATGTATGATCTTCTTCTGATGTGATATCTTCTTCATCAACGGCAACATCGATGTGAGATCCAAATTTTTCTTTGTATTTTAATTTACATAAAATGAAGAAAATAATTCCAAGAACAGCCCATCCACCAGCCATTGCCCATTCCTGTGGTACAAGGTTTGACCCTGATCCTGGGATAATATACATCGCGACCATAAATCCTGACATTAAGACTGCCAATACACCAACAATCTTATAATGTTTTACTTTGTATGGACGTGCCATTTCTGGTGCTTTCTTTCTTAAGATGATGAAAGATAAGGAAACCATACAGTATGCAAGACAGCATCCAAAGTTACCTGCATCGACGATCCATACTAACATTTTACGTCCAAATAATGGAGCTAATATGGATAATCCACCGATCAAGTATAATGCATTCACTGGTGTTTTGTGTGTTTTATGTAATTTACGGAAAGTTCTTGGAATCATATAAGATTCAGCCATGGAATACATTGCACGGCTACCACCAATTAAAAAGGAGTTCCAACTTGTAACGATTCCACACATACCACCGACGATCAATACTTTTGACATGATACTGCTGTGGAATGCTTTTGCCATTGCATCAGCTGTAACAAGTCCTGATCCTGCCTGTGAAGATGAAATATCAGATGGACTCATAACATAACCAACACCTAAGATGATCAGCGCATAAAATGCAACTGCTAGTACGATAGATAAGATCATACCGATTTTTTTAAGTGGCACATTGATCTCTTCTGCTGCCTGTGGGATAACATCAAATCCAATAAAGAAGAATGGTGTCATAACCGCAACACTCATGATCGCTTTCATAGTAGTTGACGCACTATCTCCTGCAAATAATTGTGGTGTTAAATTGCTGGCATCTCCACTGACTACAGATGCTACGATCAGAAGGATTCCAACTCCACCGATGATCACTGTTAAAACTGTCTGTAAAGTTGCAGCTGTCTTCGCACCTTTGATATTGATAAATGTGATAAAGAATGCTACGATCATCGCAACTGCAAGCCATGATGCATAAATATCAAATCCTGCAACAGTATACAGATATCCTTTTAAGAATCCAGGATAAATATAAGTGATAATTGTAGGAAGTGCACATGCTTCAAAACATACAACACTGACATATCCTAAAATGATCGCCCACGTACAGATAAATGAACCAACCGGTCCCATTGCCTTGTAACTAAATACATGTTCTCCTCCACACTGTGGCATTGCTGCAGTAAGTTCTGCATAAGTAAGTCCTACAAAGAATACCATGATACCACCGATCGCAAAACCGATGACAGCTCCTAAAACTCCACCTCGACCGATCCAGTCTCCGGTTGAAACAACCCATCCCCAACCGATCATAGCGCCAAATGCAATGACAAGAATGTCCCATGCACTAAATACTTTATCAAATTCTGATTTTTTCTTTTCCATTATATATCATTCCTTTCTTGCTTCACATTCTGTTTAAAGTTTCGAAAGAAAAAAGGCGCTAAAAGATCCTTATCTCTTAACGCCTTTGTTAGAATGTAAATGTATTTTATTTTAATTTTCAAATCGCAGATCAATCAACTGCATGATATATTTTGCTGTTTTTTCAAGTCCAAGAATACTAGAATCGATCATCATATGTCTGGTACGACAATCTCTCATATCAGAGTTTGTCATATATTCATATCTTGACTTCAACATCCCATCATTATATTTTACAAGTTTTTGTGCTTCTTTTTGTGATACACCTTTTTGCTCCATGATATGTTTCACTTTATATTCTTCTGGTGCATATACAAAGATATTTAAGCAGTCATCCCTGTCTTTTAATATATAGTTACTACATCTTCCGATAATGACACAAGATGATTTTGCCGCCAGTTTATGAATAACCTCAAACTGTGTGTAAATAACACGGTTTGTAAGATTCGCATATCTTGGTCCAAAGGTTGTGTCAAATTCATATTTGACATTTTCTTCTCCGGAATCGGCTTTTTCTACCAGATCCCTGTCAACTCCAAGTTTCTCTACGACCTGATCTACTAAATCTCTGTCGTAAAATGGAATTCCAAGTGATTCGGCAACCATCTTTCCAATGTCCGGACCACCGCTTCCGTATTCACATCCGATATTTACGATAAAATGTTTCATTTACATTCCTCCCTGATATTTTGATCTTTTTTCAAAGATATTATTTTATGCTAAGGATTCTACAGCCTCCTTCATGATCGCAAATGCTTTATCACATTCTTCTTCTGTTACGATCAATGGTGGGATTGTACGGATCACACTGCTTCCGATGGCTGTTACTAACAGTTTTCGATCAAAACATGCATGTTTAATATCAACTGCGTTTAATGTGTCATCAAATTCGATACCTGTTAATAATCCCTGGTGTCTGACCTCTTTTACATGAGGAAGTCCTTTTAATTTCTCAGCAAAGTAATCTCCAACTTTCTTTGCATTTCCAGCCAAGTCGCGATCGATCAGTTCATTAACTTCTGCTAATGCTGCTGCACAGCTGACTGGATGTCCACCAAATGTTGTTCCATGAGATCCAGGTGTAAATGCTTTAGCAACTTCTGCTGTTGCACAGATTGCTCCGATCGGCATTCCTCCACCTAAGCCTTTTGCCATGGATACGATGTCTGGTTTGATTCCATAGTTCATATAAGACATCACTGCACCTGTTCGACACCATCCTGTCTGAACTTCATCGATCAAGAGCAACATATCATTTTCATCACAAAATTCTCTTAATCCTTTCATGAATTCCTGTGTTGCTGGATGAACACCACCTTCACCCTGTACTGGCTCGATCATGATCGCGATCGTATTTTCTGTACATGCATCTTTAAATGCCTGAAGGTTATTATATGGTGCGTATGAGAATCCATAAGTCATTGGTCCAAATCCGACCTGACATCCATTTCCCGGCTGTCCTGTTGCTGACATTGCTCCGAATGTTCTTCCATGGAATCCCATCTTCGCTGTTACAATATGATAATGGTTTGGTCCGTATTTTTCGATTCCGTATTTACGAGCCATCTTGATCATTGCTTCATTTGCCTCTGTACCAGAGTTCTGATAGAAGATCTTATCCATTCCAATCGTTTCACATACTTTTTCAGCAAGCAGTGCCTGAGGAATTGTGTATGGATAATTGAAAGTATGCATGATGTCGCCAACCTGATCTTTAACTGCTGCTACAACCTTTTCATTACAGCTTCCTGCGTTATTTACTGCGATTCCTGCATAGAAGTCGAGATATTCCTCACCATTTTCATCGTACATATACATATCTTTTGCTCTCTCTGCAAGGAAATCAAAACGTTCGTATGTCTCGATCATATATTTGTTTACTTTATCTTTAATATCCTGACTTGTTAATCCTGTATCTTTTAATCTCATATCTGCTTCCTCCTCATGATGTTATTGGTTATTTAACTTCTCTGGGCCAGATTTTGTTTATCTTTTTCATTGATAAACTTTAAATAATAAAAAGAAAAGCAAGGGAAACTTATCCTGTTGGTAAGCGCCCTTGCTTAATTTCTATCCTTTATTTTGTACAACTATACAATAACACTGGAGGATTGAATTGTCAATATATCTTTGTTATTTTTTGAAATTTCTTTATTTTTATCTTTTATAATATATTTTATTATTATATTGTATATTTTTCTTAGTATTTTATTGTTTTTTAATTTTTTTGTAAAATATTATATATTACATCTGTCTATTATATTGAACATGTCATTTTATCATCTTACTACTTCCGTATGATACTTACCGATAATCTACAAACACACAGATAAAACTTGTCTTTTGTTGTGTTTCATTTTTATAATTATGTTTTTTATCTGTTTCAAATCGATAGATTTCCCCTTTCGTGATCTTCTGAACATCTTCACCACACTCAATCGTAAGTTCTCCATCTGTAACTGAAAGATATTCTCTTGTCTTCTCTCCATGGCTGCCACTGATATATTTGCCTCCTGGTTCGATATCAATGCGGTAAATCTCTAATTGGTGATTATCTTCATATGGAAAACATGTCCATACTTTATATTCACCGATCATTTCTTTTGTTGGTGTCATCTGATCTGGTGTTACAAGGCAGGATTCCATTGGTGGAGCATCAATTAATTCTTGGAATTCGATTCTTAATCCGCTTGTGATCTTTCCTAAAACACCTAACGATGGATTTGCTGTTCCTTTCTCAATCTGAGCTAACATACTTTTACTAACACCTGTTTGTTCTGATAGTACATCAAGACTCATGCCCTTGGAAGTTCGAATTCTTTTTAGGTTGACAGCTACATTGTGAGATAGGTATGATTGATAATCCATAGAAGACTCCTTTTTGCTTTTATTATCAGTTTCTTCATTTCTGCGTATTCTAATGCAAGTATTATTACTATCCTTATGTTATCTGCAATACTGCTTTAATGCAAGTGCAATTTTTTACATAACCATTCCTTTTTTTAATGCAAACAGTTGCGAAAGAAAGAGGTTTTTATGTAAAAGCTCTATCAAACGTCTATTCAAATTATGACGTTTGATAGAGCCTTGTCTTTCTGCTGTCATTTCGTTATAATAGGATTAATCGAACATATATACGGGAGGAATTTTATTTTGGATCAATTATTATGCCAATTAAACCAGGAACAACTAGAAGCTGTTACATCTACAGAAGGTTTTATCCGAGTGATCGCAGGGGCCGGTTCTGGAAAAACCAGAGCGTTATCTCATAGATTTGCCTTTTTGGTTAACGAAATTGGAATTTTGCCAGGCAATATCCTTTGTGTTACTTTCACAAACAAAGCTGCTAACGAAATGAGACATCGGATTCATAATCTCATTGCTGATAACGATACTGGTTATATTAATACCTTCCATGGATTTTGTGTATCCATTCTACAGGAAGACTCCCATGCCGTACAATATCCAAAGAATTTTCTTGTTTTAGACAATCAGGATATTGATTCTATGTTAAAGATCATTTATGAGGAACGCGGACTTACACTTCGTCATAAGACATTTTCAAAGGCAAGAGATATGATCGAAATGTATAAATTAGAACGATATCCTAATTATTATCTTGATCTGATCACAATGTCCCTTGATACATTACGGCAAAAATATTTGAGGGCTACCGATGTGAATGATATCATTTTTTATGGATATTTATATCAGGAGAAGAAATGTTTTGGTCTCGATTACAACGATCTTTTGAAATTTTCTCTTTATATTTTTGAAAAGAATAAAGAGATCCGTTTAAAATGGCAGAAACGTCTGGAATACATCATGATCGATGAGTTCCAGGATATTGATAAGATTCAATATCAATTAATGAAAGTCTTATGCGGATATCATAAAAACCTCTTTATTGTAGGAGACCCAGATCAGACGATCTATTCCTGGCGTGGTGCAGATATCAACTATCTCCTTAATTTTGACAAAGCTTTCCCTGATGTTAAAACGATCATGATGAATGAAAATTATCGTTCTACTCCTCAGATCTTATCGGTATGCAATTCACTGATCGATAAGAATAAAAATCGTATGAAAAAGGACCTTCTGCCAATGTGTCATAGCAAAAATTCAGTGCTTTATTATCACGGAGATACTTCAGAAGAGGAATCTGATTGGATCGCAGATCAGATTATAAAATTACATAAAAAAGATATCTCATATAAGGATATCACGATTCTTTATCGTGCTCATTACGTTACCCGAACCTTGGAAGAGACATTGTTAAAAAAGAAAATCCCATATAGCATCTATAGTGGAATTCAATTTTTTGAGCGAATGGAAGTAAAAGACGCACTGTCTTATCTGCGTATGATCACATACAAAGATGATCTCTCTTTTTTAAGGATTGTGAATGTTCCAAAACGAAATATCGGTAAAAAACGAATGGAATTTCTTCAAGCATATGTAAATGCTCATCACTGTTCTTTTTATGAGGCATTAAAAGAATGTGTGGAAGATCCAATTTTTAAAGGAACAAATGCAAAAGATTTTATCTCATTGATCGATGCTTTTTCAGTGACTTATGAGCAACGAACAATTTCTGAAGTTTTATCTGATATTTTAGATCGAAGTGGTTATGAAGAAATGCTTCGAACTACTGGAAATCAGGAACGTCTTGATAATCTGGCTGAATTAAAACAAGCTGTTTATGATTATGAAATATCTTGTGGCGAGGAAGCTCTGCTACCTGATTATCTTGATCATATTGCCCTATTTACGAATAGTGACGTTACTGATGATTCTGACAAAGTAAAATTGATGACCGTTCATGCTGCAAAAGGATTGGAATTCCCACACGTATTCCTATGTGCATTAAATGAAGGAATTTTTCCTTCCAAGAAAACCTCTACAATTGAGGGAATGGAAGAGGAACGTCGTCTTGCATTTGTTGCAATGTCACGTGCCATGAAAAGTTTATTTTTAAGTGAATCACACGGAAAAAATTTTGATGGATCAACCCGTTACCCATCTAGATTTATTTTAGATATCGATCAAAAATTTTTAGAATACGTTAAAAAGCCAGAAGATACTCTGATCGCAGAAACCAAAAATTACATTCATTACAGTAATCGCTATTTAGATGGTTATGTCGCTGAACAAACTTTTCAGGTTGGTGATAAGATCATTCATAATGTCTTTGGACAAGGTAGGATTAAATCCATCCTTTCTGATCGAAATGCATATATGATCAAATTTGAACAAATAGAAACACCTCGGATCATTTCATTTCGGGTTCCAATAAAAAGAGCTTAAGTTTTATGTAAAAGAATCCTGAGTAAATTTTTACTACTCAGGATTCTTCTTTGTATAAAGAACTAATCGTAAATATCCTATTGCTCGAAGTCCATATTGGATAAAAGATGTACTCCATCCTAATGATCCTTGTGGATTAATTGATACACGTCTGACTGTTTCAAAATCTCCTGTATAAAAACATAACATGTAATATAGATATTCGTCATCGGTTTTATTTAATAGTACTGTTCCTCATATGTACCACTACAGTCAGGATAAGAAGCAGAACGATCAGCACGGTTATAAAAACCAAAACTGCCATGGACTGCGGTTGCTTCGGAAATCAATTACAGCCAATTTTCCAGAACATCATTCAGCTTATTCATATCTAGCGGTTTCGCGATATGTCCATTCATGCCTGTATTTTTGGCCAGCTGTACATCTTCTGCAAAAGCATTGGCAGTCATGGCAACAATAGGCAGTTTTCCCTTTTCACCCAGAAGGCTCCTGATTGCTGCAGTTGCCTCATAACCATTCATAACAGGCATTTGGATATCCATAAAAACAAGATCATACAATCCTTCCGGAGAAGCTTCCACTTTTCAACTGCGATTTTTCCATTTTCTGCTGTTTCCACTTCTGCCCCTGTCATCTGCAAAATTTCACCAGCAATTTCTCTGTTCAACTCATTATCCTCAACCAGCAGAATCCTTTTTCCCGTGTAGTCTGATTCTGACAGCTTCTCCAGATAATTTCTTGCTGTTTTTTCTTTTCTGCCTGAAGTAAACTGCCGTAGTGTTGCCGTCAGCCGGGAACGGAACAACGGTTTTGCAATAAAAGCATCTACACCTGCAGCCTTTGCTTCTTCTTCAATTTCGCTGAATTCATAGGATGTCAATACAATGATGGTGATCTCTTTTCCTATCCGTTTCCGGATCTGTCTGGCTGTTTCTATACCATCCATATCCGGCATCTTCCAGTCTAAAATAACAGCAAAGTAATCATCTTTCAACTCATGCCGTGCATAACAGCACTCAATGGCTTCCCTGCCAGAGAGAACCCATTCACCCATAATACCGATTTCCTTCAGTGTGGCAACTGTACTTTCACAGCATGTCTTATCATCATCCACTACCAGAACCGGCAGATTCATCAGATTTTTGTCCTGTTCTTTTTCTTTTTCCTGAAGCTCCAGATAAATTGTTACCGTGATTTTAGTTCCCTTGTGCAAGGTACTGTCCACTTTAATAGTGCCATTCATCAGGTTCACAATATTTCTGCTGATTGCCATTCCCAGACCAGTTCCCTGGACTCTGGTTGTACGTTGGTCATCCGCGCGGCTGAAAGGATCAAACATGATTTTCTGGAATTCCGGTGACATACCAATCCCATTATCCTCAATCGTAAATTCATAGCATCCAAGTTCTGAAAATCCATTTGGCTTTTCCTCTATGGAAAAAATAATATTCCCACCATCCGGTGTATACTTGATCGCATTACTCATCAGATTCACAAATACCTGCTGAATCCTCAAGCTGTCACCACAGACAGCCTCATGTTCAATATGATTGATGTGTATATCAAAATTATGTTTATGTTCATCAAGCACCGGTTTCGTAATTGTAATAAGATTATCTACCAGATCTGACAGATTGAAATCTTCCTGTGCCAGTGTCATTTTTCCACTTTCAATACGTGCCATATCCAATACTTCATTGATCAGCCCCAGCAGATGACGGCTTGATTCTGTAATCTTGCTGAGACATTCAATAACTCTGTCCTGACTCTCAATATTTGCTCCTGCGATTGCCGTCAGACCCACAATGGCATTCATTGGTGTCCGGATATCATGGGACATATTGGAAAGGAATTCTGTTTTCGCACGATTTGCGTTTTCTGCGGACCGGTAAGCCTCTTTCAGTGCCTGACGGGATTCAATCTCTGCTT
>ERZ824488.104-NODE-104-length-111030-cov-14.506952_pt1 | contig 111030 bp, 95 predicted proteins | sample MGYA00519936_ERZ824488 | MGnify/ENA primary metagenome ERZ824488 (study PRJEB31778, sample SAMEA3449153) | human gut metagenome | biome: human gut; feature: human-associated habitat; material: faeces | place: United Kingdom | collected 2010/2012 ...
CGATGGGGCAAAGCCCCATATTCCAAAATGCTTAGATACTTGTTTCTTGAAATGTCCGGTTTAAGCTTGACAGCTCCCAAAGCGCCGACGCGCTTTTTGATTTCAGTTTGCTTCCGGCAGGAATACCTCCGCCGCGGCCGCGCAGAGCCTTCTGGTGATGCGCATGATTCCGTCCTCCCGCGTGGTTTTGCAGCCGTTGGTCATCACGCAGAACACGGTCTGGCTGACCGGCTCGACATACAGGTTGCAGACGATCCCCTCGTCCGTGCCCTGATGGCCGTACACACGCCGCCCTTCGAGCAGCGAATCCTTTCGGATGGTGAAAAAGCTGTACGGCGTGTCGCTCGTGATGCCCGTCGTTTCCACGCTCTGCTCCTGCCGCATCATCGCAATCGCCTTTTCGCTGAGCACGCGCACGCCGTCCACCGTGCCGTCGCCGCAGAGGGCAATGCCCAGCCGCGTCAAATCGCGCGGGCGGATCAGCAGGCTGCCGACCGTCACGCGGTAATGCGTATCCGGCGTGGCGAACGCATCGTATGCCTGACGCAGCAGATAGCTCGGCGCGCGGTAGAGCGACCCGTCCTTGTGGTAGGTGGCGGTGAGATACGTTTCCGCTTCCTCAAGCTGCGTCGCGGTATAGGCCGCGTCGATGCCCAGCGGCGCGAAGAGGTATTCCCGCATGAAGGAAGACACGTCCTGCCCGGTGACGGATTCGATGATCGCGCCCGTGATACCCGCGCCGAAGTTGGAATAGGCGTATTGGCTGCCGGGGCGGACGTCCTTGAAATTGGCCGCCGCCTTTTTATCCAGCGCAATCATGTCGCTGAGCTTGCTGGACAGTCTAGAATACGACGAGTTTTCGTTCAGCCCCGACGTGTGGCTCATCAGCATGCGCAGGGTGATCGGCACATCGGGATAGCGCGGGTTGCCCGCCTCGTAGCCCAGATAAACGCTGATGTCCTCGTCCGGGTCAAGCAGGCCGTCGTCCATCATCCGCATCAGGCCGATGCCCGTGACGAGCTTGGTGACGGAGGCGCAGCGGAAATAGCTCTTTTCCGTCACCGGCACATGGGTCGTCTTCTGCTGCTCGCCGTAATAGCGTTCGTAGACGATCTCGCCCTCCTGCGCCACCAGAAACGCGCCGCCGACCGTCTTGGCATCCCGAAAAATCCGATCCACCTGTTCATCCAGCGTCTGCGCCCCCGCCGCGGCGACGGCCGGCAAAAGCGCCAGCAGCAGGCAGGCGCACCCGATTCTTTTGATCTTTAGGCTCTTTATCTTCTCTATCACCGTTTGCACCGTCCGGTTCCTCCTGTTATCGCGTTATCGCGCCGCCTCTCCGGGCGGGCGCTCAGCTTGTTGACATAAGCAAACTCGGCTTAAATAGCAAAATCAAGAAATTCAGCTATTCTTTCATTTGCGGAAAGGGCTATTCTCCCCCCTTCGGGGGGAGAATAGCTTTTTTCTACAGTCTGCGCGCCGCCTCTCCGGGCGGGCGCTGTCGGCAAGGCCGACCGAGGCGTTATTATAACACCCGCGCGGGACGCTTGCAAGTCCCGCGCGGGTGCGCAATCAATTTTTGATGTATTCCGGGCATGCCGCGCGGATGGTCGCCTCATCCACATTCACGCGGGAAAGGTGCTTGGTCATCACGGCCTGCGCGGCCGCCGCGTCCCTGCGCTCAATCGCATCGCAAATCGCCAGATGGTCGCTGATGATCTTCTGATCCTTCACCACCGAGAGCGACAGCGCGCGAACGCGGTCAAAGTGAGCCATCATGCCCTCCAGCATGCGCACGGTGTTATCCTTATGCGCGATGTGGAAGAGCAGGCGGTGGAACTCGTTATCCAGCTCCATCAAATCGAATGTTCCGCTCATCTCCGGCTCTTGGGAAAGCTGCTGAAAGCGGACGTTCTGCCTGAGCTGCACGAGCGATTCCTCGGTCACGTTTTCGCAGACGATGGAGAGAATCGCGACCTCCAGCACCTCTCTGGCAAAGCGGGCTTCCTCCACCAGTGCATAATCAATCAGGCTGATTCGGCTGCCCCGCTGCGGCAGAATATCCACCAGCCCATACTGCGCCATGTCCATCAGCGCCTCGCGCACGGGCGTTCGGCTCAGGCCGAGCTGCGCGGCCAGCTCGTTTTCGCTGACCATCGCGCCGGGCTTCAGCTCCATGGAGATAATGTTCTCCTTGAGCATACGCAGCGCATACTCCCTCGCGGTTTCGGCGTAGTGTCTTTCCTCAAGTTTCACGGTTTCTTACCCCAAATACGCCTCAAGCGTCTTTCGAACGGCGCCTTCGCCCGCCAGCTCGGAAACGAACATCTCCTCGATGCGGTCGGCCATGCCGATTGCGGCCAGGTCGCTGCCGAAGATATTCGCGTTGGCGAGAATCGGGCGAATCTGCCCATGATACGTTTCCGGCTTGCCGACCTCAATGCCCGCAAGCTGCGCCTGCAATTCGTCCTTCATCGGGTCGGCGGAGATTTCGATGGCCTTGCCGTCGTCACCCACGCCGAGCAGGTAGCGCAGCCAGCCCGCAATCGCCAGAGAAAGCGCGGTCAGCTCGTGCAGATCCCGCCCCTTCTCCACATAGCTCTTGATCGTCTCGCCGAAGCGGATGCCGACCTTCTGGGAGGTATCCGTCGCGATGCGCTGCGGGCTGTCCGGCATGAAGGGATTCGGCAGGCGCTGCTCGACCACCTCGTCGATAAACGCCTTCGGGCTGAGGATGACCGGATCGACGACGACCGGCAGACCCTCGACGTAGCCCAGCCGCTTGACCAGCTTCACCAGCATCTCGTCCTTCATCTCGTCGCAGATCAGCGTATAGCCGAGCATGCAGCCATACACCGCCAGCGCGGTATGCAGCGGGTTGAGGCAGGTCGTGACCTTCATGCGCTCGGTCTTGTTGACGGTCTCGCGGTCGGTCATGTAGACCCCCGCCTTCTCCAGCGGCGGACGGCCGTTGGGGAAGCGATCCTCCACCACGAGGTACTGCGGGCGCTCCGCGTTGACGAACGGCGCGATATACGTCCGCTTGGAGGTAATCACCGGGGCGATATCCTCGCAGCCGAGCTTCTCCAGCTCCTTGCAGACGGAATCGGCCGGACGCGGCGTGATCTTGTCGATCATCGACCACGGGAACGCGACCTGCGCCTCGTCGGAGATGTAATCCACAAACGCCTGCGGCACAAAGCCCTTCTTCAGCCACTCGTCCGCCATGGTCAGCACCGCGCCGCGCAGCTTCTCGCCGTTGTGGCTGCAATTATCCATGGAGACGACGGCCAGCGGCGCCTTGCCGTTTTCAAAGCGGTGCAGCAGCATGGCGCAGACAATCGCCATCGCGCCGGTCGCCTTGTCCGGGCCGTTGTCGATATCCGCCTGAACGAACGGGAAGAACGCTCCGGCGGCATTTTTGAGCGCGTAGCCCTTCTCCGTGATGGTGAAGGAAACCATTTGCAGGCTCGGATCGGCGAAGACCGCCTTGAGGCGGCTCCATGCCTCCGGCACGCCCGACTGCGCCTTGATGGCCTCGCTCAGCGAGCCGAGCACGCGCTTGTCGGTCGTCGCGTCCGCGTTGAGCGTGACGGCCAGCACGAGGTTGTCATACGGCGCGTAAATCTGATCCACCACGTCGAAATCGAAGGTCTCCACGCAGGTGATGCCGCGATCCATTTCGCCCTTGGCGATCAGCGTATCGGCCAGACCGCCCACGAAGATGCGGAAAATGTTGCCCGCGCCGAAATGCGCCCAGACCGGGTGCGCCTTCGCCTTTTCGGCCGCCGCCTGAACGTCGTATTCCGGCAGCTTGACGCCGGCGCTCTGCCACGCGGCGGTATCCTTGATTCCTTCAAACGTCAGTTTCATCCGCTCATCCCCTCTTCGCGTTCTTGTCGATGGCTTCCCAGAGGCCGTTGAGGTACGCAATGCCCAGCGCACGGTCATACAGGCCGTAGCCGGGGCGGCCGATCTCATCCCAAATCATGCGGCCGTGATCCGGGCGGATGTAGGTATCCGGGCAGGTCTCATACGCGGCCTTCATAATCTCGTACATATCCAGATCGCCGTCGGAGGACAGGTGGCTGCTCTCGCGGAAGCGGCGGTCGCTGCCCAGATGCTTGATGTTGCGCACATGCAGGCAGCCGATGCGGTTCATCTCGCCGAAATGGCGAACCATCGCCGGGATATCGTTCTGCACGTTGCTGCCCAGCGAGCCCGTGCACAGGCAGAGCGTGTTGCAGGGGCTGTCGTGCAGCTTCACCATGCGGTCAAAGCCCGCCTGATCGTGCGTGATGCGCGGCAGGCCGAAAATCGGCCAGCCCGGATCGTCCGGATGGCAGGCCATCTTCACGCCGACCTCTTCGCAGGTCGGGATGATGCCGTCGAGGAAATACTTGAAGTTTTCAAACAGCTTCTCCTCGTCCACGCTCTTGTAGAGCTCCAGCACGTGCTCCAGCTCGGCCAGACGGGCGGGCTCCCAGCCCGGCAGGGTGAAGCCGTTGGAGTTTTCGGCCGTGCGGCGGACGATCTCCATCGGGGTCATCGCGCCCAGCTCGGCCTCATCGTAATACAGGCTGTTGGAGCCGTCCTCCGGGATGACGCGCGCCAAATCGGTGCGCAGCCAGTCCAGCACCGGCATGAAGTTGTAGACGATGACCTTCACGCCGTACTTCGCCAGATTGCGGATGGACTTGCAGTAATTCTCGATGTACTGGTCGCGCGTGGGCAGGCCGAGCTTGATATCCTCATGCACGTTGACGCTCTCGATGACCTCGCACTCGAGCCCCGCGGCATGCACCTCGTCGATATACGCCTTGATCTCGTCTTCCTCCCAGACCTCGCCCGCGGCCTTGTAATCAAGCACACCCATCAGGCCGGTGCAGCCGGGAATCTGCTTGATCTGCTTGAGCGTGATCTTGTCGCTCTGACTGCCATACCAGCGAAACGTCATTTTCATGTTCTTCCGTTCTCCTTTCGGTTCGTTTGGTCTCATGGTGCAACGCCTTGTTGTTTACTAGTATTCTAGCACATTTTAAGGCGAATGGCTACCCTATTTTCAAGTTTTTTCCTGTTATCCGACGGCTTTTGCGCTCCGGATCAAACAATTCACGCAAAAAGAATTGCTTTTCCCGCCGCATCCAGATATACTATACTCATCTTGACGCTATAAATTAAGGAGTTGTTGATCCGATGCTGACCCTCTTTCCCAAGTTTAAGACGCGGCTGATCCTGTTTGAAGGGCTGTTTGTCGCGCTGATGGCGGCGCTCTATCTGCTCAAGCCGACGATGAACCCGATTGCGATGATCCTGATGCTGATTGTCGGCTGTCTGTTCATCGCCGCCGCGCAGTACATCAACGCCGCGAACACGCACAGCCGCCAGCTCAACCGGCTGTATAATCAGCTCGACGTGGACGGCTTTTTGAAGGAATACGAGCCGCACCTCCATCAGAACCCGAAGAACCCCAACCTGTATATGATGGTTCGGCTGCACCTGTCCAACGCCTATGCCGCGCAGGGGCGCTTTGACGACGCGATGAAGCTGCTGGCCGCCACAGAGATTCGGGAAGGCAAAAAGCCCGAGCAGGCGCTGATGAGCCGCTTTGCCGTCACCAGCAACCTGTGCTACTGCGCCGAACAGATGGGCGATCTCGACGCGGCGAAAAAATACCTCGACGAGCTGCATGGCTACAAGAAGCAGCTCGAGGCGATTCAGGAGACGAAGAAGCCCAAGCAGCGCATGGCTTTCTCCTGCGAGCTGAACGACCAGTGCATGAAGCTGCTCTCCACCGGCAAATGCGACATTCAGGCGCTCAAAACGCAGGTGCAGCAGAACAACACCCAGCAGCTCCACCGCATCACCACCTCGCTGTGGATTGCGCGCGCCTATCTGGCCGAGCAGAACCGCCGCGAGGCCGAGAACATCCTCCAGCAGATCATCAAGCTCGCGCCCGATCTCTACCCCGGCCGGGAGGCCGCCCGCCTGCTCGCCGAGCTGCCCGCCAAGGCGGAAGGCTGATTGTTCGTCTCTCCTTTTCAGCGCTCCGCGCTTTTGCGATTTCGGCGCGGGGCGCTGTTTTTTGACGAAAATCGTCTTTTTCTGTAAAAAAGGGGTTGCTTTTTCCCGTCGGCCATGATATAATCCTTTTCGCGTTGAGCAATCAAGCACCTTTAGCTCAGTTGGTAGAGCACCTGACTCTTAATCAGGGTGCCCAGGGTTCGAGCCCCTGAAGGTGCACCAGTTTTGAAACCGAAGTCGAAAGATTTCGGTTTTTTTCTATAGGAAAGTGCATGAAATCGTCCGCGAGAGCAGGGCTTTTACGCCTTGCAGGCTTCGGCGGAGGTGAGAGCGGGCTTACCCGCTTTTTGTGCCGGAATATAACAAAACAAGCGGAATCCGTTCAAACCGATGCGGATTCCGCTTGTTTCGCGTTTTATCGTTTGTTTCGCGCGCCTCTGGTTTTGCGCGCGTTCATGCCGCTTCATTTCAGATTCGGAATACCGTTCATAATTCCCTGTCGAATCAGGGAGTCGGCTAAAACCGCCATGCTCTCGGCAGATTCCGCGCAATCCCGGTGAAGCCATGTTCTGAGCAGACCGACAAAGCCCAGCGCACCGAACGCATAGCGGTATTCGAATTCCGTTTCATTATCCACATAGCCGTTGAGCCATTCCGTGCGCAGTTTCTCCTGAATCACATCGCTGAGCCGCTGCAAAAACTTGATATCGCCGTTGTCGCTCAGCAAAACCCGGCAGATTTCCTTATTTTCGGCTACGATGTGAAACACGTCCGTCAGCATGGGGCGGATGTGAGCCAGAACCGGCTCGCCCTTGTGCGCGAGGATGACTCCGTTGAGCTGTTCGAAAAGGTCTTCCTCCAGACGTTCGAGCAGATCAAATATATCCCGATAGTAGAGATAAAAAGTTCCGCGATTGACGTCAACCCGTTCGGCCAACTCGCGCACAGTGATATCCTTCACCTGTTTATGCTGCATCAGTTCAATCAACCCCTGACTGAGCAGCTTTTTTGTACGTCGAACCCGACGATCCTCTTTTTTCTCCGTTCCGTTTTCCGTTTTCATTTCTTTCATGTTCATAAGCGCCTCTTTTTTCAACACATTTTTGATTTGTGTTTGTTTTTAGCCGTTTTTCCATTTTCTGTTCGATGAATAAACTGACCTTCAAAAACTGTTTATTGATTTTCATCATCAGTCCCATTATACTATCACACGTTGATAAAGTCAACACAGTGTTCGATAATCAAATACAGTTCAAAAGGAGGAACTCTTGTGAACCGATTTGCAAGGTGGGTGGTCAAGCACCGTGTCGTCGTCGTCATCATCTGTTTGGCACTGATGATTCCGTCCATATTCGGCATGGCATCCACTCGGGTCAAATACGACCTTTTGTATTATCTGCCGGAGGATCTGGATACCATCAAGGGGCAGAATATCCTGATGGAGGACTTTGGCAAGGGCGCTTTTTCGCTCTGTATCACCGAGGGATTAAACGAAGTCGATCAGGCCGATCTGGAAGAAGCCATTCGCGGGATTCCGCATGTCGATACGGTCGTCGGCTACGCTTCTGCGCTGAACGGCTCCATTCCCTCCGAAATTCTGCCGGACGATATCCGCGGGCGTTTTGAAAACGGAAACGACCGCATTATCGCCGTCTTCTTCGACGATACGTCTTCCGCCGAAGGAACCATGGAGGCCATCACCGAAATCCGCAGAGTAGCGGGGGAAAAGTGCTTCGTTTCAGGCCTGTCCGCCGTGGTTACGGATACCAAGGCGCTGGTGGAGGAGCAGGAAGGCATTTACGTCGCCATCGCCGTCGCGCTTTGCTGCGTCGTGCTGATGCTGACGATGGATTCGTTCCTGCTGCCGCTGATCTTCCTGTGCTGCATCGGCGTTTCCATCCTCTGGAACATGGGCAGCAATTACCTGATGGGTGAAATTTCTTATATCACCAAGGCGGTTGCGGCTGTGCTTCAGTTGGCCGTAACGCTGGATTATTCCATCTTCCTTTGGCACAGCTATAAGGAACAGAAGACGCTTTGCAGCGACCGCGATGATGCGATGGCCGCCGCAATCGGGCAGACGTTCTCCTCGATTGTCGGCAGCAGCCTGACGACGGTTGCGGGCTTCGTCGCGATTTGCTTTATGAGCTTCACGCTCGGCCGCGATCTCGGCATCGTCATGAGCAAGGGCGTTATCCTCGGCGTTCTGGGCACGGTGACGCTGCTCCCGTGCGTCATCCGCATGATGGATAACCTGATTACAAAGACCTCGCACAAGCCGCTCCTGCCCAGCGTGGCGAGCATCAGCCGTTTCATCGTCAAGCATTACAAGGCGCTTTGCGCGCTGGCCGTCGTGCTGTGCATCCCGGCGTTCTACGGTTACAGCAACGTAAACGTATACTATGATATGAGTTCGTGCCTGCCGGAGGATCTCCTGTCCGTGAAGGCCAATGAAAAGCTCTCCGAATCCTTCGACGTTTCCACCAACCATCTGGTTCTGATTGATGCCGACGTTTCTCAGAAGAATGTCATCGCCATGACCCGTGAGTTTAAGCAGGTGGACGGCGTGCAGGATGTGCTGTCGCTGGACAGCCTGCTGGGCAGCAACATTCCAGAGAGCATCCTTCCGGATGCAGGCATCAGCCTGCTCAAGAGCGATCGCTACCAGATGATGCTGATTTCCTCGTCCTATGTCATCTCTTCCGACGCGGTCAACCAGCAGATCGACGAGCTGAACGCGATCCTCAAGAAATACGACGAGGGCGGCATGCTGATCGGCGAAGCGCCCTGCACGAAGGATCTGATCAACTGCACCGACCGCGACTTCAAGGTGGTCAGCGTCATCTCCATCGCCGCGATTTTCGTCATCATCGCGTTGGTGCTCAAATCGTTCTCCCTGCCGATTCTGCTCGTCGCCATGATCGAACTTGCCATTGCGCTCAACCTGTGTATTCCGTACTTCACGGGAACGACGCTTCCGTTTGTCGGCCCGATCCTGATTTCGACCATTCAGCTCGGCGCGACGGTGGATTACGCCATTCTGATGACCACGCGGTATAAGCAGGGCAGAATGGCGGGCAAGGAGAAAAAAGTGGCGGTGGGCGAGGCGGTCGCCGCGTCCGCGCAGTCCATTCTGGTCAGCGGCGTCAGCTTCTTTGCTTCGACGTTCGGCGTCGGCCTGTATTCCAACGTGGATATCATCTCTTCGATGTGCAGCCTGATTGCCCGCGGCGCGCTGTGCTCGGTGGCGGTCGTGCTGTTCCTGCTGCCTGCAATGCTGCTGCTTTGCGACAGCTTCATCGTCCGCACCACGGTTGGCATGAAGAAAAAAGCGTAAATTTCGATCAGACAGAAAGAAAGGATGGAAAACCTATGAAAAAGCATGCGGTAGCGCTGCTGACAGCGCTTTGCGTGGCGGCTGGCTGCACGGCCAGCGCCGATACAGCCAAGCACGAGCGCGTTTATGTGGTTGTCAATCACGACGGCGAGGTGCAGACCCTGCTGGACAACGTTCACCTTGAAAATGGTGACGCGCTGGATGTGCTCTCGGATCGCACGATGCTGAAGGATATTGAAAACGTCAGCGGCCATGAAACGTTCACCCTCGACGGTGAAACGCTGACCTGGCAGGCCGACGGCAGCAGCATCATCTATCAGGGCACGTCCGATAAGCACCCGGACGTTCTTCCTCACGTCAGCTTCACGCTGAACGGCGAAAGCGCCACGGCGGAAGAAATTAAAAACGGTCAGGGCGTTGTGACGATGGACGTCAGCTTCATGGTGGCGGAAAATGTTCCGTATCTTGCCCTGACTCTCATGCCCATCGACGACGCTACGCTGACCGACGTGAGCGTGGAGAACGGAAAAATCGTGAGCGACGGCAGCCATAAGCTGCTGATTGGCTGGGCGGTTCCGGGCATGGACACCGACGCCGATCTGCCGACGCATTTCACCCTGACGGCTACGGCCGACCACGCCGACTTGAGCTGGATGATGACGCTGGCGACCAGCGACCCGATCGACTGGCTTTGCGGCGCGGCCGATGAAAGAATCGGCGATTTGAACGACAACGTCAATGAGCTGAAGACGGGTCTGACCGCGCTGTGTGACGGCGAAGCGCTGCCGGAGGGCGAGGGAACGCTGCACGATGGTCTTTCCGCGCTGTTCACGCTGTATGATGGCGTTGCGGCGCTTAATGACGGTGCCAAATCCCTGAGCGACGGCGCCAAGAGCCTCGATGACGGCGCATCTGAATTGGAAACGGGTCTGACAACGCTTGTCGCCAACAACGACGCGCTGAATCAGGGCGCGGCACAGCTTTTCAGCGCCGTGCTCGCGACAGCCAATCAGCAGCTCGCGGCGGCCGGACTGGATGCGGCCGGAATCACGCTGCCGGAACTGACGAGCGAAAACTACGCCGACGTTCTGGATGCGGCGCTGGCTCAGCTCAACCCCGAAACGCTGCTTGAAACCGCCAAGGAAACGGCGCGCGCACAGGTGAAGGCCGAAGTGATGAAGCAGGAAAAGGCGATTCGAGAGGCCGTTTCTCAGGCGGTCAAGGCGCAGGTGCTGGAAGGTGTGCTTGCGCAGAGCGGCCTGAGCATGACGGCAGAGGATTACGGCAAGGCGGTCGAAGCCGATCAGGTGACGCACGAACAGGCACAGCAAATCAGCGCGGCCGTCGAACAGATGATGAACAGCGACGACGTCAAGGCCAAGCTGGAAGCCGCCGTTGCCGAACAGATTGACGCGCTTGTGGAGCAGAATCTGGCGGACGAATCCGTTCAGAAGCAGCTTGAAGAGGCCATTGCGCCCGCGAAAGCCGGTTATGATGCGCTCAATTCCCTCAAAACGCAGTTGGATTCCGTCCATACGTTTGTAACCGGGCTGAGCAGCTACACGGATGGTGTCAGTCAGGCGGCGCAGGGAGCGACTACTCTGCACGCCGGCAGCACGCAGCTCTCCGACGGCGCAGTGCAGCTGAGCGATGGCACAGCCCAGCTTGCCGACGGTCTTGACGCGCTCAAGCAGACGTTGAATGCCGACGTTCTGCCGCTGCTCAACGGCGACGTGCAGAAAGCGCTCGACGTGTTCGAAAACACCAAGAATCAGCTTGCCGCCGAAGTCAGCTTTGACCTGATCGACGACGGCATGGCACACGATATGGTTTACATTATCCGCACGGATCTGAACAAATAAGGTCATTGGGCAAAATGCCGCTCGGTTCGAAACGCCGGGCGGCATTTTTGCTCTGATAGCGCAAATTCGCCGGTTTTCGAATTGACGAAACCGCCGTTTTTCGTTACAATGGAGATGGTATGTAAATTGAGTTTTGACGGATTTGGGGTTTTGAAACAATCAGGAGGCAACCGGCTGCGCCAGAAAAAAGGGGCATGGCCTTCATCGGTTTCCTTCGCGGAAAGGCGGTTTTATACACATGGCTGCAAAAGAAATTCGCCGCGCAAAGCTGCGCGAACGAATGTTTGGCGATCGGGCGTTTTACGCGGAGATGATCTCCGTCGTCGTGCCGATCATCATTCAGAACACGGTATCCAACGTCGTCAGCCTGCTGGATAACGTGATGGTCGGGCGCGTCGGCACGCTCCAAATGTCAGCGGTTGCGATTGTCAATCAGCTTCTCTTCGTGTTCAACCTGTGTATTTTCGGCGGTTTGGCCGGCGCTGGCATTTTTGCCACCCAATACGCCGGCGCGCACGATCACAAAGGTGTTCGCGACTGCTTCCGCGTAAAGTGGATGATCTCGCTATCCATGCTGGCCTGCGCGCTGGCCGTATTCATCGCGCTCCCCAAGCAGCTCATCGGCATGTATCTGGCGGAGGAAACGGCGCAGGCAGATGCGGCCGCAACACTCGGTTTCGGCATGGATTACCTGACCGTGATGCTCTGGGGGCTGCTGCCCTTCGGCGTAACGCAGGTCTATGCCAGCACGCTGCGCGAGGTGGGCGAAACGCGGCTCCCGATGCTGGCCAGCGTGGCGGCGATTCTCGTCAACCTTGTGTTCAATTATTTCCTGATTTTCGGCAAATGCGGTTTTCCGGAGATGGGTGTAACCGGCGCGGCGATTGCGACGGTGCTTTCCCGCTATATCGAAACGGCGATCATCGTGGTCTATACGCATACCCGAAAGGAATATTTTCCCTTTATTCACGGCGCATACCGCAGCCTGCGCGTTCCGAGTCCCCTGATGAGCGGCATTTTGCGCCGGGGCACGCCGCTGCTGGTCAACGAATTTTTGTGGTCATCCGGCATGGCGGTGCTGCTTCAGTGCTATTCCGTGCGCGGGCTTGACGTTGTGGCCGCCTGCAACATCGCCACGACGGTGAGCAACCTCTTTAAGGTCGTCTTCCTGTCGATGGGCAACGCCGTGGCCATCATGGTGGGGCAAGCGCTCGGCGCGAACGATATCGAGCGGGCAAAAAACTGCACATGGCGATTGATGACGGCGGCCGTCGGTTCAAACCTGTTTATGAGCATTCTGCTGATTCTCTTTGCGCCTTCCATCCCGCATATTTACAATACGGAGCCGCACGTTCGGCAGATTGCAACGCAGCTTCTCTATGTCATCGCCATGATGATGCCCGCCTATTCGTTTTCGCATTGCTGCTACTTTACGCTCCGCTCCGGCGGCAAGACGATCATCACGTTTTTGTTTGACAGCGTATTTACCTGGTGCGTCAACGTGCCGACGGCGTGGCTTCTGGTCTATCGAACGGGCATGGGCATTGTGCCGCTGTATTTCTGCGTGCAGGCGCTGGAGCTGATCAAGGTCGTCATCGGCTTTGCGCTGGTCAAAAAAGGCGTGTGGATTCACAACATCGTTGCGCCGGTAGCGGAGAAGGAAGCGGCCGAAAAATAAAACCGCGCATATCAAAAAAGCAGGGGGCGACGTTCGGTCGTTTCCTGCTTTTGCTTATTCCTGTTCGTCCTTCAACGCTTCCAGCGCCTGCCGCGCCTCCGCGTAGCCGTAGCCGCGCCGCGCAAGCGCGGCAAAAATTTTCTGCCTGTCTTTGGGGTCTGCGAGGTTCTTGCCGGAAGCGGCCTTTCTGGCCGCTTTGAGCGCGCCGGAAAGCATATCGTCGTGGTCGATGGCCGACAGGGCTTCGTCAATGGCCTCGCTGTCTACACCCTTCTGGCGAAGCTCCATGCGGATGCGGCGCGCGCCCATGCCCTTTGTCGTGCGCGAAGCCGCCCACTGCTCGGCGAAATCCGTATCGTTGATATACCCGGCCTCGTCAAGGCGCGCCATCACGCAGGCAATCGTCCGCTCCGGATAGGCGTTCTTGCGCAGGGCATCCGCGATTTCCTGCTGGGTTCTTGAGCGCATGGCCAGCAGCGCAACGGCTTTTTCCATCGCAAACGGATAGGATCGTTCCCGCAGAAACGAATCGAACGCCTCGCGGTCAAACGGCGTTCCGCCGCGATAGGGGCGCTCCTTGAGCATGGCGCGCGGCATCACAAGGGTTTCGCCGGTGGAAAGAACCAAGGTGGCGCGCCCGTGACTGCGTTGAACGCTGATGAGTTTGGTTTCCATCATCAGGCCTTGCTGCGCCGCTCTTCGAGCATGCCGCGCTTGAGCTCGTAAAGGGGCTTGGACAGATCAACCTTGTAGCGGTGCGGGCTGTGCAGACGCTTGTATTCATCCCAGAAGGTTTCCATTTCGCGCTTGGCGTATTCGGAAATTTCGGAGAGCGTCGGCAGCGTATAAACCAGCTCACCGTTTTCAAAGATCGGCGCAAGCAGCGGGCGAACCTCATAATCGCAGAGCGTCATCTTTTTCCACGTGTTTTCGGGATCGAAGATTTCAAGCGGTTCGCCAGCGGAATAATCCTCGTCCTCCAGCGCAATCAGATCCGCCAACGCTTTTCCGCTGAGCCTGTCGTAGAAGCGATAGAGGCGCTTAACGCCCGGATTGGTGATCTTCGCCGGGTTCTCGGAAATCTTGATGCGCGGCTCAAATTTGCCGTTCACCTCTTCGGCGGAGAGCTTATACACGCCGCCCAGCGCAGGGTTATCCATGCTGGTAATCATGCGCGTGCCCACACCCCAGACGCTGATCGCCGCGCCCTGCGCCTTCAAATCCCAGATAACCTCTTCATCCAGGTCGCCGGAAGCAAAGATTTTCGCGTTCGGGAAACCGGCCTCGTCGAGCATCTTGCGCGCCTGTCGGCTCAGGAAGGCGAGATCGCCGCTATCCAGACGGATGCCCATCGGTTCATAGCCCTTGGCGCGCAGTTCGCCGAACACGGTAATGGCGTTCGGAACGCCGCTGGCCAGCGTGTCATAGGTATCCACCAGCAGCAGGCAGTTTTTCGGAAAAACCTCGGCGTATGCGCGGAAAGCGCTCAGCTCGTCCGGGAAGGACATAACCCAGCTATGCGCGTGCGTGCCGCCGACGGGCACGCCGAAGAGCTGACCGGTAAGCACGTTGCTCGTCGCCTGACAGCCGCCGATCATCGCCGCGCGCGCACCGTAAATGCCCGCATCCGGCCCCTGCGCGCGGCGCAGACCGAATTCCAGCACGCCGTCGCCGCGCGCCGCCTGCACCACGCGGGAGGCCTTGGTGGCAATCAGCGTCTGATGGTTGATGATGTTGAGCAGCGCGGTTTCAAGAAGCTGTGCTTCCATGATCGGCGCAATGACGCGGACAATCGGTTCGCCGGGGAAAATGACCGTTCCCTCCGGAACAGCCAGAATTTCGCCGGTAAACCGCAGGGTGGACAGGCGGGTGAGAAACGCCTCGTCAAAGATGTTCAGACTGCGCAGATAGGCAATATCGTCCTTGGAAAAATGGAGATTCTTGACGTATTCAACGGCCTGCTCAAGGCCGGCCGCCACGGCATAGGCCGTCATGTCGCCCTGCTTGCGATAGAAGATATCAAAGCAGGCGCGGTTATTTTCCATGCCGAACCGCAGATAGCCGTTCATCATCGTCAGCTCATACAGGTCGGTCATCATTGTCAGGTTGCGCATTTAATCCATCTCGCTTTCTGAGGTTCTGGGGTACAGGGGATAACAGAGCAGCCAGCCGCAGAGGATGAGCTGAATCATCGCCGCACACTGGCGTAAAGTCACATAATAGGTATTATCCGCGTTGGCGCGCCCCATGCCGGCGATGAGCAGCCCGACCAGAAAGAGGCCGTCGGCCAGCAGCGGCGCGGCGATGCGCCAACTGAATCGCCCGCTATCCATCGTCCAAAGCGCGATGATGGCGATTTGGGAGATCATCAGCACAGCGAGGCCGATTTGGGAGAAGGTGAACAGGAAGCTGTACGCGCCGCGCTCAAATTCGCCGAGGAACGCGACGGCAATGCACAGCACCGCGCTGACCATCGGCACGACGGTCACGGCGCTGATGCGGTCGCGGATGCGCAGGAAGAAATAGATCACCACGCCGAGCGCCGCCACCGCGGAAAGAATTTGCGAAATGCGGACAAATTCGCTGATGAAGGTCAGGCTGTCGTTGCGCAGCCCTTCGATCACCGTCCGGCCGGAGCAATACAGCAGCAGATACCAGCAGAACACGTCGCCTTTGCGGCGGCGATGGTTGCGGATGACCATCAGCAGCACAAAGACAAACATATCCCAGCAAAATTCATAGAAGAACGTCGCCATGTGCCAATACCATACGTCGCCGACGGGAATCTCCACGGCAAAGGGGAAGAATTGAAGGCTCTCCTCGGCGACACGCAGGCCATAGGCTTCCATATTGATGTAATTGCCCCAGCGGCCGATGCCCTGACCGAGCACAAGCGCAGGTGCGACGACGTCCAGCAGGGTCAGCATGGAGATTTTGTGCTTTCTGCTGACCAGCCTCGCGGCGATCAGGCCGCCGATTACGCCGCCGTAAATGGCCATTCCGCCTTCCCGGATATTGAAAACGGAAAGCAGGTCTTCGCTGTAATCATTGAAGCGAAAGGCGACGTAATACAGCCGGGCGCAAATGAGTCCCAGTGGAATGGCATAGAGCAGAAAATCAATCACCGTATCCTGCGGCAGATGCAGGCGGCGCGCCTCGCCCGACGCAAGCAGATAGCCGATGACGATGGCGCCGGTGATTAAAATGGCATACCAACTGATGCCGAAAAAGGCAACGCGATCTAAAAGGGGTCTGCTGAGCATAAAAACCTCCCGAAAGTCTTTTATCAAGTAGGATATCGCTATCTTTGGTAGTATACCGCCGGGATATCCGTCTGTCAAGAAATGGTTGCATTTCGCACGTAACATGAACCGAAAGTTTGTTATTTTCTCTTGCCCCGTGGCGCACATGATGCTATAATGGGGAAAACGCAGGTTAAAGGCGTTCTTTCAGCGCGCCTGCTAAGGAGGAAGAAGCATGTCTATTGTTCATGTTATGGATCATCCGCTGATTCAGCATAAGCTCTCCCTGATGCGCGATCAGGAGACCGGCCCCAAGGAGTTTCGCGAGCTGCTGAACGAAATCTCCATGCTGATGGCTTACGAAGTCACCCGCGATCTGCCGCTCAAGACGATTGAAATCGAAACCCCGATCTGCCGCGCGCAGACTCAGGTGATCGCAGGCAAGAAGCTGGCCATCGTGCCGATTCTGCGCGCCGGTTTGGGTATGGTGGACGGCATTATGAGCCTTGTTCCCGCCGCGAAGGTCGGCCACATCGGCCTTTACCGCGACCCGAACACCCTTGAGCCGGTGGAATACTACTGCAAGCTTCCGGCCGATGCGCAGGAGCGCGAAATTCTGCTGGTCGATCCGATGCTGGCGACCGGCGGCTCTGCCTCCGCGGCGATCGGCTTCCTCAAGAAGCGCGGCTGCAAGAACATCAAGCTCGTCAACCTGATCGCCGCGCCGGAAGGCGTTGCGCGCGTGCAGGCGGATCATCCGGACGTGGATATCTACGTGGCGGGCATGGACGAGAAGCTCAACGACCACGGCTATATCATTCCGGGTCTGGGCGACGCGGGCGACCGCCTCTTCGGCACCAAATAAAGCAGAAAGTACGCTGGAAACGGCGTACTTTTCTTTTGTTTGTTGCGGCACGCAGCACTTTATGATATAATGAACCCCATCAAATAAGTTTAGGGGATAGCTGCCATGAAAGACCATGTTGCCGTGCTGGTGCCATGCTACAACGAAAGCAAAACCATTGAAAAGGTCGTGCGGGATTTCAAGCGTGTTTTGCCGGAAGCAACCGTCTACGTTTACGATAACAATTCCAGCGACGGCACAGGGGAGATTGCTGCCCGCGCCGGCGCCGTCGTTCGCAGGGAGCGGATGCAAGGAAAGGGAAGCGTCATTCGCCGGATGTTCCGGGAGATCGACGCGGATTGCTACCTGATGGTGGACGGCGACGACACCTATCCGGCGGAAGACGCGCCCGCGATGGTATCTGCCGTGCTTGACGAGCAGGCGGATATGGTGGTCGGCGACCGACTGTCCAGCACCTATTTCACCGAAAACAAGCGACCGTTTCACAATCTGGGCAACGGCCTTGTCCGCGCGAGCATTAACCATCTGTTCGGCAGCGACATCAAGGATATTATGACGGGCTACCGCGCGTTCAGCTATGCGTTCGTCAAAACCTATCCGGTATTATCCAAAGGGTTTGAAATCGAGACCGACATGACCATTCACGCCATCAACCGGCGGATGCAGGTCAGCAATATCGTGGTTTCCTATCGAGACAGGCCGGACGGAAGCGAATCCAAGCTCAACACGTATCAGGACGGCGCAAGGGTGCTGCTGACTATCGCCCGGCTGTACAAAAACTACAAGCCGTTTGCATTTTTCGGTCTGCTAGCGCTGATTCTGGCGCTTGTATCCACCGGATTTATGATTCCCGTGCTGATGGAGTTTGCGAAAACGGGGCTTGTGCCGCGCTTCCCGACGCTGATTGCCTGCTGTGTGACGATGCTGGCGGCGTTGCTTCTGTTTATCGCGGGGCTGATTCTCTCCACGCTTCAAGAGAAGGACAAGCGGGATTTTGAATTTGAGCTTCAGCAGGTCAGCGATCAATACCGCCGCCTGACGACGGAAGAAACGGCGCGGCAGGAAAAGGTTTCCGCATAACAGACGATGGAGCAGATTGACGAAAAAACGTTTGCGCAGTTGGCCCGTCTGGCCGGTTTCGGCAGGACGGGCTTTTGCAGCGCGGCGGCGTTTACAGCGGAGCGGAAAGCGGTTGAGCGCGGGCCGGAAATCGCCGAACGGCGGCAGTTAAGGTTCGATCCCACAGCGGACGATCCGCGAACGAAGAGCATTGCCGTAATGCTCTGGCCATACGTTCCGGCCGCACAGGAAGAAGATGGCTGCGTTTTTGTGGACGGCTATTATTTCGCGTCCAACGCCGCGTATCATGCGGCAAGGGCGCTGGAGGCGCAGTTGACCGAGGCCGGGCATTTTGCCAAGGCGAACGTATCCTATCCGGCAAGAGAAGCCGCTTTGCGCGCCGGAATGGGCGTAATCGGGCAAAATGGCATGCTGATTACGCCGGAATATGGTTCCAGATTTGTCATCATTTTGATGGCGACGGATATTGTGCACACCGCGCCCGATTGCGGCGAGCACGGCGGCTGTCTGCACTGCGGACGATGCGCCAAAGCCTGCCCTGCGGGGGCGATTGATGCGCGCGGCCTGAGCCGCCCGGAGCGCTGTATCCGCAATTTTATGATGGAGGGCGTCGTCGCGCCGGAGGCGCTTCGCGAAAAAATGGGGCTGAGGCTGATCGGATGCGATATCTGTCAGCGCGTCTGCCCGATGCAGCCCAAATTTGAAGCGGGAAAGACGCTCGGACTGAAGCTCTGCGCTCTGGTAACGGAGGATCAGTCGCTCTTTTCCGCCGCCATACAGAAGCTCTCTGGCGAAATCGGGAAAAATGCCGCCAGACCGCAGCGCGTCCGCGCGCAGGCGGCGCTGCTTGCGGGCAACAGCGGCGACGCAAAATATCTGCCCGTGCTGGAAAGCTGGGCGAATCTGCCCTTTGAAGCCGTGGCCGAGCATGCGCGCTGGGCGAAGGAAAAGCTTTCAAAGGCAGGGCTTGACCGAACGAATAAAACAGATTAAAATACATTCAAACGGCTGATGGGGAGGAAATGCTTTGCTCAAGGAACAGATTGACAGCCTGCTCGACCGCGTTCAGAAACCGGCGCGATACATGGGCGGCGAAATGAATTGCGTGCTCAAAGACCCGAACAGCGTAGATATCCGCTACGCTTTTGCATTCCCGGATGTTTACGAGGTCGGCATGAGCCATCTCGGTTCGCGTATTTTGTACGATATCATCAACAAGCGGGAGGATGCGCTCTGCGAGCGTGTTTTTATGCCGTGGGTGGATATGGCCGATCTGATGCGTCAGGAAGGCGTTCCGCTGTTTTCGCTGGAAACACGCTCGCCCATCGGCGGCTTTGACATGCTGGGCGTCACCCTTCAATATGAGATGAGCTACACCAATATTCTGGAAATGCTCGATCTGGCCGGGATTCCGTTGCGCAGCGAGGATCGCACATGGGATCACCCGATTGTGATTGCGGGCGGCCCCTGCGCGTTCAACCCGGAACCGCTGTATGCGTTCATTGACGCATTTTCCATCGGCGACGGCGAAATCAGCACGCTGGAAACCATCGACGTGGTAAAGCAGTGCAAGCAGGAGGGCGTCTCCCGCGAGGAATGTCTGCGCCGCCTGTCCCGCCTGCACGGCGTATATGTGCCCAGCCTGTATCGCGCGTCGTATAACGAAGACAGAACGCTTGCGTCCTTTGAGCCGACGGAGGAGGGCGTGCCACGCACCGTCGTCAAAAACATGATCGCCAACATCGACACGGCGGCTTACCCGGAAAACATCATCGTGCCGTTTATGGAGATCGTGCACGACCGCATCAATATCGAAGTGCTGCGCGGCTGTACGCGCGGCTGCCGCTTCTGTCAGGCGGGCATGATCTATCGGCCTGTCCGCGAGCGCAGTGTGGAGCATCTGCTCGAGCTGGCGCAGAAGCTCGTCGATTCCACGGGCTATGAAGAGATCACGCTGTCCTCCCTGTCCACGGGCGATTACACCTGCCTGCCTGAGCTGGCGCATAAGCTGATGGATAAATTCCAAGAGGAGCGCATCGCGCTGTCCCTGCCGAGCCTGCGGCTGGACAGCAAGCTCAAGGAAACCCTCGAAGAGACGCAGAAGGTGCGCAAAACCAGCCTGACCTACGCGATGGAGGCCGGCACGCAGAGACTGCGCGACGTCATCAACAAGGGCATCACCGAAGAAAACCTGATGAGCTCGGTGAGCGATGCGTTTGCGGGCGGCTGGAGCAGCGTGAAGCTGTATTTCATGTTTGGCCTGCCGACGGAGACGACGGAGGATCTCAACGGTATTGCGGATCTGGCTTCCAAAGTGGTTCGCAAGTATTTTGAAACGCCGAAGAACGTTCGTGCGCGCGGTCTGCGCGTCAACTGCTCGGCGAGCTGCTTCGTGCCCAAGCCGTTTACGCCGTTCCAATGGGAACCGCAAGACACGATTGAGCAATTTGAAGAGAAACAGAAGCATCTGTGCCAGATCATGCACATCAAGGGTGTGGAATTCAACTGGCATACGCCGCAGGTTTCCTTCCTGGAGGCGTGTTTCGCGCGCGGCGACCGAAAGATGGCCGATGTGCTGGAAGCTGCGTGGCGGCTGGGCTGCCGGTTTGACGGCTGGACAGATCAATTCAGCTTTGAAAACTGGATGAAGGCATTCGAACAGTGCGGCGTAGATCCGGCGTTTTACGCCAACCGCCGCCGCGAGAAGGGCGAGCTGCTGCCGTGGGCGTTTATCGACGCCGGCGTGACGGAGGCGTATCTCTGGCGCGAACACGAACGCGCAATGCGCGCGGAAGTGACGCCGGATTGCAGACAAGGCTGTCAGGGCTGCGGCCTCAAGCGATTTGAAGGAGCGTGTGAAGGACGATGAGAATGCTTTTGCAGTTTCAAAAAGGCGACATCGTTCGTCATCTCGGCCTGCTGGATTTGCAGCGCACCATGCAGCGCGCGCTGCGCAGAAGCGGACTGCCGATCGCGTATTCCAACGGCTTTAATCCGCATATCGTGATGTCCTTTGCTTCCGCGCTGTCCTCGGGCATTCCCGGCGACGCGGAATTGCTGGATGTTTCGCTCAAGGGCGAAGCGACGGCGGAGGAATGCATGGCGGCCATGAATCGCGTTCTGCCTCCGGCGCTGCAGGTGTCCCGCGTCCGCATGGTGGACGACCGCTTCCCGAAGGTCAGCGCGGCGCTCCGTCAAGCGGAATACACGATCACGCTGCGGGGCGGCGGCGCATGCGCGATTGCGTCCGCTCTGCCGGCATTTCTGGCGCAGGATGAGATCGTGGCGCTGCGCAAGACGAAACGTTCGGAAACGATGGTCAACATCCGCCCGATGATCCATGCGCTGACAGCGCGGACGGACGAAGAGAAAAACACGGCGGTACTGACGGCTCGCGTCTCCTTTGTGGAGGCCGCGACGCTCAAGCCGGATTTGCTGGTGGAATCGCTGTGCACGTTCGCGGGTGCGCAGCCGGAGCGCTGCGAAATTCGCCGAACCTGCCTGCTTGGCGAAAAGGACGGCCAGAGCGTGCCGCTGATTGATCTGTAAACGATGAAAAGAGAACTGATTGTGGATTGCAGATCCGGCGGCATGCGTGCGGCGGTGCTGGAGGATGGCGAACTGGTCGAGCTGCATATGGAAGGCGGCGAGCCGGATCGCCAGACGGAAACGCTGTATTATGGCCGGATTCAGGCGGTTCGTCCTTCCGTCCACGCGGCGTTTGTGGAAATCGGGCAGGAGCTGAATGCCTTTTTGCCGCTTGAAGATGGCGTAAAGCTGAAAAGCGGCGACATGCTCATCGTTCAGGGCGTCGCCAAGCAGACGACGCAGAGCAAGGGGCTTCGCGTCAGCACACGCATCAACCTGACGGGGCGCGCTCTTGTGCTGATTCCCGGCGAAACCGGCGTACACATTTCCAAGAAGGTCAAAAATCCGGAAACGCGCGCGCGGCTTGCCGCAATCGGGCGCGCAATCTGCCCGCCGGATTGCGCGATCATCATTCGGACAGCTTCCGAAAATGTATCCGCTGAACAGCTTCAAGCCGAGGCGGAAATGCTTCTGAAATCGTGGCAGGAGACGAATCAGCGGGCAAAAGGGATGGTCAAACCGGGCGTTCTGACGAAGCCGGAACCGCTCTCTCTGCGCCTGACGCGGGATTTGGCGGGAAATTTGGAGCGCGTGGTCATCAACGATGGCGATGAGTTTGACGCGCTCTGTCAGGCGCAGAAGGATGGCCGTCTGCCGCTACAGACGCATATCGAATATGCCGACGAGCAGAAAACGCTCCTTTTTGACGCATTTAATCTGGAAACGCCGATTGATAAAGCGCTGAAAAAGCGCGTATGGCTTCCCTGCGGCGGCTATCTGATCTTCGATTTCGCGGAGGCGCTGACGGTGATCGACGTCAATTCCGGCAAGATGGTCACTGGAAAAAGCATGGAGGAAACGGCGCTCCGGGTGAATCTGGAAGCGGTGAAGGAGCTTGCCCGCCAGCTCAGGCTGCGGGATGTGGGCGGCATCGTCATCGTGGATTTGATCGACATGGAGAAGGACAAAAACAGGCAGGCCGTTCTCGCCGCGCTGAAGGATGCAGTGAAAAGCGATCGCATGCCCGTCAAGATCGAAGGCATTACGCGGCTCGGTCTGTTGGAGATGACGCGCAAACGCAAGGGCGAGCAGCTTCGGCGCGCGCTTCGAACGACGTGCGGCGTCTGTTCCGGCTCGGGCGAGCTGCTTTGCGAGGAAGAAATCGCGCGGCGGGCACTGCGTCAGGCGCGCAGAATGGCGCTTGCCGGTCAGCGCGGGCCGTTCGTAATCTGTCTGGCCGAAAAAGCGGCAAAGGTTCTGGCGGCAATGCCCCAGCCGGAAAACTGCCCGCCTGTTTACGCGCTGGCCTCAGGCGGATACCGAGAGAAATTCAGCGTCATACAGCCGGGCGAAGGCGAAATTCCCGAGCAGGCGGCAGCGCTCCAAACGAATAAGTAACCCAGAAGTGAGAACACAGATAAAGGAATCAAGCATGAAAAGAACGCAGGCTATCGAGCTCCCGGAAGAGGAGATTGCAAAGCAAAAGGAATGGATGGCGGCATTCGCCGCGCTGGAAGATCGCCCGCACACCTATTGTGTGGTGACCTACGGCTGCCAGATGAACGCGCACGACAGCGAAAAGCTGGAAGGCATGCTGACCCAGATGGGGATGACGCCCGCCGCCAACCGAGAAGAAGCGGATTTTGTCATCTTCAACACCTGCTGCGTCCGTGACAACGCGCAGCGGCGCGCGCTGGGCAACGTGGTCTGGCTCAAGGAACTGAAAAAGACACGTCCGGAGCTGATGGTCGGCGTTTGCGGCTGCATGATGCAGCAGCCGGGGATGGGCGAGCAGATTCTCAAGCAATATCCGTTTGTGGATCTGGCCTTCGGCACGCATAATTTGTATCGTTTTGCGCAGCTGATGCTCAAGGCGGTACAGTCCCGCCGCCGCGTGGTCGAGGTAATTCAGGATGACGAAGGCAGCATTCCGGAAGATCTGCCGGTGCGCCGCAGCAGCCCGTATCACGCTTACATCACCATCATGTACGGCTGCAACAACTTCTGCTCGTATTGCATCGTTCCGTATGTGCGCGGCCGGGAACGCTCCCGCGCGTCGGCACGCATCATCGAGGAAGCGCGCGAATTGAAGGCGGACGGCGTGAAGGAAATCATGCTGCTTGGGCAGAACGTCAACTCCTACGGGCTTGACGTTGAAGGCGAATTAAGCTTTGCACAGCTTCTTTCTGAGCTGGACAAGGTGGGGATTGAGCGAATCCGCTTTATGACCTCCCATCCGAAGGATATTTCCGACGAGCTGATTGACGTGATGGCGTCGGGCAAGCACATCTGCCACGCGCTTCATTTGCCGGTTCAGCATGGCAACAATCGGATTCTACAATCCATGAATCGCCGCTACACGCGCGAAAAATATCTGGAGCGCGTCGAAGCCATTCGCGCGAAGGTGCCGGATATCAGCCTGACGACCGACCTGATCGTCGGCTATCCGGGCGAAACGGAAGAAGAATTTGAGGAAACCTGTTCGCTGGTTGAGCAGGTCGGATATGACAGCGCTTTCACCTTTATCTATTCGCCCCGTGTGGGTACGCGCGCGGCGGATATGCCGGATCAGATTCCCGAGGAGGTTTCCTCTCGCCGGATTCAGAAGCTGATTGCGCTGCAAAAAGACGTCACCCACAAGCGCTACGCGAATTATATCGGTCAGGTGCACAGCGTGTTGGTGGAGGAATCGTCCCGCCGGGACGAAAACCAGATGGCGGGCAAGAACGAATACAACATCACCGTCAATTTCCCGGGCGACAAGAGCCTGATCGGGCAGATTGTCCGGGTGAAGATCACGTCCGCCGGCGAAAGCACATTGCGCGGCGAACGTGTGGAATAAGCCGAAAACGGCGAGAGGAGATTTTGATTATGAGCAAGGTTACGGATTGCGCCCGCGCGCTGGGTCAGGCGATTGTCGATTCTGAAGAATACAAGGCCATGCAGATCACCGAAAAGACCGCGATGAACGACCCGGCTGTGGCGGCCGCAATGAGCCGGTATCTGGAAGCGAAGGACGGCATGCATGCCGCGATGAGCGCGGGCAACGCGGACGAGATTGCGCGTTTCAGCCAGGAGATGGACGACGCGCAGCAGACGCTGAACGCGATGCCTGCGGTTGACGCGATGACGACGGCGCGCCAGAATTTTTCCGAATTGATGAATCAGGTCAACCACGTGCTTGAATTTATGATTACGGGTGAGGTTGAGCAGAGCGGCGGCTGCACGGGCAACTGCGCTTCCTGCGGCGGCTGCCACTAACGGGATAAAGGCGAAAGAAAAGGCTTGACGGAGGCACATAAATGGCAAACATGACCCCGATGATGCGTCAGTATCTGGAAATGAAGGATAAATATCCGGGCATGATTCTCTTTTTCCGGCTGGGCGACTTTTACGAGATGTTCTTCGATGACGCCAAGCTGGTTTCAAGAGAGCTTGAGCTGACGCTCACCGGGAAAAGCTGCGGCATGGAGGAACGCGCGCCCATGTGCGGTGTGCCCTTTCACAGCGCGGAAACATACATCAACCGGTTGATCGAGAAGGGCTATAAGGTGGCCATCTGCGAGCAGATGGAAGACCCGGCGACAGCGAAAGGCCTTGTAAAGCGCGACGTCATCCGTGTGGTTACGCCGGGCACCGTAATCGAGCAATCCATGCTTGACGAGCGGCGAAACAGCTATCTGCTGTCCGTCTGCATGGACGGCGATCGGGCAGGCTTGGCCTTCGTGGATGTTTCGACGGGCGAATTTCAGCTATATGAAATCGAAAGGGCTTCCGTTCGGCTTCAAGACGAAATTGTGCGCATGATGCCCAAGGAGATTATCGCCAACACAGCGCTGCCCGAGAACGCGACGACGCTGCATGTCGATGTGCAGGACGGCGCGCGCTTCCAGCTCGCCCGCGCACGCGCGGCACTGCTGGAGCATTTTAAGGTGCAGAGTCTGGATACCTTCGGCGTCAGCGGGATGAAACTCGGCATTCGGGCGGCCGGCGCGCTGATGCGTTATCTCGAAGAGACACAGAAAAACGCGCTGGAGCACCTCACTGAGCTGAACGAATATCACGACAAGCGATACATGATGCTCGATCACACGGCGCGACGCAATCTGGAATTGACGGAAACCATGCGTTCCCGCCAGAAGCAGGGCTCGCTTCTTGGCATTCTGGATTACACCTGCACGGCGATGGGCGCGCGAACGCTTCGCGGCTTCATCGAGCAGCCGCTGGCCATCAAGAGCGAAATTGACGAGCGTTTGGAGGCGGTGCAGGCGCTGCGCGACGCGGATATGACGGTAGACATGATCCGCGAGGAGTTGACGCAGGTTTACGACGTGGAACGCCTGCTCAGCAGAATCGCATACAAAACCATCAACGCGAAGGACTGTCTTGCCCTGCGCGATTCGCTTGCTCACGTTCCGGCGATTCACGACGCGCTGGCTTCCATCGCGCCGAACGGTATGCTCCGCAGTCTGCTCGACCATCTGACGCCGCTTGGCGACGTGGTGGACAAGCTGACGCAGGCCATCGATGTGGACGCGCCCGCGCTGATGAGCGAGGGGCATTACATCAAAAGCGGCTATAACGAGGAACTGGACAAGCTGCGGGAGGCCTCCCGAAACGGCCATCAGTGGATCGCCGATTTGGAAGCGAAGGAACGCGAGCTGACGGGCATCAAGAACCTGAAAATTCAATATAACCGCGTTTTTGGCTACTATATCGAGGTGACGAAATCCAACTACGAGCAGGTGCCGTATCGCTACACGCGAAAACAGACACTGGCCAACTGCGAGCGCTACATGACGCCGGAACTGCATGAAATTCAGGAGACCGTGCTCGGCGCGCAGGAAAAAGCAATCCGTTTGGAGCAGGGCCTGTTTATCGAAATCCGCGACTTCCTGTCCGCTCAAATTCCCCGGATTCAGCATACGGCGGTCGGCCTGAAAACGCTGGATGCGCTGGTCTCTCTGGCGGTTGCGGCGGTCAAAAACCGCTATGTCCGCCCGGAAATTGCCGATGACGGCGTGATTGATATCGTCGATGGACGTCATCCTGTCGTCGAGGCCGGTATGCACGGTGACGATCAGTTTGTGCCAAACAGCACGCTGCTCGACGACGAGGATAACCGCATGCTCATCATCACCGGCCCGAACATGGCAGGTAAAAGCACCTATATGCGGCAAGTGGCGCTCATCACACTGATGGCGCACATGGGCAGCTTTGTTCCAGCGGAAAGCGCAAAAATCAGCACTGTCGACCGCATTTTCACGCGCGTCGGCGCTTCGGACGATTTGGCGAGCGGCCAATCCACATTCATGGTGGAAATGAACGAAATGGCGCACATTCTGCGAAGCGCTACCTCAAAGTCGTTGATTGTGCTTGATGAAATCGGTCGAGGCACCAGCACGTTTGACGGCCTGAGCATCGCGTGGGCCGTTGTGGAATATCTGGTGGATAAAAAGAAGATCGGCGCCAAGACACTGTTTGCGACGCATTACCACGAGCTCAGCGAGCTGGAAGGGCGGCTTGGCGGTGTGGTCAACTATCGCATCAGCGTAAAGGAGCACGGCGAGGACATCATCTTCCTGCGCAAAATCGAGCGCGGCGGTGCGGATAAAAGCTTTGGCATTCACGTCGCGCATCTGGCTGGAATGCCGAGACCCGTCATCATGCGCGCGCATGAAATTCTGGCGAGGCTGGAAACGAACGACGTCAGCCAGAGCACCATCGGCCAGAATATTCTGGGTGAGGAAGAAAAAAAACCGAAGCAGGTCAACCTTTTCGAAGCGCCCGCCATGGATCTGGTTGAAGAAATCCGAGCGCTTGATGTGATGAGCATGACGCCGATCGAAGCGCTCAATACGCTGTTTACGCTCAAAGAAAAGGCGCGCAAAGCGTAACTCTATTCAAATCAACGCTATAAAAAAGAAAGGAAGGCTGCCGTGGAAGACAGACCGATACTCAAGCTCAATCAGGAGCTGATTGGCAAGATTGCCGCAGGCGAAGTCGTTGAAAGCCCCGCCTCGGCGATCAAGGAGCTGGTGGAAAACAGCTTAGACGCAGGCGCAACATGCGTCACCGTGGAAATCCGCGACGGCGGCATTGCCTATCTGCGCGTCACGGATAACGGACGCGGAATCCGCGCCCGTGATGTCCGTATGGCCTTTGAACGCCACGCGACAAGCAAAATCACAAAATCGGACGATCTGTTCGCCCTGCACACGCTGGGCTTCCGCGGCGAGGCGCTGGCCTCCATCGCGGCGGTATCCAAATTAACGATAACGACACGCAGCATCCACGAGGAAACGGGAACACGCGCGATCAACGAAGGCGGAGAGATCAAGAGCATCACGGAAGCGGCCAGTCCGCAGGGGACGACCATTGTGGCGCGCGAGCTGTTTTACAACACGCCGGTGCGCCTCAAGTTTTTGAAAAAACCGGCGACTGAAGCCGCGAAGGTCGCTGAGATGATCGCGCGGCTGATTCTCGCGCACCCGGATGTGTCCTTCCGTTTGATTCACAACGGCAAACAAATTTACGCCAGCTCCGGCAACGGAGATCTGCGTAGCGCAGTATTCAGCCTGTACGGCCGGGAAATCGCCGGCGCGATGATCGCGGTAAAATCAGAAGGCGCGGTCGCGGTCAGCGGTCTTGTCGGCGTAGGGCTTCAGGCCAGATCAAACCGCGCGCGCCAGACGTTTATCGTCAACGGGCGCACCATCCGCAGTCAGGTCTTGACGCAGGCGCTGGAGGACGGCTGCCGCGAGCGCGTGACCATCGGACATTATCCCATCTGCGTATTGAACATCGAGATGCCGACGAACATGGTGGACGTCAACGTGCACCCCAACAAGCTGGAAGTGCGTTTCAGCGACGAGCGTTTGCTTTACGAAAATGTTTGCGGCGCTGTAACTGACAGCTTTTCGGTTTCGCCGCTGAAAAGCGCGCCGCATATGACGCTGACCCGCGAAGTGCCGCAGACGACGCTCCGCCCCAGCGTTGTGCAGGTGATTGATACGCAGACCGAGGAAGGCATCGAGCAAGCGCGCGAGCAGCTCAAGGCAGAAGCGCCGCAGCCGACGGTGCGCGCCATCAACATCAAAATCGCCCCGCCGCAGCAAACGACCGTAAGCCCATCGACGGAGGAGACGGAGAGCACGCCCACCCCTCGGCAGCAGGCTGAATTCACGTCGTTTGTGACGCAGTATTTCGGCGGCGCGGCGCTTCGCGAAAACGCCGTGCCCGGCAGAAAAGAACCGCTCGCCTTTGCCAAGCTGAACGATGCGCTGCCGGAGCGCAAAGCACCGGAAAGCACCCGCGAAAACGAGCCGACAGCGCAAAATGCGTCTGCGCCCGCTCCCCGGCAGGAAGCGGTTCAGCAGGAGCTTCTGCCCAAAGCGGAAAGCAATTCCCTAGGCGACGAGCTGAGCGGCTATTCGATGGTGGGTGTGGCGTTTGACACTTATATCATTCTTCAAAATCAGAAACAACTGATCTTGATCGATCAGCATGCCGCGCATGAACGGATTCTTTACGAAAAAATGATGCGGGAAATCGACGCGGGAACGGGTTCTCAGGTGCTGATGGTCGCGCAAGTGGTGCACGTAACGCCGCAGGACGCAGTAAAAATTGAGGCGTATCGAGAAGATATCCGTGCCGCCGGGTTTGACATTGAACCGTTCGGCGACGACGCATATCAGATTCGCGCCGTGCCGAATGTGCTCGGTATCCCTCAAACAAAAAGCGCTTTTCTGGATATGGTAGATCGCCTCGGAGAATTGCGCGTGCTTTCAACGGCGCAGAAGCGGAGAGACGCGATTCTGCAAATGGCTTGCAAAAAAGCGGTGAAGGGCGGCGATAAGCTGACGATGGAGGAAATCAAGCCTCTGTTGGCGGATATGCTTCGCACAAACGCGCCGCCGACCTGTCCGCACGGCCGCCCGCTGGTCGTTGTGCTTGAACGCACGGAAATTGAAAAGCGGTTTCGGCGAATCAACGACTAATCGTTCCATCGGGAGAAAAAAAATGAAACCGATTTTATTGGCGCTTGTCGGACCGACGGGTGTTGGCAAGACGCAGGTATCGCTGGATGTGGCAAGCGCGTTAAACGCGGAAATCCTATCCATGGATTCCATGCAGATTTATCGCGGCATGGATATCGGAACGGCGAAATCATCCTTTGAAGAAAGACGAGGGATCGCCCACCACATGATTGACGTTGCCGATCCGAGCGAACGATTCACGGTAGCGGATTATCGCGATCAGGCGATCCCGATCATCGACGATATTCTATCCCGCGGAAAGCAGCCGATGTTGGTAGGCGGAACGGGGCTGTATCTGGACGCGATCCGCTACGACATGAACCTCGGAAGAAAAGGCGCGGACGAGTCAATCCGTCTGCGGCTGAGAAAAATCGCAGAGGAACCTGACGGACAGCTTCGGCTGCATGAAATGCTGAGGGCGGTGGACCCGCAGACGGCGGAAAAGCTGCATCCCAACGATGTGCGACGGGTCATGCGCGCGCTTGAAATCTACGAAACCTCCGGCAAAACCAAGAGCGAGCAGGCGGACAGCGCGCGCGCGGAAGGCAAATACCATGTATTGGTTTACGGGCTGTCGCAGCCGCGCGAAATCATGTATGCGCGAATCAACGCGCGCGTGGATGAAATGATGGAAGCCGGGCTTGTAAACGAGGTCAAAGCGCTGTTGACGCAGGGCGTCAAACCGAACTGCGAGGGCGGCGCGATGCAGGCGATTGGTTATAAGGAAATCGTCAGCGCGCTGCAGGGCGATATTTCCATGGAGCGTGCAGTGGAATTGATTAAGCAAAATTCCAGACGCTACGCCAAACGCCAATGGACGTGGTTCAGGCACGATGCGCAGACAAAATGGTTTGATTACACGGATTTCTCCACACGGGAATCACTTGAAGATACGCTGCTGCAATGCATCCAAGCGGATTGCGCCGCTTATGCACAGCAGGCATGAAGAACAGACCGGGGGACTAAAAAACCTCGGTCTGTTTCTTTAGACGAAGCGAACATGCGGACGGAATCCGCCATAGGCTAATACCGACTCAAACAAGACGAGAGGTGGATGCCATGGACAGAAGCTGCTGTGACGAAGGACGCGGCAAACCAAGCCGAATATGCGGAAGCAGCGAATACATCGTTGAAAAAGTCATCGACCGGTTTCGGCAATCATGCTGTTACAGCGGTCATCTGACCCTTGAACAGGGACAGAACAATTGCCCGCCCCTGTGTTTAAGGCACGTCGAGGTCACCGACATCAAACCCGTCTGCACATCATGCTGCCATCCGTGCGGCATGCAACAGCTTTGCCTGACGCTGTCGCTGTTCGGCACAGATGGGCGAGGCTGCCGATATCAAGCCCAAACGCAGATTGAGGTTGAGGTTCGAAATGTGCAGAGCAGACCGAACGTCGGTCTGGAAAATATAAGAAGAGGTGCGCGCGTCTGCGTAAAATATGCGCAATACTGTCCTTCGGTCGGTTTTGACGTCGAGCTGCTGATTGAGATTGAAACGCTGATCACCTGTCTTTGCGTGATGGGGCAAAAGGGCGTGTGCACGCAGAATTGCCCGCAGCTTCCGCTTTATCCGCCACCTCCGCAGCATAAAGGTGAATGTTCGTGCGAATGGCCGGGATAAAAAACGAAAAAAGGGTTGAACGAACGCGCAAAGTGATGTAGAATGATAAAATCAATTTTGATATCAAGATGAAGGGGTAAAGATACGTATGCAGATGCTGAAGGATGCGATTCTGGAAAGAGGCAAGGCGCTCAATCAGGATATTCTGTTGGTGGATTCTTTTCTAAATCATCAGGTCGACGTTGCGCTGATGAAGGCCGTCGGCGAAACGTTTGCCGAGCATTTCGCCAACCGGGGCATTACGCGAGTGGTGACGGTCGAAAGTTCCGGCATCGCGCCCGCCTCCTTTACTGCGCTGGCGTTAGGGCTTCCGCTTGTAATCATGAAAAAGCAGACTTCCCGCATTTTGAACGGCGATCTGCTTCAGACGACGGTGCGCTCCTTTACAAAAGGCACAGAGTATCAACTGTCCGTAAAGCATGAGTTTTTAAATGCGGACGACAACATTCTGCTGATTGATGATTTTCTGGCCAGCGGCGAAGCGGCGTTCGGCGTCATCACGCTGGCTGAGCAGGTCGGCGCAAAAATCAGCGGCGTTGGCATCGTGATTGAAAAATCCTTCCAAAGCGGCCACAAGCGTCTGGAGGACGCGGGCATCGACGTGTATTCTCTGGCGCGCATCGCCTCCATGTCTGCCGATCGCATCGAATTTGTAGATTGAGTTTCCCAACTCCTTCCGCGGCGGATTTCGGTCTGCCGCGTTTTGTTTTGCCAAAAAATCGAAGGATTTACCGTTTATTTTTCTGCGCAATTTGCTAAAACGGCGAATTTCTGGTGCAAGCGGCACCAGAATATGATATAATGAAATGAAAATGCATACGGTTTGCAGCCCGCGCCTGTCGCGCGGTTCGTACTTTTCAGCATCGAGAGGATATCGAGGAGGTTTTATATATGATTCAACCTGTGCTTCCGCTGATTCTGGCATCCGGCTCACCCAGACGCCGCGAATTGCTGGATTTGATGGGGCTGACATATACCGTGGAAACGCCGGACGTGGATGAGAGCTTTTCGGGGCGTCCGTCGGAAACCGTTATGGAGATTTCACGCCGCAAGGCTGCCGCAGTCGCGGCTCGTCACAGCGATTCAATCATCATCGCGGCAGATACGCTCGTTTTTGCGGACGGCGCGCTCGGCAAGCCGCATACGCCGGAAAGAGCGAAGGAGATGCTGCGCAGCCTTGCCGGAAACTGGCATCACGTCTACACCGGCATCACGGTCATTAACACGCGCAGCGGCCGTGTTCTCCGCAATGTGGATAAAACGCGCGTCCATCTTGTTCCCATGACGGAGCAGGAGATTGACGCCTATGTGGCGACCGGCGAGCCGCTGGACAAAGCCGGCGCATACGGAATCCAAGGCATGGGCGGCATGTTTGTGGATCGAATCGACGGATCCTATTCCAATGTTGTTGGGCTTCCGATGTCGATGCTGCGCATCATGCTGGCGCAGGTCGGCGGCGTGGATGAACGAGGAGTTATTTAATGGCAGGTTTTCAATTTGTTTCGCCGGATATCGCGGTGGATATCGGCACGGATAATACCCGCGTTTACGTCAAGGACAAGGGCATCGTCGTCAACGAGCCTTCCGTGGTCATCACGCGGGGAGAGGGGCCGCGCAATATCGTTGCCGTAGGCGACAGCGCGGAAGAGATGATCGGCCGCGCGGGCGGAAATATCCGCATTATTCACCCCTTGAGGGACGGCGTGATCGTCGATTACGAGATGGCGCAGATCATGATCCACTACTTTGTCAGCAAGGCGATTGGAACGCGGCGCTTTGTGCGTCCGCGCGTGGTGGTGACCATGCCGGGCGACGTCAGCAAGGTCGAGCGGCGCGCGGTGATCAACACGATGGAAAAAATCGGCGCGCGGCAGATTTTCGTAGTTGAGCAGGCGTTTGCCGCCGCGCTGGGAACCGGTCTGCCCGTGTATGAGCCGCAAGGCAGCTTTGTTGTGGATATCGGCGGTGGCACGACCGAGGTTGCGCTGGTTTCGATGGGCGGCGTTGTGCTGTCCCACTCGGTTCGCGTCGCAGGCAACAAGATTGACGAAGCCATCGCGGGCTTTTTGAAAAAACAGCATGCGATTCTGGTGACGGATCGCGTAGCGGAGCAGATCAAGTTCGACTTGGCTGACGTTCGCAGCGAAAAGAAGATGGAGCATATCGCTGTCGTTCGCGGCCGCGACATCGCAACCGGCATGCCGCTGACGGTGGATGTGAATATGGCGAACGTCAGCGAGGCCATCCGGGAACCGCTCCAGGAAATCCTTGGCGCCATCAAATGGGTGCTGGGGCGCGTTCCGCCGGAACTTTGCTCGGATATCCTGCAAAACGGCATCTATCTGACGGGCGGTTCGGCGGCGCTGCCGAATTTGGATACCATGATCGCGACGGAATTTGGCGTACCGGTATCTGTCGCCAGAGACGCGGGCGAATGCACGACGCTCGGCGCAGGCTATATGGCGGATCACTTTGACATGCTGGGCGGCGTGAGCGGCAAAAACGATTAAGGCTCACCTGCAGGGGAAGGCAAGCGATGAAGAAAAAACATCCTTTTTTATACAACGTCATCCGCAGATCCATCGTGGTGATTCTGCTGGCGATGATGGTGCTGACGGCCTACAATCAATCCACCGGATCTCTCGTTTCACCGGAGGGCTTTCTGGCGAAAATCATCACGCCGGTGCAGGGCTTCGTGTCTCAGGCCAGTCAGAATATCTCCAGTTATCTGTATCGTGTGAAGCTGAGAAGCAATATCGAGTACGAATACAATCAGCTCAAGGCGCAAAACGACGAGCTTACGCTGCGCAGCATCCTATACGAGGAGCTTGAGCAGGAAAACGCACAGCTTCGCGCCCTGCTTGGCGAATATGAGACACGTTCGACGATGAACCCGATGCTCGCGCGCGTCATCGCCAGTGAAACGGGCAACTATTTCTCTACGTTTACCATCAACAAAGGCAAAAAAGACGGCGTAGATACGCAGATGGCCGTCATCACATCCGAAGGTCTGGTGGGCTACACATACGAGGTCTTTGATACCACGTCGAAGGTCATCACGATTATCGACGATCAGGCCAGCCTTGCCGCGCTGATTGAAAGCAGCCGCGACCAAGGCGCTGTCAAGGGCACGCTGGGCAGCACGGGCGAGCCGCTCTGCCGCATGTACTATCTCTCCGCAGACAGCGTACCCCGGCCGGGCGACCGGGTGATTACTTCCGGCGTAGGCGTATCCTTCCCGAAGGGTCTGTTGATCGGATACGTCCGCGAGAGTACCCGTGCCATCGAAGATAACAAGCATTACATTGTCGTGGAGCCTGCCGCGGACTTTGAGCATATCGAAAATGTGCTTGTCCTGCGGTACTATGCCGACGTTGAGGAAATGCCGGACAACTACGACAACACGGAGGTCATCATCGCGCCTGTCGCGACGGCCAGACCGCAGGCTGTGATCGAAGAGGAGCGCCTGACGAATTCCACGCCTGTTCCGCTGCCGGATGCACCGGGGCGCGTAACGCCGACCCCGACGCCCGAAACGCTGGACATTATGATTGACGAGGAGGCCATGGGCGATCTGGCGGAGCACATCGCAACGCCGACGCCTGCGCCGGAAATGACGCCCGAGCCGATTTACGATGATCCCGAGGTTGACGCGCCTTTCCCGGATGATCTGTGAGCCGACGGCATGAGGTGAGAAGATGTCAAGAGCAATACGGATTGTCATAACGGTGATTCTGGCGTGCATATGTCAGACGGATTTGGTCAAGTACATCCGAATCGCGACGATTGCGCCGGACATGCTGACGGTCTTTCTCGTGCTGCTGACAGGCTATACCGGCGCATATGGGGGGTTTTGCGCCGGCAGCCTGCTCGCCATGCTGTACGACGCGAGCGTGGGCTACGTTCTGGCGATCAATCTGGTTTGCTACACGTTCATCGGGTGGGCGTCGCCGATGCTGCGCCGCGCAATGAACGTGAAGCTCAGAAAAGTAAAACACAAAAGCTATCTGGAATTGATGCTCATCTGCTTTTTCCTGACGCTGATGCGGGAGATCGTCTATATCGGCTATCTGTTCCTCATCGGCGCAGAGCAGAGCATGGTGACGATTCTGCGCGCGCTGCTCTGCGCGGCATACAGCTCGGCCATGATTCTGCCCGGCTCGTTCGTCGTGCATAAAATTATGAGCGTCCATCCGTTTAAGAGGAAGCATGGCGATGATTTGACGGGAGATTCAGACGTCATGGGAAACAATCGTTAAACACTTTCGGAGGTTTTGTGTTCTGTGAATAAAAAGTATCTGGGGCGATATCGGACGATTGCCTGCGTGGTGGCGCTGCTCTTCGGCGTTTTGATCACGCGGCTGTTTAATCTGCAGATTGCCGGCTATGACGATAACCTTTCCAGCGCGGAAAGCAAGAAGACCAAGACCATCACCAGTCAGGGTTCGCGCGGCACCATCATGGACGTCAACTCGCTGACGCTTGCCTATGATAAGCAGATTTACAACGTGCAGTTCTACCGCGATCCCAATTACACGCCGACCGACATTGACGAGACGACGGGCAAGACGATCAGCCAATACAAGGTTTATACGAACGCGATCATCAACGTCATCGATATCATCGAGAAAAACGGCGGCACGCTGAATACCTCGTTCTCCCTCGTGCAGGATGAAATGACGGGGCTCTGGGTCTTCACGTGGAACAACAACAAGTATACGCAGGCGCAGCAGGACGCGCGCGAGAAGATGTGGCGCAGCAACTTTTACGTCAGCAGCACCACGGCTTACCCGCAGCAGCAGCTTTTTGAAAAGCTGTGCAGCAAGTATAGAATTCCCGAGGAACTGAGCACGGAAAAGAAGATTCAGGTGCTCAGCGTCTGGGAAACGATGCAGAATAACGCCTTCCTGTCTCAGCCGATCACAATCGCCTCCAACGTCAGTTGGGAGACCGTCATCGAAATCGAGGCAAAGGCGCTGACGATGGAAGGCATCAGCGTTTCCGTGAGCACGCAGCGCGTGTATCCGAACGGCACGCTGGCCTGCCATGTAGTCGGCTACATCGGCAAGATTCAGAACTACGACACATATTACACGTCCTACAAGGACAAGGGCTACGCGCTGTCGGATTTGATCGGCCTCGATGGTGTGGAAAAAACCATGGAAGATTGGCTTTCCGCCTGCACAACGCAGCGCGTAGGCAAGCGCGTGGTGGAAATTGACCGGTATGGCGCAGTCAGCAGGACGCTCTCCTCGACAGAGGCGACGGATGGCAACAACATCAAGCTGACCATCGACTCGAACCTCCAGCGCGTCGCAGAAAATGCGCTGGAAGAAAACATCAACTACATCCGCGATCAGCAGGAGACTTTGCTCAACAGCGATTCCTGGCTGGATAAGAACAAGGCCGACCTTCAGGGCACGACGCGCGATTTTGAAACCAACCCGATTGAGTTGGCGGAAAAGGGCGCGGTCGTCGTCATCGACATGGAAGGCCGTGTTCTGGCGCTGGCAAGCTATCCGCCCTATGATCCCAATGCGTTTATCGTCGGCGGCGATGCGGCGGCCAATATCCTGCTGGATTCCCGAAACCCGCTGGTCAATTACGCCATCGGCTCCCGCGATACGCCCGGCTCCATTTTTAAGATGGTGACGGCAACGGCGGGTCTGCTGAACGGTCAGCTTACGCTGGCGGAGCAGATCAGCGACGACGGCCTGTTTGACAAATACGATAAAACCAACCCGCCGCGCTGCTGGCTGAACCAGAACAGGCTGAGCCTGCACGCCAATCAGACCGTCGTAGAAGGCATCACCCATTCCTGCAACTACTTCTTCTACACGGTCGGTTCGCGCCTGTATGAGAATACGGACGATCAGCTCTACAAGACAGCGGCGCTCTATGGGCTTACGACCAAGACGGGAATCGATCTGCCCGGCGAGCTGCAAGGCTATGTCGCCAGCCAGACGACGCTGTATGACAAAAACAAGGCCATCAGCGCCGCGGAGCAATCGACATGGAGACCTTCGATCGTCTTCAACAACATCAAAAAGCACCTCGTTGACGTCGGTGAAAAGTATAACATGACCTTCGACGAGGAAAAACTGAACAAATGCGTGAAGCGGCTGATGGATATGGCTGTTGATTACAACCAGAATGACTGGCTGCCGGAAATCCGAACCATCCTGATGGAAGAATTGGATATGCCGCGCGAGCTCGTCTATTTGCAGATTGTAGCCGGCGATACCTTCATCATGCTGAACGAAATTAAGTGGGGCGGTTCGGAGGCGATCATGGCCGCGGTCGGTCAGTCGATCACCACGGTTACGCCGGTCGAGATGGCGCGCTATGTGGCGGCCGTTGCGAACGGCGGCAAGGTATATGACCTGCGGCTGATCGACTCCATCATCTCCCCGGACGGCGAAGTATTGAGCGAAAGCACCCCGATTCTGGCTTCCGAAATCGAGGGCGAAGGGGTACAGGAATATCTGGCGGCGCTGCGAAAGGGCATGAGCGGCGTTACCGGCGACGACGGTACTGCTGCGAAATTCTATAAGGGCGAATATGCGGACGTCGCCGCAAAAATGGGTGCAAAAACGGGAACGGCAGAAAAGACGACCATCGACCTTGAAAACAACGCATGGATGGTTGCGTTTGCGCCTTTTGACGATCCGCAAATCGCTGTCTGCGTCTATATTCCGCACGGCTACAGCGGCTCCTACTGCTCCATCACGATTCGTGAAGTGCTGAATTATTATTTGGAACACATGGGACTGGATGGAGAAGATACCATGCCGCCTTCCAATTCGCTCGCGTATTGATATCGGAGAACAACGATGGCAAAAATATATGCTGTGTGCTCAGGCTGCGGCGGCGTCGGAAAGACGATGATCGCGCTTTCGTTGGCGGTCAGCGCCGCGAAACGGGGCAAGCGGACGATTCTTCTCGACGCTTCGGGCGTCAGCCGCGCGTGCGATTTTGCGCTCGGGCTGGAGAACGTAGTCGTTCTGGACATGGCGGACGTCGCGAATCGGCAGGCTGGTCTGGAAGCCGCGTTGTACAAAGCGCCGAAATACGAAAACCTGCGCTTTGCCTGCGCGTCGCTTTACGACGATGTGCCGGTCACAGAGCTGACGAGCACGATGCTTGCGCTCCATTCGCTCTGCGACGTGCTGGTGATCGACTGCCAAACGGGTCATTTTGCAATGGACCGCGAACTGCTGGGGCGCGACGATGTTCGTGTGATCGTGACCCGTCCGGACGATGCCTCCATCCGCGCCAGTGAGCGCATGATGACCAAAGCCGGGATCGGCATGGAGGAAAGGCGGCTCGTTGTCAATCGTGCAACGGCGCAGCGTGTTCGAAAAAAGGCGCAGTATGACGCAAAAACAGTGGAAATGACGCTGGATTGTCCGTTGGCAGGGTGTATTCCCGAGGACGATTCCGTTGCGGCTTGCTCGCAAAAGGGACGAATCGCGCTGGAATGTGACGGCCCTGCGCGCAGGGCGCTTGCGCAGCTAACGGATGCGTTGCTGGACGAGGCCAAATAACAAGGAGATCGAATCATGTTCTTTTCGGAAAACAACAGGCTGTCCAAGCCGCATTTTGACTGGCCACTGCTGGTAACAAGCTATCTGCTTGCGCTGTACGGGGTGTTGGCGATCACCATTGCAAACTTCAATCCGTCCCTCGGCTCAGACCGCTCTTTGCAGGATCTGATTATGGACGCAAACAACGGCCGTCTTCAGTTGATGTGGGTTGTGGTGAGCATGGTGGTTGTGGCGATCATCATGTCGATCAACTATAACATCATCGGGCGGCTGTGGCCGGTGATCTATTTTGTAGATGTGCTTCTGCTCGGTCTGGTGCTGACAACATCCAAGATCAACGGCGTCAGCGGCTGGTTCCAGTTTCTGGATCGCACCTTCCAGCCCTCCGAGCTGGCCAAATTGGCGCTGATTATCACCCTTTCAAAGGCGCTGACGCGCTATCCGGACAGACCCATCCCGAATTTCCGATACTTTGTTTATATCTGTATGCATTTCGGCATTCCGGCGCTCCTGATCGCCGCGCAGCCGGACATTGGTACGCTGATGGTTTTCTGTATCATCTTCATCGCGCTTCTGTTTGTCTCAGGCTTTGAGCTGAAATGGATGTTTCTACTGGGCGGCATTGTCGCGGCGGGAATTACGCCGATTATTTTCTATCTGGCTTCCACCAATAACTTCCGCTGGCTGCGGCTGGTTGCGTTTATAAACCCGGAATCCGACCCGACCGGCAGCAGTTATCAGATTGTAAATTCCAAGATCACCATCGGTTCCGGCGGATTATACGGCAAGGGCGCATGGGCGGAAGGCACGCTGACCCACCTCAACTATGTGCCCGAAAATCACACCGACTTTATTTTCTCGGTTGTCGGCGAAACGCTGGGGTTTTTCGGCTCGCTGGTGCTTCTGGCGCTCTATGCGTTCGTCATCTACCGCATGCTGGTTCTGGCATTTCACACCAACGATAAATTCGGTCAGCTCATCATCATCGGCGTGATGGCCATGCTGGTTTTCCACGTGTATGAGAACATCGGCATGTGCATCGGCGTCATGCCCATCACGGGAATCCCGCTTCCGTTCATCAGCTACGGTGGAACCAACCTGGTAGTGAATATGGCCGGCGTGGGCTTGGTGCTCAACGTAACCCAGCATAAGAGCTCGGTCGATTTGAAGACCAAGCGCTCGTAGTTCTGATAAAAAGTCCCTCCGCATAGGGTTGAGCAGAAATGTGAAGGAGGGCGAAGCGGCATGGACAACGGCAAGCGTAAAGTGGTCATGGCGCAGATGAAGCCGCGTGAGCGGCATGAATGGACAGCGAAAACGCCTCATCGCAGGCGGTTCAAATGGGATAAGCGGCTGCTGAGAAGGTCTGTGCCTTTGGCAGCCGTTTTTCTCTGCATAGGGGCGGCCGCCGTTACAACAGCGCTTTTCGGCGGCGACGTTCAGGCCGTTATGAGCCATGTGACGGCGGGTTTTGAATATGATGAAACACTGGGGCGGCTGCAATTTGTCAGCAATATATTGCCGGAAAGCGCCATGGTTTTTCTCGAAGGCGGCGACGATGCACAAACATGCGCGTCGATTCTGCCGACGGAAACAAAACTGCTTCATGCATGGAGCGCGGATGAACCGTGGATGGAATACGAGGGGAACGGCGAAATGAGCTGCTGCATGGCCGGTGAGGTGATGAATACCGTCCGAAACCGGCAAAACGAGTATACGGTGCGTATTCTGCACCCAAACGGCTTTGAATCGGTTTACAGCGGCCTGAGCGACGTTTGCGTTCAGGAAGGGGAAAGCGTCGCCTCCGGCGCGGCCATCGGCACCATGTCGGGCATGGCCGCCTTTGAACTACGGAAAGACGGGCTATCCGTAATGCCCGTGTTCGCCCCGTGAAGCTCAAAATACAGCCGCTCTGCGTGTTCTATTTCCTGAGCATTGCGGTTTTCAGCTCGATCTGGACATGTGTGGGCGCGTTTCTCGCGCTGCTGATTCACGAGCTGGCGCATCTGTTGGCGGGATACTGGCTGGGCGAAAAAGCGGAATCCGTTGAATTTACGCCGTTCGGCGGGGTGATTCGTTATCCCTTCGGCGTAAGCGCCATGAAGGGGCTTCGGGGACTGGCCGTTGCCGGGGCGGGGCCGCTTGCGAATTACGCGATGCTTTGGCTGCTGTCCATGCCCTGGGCCAAGCGCCTGCCGCAACCCTTTTTGCAGCAGACGCTTTTCATGCATGCGGGCATGCTGTTTCTCAACCTTCTGCCCGTTCTGCCGCTGGACGGCGGCCGGATGATCTTTTGTATGGGGTATTACGTGTTCCCGATTGCCGCGCTGACGAAGGCGCTGTCTCTGGGCGGCATGGTCGTCGGCGCGACGCTGATTGTGTTCGGCCTTTACGGCGCGATTCTGTGGGAAAAGCTGAATCTTTCGCTGCTGCTCGTCGGGGGATATCTCATCGTCTACGCGCATCAAAATCGCTCGGCCTTGCAGCTTGAAAATCTGTATGCGCTTTTGCAGGAGCGCCAGCCGGATAAAAAAGCGCCGGTTTCGCTCAAGCTGTATGCGGCTGCGCCGGAGGCTGCGCTGCTGTCGTTCGTCGACGCCATCGCGGACAACCGCGCGGCGCTTTTTCGAATCGGCGAAGAATGGGTGGATGAAGAACAAGTGATTCGCGCCCTGATGCAAAATCCCCGCGCAATCGCCGCGGAAACGCTTGAAAAAGCGGATAACTTTCACGAAAATGATGGGAAGTGCTTGCAACATCAACCGCTGTGAGATACAATAATACGAGAGAATGGATAAGAAGTGAGAGGATAGAATCTTGAACGAGACACAGACAGCAGCAGTCCATCCGCTTGAAGAGATGGGGATCAGCCGGGAGGTTGTTCAGGCCTTTGATTGGATGGGTTTTCAAAACCTGACGGCCATCCAGCAGAAGTGTATTCCGCTTATGATGGACGGGCACGATATCATTGCGATTGCGCCGACGGGAACCGGTAAAACGCTGGGATTCGGCATTCCGATGCTGGAATACGTCAATCTGGATGACAGCAATATTCAGGAGGTTGTGCTCGCGCCGACCCGCGAATTGGCGCAGCAGATCGCCGACGAGCTGACCCATCTGGCGCATTTTATCAAGGGGCTGAAAATTGCCGTCATCTATGGCGGTCAGCCGTTTGGCAAGCAGATGAGCGCGCTGAGCCGAAAGCCGCAGGTGCTTGTCGCCACGCCGGGGCGTTTGCTGGATCACATGCAGCGGGGCAATATCCGTCTGGGTACGGTGCACACGATGGTGCTGGACGAGGCGGACGAGATGCTGAAAATGGGCTTTGTGCAAGATGTTGAAAAGATCATCGAGAGCGCAGATCCCAACCGTCAGCTTGTCATGTTCAGCGCGACGACCAATCAGGACGTGCTGACCGTTTCGTGGAAATATCAACACGATCCGATTGAAATTGTCGTGCAGGCCGAGGCGGAAAACAAGCCGAACATCACGCAATACATCATCGAATCCGATCAGAAACAAAAGTATGAGCATCTGCTGTATCTGCTCGATTCGGATCAATATAAGCGCGTGATGATTTTCTGCAACACCAAGGATATGACGGCCAGACTCTGTGACCGGCTGAAAAAAGCGGGCTATCAGGCGGAATGTCTCCATGGCGATGTGCGCCAGTCCTTCCGGGACAAGGTGATGTCCGGCTTCAGAAAAGGCGAATTTGAAATTCTGGTGGCGACGGACGTTGCAGCGCGCGGCATTGACGTGGACGATGTGGAGGCAGTGTTCAACTACGACCTGCCGGATAAGCAGGAGTTTTACGTCCACCGAATCGGCCGCACGGGGCGCGCCAAGCGCGCGGGCGTGAGCTTTTCGTTCGTCAGTTTCCGCGACAGCATCCGCATGGATGAAATTCTGAAATACATCGACAGCAAGCCGATTTCGCTTGTCTTTGATGACTTTGGAACGCTTTGCTATAAGGAAGACGGAACGCCTTTCCTTGAAAACGCATAAAACAGGCGTCAGCGGCAGAGAGAAAAGCCGCTGACGCCGCTTTTTTCGAGCAGAGTCAAATACTCTCTTTCGGTAATCGGCGAATGGAGCAGCAGCAGAAGTTGGCCGCCTTTCGCATCGACACGGCGCACCTGCGGCAGATTTTCCAGCAGGGCGCGCGCACGGTCTCGGGCGTCCGCCGAGCCGTAGAGCAGCAAGGATTGACAATAGGCCACGCTTTTACCTCCGTTGCATGACAAAATTTTAAGGAAAGCATTGCATAATATCTTTTTCTGTGATATTCTTATACACAGATACAGACTTCGGTTTGTATCGTATGACGAAAGCGAGGGTTTTAACCATGGATGATATGGAAAAGATGGAGAATGATAACATCATCGTTCTGACCGATGAAGACGGCACCGATGTGGAGTTTGAGTTCTGCGCGTCCATCGAGTACGAAGGCAACGAGTATGTCGTGCTGCTGCCGACCGATGACGACGACGGCGAGGTTGTCATCCTTCAGGTGATGGAGGATGCGGAATCGGACGACGAGGACGAGGTCACCTATGTCGGCGTGGACGACGAGGACGTGCTCCAGAAGGTGTTTGATATCTTCAAGGAGCAGGCCGGCGACGAGTTTGATTTCGACGAGTAAACTGACTAAACGCATGAAGAGCGCATCCTAAGCGGGTGCGCTCTTAAAATTTCCGGATCAGGCTGACGACCTTTCCTAAGATCATAACCTCCGGCACGATGATGGGCTCCATGGCGTCATTTTCGGGCTGAAGGCGAATGTGTCCGTTTTCCTTATAAAAGCGCTTCACAGTCGCTTCGTCGTCGATCATGGCAACGACAATTTCGCCGTTATTGGCATTCATCTGCCTGTGAACGACGATATAATCGTCGTTCATAATGCCTGCTTGAATCATGCTTTCCCCGCGAACGCGCAAAATGAACAGCTCGCCGCTTCCAACCATTTCCTCCGGCAGGGTCATGGTTTCCTCGATGTTTTCTTCCGCAAGGATGGGGGTTCCCGCCGCAACGCGGCCGACCACAGGGATTTCGCGAAGCGAAGCGTTTTCATCAAAGGGCGAAAACGCGGCGGATAAACCAATCGCGCGCGGCTTCATGGCGTCGCGGCGAAGAAGCCCTTTCTTTTCCATCCGCGTCAGATGGCCGTGCACCGTCGAGGTGGATTTCAAGCCGACGGCCTCACCGATTTCCCGGACAGAGGGCGCGTATCCGCGCGTTCTGATTTCCTGTTCGATGTAGGCCAGAATTCGAGCCTGCATGTCTCCACGTGGCTTCCGATCGGTCATCGCTTCCACATTCCTTCCGTTGTCAATCTTTTGAACATTATACCATATCAAATCGAAAAAAAGCAAGAAACATCAAACATATGTTCGCGTTTCCGCCGAAAAATGCTTGATTGCGCTTCAAAACGGTGCTATAATGAGCCGACAGGAAGAGGGGATAGGGCAATGGAAACAAAGCGCTGTGTTTTATATGATCGGGTGTGCATCGAGTGCGGCGAATGCAACATGTGCGATCTCGATCCAACGAAGGTTTGCGACAACTGCGGAAAGTGCATCGGGCTGGATCATACCGATAAAAGCCCGGAGTATCGAGCCATTAAAGTGGATGGCATCATTGATGAAACGATGAATCCCAGCGATTATCTGTACGACGAAGAGACGCTCGAGGTGCCCGACGAGGACGACGATATCTTCGGGGACGATCTTTTTCCGTTTGTACGAGGCAATCAAAGATAAATATGAACCCCGAACGGTTTTGCGAAGTCTTGTTCGCGCCGTTCGGGGTTTTGTTTGTAACGAATTGTCTGAAAAAAACAAAACGATTCTTATACTAATTCGCAGTTAAAATGCTTAACAGAGCGCATCAGATTTTTTGTTCTGACGAAGCCAAGTGAAGTGAGGCGTACTGGAGGTACGTTGAACGGAACGAGGCAAAGTCAGAGCGAAAAAGATGGTGCGCGGATTAAGCCATTTTAACAAGAATTAGTATTATTCGGGCGATTTGGGATGGACGGGCTCTTCGCGTAAGACGGTTTTCTGCGCGGCAATACGGCGATGATCCTCAGCGATGGCCGCGTAGTGTTTGCGCGTCGTGTTGACGTCCGAATGTCCCAGTACGTCGGCAACGAGATAAATATCTCCGGTTTCACGGTAAAGATTGGTACCGAAGGTGCTGCGGAGCTTATGCGGACTGATTTTTTTCTTGAGCGGCGCGGCAATCGCCGCATATTTTTTGACCATGTTTTCAACGGCGCGCTGCGTGATCCGCCGCCGCTGAATCGACAAAAAGAAGGCGTTTTCATGGCCGGGAAGCGCCTCGATTTCCTTGCGCTCCGCCAAATAGTCCTTGAGCGCGTCCGCGACCTCGTCGGAAAGGTATAAAATAACTTCCTTGCCGCCTTTTCGGGTGACGACGAAGGCATTTTGCTCAAAGTCAAAATCGTCGATATTCAGCCCGACACATTCGCTGATTCGAATACCCGTGCCCAGGAACAGCGACAGCATGGCCACGTCGCGTTTCCGGGTCACATGGTGGTATTTCTGACAGGCTTTCGGCAGGGACTGTCCGCTTTCAGCGACATCCAGAATACGCGCGACTTCGTCCACGTCAAGGCGAATGATGGCATGCTCGTGAAGCTTGGGCAGCGGGATCAGCGAAGCCGTGTTGCTTTCAATCAAGCCTTCCGCAAACAGATATTTATAAAAGGCGCGGAGGGAAGCGTATTTGCGCTTGATGCCGTATTCATGGTTGGTCATTTCGCGGGAAGCGATTTCGCCGTCTTCAAGCGTTTCATTCTTGACGTAGAGCGTCAAATAGCGCGCGTAGCGCTCCAAATCCTGCTTGGTGACCTGCTGAATGTCCGCGGCGGTAAACGACACAACGGGCTTTCCGCCAAATTTGGGCAGCTCGTCAGACAGATATTGAAAAAAGAGCTTGAGATCGTAGGCATAGCTAAGCCGAGTCAAAACGCTGGTCTGTTGTTCGATGGCCATAAAGTAATCGGAGCAGAAATCCGGCAGTTCGCGTTGAAACTCGCGCAAACGCCGCGTCCGGGTCAACTGAGCCTGCGTGTGGTAATCGTTAGGCATAAAACCGCTTCACCTCGCCATAGACTTCGTAAAACCGGCGTTTCGCGAAGTCTTGTAATTCCTTCCCTCCGCATCGAAAAAAGGCGTTCTTTCGAAAGTCGGCACCGGTTTCAGCCGTTTCGATGGCTGCGAATCTGCCCGGTCGCCAATTCATCGCAGCGGTTGTTCCACGGATTATCCGCATGTCCCTTCACCTTGATGATCGTAACCTGATGCGGCTGCATGACCGTCAGCAGCCATTTCCAAAGATCCTGATTTTCAACGGGCTTCTTGGCTGCTGTTTTCCAACCGTTTCGCTGCCAGCCGTCGATCCAGTTCTGCTTAAACGCATTGACCAGATAGGCCGAATCCGAATACAGCGTCACGGCGCACGGCTGTTTGAGCGCCGTGAACCCCTGCACGGCAGCGAACAGCTCCATCCGGTTGTTCGTGGTATCCGGCATAAAGCCGGAAATTTCTTTTTTGTGCTCGCCGAACATGAGCACGGTTCCCCAGCCGCCGGGGCCCGGATTTCCGGAACAGGCTCCGTCGGTATACATGATGATCTCTTTCACAAAAACCTCGTCGTTTCAATATATAACATCAGCACCAAATGCAAATGTCCTTTATTTTTTCGCCATGCGCATGGTCTTTTCGACAGTCGCGCCGACAGCGTCCATAACGGCGGCGCGCATGCCGCCCTTTTCAAGCGCATACATTCCCTCTATCGTCGTGCCGCCCGGAGAACAGACCGCGTCCTTCAATCGGCCGGGATGTTCGCCTGTCTCAAACACCATTTTCGCCGCGCCGACAAGCGTTTGCGCGGCCAATTCATACGCCAGCGCACGCGGCACCCCGTAGCGAACGCCGCCATCCGCCATGGCCTCGATAAAGGCATATACAAAGGCCGGGCCGCAGCCGCTGATGCCGTTTGCGGGCGTATAGACGTGATCCTCCACCACGGCGACTTTTCCGGCTGCGGCAAAGACGGATTTCGCAAAATCAAATTCCTCATCCGTACAGGTGCACAGGCTGGAAATCAGGCTCATACCCTCTCCGACCGCGAGCGGCGTATTGGGCATGACGCGCACAAAACGCGCGGCGTCAGGCAGCGCATCCTTCAGCAGTTCATATGTCCACCCGGCAATGATGGAAATGACGAATTTGCCATTCAACGCATCGTAAACCTCTCGAATGACATCCGCAGCGTAAACGGGCTTGACGGCCAGCAGAACGCAATCGACAGCTTGAACCAGCGAAAGGTTGTCCTTCATAATATGAACACCCTTTCGCGCCAATTCCGCGCCTTTTTCCGGGTGTTTGCGGCTGACGTAAATGCAATCGGCCGGAAGCGCCCCTTTATTCAAAATACCGCTTATAATGGCCGAGCCCATGTTGCCCGCGCCGATAAAACCAAGTTTCATAACTGATAAAACCGCCTTTCTGCGAAAACATCCATTTGAAAGCAGCGAGATGCTCGATTCTTTCAAATACCACTCCCGCATCGCGAAAAGCCGCGACGGATTTACTATATCATATCCTTTCCATTTTGTAAATGAAGGCGAAGACAAATTGCGCTTTTCTTTTCGCCTAGCGTTATGGTATACTGTCTGTAACACCAACCTAAAAAGGAGGAATCCCTATGGCTTTCACCATGATTCACGAAAACTACAACGTCAGCAGCCTCGACGTATCCATCTCCTTTTATGAAAAGGCGCTGGGGCTGCACGAGGTGCGGCGCAAAAACGCGGCGGACGGTTCGTTCGTCATTGTCTACATGGCCGACGACACCGAAACCTTTGAATTGGAACTGACGTGGCTGCGCGACCATCCGCAGAAATATGATCTGGGCGAATGTGAATTCCATCTGGCCTTCCGCACGGATGATTTCGCCGCCGCGCACGAGAAACACAGCCAGATGGGCTGCATCTGCTTTGAAAACAAAGCGATGGGCATCTATTTCATCGAAGATCCCGACGGCTATTGGCTGGAAATTGTCCCCACTCGCTGATCCTGATCCGCCCTCTTGCAGTGTTTTCCAATATCAATGTTCGTATAATTCCGAACATTCGATTATGTAGCCCATGTTTTATTCGATATTCTTCTTGTTATTTTTCATTTTTCTCTTTACAACGGGACGAAAAAGATGTATCATGTCTGCGTCATCAAAATTTCGTTTATCGGTTCAATTCAAGGAGGAAACACGCATGAAGAAGCTGATTGCTCTGGTGCTCGCCGCTATGCTGTGCATGACCGCCTGCATCGCGCTGGCCGCCGACCTGAAGATTGGCGCGGTGATGCTCGGTGATGAGACCGAGGGCTACACCCTCGCCCACATGGAGGGCATTAAGCAGGCTGCCGCCGAGCTGGGTCTTTCCGACAGCATCGTTTGGAAGTACAAGGTTCCCGAAGATCAGACCTGCTACGACAGCGCGCTCGACCTTGTGGGTCAGGGCTGCAACCTGATCATCTCCAACTCCTACGGCCATCAGAGCTACATGGCCCTGGCCGCCGAGGAATACCCGGACGTGACCTTCGTTGCCATGACCGGCGACTTCGCCGCGCTTTCCGGCCTTGATAACTTCAAGAATGCCTTCACCAAGGTGTATCAGTCCCGCTACGTGTCCGGCGTTGTGGCCGGCATGAAGATCGCCGAAATGCTCGGCGACGGCACCCTCTCCGCTGAAAAGCAGCCCAACTCTTTCGACGCGGACGGCAACGTGAAGATCGGCTACGTCGGCGCTTATAACTACGCCGAGGTTATCTCCGGCTATACCGCTTTCTTCCTGGGCGTTCGCTCCATCGTTCCGAACGTGACCATGGAGGTCATGTATACCAACTCCTGGTTTGATATCGACAAGGAAGGCGCTGCCGCCGAGGCGCTCGTCGCGAAGGGCTGCGTCATCATCGGCCAGCATGCCGACTCCACCGGCGCTCCGGCTGCGGTTCAGAAGCTTCAGGATGCCGGCACCGTCTGCTACTCTATCGGCTACAACATTGATATGCTCCCGACCGCTCCGACCGCTGCGCTGACCTCTGCCACCAACGTTTGGTCCGTGTTCTACAAGGAGCTGTTCGAGGCCGCGCTCAACGGCGAGGAGATCGCGCCTGACTGGGCGAAGGGCTATGACGACGGCGCGGTTGCCGTCACCGAATTTGGCCCGTCCTGCGCCGCCGGTACCGCTGAGAAGGTCGCCGAGGTTGAAGCCGCTCTGCGCGACGGCAGCCTGAAGGTCTTCGATACCGCCACCTTCACCGTGAACGGCGAGACCGTTACCTCCGCGCCCTGCGACATGACCATCATGGACTGGGCGACCGGCACCGTTGCCTATCAGGGCGAGACCTACGAAGGCATTGTGGACGGCGCGTTTGAGGAATCCACCTTCCGCAGCGCTCCGTACTTCACCCTCCGCATCGACGGCATCGTGGAGGACGCCCAGTAATCCCCATCCGAGTCTAAAACGAAAAGGGAAGCGAATGGCTTCCCTTTTCGCTGTTTATCTACTTGAAGGAGTGAGCGGCAGCTTATGCAAAACGCCATTGAATTGCGCCATATCACCAAGACTTTTGGCAGCGTCGTTGCCAACAAAGACGTTTTTCTGACCGTCCGCCGCGGCGAAATTCTCTCCCTGCTGGGCGAAAACGGAAGCGGCAAAACCACCCTGATGAACATGATCGCCGGTATCTATTACCCGGACAGCGGCGAAATTCAGGTCGATGAAAAGCCTGCGGAGATCCGCAGCCCCAAGGACGCTTACGCGCTGGGAATCGGCATGGTTCATCAGCATTTCAAGCTCATCGACGTGTTCACGGCGGTGGAAAACATCGCGCTCGTGATGGATCAGCACGAAAAATATGACCTCAAGGCCATCCGTCAAAAGGCGCGCGAGATCTGTGACCGCTACGCATTTGATATTGATCTGGATCAGAAGGTCTATGAAATGAGCGTCAGCCAGAAGCAGACGCTTGAAATCATCAAAATGCTCTATCGCGGCGCGCAGATTCTGATTCTGGACGAACCGACCGCCGTGCTCACGCCACAGGAAACGGAGAAGCTGTTCCGCGTCATGCGCAACATGCGTCAGGATGGAAAATCCATCATCATCATCACCCACAAGCTGCACGAGGTGCTGGAGATTTCCGACCGAGTGGCCATCCTGCGCAAGGGCGAATACGTCGGCACGGTGGAAACCGCAGGCGCAAGCGAGGCGTCGCTGACCGAAATGATGGTCGGCAAAAAGGTTGAATTGAACATCGAGCGGCCCGAACCGGTCAATCCGCATCTCCGTCTGAGCGTTCACAACCTCAGTGTGACCAATGCCGAAGGCGTGCGTGTGCTGGATAATATCTCCTTCGAGGCGTTCAGCGGCGAAATTCTGGGCATTGCGGGCATCTCCGGCAACGGCCAGAAGGAATTGCTGGAAGCCATCGCCGGTTTGCAGCAGACCGATCCCCATTCCAGCGTCGTCTATTATCCTGACGATGATCGCGATTCCACGGCGGAACAGCTCATCGGCAAATCCCCGAAGGATATCCGCGATATGGGCGTTCATCTCTCCTTCGTGCCGGAGGATCGTCTGGGCATGGGGCTGGTCGGCTCCATGGGCATGATTGACAACATGATGCTCAAGAGCTACGGTCAGGGACATTCCCCCATCGCCGACCGCCGCGCGCCGCGCCACCTGGCCGAAGAAATCAAGGATTCGCTCGGTGTGGTTACGCCGTCGGTCACCACGCCCGTTTCCCGCCTCTCCGGCGGCAATGTCCAGAAGGTGCTCGTCGGCCGCGAGATTGCGGCGAGCCCGTCCGTGCTGATGACCGCTTACGCCGTTCGCGGCCTCGACATCAACACGAGCTACACCATCTATCATCTGCTCAATGAACAGAAAAAGAAGGGCGTCGCCATCATCTATGTCGGCGAGGATCTGGACGTGCTGATCGACCTGTGCGACCGCGTGCTCGTGCTCTGCGGCGGCAAGAACAACGGTATTGTGGAAGGGCGCAAGACCAATAAGGAAGAAATCGGCTTGATGATGACCAAACTCCGCGAGCCGCAGGAAAAAGGAGGCGTCGCCTGATGCAAAGCAAAACCATGCATGAGCCGTTTGTTCGCGTCGTCAAGCGAGGTGAAATGCCCATGAAAAAGAAGGTGTTCGTTCGCCTCGCCGCCGTCGCGCTCGCCTTGGTGGCGGATGCGCTGTTCATCTTCTTTGTGACCGGGCTGAACCCGATTGACGTTTACAAGGCGATGATTCAGGGCACGTTCAGCACGTCCATGCGCTTTTCATGGGCGATGCGCGACCTCGCCTCTCTCCTGCTGATTGGCATCGCGCTGGCTCCGGCCTTCAAAATGCGTTTCTGGAACACGGGCGCGGAGGGGCAGGTTCTGATGGGGGCGCTGGCCACCGCCGCCGTGATGGTCTATTACGGCGGAAAAGTCCCGAATGCGCTGCTGTATACGGCGATGCTCGTCGCCAGCGTTCTGGCCGGCGCGCTGTGGGGCTTCATCCCCGCGTGGTTCAAAGCACGCTTCTCCACAAACGAAACCCTCTTCACGCTGATGATGAATTACGTCGCAATTCAAATTGTCGCCTGCTGCGTCAACATCTGGCGCGGTCAGGCTTCCAGCTTGGGCAAGCTGAACATGAAATCCAAGGCCGGCTGGTTCCCGCAGATCATGGGTCAGCGTTATACCATCAATTTGATCGTCGTCGTCGCGCTGACGATCATCATGTATTGCTATCTGCGCTATTCCAAACAGGGCTATGAAATTTCCGTCGTCGGCGAGAGCGAAAACACCGCGCGCTACGCGGGCATTAACGTCGGCAAGGTGATTATCCGCACCATGATTCTCTCCGGCGCGCTGTGCGGCCTGACAGGCTTTTTGATTGTCGGAGGGCGCGATCAGGCGATTTCCACCGGCACAGCGGGCGGAAACGGCTTCACCGCCATCATTGTCGCATGGCTGGCTAAATTCAACACGTTTACGATGGCGCTGATTTCCTTCCTGCTGATCTTTCTTGAAAAGGGCGCGGCGGAAATCGCCTCCGCATACAACCTCAACGACTTTGCCAGCGATATCATCGCGGGCGTTATCCTCTTCTTCATCCTCGGCAGCGAGTTTTTCATCAACTACAAGGCGATTTTCCGCGGCCACGCGGGCAAGGAGGTTTGCTGATGGATACGCTTATCGCATGGATCATGCGCGCCATTCCCTTCGGCACCATCATCATGTACGGCGCAATGGGTGAAATTGTCACCGAAAAATGCGGCAACCTGAACCTCGGCGTGCCGGGCATCATGTATCTGGGCGGATTCGCCGGTTTCGCAAGCGCTTATCTGTATGAGAACACCGCCGCCAATCCGAACATGGCGCTCTGCGTCGTGATTTCGCTGCTCTGCGCCTTCGCCGCGTCGATGCTGGGCGGCCTGATTTACAGCTTTTTGACCATCAGCCTGCGCGCCAATCAAAACGTGACCGGCCTTGCGCTGACCACGTTTGGCATGGGCGTGGCAAACTTTTTCGGCGTATACATTCTCAACGGAAGCACCGCCACGCAGAGCATGGTCTACAAAACCTTTCAGACCAAGCTGCCCGTGCTTCCCGGTTTGGGCATTGTCGGCCAAACGATCTTCAACTACGGTTTCATGGTCTACGCCGCCATCATTCTGGCCGTCATCCTGCATCGAATCCTGAATCATACGCGAATCGGCCTGAATCTGCGCGCAGTTGGCGAAAACCCCGCGACTGCGGATGCCGCCGGTATCAGCGTCACAAAGTACAAATATCTGGCCACCTGCCTCGGTGCGGGCATTTCCGGCCTCGGCGGCCTTTATTATGTGCTGGATTACAATCAGGGCATTTGGGCAACCACCACGCAGATTGAAGCGCTCGGCTGGCTGGCCGTCGCGTTGGTCATCTTCACGACCTGGAAGCCACTCAACGCCATCTGGGGTTCTTACCTGTTCGGTCTGCTCTATTGGCTCTATCAATTTTTGCCGACGCTGCTGCACATCTCCGTGCCCGGCTATGTGACCGACCTCATTCAGATGGTTCCCTATCTGGTGACCATCGTTGTTCTGGTCGTCACCTCACTGCGCAAGAAGCGCGAAAACCAGCCTCCGGCAAGCCTGGGTCTTGCGTATTTCCGCGAGGAGCGCTGATTTCTCCCCCTTTAATTAAAAAAAGCAGCCGCAGCACGGATGATTCTCCGTTTGCTGCGGCTGCTTCGCTATCTTCAGCCTATTCCGTAAAAGCGTCTGCCGTTTTCCCGCGTAATATCGCAGAGCTGCTGCGCATCCATCTGCCGAAGCGCTGCAATCAGGCGGCAGATATGCCCCACGTTCAGCGGTTCGTTGCGGTGCCCCCGAACGGGTTCCGGTGCCAGATACGGGCTGTCCGTTTCGATCATCAGGCGATCCAGCGGCACGTTTTTTGCAACCTCCTTCAAGTTGACCGATTTCTTAAACGTCACCGGCCCTGCAAAAGAAATCATACAATCAAGCGACAGGTAGATCTTCGCGCTCTCCAAACTGGCCGAGCAGCAATGGACGACGCAATGCGGCAGCCTGTCCCTGTGCGCGCGCAGAATTTCGATGGTGTCGCCGTGCGCGTCGCGGATATGCAGGATGACCGGCTTTTTCAGTTCATACGCCAGATCAAGCTGGCGCTCAAACACGGTCTTTTGAATCTCTCTCGGCGAAAGATCGTAGTAATAATCCAGCCCGATCTCCCCCAGCGCCTTCACCTTTTTCTCCTGCGTCAGCCAACGGGTTAGCTGCGGAATATCCGCCTCGGTGAAATCCTTTGCGTCGTGCGGATGTACGCCGACCGCCGCATAGATATTCTCATTTTCATTGGCCAGCGCCACGCTCTGCGCGCTTGAAGCCATATCCGCGCCCACGCACATGCAGAGCATCCCGGCTTCACGCATGCGCGCAAGCACCTGCTCGCGATCCTCATTGAAGCGTTCGTCCGTAGGATGGGCATGCGTATCAAACAGGCCGATCAATTCCTCTGTCATCATTCTTCTCCATTCAAAAGACGCGACGACTCGCAGGAGCCGACGCGCTTTTATGATTCATCAGCCGATTTCGCAGCCGTCTTCCATATCGGAATCAACCGTCAGCAGGCTTAGCTTGCTGTCGTCCGCGTTCGCGGCACACAGCAGCATGCCGTGGGATTCCACGCCGCGGATCTTGCGCGGCGCGAGGTTCGCCAGCAGCACAACCTTCTTGCCCACCATCTCTTCCGGCGTGTAGAACTTGGCGATGCCCGAAACGACGACGCGTTCCGTATCGCCCACCTTGAGCGTAGACATGAGCAGTTTGTCGGCCTTCGGAACCTTTTCGCACTTGAGCACCTTCGCGACGACCAGTTGAACCTTTTCAAAATCCTCAAACTGAATCAAATCGCGCTGCGTGAAGACCGTCTTCTCCTCGTCAGTCGGCGCGGGAAGCTCATTCTGCTTCGCGTCCTTCTCCGCCATTTCCTTGGCATGGTCAAGCGCCGCCTGCTTTTCCGCCTCCAGCAGCTCCAGCTCCTTGGCCACGTCAATGCGCGGGAAGAGCGCCTCGCCCTTGTGCACCTTGCTGCCCGGCACAACGCCGCCGAACACCTTGACGGATGCCCATGTTTTCAGCGCCTCGTCGGTCACGCCGATCTGCGCAAAGATGCGCTCCGGCGTGCGCGGCATGGTCGGCGCGATGAGCACCGCCACGATGCGCGCGCATTCCAGCAGCACGTAGAGCACCGTGCCCAGCCGAGGCCGATCCGCCTCGTTCTTAGCCAGCACCCACGGCGTCGTCAGATCAATATAGCGGTTGCACTCGCCGATGAGCTTCCAGATTTCGGTCAGCGCGTTGCTGAATTGCAGCGCGTTCATGCTCTTCTCAACGTTCACCCACAGCCCCTGCGCCTGCTCGATCAGCTTGTGATCCAGCTCGGTATACTCGGCGGGCGCGGGCACCACGCCGTCAAAATACTTCTCGATCATTGCCACGCTGCGGCTGACCAGATTGCCCAAGTCGTTCGCCAAATCGGCGTTGATGCGCTTAATCAGCGCTTCGTTGGAGAACTCGCCGTCTGCGCCGAAGGGCATTTCACGCATGAGGAAATAGCGCACCGCGTCGGACGAATACCGCTCGCAGAGCTTCACCGGGTCAACGACGTTGCCCTTGGATTTGCTCATCTTGCCGCCGCCCATGACCAGCCATCCGTGGCCAAACACCTGCTTGGGCAGCGGAAGGCCGAGCGCATGCAGCATAATCGGCCAGATGATCGTGTGGAAACGCACGATTTCCTTGCCAACCAGATGGATATCGGCCGGCCAATACTTCTGAAACAGCGAATCGTCATCCGAGCCGTAGCCCAGCGCGTTGATGTAATTGGTCAGCGCATCCACCCAGACATAGACGGTGTGTTTCGGATCGAAGTCCACCGGAATTCCCCACTTGAGCGACGTGCGCGAAACGCACAGATCCTGCAGGCCGGGGATCAGGAAGTTATTGAGCATTTCAGCCGTGCGCGTCGGCGGCTGGATGAAATCGGGATGGGTCTTGATGTAATCAATTAGCCAATCCTGATACTTCGAAAGGCGGAAGAAATAGCTCTCCTCGCGGGTCTTTTCCACCGGGCGGCCGCAGTCCGGGCAGCAGCCGTCCTTGAGCTGAAGCTCCGTCCAGAAGGATTCGCACGGGGTGCAGTACCAGCCCTCGTATTCGCTCTTATAGATATCGCCCTGATCGTGCAGTTTGCGGAAAATCTGCTGCACAGACTTCACATGGCGCTCATCCGTCGTGCGGATGAAGTCGCTGTAGTCGATATCCATCAGCTTCCAGAGCTTTTTGATGCCGTCTACAATGTGATCCACGTATTCCTTCGGGGTCACGCCAGCCTCGCGCGCCTTGCGCTCGATCTTCTGGCCATGCTCATCCGTGCCGGTCAGGAAGAACACATCGTAGCCCGTCATCTTCTTGAATCGAGCCATCGTGTCCGCCGCAGTGGAACAATAGCTATGGCCGATATGCAGATTATCGCTCGGATAATAAATCGGCGTTGTGATGTAGAACGTAGGTTTTTCGCTCATCCTCATCTCTCCTTCAAAAAAACGCCCCCCGCATGCGCGAGGGGCGATTGCTTATGCAATCAACCCTTGACAGGGGCCGCACCAATCGCAATCGCATGGCGGCATTACTTATTCATTATATGGAAAAAAGGCCGATTTGTCAAGCAAAAATCACATTTCGGACAGATATCGCTGCCAGACGATGCGCGCCACATTGCCGCTTGCATCCAAGTAATAGGAAAGCTCGACAAAAATCGTCGCTTTTTCATCCACCGGGTCGTAATAATGAATCACGTAGGTGCCGTCCCCATTGCTGCGATAGGTGCCGAACTGCGTGTTGGCAGAGTTGTAATTATACAGCAGCCGGTTTCCTTCTTTATCCAGTGCGGCCTGCCCCAAATCGCGGAATTTGCCGAGCACTTCGTCGCTGCTCATGCCGACCTTGGTGGAACGCGGTCCGGTCATTTTGCTGCTTGTCGTGTCCAGCGCATAAAGCACCGGCGTACTGCCCGCCTTTTTGATGCAGAACCGCGCCGTTCCCCACTCGTATACCGCTTCATAGCTCTCCATATCCGGGCTGTACCATTCCTCCTCCGGCAGTATTTCGTAGCTGCTCGGCGTTCCCCACGTCTTCGTGAACGTGGTATATCCCGTCTTGTATAGCGTTAGATTTTTAAACGTATCCTCCGATGTGAACATCCGCTTGAGGTTGCCCTCCACATCGTAGGTCACGTTCATTTCATAGCTGATCTTTCCGTTTGCCGCCACCGCGATGGCGCGCAGGGTACTTTTGCCCGTCGGAAGCTGAATGGGTTCCGCGTCGTTATACAGGGTCGATTCCGTCGTAGCCTGCCGACCGTCGATGGTATAATAAATCGCGACAATCGGCGATGCGTTCTTGTCGTCCTCATCTCCCGGCCGCAGGCTGACCTTCGGCGCTTTTTTGTATTTGCCGGATGCATAGTTGGCTTTCGGCGCGGCCGGGGTCGGAATGATGACGGTATAATCCGCCGAAACCTGATCGCTCGGCGTTCCGTTCTCCGTAAAACCGATGGCCTTGATGGTCATCTTGCCTTCGGCCACATGCAGGCTCGTCCCTTCCGTGTATATCAGGCCGGATTCGGAGGGATCGGTGCCATCCGTGGTATAATACACCGTCTCTCCCTCCGGGATGCTGATGGTCACGTCAAGTTCCTCGGTGTATCGCCCTGCTGTTTTAGAAAGCACCGGCGCGGTCGGCGTGTATTCGCGCAGCATCACATCAAATTCCTGCGTACTGTTGGCCTTTTCCGCCGCCTGCCTCATCAGCGCAAGCGCCTCGGCGTTATAGCCCTCATCCTGATAGATCTTAATCAGGTTTCGGTATGCGCTCGGATGCGCAGGCGCGATATCGTTAATCAGAGATTCATAAATCGCCTTGGCTTCGTCAACACGGTCAAGCTCCGTATAGGCCTGCGCCATCAGAATGAGCGCATCGACGTTTTCCGGCTCGCGGTCAATCGCGATTTGCAGCGTTTGAATGGCGCGGGTGTAATACGCCTGATCCAGCAGCTCCTTGCCCAGCGTAACGTAAGCGTCCGTTCTGGCGATGCTCCATCCCCACTGCGCCATCAGCTGCTGGCCGCTTTCGGTTTTCAGCAGCATGTAGCCGCCAGCCGAACCGACGAAGAGCAGCAGCAGCAGAATAATCACCATGATGCGGAGCAGCTTCTTGTGCGACCGCTGGTAGATCGGCGGATTCATGGTCTCCGGCTTTGCATCGACCTTTCGCCGCAGGTTGTCCGGCGCGTGGCGGACATGCCGCACCTTTGCCTGTTCGTAGGCTTTCTGTTTTTCCAGCCCGATGGGCACCTTGCTCCCCGATCCCGTTTGTGCGTACGTTTTTCCGCCCGCGGGAACCCGTTTCGGGGTGGATACCGTGCCGATATTCTGTGCTCTCGTCTGTTCTCTCTTGTGCGCGGGTTCGGCTTCGGGCGTTACCCGACGCGCCACATGCGCGCGCGGTCTTTCCGATTCAACGTCGGCTTCCGCCTGTCTGCGCCTGTACGCGCGCTGTACGGCGTTACAGCCCGGGCACACGCGCGCCGTATCCGGCAGTTCACGACCACAATTTGGACAAATCACGAAAGCAACTCCTCCTTTAAGGGCAAAACATGCGCGTTCAGGCCGTTACACCTGCCTGAGAGATTCATAATACGGGTCGCCAGAAAATTCGCGCTCCGGCGGACGCTCACCGCCCAGCGCCTCAATGGCGTTAACGACCTCCACATAATCCAGATAGTTGATGTCCGGGCTTTGCGCGGCCTCCTTGAGCATCGGAATCGCGCGTTCGTCGCCCAGCTTTGCCAAATAGGAGGCAAACAGCGCGCGCCGCTCGTCTCGCGTAACAAAGCGCTCGATCATCAGCTCATAAATGCGCTCGTCGCCGGGATAATTGCTCAAAACATCCGCAAAAATATCGCGTCCGGTCTGTCCCGCGCCGGAAAGGGTGGCCAGAATCGGCTCGACAACCGATTCGCCCATGCTCATCAGTGCCTCGGCGCAGAGATCGCCCTTGTCGCTCGGTTCCTCCAGCGAAGCGATATAATCAATGTAGCGCTGCATCGGCGCTTTGCTTTCCATCTCGCGGAGCAAGGAAATGGCCGTCATCTGCGTCTCTTCCGGCAAATCATCGCGGGCTACCAACGCCAGCAGGCTCTTTTCAGCCGGGTTGCCCAGCGCCGTCACCCGCTCCAACAGAAGATCCGGCACCGGTACTCCCTGCGCGATGTAATCGCAGAGCCAGTTGACGAGCATATCGGCGTTGTCAAACTGCTCAAAATAATCCTGCGGCGCAACGCCATCCAGAAAATCGGCCGGTTTTTTGAGAAATTCCAGATAGACGTCCGGCATCATATCTTCGATCACATCCATGTCATCCTTGTATTTCTCGCTGTTTTCCTTGATCCATTCGGCCATATAGCGCTCAAAGGCGCGATCAAAGTTGATGCATTTCATCATCGACACTCCCTTTTGTGTTGTTTTCCGCCTGCTTTCGAACCGCCCGCAGAATTCTATTTGCTTTCGTCCGGCAGAGTCTGGGCGATACGCCGTATTTGGCTGTAATTCGGTTCAAACCGACCTTTCTGCCGGATAGCCTGTGAAACAGATACTCGAGCGCCGCCGCGCAGGCAGGCTGTTCACGCCTCTTCGGCACACCGTTTTGCTCCAGAAACGCGATGTACATCGGCAGCAGCATTTTCGGCGCCTGCGGAAAATCGGGCGACAGCGCGTCGCAGGCCGCCTGCACAACCGTTCGCGCCGCCTCTCCGTCCATCGTCCGTCCGGACAAAGCGCCTGCCGCAAGGCGAACATAACGCCCGCCGATATCCACGTCATACGGTTGAAACCCGCGTGAAGCCGTCAGCGCCTGAAGAATCGCCCGCTTCACACCGTCGCTCACCTGCGGATCGGTCAGCGCATCCAGCAGCACGTCAAGCGCCTCCGGCGTTTCCAACGCGCTCATCAGCATCATCGCAAGCAGCGCCGTATTGGTTCCGGCGATGGCCGAGCGCAACGCCCACGCGCTCAATTCGTACAGCTCCCGCGTTCCCTGCAGCGGCGTTTCCGCCATCGCGGAAATGATACGCATGGCGCGGTTGACCGCCTCCTCCGGCGGCACATCAAGCCCCAGCGTCAGCCGCCCCTCCGGCGGCTGCTCGTTTCTGGCCATCGCGTAATACGCCTGACAAACCGTATCCTCCGGCAGCAGGACGCAGAGACGGCCAAAGACGCGCTTAGCCTCATCGAACCGGCGCAGGTTCATCAGCGCACAGCCTCGGAGCATCATGCCGCGCATACAATATGGATCGCGCCGAAGCAGCGAGCGCGTCAGCCTGAGCGTCAGGCCGTCTTCTCCGTGCTTGGCAGATTCAACGGCTGCGTTCAGCCGTTCGTCCACGCTTTGTGCGCGCAGCACCGCGATATGCAGCATACGGCGCGCCTGTTCCGTCTTTCCCGTCGCATACAGCACATCGACCAACACGCAGAGCGTCTGCACTCTGGCGGGCGCAAGCGCATGCGCCTGCTCGGCGTGGGTCTGCGCCTCGTCCAACCGTCCGAGAATCAGCTCGCAACAGGCGAGCAGCGTCAGCCTCTGCGCGTTTTCCCACAGATCAATGGCATGCAGCATCGTCCGGCGCGCCGCGTAAACCCGACCTCCTTGCAAGCGCTCTACGGCGCGGCGTTCCAACGCCTTCGCGCGTTCCCGCCGCGTCTGCGGCGTGGGCTTTTCAAGCGCCTGCCTGAGCTGCTGACCCAGCAGCGCGACCAGATCCGGAGATACGTGGCGGCGGTCGCTCTTTTCAAACTGATCGAAATAAGAAGCCGCACGCACCAGCTCCGCGCGCTGCGCCGCTGAAAGCGCCAACTGGAACAGCGCTTCTGCCCGGTATTCGCCTTTCATGCGCGCCACACGCAGATACGCCCGCGCCGCTTCTTCCTCGCAGCCCATTTCGTCATACGTCTGCGCAAGCTCTCGTTCAAGCGCTTCGCCCGTGCCGTATTGCTCCCGCGTTTTTGCCAGCAGTGCCATGGCCTCGTCATATCGCCCGGCAAGGCGGTGCTTCCGCGCGCGGCTGATCCAATATTCACTTGTGCGCGCCATGGAAACCACCTTGGTCATGACACTCCTCCTGTTCACTCGTCTCCGTCGTTCTCCTTGTGCGCCTGCGCCAGCAGTGCCTCAAGCTCCTCGCCGCTGAAACGGTAGTGCTTGCGGCAGAAATGACACTCCACCTCGCAGCCGTTCTGCTTTTCGATCATGTCGCGGATTTCATTTTCGCCCATCGACAGCAGCACACGCTCGATATATTCACGCGAACAGTCGCATTGCAGCCGCAGCGGCATTTCCTCCAGAATTTCCGGGTTCAACCCGCGGAAGCAGCCCTCGACGATCTCCTCCAGCGTCATCTCGGAAAGGAGCTGGGAAATCGAGCTGAACAGTTCCGCGCGGATTTCCAGCGCGTCAAGCAGCTCTTCCGAGCAATCCGGCATGGCCTGAATCAAAATACCGCCGGAGGAAATGATGTTTTCACCCACCAGTGTGCCCAGCGCGCACAGGGACGGCGTCTGTTCGGATTCCAGATAATACATGGCGAAATCCTCGGCAATTTCGCCGGAGACCAGCGCCACACGGCCGACATACGGCTCGCCGAAGCCAAACGAACGCATGACGGTCAACTGGCCGTCCTTGCCCAGCGCGCCGCCGACGTTCAGCTTACCGTTTTCCTTGAGCGGCAGCTCAACCTCCGGGTGTTCGATGGTCACCTTCACCGTGCCGTCCGGCCCTGCAATCGCGCAGATCGGGCCAGCAGGGCCGCCGCCGTTGATCGTCGCCGTAATCCGGTCGCCCTCGCTCTTGAGGTTTGCGCCCATGATTGCCGTCGCGGCCAGCATGCGCCCCATCGCGGCGCTGCACGTGTTGCTCGCGTTGTGGATGTCGCGCGCCTGCTGCGCCAACTCGGTCGTATCGCAAATAAACACGCGCGCCTGACCGCCCATCAGCGTCAGCCGCAGCATTCTGGATTTCTTCTGTTCCATATCGTTGATTCCTCCGAATTATCCGTCTATTTCAGGTTTTTTTGCCGTGATGTGGATGCGCAAATCGTCTTTTTTCGGCGCGTCCATCCGCATTTCGCCGTAGGTGCACACGTCTTCAAAGCCGGACTCGCCAAGCCATTGCGTCAGCTCCTCTTCACTGTGCGCGCGCTGATGATGCTGCTCGCGGAAGCGTCGGTAGCGCCCATCCTCCTCGCGAACGAAGAACGTCACGTCCATGGCAAGCAGATGTTCCGCCTGATTGAGTTTATTCTGCCAAAGCACCGCCGCGCCGTCCCGTTCCTCGCCGAAAAAAGCGTCGCCCATGACGTCCTCCAGCTTATGCCGGGTCGAGCAATCAAAGCACAGCGCGCCGCCCGGCAGCAAATTGCGATATGCCGCGCTGAAAAACGCGCGCACATCTTCCGGCGTTGTCAGGTAGTTTACGCCGTCGCAGGTTGCCAGCACAGCGCCGACGCGGCGCGGAAGGGTCAGTTTCTTCATATCCTGCCGAACAAACGCGGCCTCCACGCCGTAATCGCGCGCCTTTTTTTCCGCCTGCCGCAGCATCGCGGCAGATAAATCCACGCCCGTCATCGCCATGCCGCTTTGCGCCAGACGCACGGTCAGGCTGCCCGTTCCGCAGGCACATTCGGCCGCGCGCCGGGGCAGCTCGCCCGTCGCAAGGCGAATCAGCCGCAGATAGTGTCGGCTCCATTCGTCGTAATCAAAATCATCCATCAGCGTATCGTATACGCTTGCAAAATCGTCGTACATCGCTTTTTCTACTCTCTGTTTTTGTGTGCAAGCAGCCCGCCGATCCGACCGCTTTCCTTCGCGGTCAGCCCGGCCCAGCCGACCTCCAGCACCCGTTCAAGCAGGCCTGCCTCCTGCGCCGCGCGATATTTATCGCGTTCGCGCTGAGTCGGCGGTGTAAATCCCTTCATTTCTTCACCTCCCCGGCCACATTGTGGCCGCAAAGGCGTCGTTTCATGTGGATTTACTCGTCTTCCTCGTCCTCGTCGTCCTCGTCAGGCAGCTCGTCGTCCTCGCTTTGCGGGCGCAGACCCTGACCGACCTGCGCGCCTTCGATGTGCGGGTTGAGATACTTGTCAAACACGCCGTTGGCAAACGACGCATACACCAAACGGGACAGTGCGAAGCCGAACAGCAGATAATACAGCGAAACGATCATCAGCACGATGCCGTTTCCCGCGTAAATCCCCATCAGCAGCGCAATAACCGGAACGGCAGTGATGAGCCTCGCCAGCAGCATTTGCGGAAGACGCGCCGCGCCCATCAGAAACGCATTTTTGATCAGATTCCCAAAGCTCAGCTCGTAGCCGACCAGCATCGGATAGAGCAGCGGAAGCATGACAATATAAATCAGCGTGGCGGAAAGCACGAGCATCAGCGGTACAAACATGACCGCGCTGCCCTTTGTCATCTCGCCGTAATACGAGACCGCTGTATACGCCACAAGCGGCACAACGGAGGTCAGCGCGGAAACGCCCAGCGCCTGCTTCCAGTTGGATTTGAACGCATCCTTGAAATCCGAAAACAGAAACGCATGCTGATCGCGCGCCCAGTTGCGCATCACATACGCCGCGCCCGCCGACGACGGGCCTGTGATGGCGATGCACGGGATGAGGCCGATCAGCCACATCATCAGATAGCCGGAAATCGCGCTCAGCAGCTCCGCCGCGCCGTCCGCGTGCGAAAGCACCGTCTCGGTGTCGATGCTCTGCACCGCCGCCAGATTGATATATGTCCACAGCAGGAACGGAATCCAGAAGATCAACTGCATCAGATTGACCTTAATCAAATCAAAGACGTGATCCTTGAGTACCATGAAGAACAGCGAAATGCGGTTCTTCGGCATATCCATCTCGCTGTAATCCCTTTTGCCCGCTTTGCCGTAATATAATCTGTCAAACAAGCCCATTTTCTTTATCCTTTCTGGCGGTCAGGCCGATAAACAGCGCGAGACCGGTAATCAGCGCGCGCTCGTCAAAATCAAACGTATCCGCATGCAGCGGACTCCGGTGTTGTTCATCCATGCAGCCGCAGAAGACGAATACGCCCGGTACGTTCAACTGGTAATAGGCAAAATCCTCCGCGATCATGCGCGGCTTTTCCGTCACAAAGCGATCGCCCAGCAGCGCGCGGACGTGCTCCACCTCCGCTGGATCATTCTCCACGCACGGGTAAAACACACGCTTGAACATCTCGGTTTTTGTGCCGAATGCCGCGTCCACGCTCGCCATGTTCTGAAGGATTTTTTCTTCCAGCTTCGCATAGACGGCGTTGGAAAACGTGCGGATGATTCCCTCCATCTTCGCTTCCTCAGCGAGAATATTGCGCTGGTGCCCCGCCTCAACGCGGCCGATGGTCAGCAGCGCAGGCTGCGCCGGATCAATGCTGCGCGCGACAGTCGTTTGCAGCAGCGTCAGCAGATGCGCCATCGCCATCACCGCGTCGCGCCCGAGATGCGGCATTGCGCCATGTGACGCGAGCCCGTGAATGACGATATCCATTTCGCACGTCTGCGCCATCATCGGTCCCGCACAGGCGGAAATCCTGCCGATCGGCACATCCGGCATCATATGCATGCCGTAGACGACCTCGACGTGCGGGTTTTCCAGCGCGCCTTCCTCGATCATGTTCTTCGCGCCGCCGATGGTTTCCTCCGCAGGCTGAAAAAGAAGCACCACGTCATCGCGCAGGCTCGCCCTCTGCTCGCTGAGCCACTGGGCAAACGTCAGCAGGTTGGCCATGTGCCCGTCGTGGCCGCAGGCATGCATCTTTCCCGGATGGCGCGAAGCAAACGCGCACCCTGTTTTTTCGGAAATCGGAAGCGCGTCGATATCCGACCGGAAAGCGATCACGCGCCCCGTCCCGTCCCCGCGAAACACGGCGCGAATCCCCGTCTCCGCATACGTCTTCAAATCGTCCGGCGCAAGCGCACGAAGCTGCTCCATCAGATACGCATGCGTTTCATGCTCTTCGTAGCCCACTTCTGGAATTTGATGCAGCGCGCGTCGATGCGCGCGCAGTTGATTTTCGTATCGGCTCGCCTCTTTTTCAAGGGCGCTGAAATCCATGCTCGATTCCTCGCTTTCCGTTCTCTTCATTTTAACATCCACTTTCTCAAGTTTATATTTTAGCATAATTGCGGCAAAATGAAAAGCAGCGGCGCACATTTCCTCCGCATGCAGCGTATTTTTTATCAGGGCGGTCAGCCGATACGCCCAAATTCTGCCATGGCAGGGTTGACAAAGCGCCGCTTATGGTGCTATGATGAGCAGGTCATTCCTTTTTTCTCGTTTTTACGGGATATATTTCTGATTTTTGAAAGGATGGATTCGTCATGGAGCGTAAATGGCGTGTTGCCGTTGTCGGCGCCACCGGCATGGTGGGGCAACGTTTTGTTTCTCTTCTGGCCGATCACCCATGGTTTGAAATCGCCGTCGTCGCCGCTTCCGCGCGCAGCGCCGGAAAAACGTATGAAGAAGCCGTTTCCGACCGCTGGGCGTTTGATTGGCCGATTCCGCAGAACGTCCGTCCGCTCGTCGTGCGCGATGCCTCCAATGTGGCGGCCGTCACCGGCGAGGTCGATTTCGTCTTCTGCGCCGTGGATATGAAGAAGGACGAAATCCGCGCGCTGGAGGACGCCTATGCCAAGAGCGAAACGCCCGTCGTTTCCAACAATTCCGCTCACCGCGGCACGCCGGATGTGCCGATGATCGTGCCGGAACTGAACCCGCAGCACGCAGATGTGATCGAATATCAGCGCAGGCGGCTGGGTACAAAGGTCGGTTTCGTCACCGTCAAGCCCAACTGCTCCATCCAGAGCTATGTGCCCGCGCTGACGGCGCTGTATGATCTCAAGCCCTCGCGCGTGGTTGTTTCCACCTATCAGGCGATTTCCGGCGCCGGAAAGACCTTCAAACGCTGGCCGGAGATGGTGGATAACGTCATCCCCTACATCGGCGGCGAGGAAGAAAAAAGCGAGCAGGAGCCGCTTAAAATCTGGGGTCATTTGGAAAACGGCGTGATCGTGCCCGCAAAAGCGCCGATTATCAGCGCGCACTGCGTCCGCGTCGCCGTGGCGGACGGCCATCTGGCGACCTGCTGGGCGAGCTTTGAAAAGCCCGTAACAAAGGAAGAAATCATCGAGCGCTGGCGCACCTTCGAAGGCCTGCCGCAGAAAATGAATCTGCCGAGCGCCCCGCATCCGTTCCTTCAGTATTTTGATGAGGACAATCGGCCGCAGACCCGTCTTGACCGCGATTTTGAGCGCGGCATGGGCATTTCGCTCGGTCGTCTGCGCGGGGATTCGCTGTTCGACTGGCGCTTCGTCGGCCTTTCTCACAACACGCTGCGCGGCGCGGCCGGCGGCGCTGTGCTGATTGCCGAGCTGCTCTGTGCGCAGGGCTACATTCCGAAAAAATAAGGGCTTTGCGGCCGTTCTTCGCCGCAAACGCGCGTTGGGCGCGTCGCCCGCTTTACAAAACAATACGCATGGTTTTTGCCGCTTTGGAAGACACTGAGGATGCAGTTGTTTGCCAAAGCGGCTTTTCTCTGTCTTTGAAACGTCGGGAGGTATGCCTGATGAATTTTCCTCTGTTTACCGGCTGCGCCACCGCGCTGATTACGCCGTTTTTGCCGGATGGCAGGTTGGATGAGCCCGCGCTTCGCCGCCTGCTCGCAATGCAGACGGCGGCGAAGATGGACGCGCTTGTTCTGCTGGGCACAACGGGCGAGCCCTGCACGCTTTCGATGGATGAGCGCGAACGCATCATTGAAATCGGCCTTGAATGTACGGGCGGCTCGATCCCTGTCATCGTCGGCACCGGCTCCAACGACACGCGCCGCGCCATTGAATATGCCCGCCAGGCGCAAAGGCTCGGCGCTGCCGGTCAGCTCAGCGTCACGCCGTATTACAACAAAACCACGCAGTCCGGCCTGATTCGGCACTATCACGCGATTCTTGACGCCTGCCCCCTGCCGATGATCCTCTACAACGTGCCGGGGCGCACCGGCATGGGGCTCAGCGCCGATACCGCCGCCGCCCTGAGCCGCCATCCCTCCGTCGTCGGCCTCAAGGAAGCCAGCGGAAACTCGACATTGACCGGCGAAATTCTGGAAAAAACGCGTGGTGAACTGCCGATCTACTGCGGCAACGACGACCAGATTCTCCCGATGATGGCACAGGGAAGCTGCGGCGCAATCAGCGTCGTTTCCAACATTCTGCCCGATAAAACGCGCGCACTGACCCTCGCCTGTCTTGAGCGGCGCATGGATGACGCGCAGGCGCTCCAGCTTGAGCTGATGCCGCTGATTCGCGCGCTGTTCCTACAGGTCAGCCCGATTCCCGTCAAGGCGGCGCTCGCCATGATGGGGCTGATTCACGACGAGCTGCGTCTGCCGCTCGCGCAGATGGATGAACCATATCGCAGCCGGTTGAAGCAGGTGCTGCTCGACGCCCGTTTGCTCTCATAGGCAATGCAAAAGCCGGACGATTTTGTGTCGTCCGGCTCTATTGTTATTAGAGAGATTACATGCCGCCGCGGGTGTAGTTCGGCGCTTCCTTGGTGATGTTGATGTCGTGCGGATGGCTCTCCACCAGACCCGCGTTGGTGATGCGGATGAAGTCCGCATCATGGCGCAGAGATTCGATATCCGGCGTTCCGCAGTAGCCCATGCCGGAGCGCAGGCCGCCCAGAAGCTGGAAGATGGTGTCGCTCAGCGCGCCCTTGTAGGCCACGCGACCTTCAACGCCTTCGGGCACGAGCTTCTTCGCATCCTCCTGGAAGTAGCGATCCTTGCTGCCCTTCTCCATCGCCGCGAGGGAGCCCATGCCGCGATAGACCTTGAACTGACGACCCTGATAGATTTCCAGCGCGCCCGGCGCTTCCTCGGTGCCCGCCAGCAGGCTGCCCAGCATAACGGCAGAGCCGCCCGCCGCAATCGCCTTCACCACGTCGCCGGAATACTTGATGCCGCCGTCGGCAATGATGCGCTTGCCCATCTTCTCGGCCTCCTCGGCGCAATCGCTGATCGCCGTCACCTGCGGCACGCCGATGCCCGCAACCACGCGGGTGGTGCAGATGGAGCCAGGGCCGATGCCGACCTTCACGCAATCCGCGCCCGCCTCAAACAGCGCGCGCGTCGCGGCGGCCGTCGCCACGTTGCCCGCAACAAGCTGAACGCTCGGGAACGTCGCGCGGATCTTCTCGATCTGGCGGAGCACGCCGGCGCTGTGGCCGTGCGCCGTATCAATGCAGATGATATCCACGCCCGCCGCGATCAGCGCCGGGATGCGCTCAAACACATCGTGACTCACGCCGACCGCCGCGCCGCAGAGCAGACGGCCGGAGGCGTCCTTCGCGGAATTCGGATACTTCTGCGCCTTCTGAATATCCTTGATGGTGATCAGGCCACGCAGATGACCCTCTTCATCCACCAACGGGAGCTTCTCGATGCGATGCTTGGCCAGAATCTGGCGCGCCTGCTCGTGGGTCGTGCCCACCGGCGCGGTGATCAGATTCTCGCTCGTCATAACCTCGTAGATCGGGCGGGAATAGTTGGTTTCAAAGCGGAGATCGCGGTTGGTCAGAATACCGACCAGCTTGCCCGCTTCGTCAGTAATCGGCACGCCGGAGATGCGGTAGCGCGCCATCAGCTCTTCCGCGTCGGAAACAAGGTTGTTCGGGCCGAGGTGGAACGGATCGGAAATAACGCCGTTCTCCGAGCGCTTCACACGGTCAACCTCCTGCGCCTGCTGCTCGATGGACATGTTCTTGTGGATGATGCCCAGACCGCCTTCGCGCGCCATGGCGATGGCCGTCTTAGACTCCGTCACCGTATCCATGGCCGCAGACAGGAACGGAATATTCAGCTTGATCTTATCGGTCAAATACGTTTCCAGCTTTACTTCCTTGGGCAGCACCTCGCTGCGGCGCGGAACCAGCAGAACATCATCAAAAGTCAGTCCCTCACGAATCACTTTCGGCAGCATGCTTTCTTCCTCCTGTTGTCTTCCTGAACTGTGCGGGCTTTTTGAAGCGAAATGTTCGGAAAAGCCACTCAAAAATGGGATTTGAACTATTATAAACGGCTCGCGTCCTCTTGTCAAGGCCGCGAGCCGCCATAAGTCATCGAACTATTTTGTTGAATCTGCTTTGATTCCGAGTTTTTTCATCAAATCGACGGCGTACCAAATCAGCGCAACCATCGACAGCGCGACGGAAATCCACAGCAGCGTATCGGCGATCTGCGTCAGCGCCAGAAAACGCGCGATGATGGACAGCACGAAAACCACCGTCGTCACCTTGCCGATGGGCAGCGCGTAGACAACGATGCCGCGCTTGAGCGCCACGCCGCCGCCGATCACCATCGTCACTTCCTTGACGAGGATGATGGCCAGCACCCAAAGCGGAATCTGCCCGTCAGAAACAAACAGACCGAGCAACGTCACCAGAGACAGCTTATCTGCCAGCGGATCAAGCAGCTTGCCCAGCGCGGTGATCTGGTTGAACTTGCGGGCAATAATGCCATCCAGCGCGTCGGTCAGCATCGCGGCCAGATAGGCAATCAGCGCACCGGTCGCGTCCCCGATCACGAACCGCCAGACAACGACGGGCAGAAGCAAAATCCGCACCACCGTCAGGGCGTTCGGAATGTTGATGATTTGATCCTGTTTAATATGCTCCACGGCATGTCCCTTCTTCCTGCTGTCTCAGTATACCATAAAAACGGTGCCGTGTGCCGTTGACCAGACAACTTTTTTAACGCATGGGAAATTGCGTCAAACCGCCCGCGTGAGCAGAGCCTTGATGCTTTGCGGACTTCGGCGGGGATGAAAGCCGGTCTTTGTTTACGCCTGCATGAGCGCGGCACGCTGCTGCGCGGCGATTTCGCTTTCGATATAATCGTCGTAGCTCTCGCGGCGATCGACAAGGCCGCCCGGCAGGATCTCCATGATGCGGTTGGCGACGGTCTGAATACATTCGTGATCCTGCGTCGCAAAGAGCATCGAGCCGGTAAATTCGATCATGCCCTTGTTCAGTGCCGTGATGGATTCCAGATCGAGGTGGTTCGTCGGCTCGTCGAGAATCAGCACGTTCGCGCCGGAGAGCATCGTGCGCGCCAGCATGCAGCGCACCTTCTCGCCGCCGGAGAGCACGCGCGCGGGCTTGAGCGCCTCCTCGCCGGAAAAGAGCATGCGGCCCAGCCAGCCGCGGATATCGCTTTCATACTGGCTCTGGGAGAACTGGCGCAGCCAGTCAATCAGGTTATATTCGCAGTTGTCAAAGTATTTGCCGTTGTCCTTGGGGAAATAGCTCCGGCTGGTGGTCACGCCCCACTTAAAGCTGCCCTCGTCCGGCTCCATCTCGCCCATAAGAATCTGGAACAGCGTGGTGCGCGCCAGCTCGTCCGTGCCGACGAAGGCCACCTTGTCGCCGGGGGTCAGCACGAAGGAGATGTTGTTGAGCACCTTGCGGCCGTTGACGGTCTTGGAGAGGTTGGTCACGGTCAGCAAATCGTTGCCGATATCGCGATCCGGCTTCCACGCGATATACGGATAGCGGCGGGAGGAAGGCGTGTAGTAGTTTTCCATTTGCAGGTTATCCAGCAGCTTCTTGCGGCTCGTCGCCTGCTTGTGCTTGCTGGCGTTGGCGGAGAAGCGCTGAATAAACGTCTGCAATTCCTTGATCTTCTGCTCGTTCTTCTTGTCGATGTCCTTCTGCTGGCGCGCCACCATCTGGGTGTATTCATACCAGAAGTCGTAGTTGCCGACATACATCTGGATCTTGCCGAAGTCGATGTCGCAGATGTGCGTACAGACCTTGTTGAGGAAGTGACGGTCGTGGCTGACGACGATGACCGTATTCGGGAAATCCAGCAGGAAGTTTTCCAGCCAGCGGACGGATTGGATATCCAGATAGTTCGTCGGTTCGTCCAGCAGCAGGATGTCCGGATTTCCAAACAGCGCCTGCGCCAGCAGCACCTTGACCTTCTGGCTGCCGTCCAGCTCGCTCATCAGCTTATGCTCAAGGTCGAGGCTGATGCCCAGACCCGTGAGAATCGTTTCCGCGTTGCTCTCGGCGCTCCAGCCGTCCAGCTCGGCGAACTCGCCCTCCAGCTCGCTGGCGCGCTCGCCGTCCGCGTCGGTGAAATCCTCTTTGGCGTAAAGCTCGTCCTTTTCCTTCATAATCTCATAAAGGCGCTTGTGCCCCATGATGACCGTTTGCAGCACTTCATAGCTGTCAAACTCAAAGTGATTCTGGCGCAGAACGGCCATGCGCTCGCCGGGGGTGATGACCACTTCGCCCGTGGTCGGCTCCAGCTCGCCGGAGAGCACCTTCAGGAAAGTCGATTTGCCCGTTCCGTTTGCGCCGATGATGCCGTAGCAGTTACCGGCGGTGAATTTAATGTTGACGTTCTTAAAAAGCGGCTTTCCGCTGTAAGAAAGGGAAATATTTTGGGTTGCGATCATGTGACCAGGTTCTCCTTTTTCTGCTCCACATTCCAAAGTTTACATACATCTTTTATTATCGCATAAAATCAGCTTTTCTTCAAGCCCTTATTCCGCCAAATTCCGGGTCGCGCGAATCACGCGGCACACCAGCTCCACCCGCTGAAACGGCGTCATCATGTAATAGCCGTTAACAAAGGGCGAAATGCGGCTTGCCGCCTCCCTGCACAACCGAACGGCCATGTCCTCGCCCTGCGCGCGATCAAGCCCCGCATAGGCGCGCACAACGGCTTCATCCACCGTGATGCCGTGCACTTCGCTCTGCAAAAACCGGGCGTTTTTCTCGCTGACCACCGGAAACAAGCCGCCAATGAGCTTCGCGCCGCGCAATTCATCCCTCGCCCGCTCCAAATGGAGCGCCGCCTGCTCGCTGAGCACCGGCTGCGTCAGAAAGGCCGACACGCCGCAATCCATCTTTTCCTTTGCCCGATCCAATTCCGAGTCAAAGCGCACCGCGTTGATATTCAGGCCGCCGCAGACAAAAAACGGTTCCGCCTCGCCGCTCTCGCCCAGCCCGCGAATGAATTTCGCCAACACGCGGGAATTGAATTGATATACGCTCTTGACGCTGCCCCGGTCGCCAGTCGGAATCGGGTCGCCCGTCACCGCCAGCACGTTGTGCACATTCTCCATCGAAAGCCCCAGCAGCAGCGCCTTGGTTGCGTTCACGTTGCGGTCGCGGCAGGTCATATGCGGCAGCGCCTCAATGCCAAGCTCGCGCGACAATTTGCAGGCCAGCAGGCTGGAATCCATCCTCGCTCGGCCAATCGGGCAATCCGCAATCGTGATCGCGTCCGCGCCCGCCTGTTCAAGCTGACGCGCGCCCTCCATAAAGCCGCCGATATCCGCGCTCCGCGGCGGATCGAGCTCAACCAGCGTGATGCGCCGCCCCTGCTCAAGCCGACGCAGAATCCGGCTTCGACAGCCTTTTTCCGGCGGCTGCGCCGCCTTTTCATCGCCCATCCGCACGCGCGGCGGCATCGGCGTCCCCAGCAGGCGGGCAATCTGCCGGATATGCTCGGGCGTTGTGCCGCAGCAGCCGCCGACAATCCGCGCCCCCGCCTTCACACATTCCATGACCTGCTGGGCGTAATACGCCGGCGCGCTGTCGTAATAGGTGCGTCCTTCCTCCACATGGGGATAGCCTGCGTTGGGCATGGCGCTCATCAATTTATCCCCGACGTCCAGCGTAGAAAGAAGCTGCCGAATGTGATACGCCCCGCAGATGCAGTTCAGGCCGATGGCATCCACCGCGCCGCAGGCGGACATTTGCAGCGCAAGTGCGCTCGCCTGCTCGCCCGCCCGCGTGAATCCATCCGCATCCGCCGCGAAGGAAACCATGATCCACGCATCCGGACAGGATGCTTTGATGTACGCCGCAGCCTCCGCAAGCCCTTCGCCGCTTTGCATGGTTTCAAACAGAAAGCACGTCGCGCCAACGTTCAAATATTGTTCGGCCATTGCGATATAGCATGCGGCGGCGCTGTCCGCGTCCGTCGGCGCAGGGCCGATATCCGCAAACACAGCCGCGTCATACGCATCGCCCGCCCGACGAGCCAAATCGTATGCCGCCCGAATCAGCGTTTTCTGATCGTCCTTATTTTCACACGCCAGCGAAACGTGCGCTGCAAACGTATTCGTCTTGATCGCCTTGCATCCCGCTGCCAGATAGGCGCGATGCAGCGCCAGAACGCGCTGCGGCTGGGTCAGGCACAGGCGTTCTACGGCTTCGCCCTCTCCGCTCTGCGCACAGAGCGCCGTGCCCGTCGCGCCGTCAAAAAGCAAAACGCCCTGCGCCAGCAGCTCGCGCACACGCGCCGAATCTCTGTATTCCATATTTTCTCTCCATCTGCGTCAGCCGAGAATTGATTTGGCGATGTCGGCGGATTGCTTGGCGTCCTTCGCGTAGTAATCCGCTCCGATCTTTTTTGCATAGTCCGGCGTGAGCACCGCGCCGCCGACAATCACCGGCACATGCAGCCCGTTTTCATGCAGACGCGCAATCGTCTTTTCCATGCTGGGCACGGTCGTCGTCATCAGCGCGGAAAGGCCGACGATCTTCGCACCGTATTGCCGAACTGCCTCGACCACGCGCTCCGCCGGTACGTCTCGCCCCAGATCGACAACTCGAAAACCGTAGTTTTCCAGCACGGTTCTGACGATGTTTTTTCCGATATCGTGAATGTCGCCTTCCACCGTGGCCAGCACAATCGGGCCTTTCCCTTCGCCCGCCGCGCTGCTTTGCCCGATAACCCGGCGCACCTCGTCAAACGCCGCGCCGGAGGCAGCCGCCGCGTTCATAAGCTGGGGCAGAAAGATGATCTGCTTTTCGTATTGTTCGCCCACCGCGTCGAGCGCCGGAATCAGCTCCTTTTCCACCACGTCAAGCGGGGGCATGGTCTCCAGCAGCTCTCGCGCTGCTGCGGCGGCTTCGTCGCAAAGCCCCTTGGCGATTGCATCCGCAATAGAGAGCTTCACGCCGGGTTTTTGCTTCGCCTGCGGCTTGGTCTGCGCCGCGTGGCGCTCGATATAGGCCGCGCAGTGCGCATCTTCTCCGCTGAGCACCCGGCAGGCGTCTACCGCGTCCATCATTTCCTTCTGATTGGGGTTGATGATGGGCAGCGTCAGGCCGCTTTGAATGGCCTGCGTCAAAAATGCCTGTGTAACCAGTGTCCTCTGCGGCAGACCGAAAGAGATGTTGGATACGCCGAGCACCGTTTCAAGCCCCAATTCACCGCGAACCCGCGCAACAGCTTCAAGCGTCTGCTTCACCTGATCCTGCTGCGCGGAAACCGTCAGCGTCAGGCAGTCAATCGCCACATTTTCCCGCGCAATGCCCGCTTCGAGCGCCGCGTTCAGAATCGTGCGCGCAAAACCCATGCGCGCCTCGCAGGTCGTCGGCAGTCCGTTTTCGCCCAGCGCAAGTCCGACGACCGCCGCGCCGTATTTTTTTGCAATCGGAAGCACCGCTTCCAGCGACGTGCGGGATGCGTTTACGCTGTTAACCATGCACTTTCCCGGCGCGGCGCGCAGACCCGCTTCAATCGCCTTCGGGCTAGAGGAATCAATCTGCAACGGAAGGCTCACCGCGCCGCTGATCGCCGTCACCACGCGGCGCATGGTTTCCGGCTCGTCGATATCGGGCAGCCCCACGTTGACATCCAGAATCTGCGCGCCGGCCTCGGCCTGCTCAACCGCCTGCGCGACGATGTAATTCATGTCGCCCTCGCGGAGCGCCTGCTGAAAGCGCTTTTTTCCCGTCGGGTTGATTCGCTCGCCGATCACGCGAACGCCCTGTCCGAACGGACAGATTTCGCCCGCCGAACAGATTCCCCGCACGGTTTTTTCATCCCACCTCGCCGACTTTCCCTCCAGCGCCCGGCCAAGCGCCTCGATGAACGCGGGGGTCGTGCCGCAGCAGCCGCCGATATACACCGCGCCGACGTCCGTAAGCGCCGCGCAATCCCGCGCAAATTCATCCGGCGCGGTATGATACGCGCCCGTTTCCGGGTCGGGTAGACCGGCGTTCGGTTTGAGAATCAGCGGCAGATTGGTGCATGTACGCATGGCTTGAAGAATCGGCGCGATCTCCTTCGGACCAAGGGAGCAATTCACACCCAGCGCATTTACGCCCAGCGCGTCCAGCGCCATCGCCGCCGCATCCGCACGGCAGCCGAGGAACGTCCGGCCGGAAGCCTCGAACGTCATCGAGGCAAACACCGGCAAATCGGAACACTCCTTGGCCGCCAGGACGCCCGCGCGGAGCTCGTTCAAATCGGAAAACGTTTCAAAAAAAACGCCCTCTGCGCCCGACGCCACGCCCGCGCGAATCATTTGTGCATACAGCGCGTAGGCCTCGTCAAATTTGAGCGTCCCCAGCGGCTCAAGCAGTTCGCCGATGGGGCCGACGTCGAGCAAAACCTTCGCATCCGTTCCCACACAGGCGCGCTTTGCCACGGCGACAGACGCGCGAACGACGTCTTCCACCTCAAAGCCCGTTCCGGCCAGCTTGTGCGCGTTCGCGCAGAACGTGTTCGCCAGCAGCAGCCGCGTCCCCGCCTGCACATACTGCCGCTGTATGCCCTCCACAACGTCCGCCGCCGTGATGGAAAGCGTCTCCGGGCGGTCGCCGAGCTTCAGCCCCGCTTTCTGGAGCATCGTCCCCATCGCGCCGTCGAGCAGCGTAATCGCTTTCGTATATGCCATCGTCATTCCTCCGTTATGTCTTCGCGTCTTGCAAATGCACAGGTTTGGCGCGCCGAACACCCCTCGCAGCCCTTCGGTCTTCGCAAAACCTGCGTTCGGCTGATCCCCAGCACGGCCGTCACCGATTTTCGCGGCATCAAAATCCCGCTTTGGCTGACCGTCAGCCCGATGGAGCGTCCGGCGTTCAGCACCTCGCAGATTTGCCCGGATTGCGCAAGCGGCATGTCGCCGTAGCCAGGGCTGAACCGATCCGTCAAATACAGCGCCTGCGCTGCCAGCTTCTCCCTCAGCGTCTCCTCCATCCGGTCGCAGACCGCCTCAATCGCCGCGCTGAGCACCGCGTCCAGAATCAGCGCGTCCGCGGCGCTCTTTGTCTGCGCCCGCAGAAGCATGCGCTCGCTGTCCGCGCCCAGCGTTGCCGCCAGCAAAACCGTTTCATGGCAGGCAGACAGCATTTCGCGCACATCCTTCCCCTGCGGAAAAAAGCGCGTTCCCTCGAGCGTTCCGTCCGGCAGGCGGACAAAGCGCCGCATGACCGCCCGCGGCTTCACCTGTTCAAGCGCCTCGCCTCTGATTCGCCTGATCTGCTCCATCAGCGGCGGCTCGACCGGCGTTCCGTGCCAGCCCAGAAAATGCAGGATTTCCCGCATGGGAATTTGCGACAGCGTCACTTGCACGGCGTTCACGCCTCCTTCGCAGGTTTAGAGAAAAGATATCTGTTCATCGACGCACAGCTGCTCGCCGATCGTCCGTTTTCCGCTCAAATCAATCCTTCGCGCGCCGTATTCAAACAGCGCGCGGTTTCCTTCGAAATCCGCGCCGTCTCCGTCCGGCACGTAGACCGACGAAAAATTGCCGCACAGCCCCGCCGTCGCCCCTCGCCAGCTCCCGCCAACGCCGTTTCTGGCCGCAACGACAATCGCGTTTTTCCCCAACGCATAAATGGTATGGTTGCGCGCCAACGCCCTCGCGGCAGAAAACGGCGCATCCGGCAGCGTCTCGCTGAGCAGCAGCAGCCTGCCCGTTTGCAGCGCCGCCGCTTCCTTTTCCCGCGCGCAGGCCTGCTCCGCAGAAACCGCCGGAACGAGAATCAACGAACCGTCGGCGTCCAACAGCGCATCCTGCGCCGCGCGATCCACGCCGCGCGCACCGCCGCAGACCATCGTTATCCCTTCTTTGGCCAGCATGGCGCCAAGCCGCGCCGCCATGTCGTTTGTCGCGGGCGCAATCTCCCTGCTGCCCGCCACCGCAACGGTTCGCCGCTCCAGCAGCGCCGCATTTCCCTTCATAAAGAGGAAGAGTGGCTCCCGACCGCCGAGCGCGCGCAGCGCCTTCGGCCATTCCCTGCTTTCCGGCAGAATCAGCCGATATCCCTGCTTTTCATAGGCTTCCAAACACAAAAGCGCGTCACTCGTCCGGGTGAGAAGCATTTCCGCGCGTTCAAATGTCGCCTGCGGCAGCATGTCCGTCCGGCGCAGGACGAGCCCGGAGAGCGCGCCGCATTCCATCATTCGCCGCACAGCCATGCGGGAAAACAGCGGCGGCATGGATTCGTCCCATGCGATGGGCGTAAGCAGGCACAATCTGGCGCACACCGTTTCCATCAGCCGATTTGTCATCCTCCTCACGCTCCTCGTCCCGCAGAATGAGCCTATTATACCGCATCTTCACGCCTGTGCGCAATATGTCATGTTGTCCGTTTGAAAACAGGCCGACGCTCGAAATCAGAAAAACAGACCAAAAGTCTGTTTGGACTTCCGGTCTGTTTCGGTTCAGCTTTTCATCTTGGGCTTAAACAGGACTGCGGCCAGGTAGCCGAAAAACACCGCCGCCGCAATGCCGCCCGCCGCAGCCGTCACGCCGCCGGTGAACGCGCCGAGAATCCCCGTTTCCTTCACGCCCTCGATTGCGCCGCGCGCCAGCGCATACCCAAAGCCCAGCAGCGGAACGGTCGCGCCCGCACCCGCAAAATCAACAATCGGTTTATACAGCCCCAGCGCGCCGAGAATAACGCCCGCCGTCACATAGCCGACCAGAATCCGCGCGCTGGTCAACTGCGTCTTCATAATCAACACCTGACCGATGGCACAGAGCAGGCCGCCCACGAGGAACGACTTCACCAGCATCCACAAAATCTCTATCACGCGCCCTTCTCCTTTCGATGCTCCATCGCGACGGCATGCGCGATACCGGGCACGCTCTCGCCCTGCATACTGCTTGTCGGGCTGAGCAGCGCGCCCGTCGCCATAAACAAAACGCGCTTCAATCGGCCTGCCGCGAGCTCGGGCAGCAGATGCGCGCACAACATACTCGCCGCACAGCCGCACCCGCTCCCGCCCGAATGAACATCCTGCCTTTCGGAAAAGATTTCGCATCCGCAGTCAAACAGCTTGCTTTCGTCCACGTCGATTTTCTTTTCGCGCAGCAGCTCAATGAGCAGCTCTCGACCCAAGCGCCCCAAATCGCCCGTCACCACCAAATCGTAATCCGCGAAGCCGCGCCCCAGATCCCTGAAATGCGCCGCAAGTGTATCGAAAGCCGCTGGCGTCATGGCTGCGCCCATGTTGTTCGCATCCGTAATGCCCAGATCCACCACGCGCCCGCATGTCGTATGCGTCAAGACCACCGGCGCGTGCTTCGAACCGGAAATCATCACCGCCCCCGCGCCGGTCACCGTCCACTGCGCCGTCGGCGTGCGCTGATTGCCCAATTCCAACGGCGCGCGATACTGCCGCTCCGCCGTGCAGAAGTGGCTGCACGTCGCGCAGATCAGCCGATCCGCAAAGCCTCCGTCCGCCAGCATGCCGCCGACGGACAGGGATTCAGACATGGTGGAACACGCCCCGTACAGACCGTAAAACGGGATTCCGAGGTTACGCGCCGCAAATCCGGCGGAAATGATCTGGTTGAGCAGATCGCCCGCGAGCAGCATTTGAATTTCGTTCAGCCGCGTTCCCGCTTTTTCCGCGCAGAGCACAACCGCCTGTTCGAGCATCGCGCGTTCAGCGCCTTCAAAGGATTGCTCCCCGTTCAACTCGTCCGGTATAATCCAATCGAATTTCGCGCCATATGGGCCTTCTTTTTCCTTTTGCCCCGCAATCCCCGCCCAGCCGATCAAGCCGGGGCACGACGGCAGCGCCGTCGTTTGCGCACCGATTCGTTTGCTCATCCGCCCACCTCCGCAGACCCGGAGACGGCGCAACGCGCTTTTTGTTTTCTCTTCATGCGAACGCCTCCGCTTGATTTGCCCCTATTTTGAGCAAAAGCCCTCGCCGTTATTCTATTTCTGCGCATGGAGGCAATTTTGCGCCTTTTTCCATATATCAAAAAAGGACGCCGCATTCAATACGACGTCCTTCGTTTTCAAACAAACCGAATTACTTCATAACCTTCGGATAGGTCGTAACCTTCGCTTCGGAAACCCACTGGGTCACAGCCGCTTCATAAGCCGCATCCTTCGCGTCGGAGAGCATGGTATCATAGATATTGCTCTTGATCTCGTCGGTATACTCAACCTCGCCCGCAGCGATGTCGGTCGCATACTGAAGAATGTGATAGCCATAGCTCGTCTTGACCAGCTCGGCGGACACGTCGCCGACCTTTTCAAGCGCCATCGCCGCATCCTGGAAGCTCTGCTCATAGACGGACAGGCCGTCGCAGACCAGATAGCCGCGGCTCTTGTTCGGCTCGTTGTTCATGCCGGTGTCCTGACCATAGGTCTCAATCAGGCTATCAAAGTCCTCGCCGGACTGCGCACGGGCGAGCACGTCCTGCGCCGTCGGCAGAATCTCGTCATACGCCTCGGCGGTCACGGTCTCCAGCTTCGCGCTGGATTCATCCAGCGTCGCCTGAGCGGTCGCCACGGTCTCTTCGAGCGCCGCAACCTGCTCGTCATAGCCGGCCTTGGTCGCCTCGTCATAGGAAGAGGTATCCTCCGCCTTCAGATCGTCAAGCTGCTTCTGCGCGTCGCTCAGCGTGGTGTTCGCGGTGGAAATCGCGCTGTTCAGGTCGCTGATTTCGCTCTGCTTCTCGTCGCTGAACTTGATGAGCAGGTTCTTCACACCGCGGTAGCCTTCCGGCACATAGTAATTCGTCGTGCCGTTGTTCTCGGCGGTCACATAACCGGCCGGAGCCGCGTCATAGCTTTCCTTCTGGGCGGCCACGCGCTTGTCAAATTCTTCCTTCACCTGCTCGTCCGTCACCGCGACGTCCTTGGCGGCATATTCGCGAATCTTTTCGCGCTGCACGCTGGCGGTCTGGTTCTGCACGAAATAATCGCGCGTATAGCCGACGGTGTTCAGGTCGTTGACGAGCATCTCGTCGAGCTGATCGTTGGTGACGGTCGCCTTGCGCTCCGTATCAACGGCCTCGGCCGGGGTCGCCTCGCTACCGGTCGCCTCGGCCGGGGTCGCCTCGCTGCCGGTCGCCTCTTCGAGGGCGGCCAGACGCGCTTCTTCCTCTTCCACCGTCTCCAGATCCGGATAGTTCTGGTAGCGGATCATCATCTTGTAGAAGTTAAACATGTTGTCGGCGTAGCTTTCCACGTCGGAGGCATCCTCTTCGGGCAGCGGCTCGAAGCCAAGCTCCTTCATCTTATCCTCAAGCACGACGCTCTCAATCAGCTGCTCGACAGCAGCCTCGCCGTAGGAGGCGATATCGTCGTCCGTGAGCTGCATCGACACGCCGAAGTTCTGCTGGAAATACTGCTGGTAGTAGCTGGCCAGATAATCCCGGTAAGCCTCCCACTCCGCCTTGGTGATCTCGGTGGTATCCTGGCTGGTCTCCACCTTCGCCACAACCTGCGCGCCGTCAAGCTCGTCGTCGTGGCCGATCAGGTTGCAGCCGGAGAGCAGCATCAAAGCCGCAAGCAGCAACGCAATCAGCGCGAATCTCTTATTCATGTTCGTTCTCTTCCTTTCAGCCTCTACTCGGCAATATACGATTTATTATAATAAGCTGTCATCGACTTGTCAAGCGCGTGTGTCGCCCTGCGGCTCAAATGTTCGCTCTTTTTGTTCAAATTCACAAAAGGAACACATTTTACTCGCCGCATACCCGAATTCCGAACCACTTGGAGAGCGTGCTGTTTGGCCAGCTTTCCGCGTCTTTTTCCAACGCAATGTTCATGGTAAAGCGCGAGCGGCTTTCCACCGAGGCGATTTTCACCTCGTCCGCCCCGCTCTGCACCGCCGCTTCGATTTTTTGAGTCTGCGCTTCCCACGCCGCCTCATGCGCGCCGACTTCCCTGACAGCCTGATACCCGCCGTAAACAAGCAAAAACAGCGCCAGCGGCAGCGCGCACAGCCTGGCCGCGTCCAGCGCGCGGACATGCGCCTCCATGTCGCCGAGCAGCGTCGCCAGCGCGCAGAGCGTCAGCGCAATCACGCAGGTATACGACCGATCCGACAGTTCCGGCGAGGCGACCATCGCATACGCGCTCAGCAGCGCCGCCAGCAGCAAAAGCGCTGCCCGCCGGTTTCGCATCGGCACATGAAGCGCCCGCCCCATTCCATGGACAATCGGCATGGCCAGCAATTCCGCGCCCGCATACACGCCCGTATAAAGCGTAATGCGGAGCAGCCGCTTCACGATCTCCCGCGCCATCGAATCGTAAGCATAGGCGGATGCGCGCGCAAAATTCCCCGGCGCAAGAATCATCATCGCCGCGCCCGCCGCCTGCGCCGCCAGACAGAGCCACGCGGAAACCGGCGTTCTTTTCCCGCGGTATGCGCTGTCCGCCAGCAGCAAGAGCGCCGCCGCCAGCATGCCGCAGGCCGCGTTCTCATTCGTCCAGCCGCTCAAAAAGCAGAGCGGAACACCGATCACGCCGAGCGCCGCACTTTCTTTCTCCAGCAGCCGCGGGATGATCAGCAGCGGCAAAAGCGCCAGCGCCGTGCCCCACAGATAGTTGCACGCGCCGTCCAGCCACAAAAAGACCGTGCCAAAGAACGGAACCTGCGTGAACAGCGCCGCGTGGATGACCAGCAGAATCGTCCAGCAAAACCGTCTGCCCTTCGGCTTAGCCAGCGTATACAGTTCAAGCACGAGCAGCATATACGCCGCCGTATTGGCGATGTTGAAAACGCCCTTTCCCCAATAAAGGAAGAGCTGCGCCAGCGTGTGAACCACGCTGCGCCCGCCCCAGAGGCGGTAATGCGCCGCCTGAGAGGCGAGCACGTCCGCCACCCCGGCAAGCGGCTTGCCCGTGCTCCAACTGAAGGAATAATCATAATCGTCCATTTGCAGCGGCGTATGCACGTTCAGCAGGAACATGGTCGCCGCCATCAGCACGAGAATCGCCGCAAAGACGCAGGCGCGAAACGCCGTCTTTTCTTCCATTCCGGCCAGAAAATCCCGTGCACGGTTCATGCGTTTCCCCCTAGCGGCTCAACGGCCAGCACGACTTTATCGTGGCTCGTCACCGCAACGTCTCGCCCAATCAGCGCCGCGTCAAAGGGCATGGCCGGCTCGATCAAAAAGCGCCGCTCGCCCTCCGGCGCCATATCCTCATAAACATTGACGATCATCTCGTGAAAATGCACGCCGTTTTCATAAACCTCTTCATCGCCTACGCGCACCAGCGTTCCCGCCGTCTTGCGCGTCAGGCCGCTGGTCAGCTCGCGCAGAAAGCGGCCGTATCGAATCGACGGCATCACAAACAAATCTCCGACAAAAATCGCCGCCGCACAGGTCAGAATCAATCCAGCCGTGCAAAGCGTCTGGTTGCGCACCGCAAAGCCCGCGGCGCACAGCGCAAAAAACGGCAGCATCGCCAGCAGCATTTTGAAAACGTCCCGCCGCAGACGCCGTTTGTTTTCTTCCGTTCGTTTTTCCGTATAAAACATGGCCGTCGCTCCTTTACCGTTCTCCCGCTTCAAAACGGATCTGTCCCGCGTCGTAGTGAATGGTGCCGGTCGAGCCGCGCACGTCCTTCTTCTCCATGCACAGCTTGAGCAGCTTAGCGGTCAGCATCGGTCCGCCCGCGCGGGTCAGCACATCCTTCCAGATGGTGAATCTGCATCCCTCGCGGAATCGGGTGCAGTAAAAGCCCTTGCTGTTTTCCGCCACCTTGCCCTGACCGCAGACGGGGCAGGCCACACCGAGCGTCGGTATGCGCTTTTTCCCTCGGCGCTCCTCCTTGGCAAAGGCCACATTCGGCGCGCCAGCCGCGTTTTCAACAAGGAAAGCCGCCAGCCGCGCAATGCCCTGACGGAAGCGCGCTTCGCCATCGCTGCCTCGGGCAATTTCCGCCAGCGCCCGTTCCCAGCGGCCCGTCGTCTCCGGCGAAGCGATCTCCTGCGGCACCGCTTCTATCAGGTGCACGCCCTTTTCCGTCGCCACGAGGTTTTTGCCGCTGCGCCGCACATATCCCACATCGATCAGCCGCTCAATGATGGCCGCGCGCGTTGCCGGTGTGCCCAGCGCGCAATCCTTCATCTGCTCGCGAATTTCTTCGTCCGCGATCTGCCGCCCTGCGTGCTCCATATCCAGCAGGATGCTCGCGTCGCTATATTCCTTCGGCGGCTTGGTCTGGTCGCGCGTCACCTGCGCGCGCTTGCAGAGCCGCTCGTCCCCGACGGCCAGCGCCGGAAGCCGCTGCTCGTCGTCATCCTCCTTCTTTTTTCTTTTGCCCTCGTCTCCGCCGTAGATGGCCTTCCATCCCTCCTGCGTGACGGCTTTTCCCGTGCTGAGAAAATCATCCTCGCCGCAGGTCGTGACCACGCGCAGCGCGTCGTATTCGTAATTCGGATAGAACGCCGCCGCCAATCGCTTGGCGACCATCTCGTACAGCCTGCGCTCATCCGCAGTCAGATTCACGCGATCCGCGCGCTTGCCCGTCGGAATGATCGCGTGGTGGTCGGTCAGCTTCGCGTCGTCAAACACGCGCTTGGTCATCCGAACGCCATAGGAAAGCGCCTGCTCGCCGATGGGCTGCAGCGCGCCGTCATAGCTGCCCAGCGTCGTCTGCACCTTGCCGAGCATATCGTGCGACAGATAGCGGCTGTCCGTCCTCGGATAGGTCAGCAGCTTGTGCTGTTCGTAGAGCTTTTGCGCTGTCGCCAGCGTCTTTTTCGCGGTAAAGCCCAGTTGCGCGTTCGCTTCGCGTTGGAGTGTCGTCAAATCATACAGGAGCGGCGGCCACACGCTCTTGTGTTCCCGCGCGGCCTGCGTCACCCGTGCCAACCGGCCGGAAACGCGCTGCGCGATCTGCTGTGCGGCCTCCTCGTTTTCAAGCTTGCGCTCGCCTTTTTTGTCGATATACACGCCCTGATAGTCGCCGAAATCCGCGCGCACCGTGTAAAACGGCTTGGGCACAAATGCGTCGATTTCCCGCCTCCGCTTGACGAGCATGCTCAGCGTCGGCGTTTGCACACGGCCGATGGAGAGCAGCACATTGTAGCGGATCGTATAGGCGCGCGTCGCGTTCATGCCGATGAGCCAGTCCGCGTCCGCCCGACAGCGCGCGCTGGCATAGAGCGCATCGTAATCCGCCGACGGCCGAAGGCTGTCAAACCCGGCGCGGATGGCTTCGTCCGTCATGGAGGAGATCCACAGCCGCTTCACCGGCTTTCTGCACCCCGCCTGCTCGTAAATATAGCGGAAGATCAGCTCGCCCTCGCGCCCGGAGTCCGTCGCGCAGATGATATCCTGCGTTTCCTTGTCGTTCATCCATTTTTTGACGGAGAGAAACTGGCTTCTCGTCTTTTTGATCACCTTTGTCTCCATCTTTTCCGGCAGAATCGGCAGATCCTCCGCGCGCCATCGGGTATACCGCTCGTCCAGCTCCTGCGGCTCCTTGAGCGTAACCAGATGGCCGAGCGCCCATGTAACCACATAGCCGCCGCCGATCAGGCTGTTTTCGCCCCTGTCCTTTGCACCCAACACGCGGGCAATGTCCCGAGCGACGGAGGGTTTTTCGGCAACGACGAGCGTATGCATGGCTTCACCTCATGTCTTTTACTGCGCCGCGCCGCCCTGCTGGAGGCTGGCAAAGCGCGTGTATTGCCCCAGCCAGGCCAGTTTCACCGTGCCCAGCGGGCCGTTGCGCTGTTTGGCCACAATCACCTCGGCGATGTTCTTGTCCTCGGTGTTGGGATCGTAATATTCCTCTCGATGCAGGAACATGATGACGTCGGCGTCCTGCTCGATAGCGCCGGAATCGCGCAGGTCGGATAGAATCGGCCGCTTGTCGCTTCGCTGTGCGCCCGCACGGGAAAGCTGCGCCAGCGCAACCAGCGGCACGTTCAGCTCCTTGGCGATGCTCTTGAGGTTGCGCGAAATCTCACTGACCTCGTTCTGGCGGTTTTCGACATGGCCGTCCGCGCTCATCAGCTGCAAATAGTCAACCATAATCATGTCCAGCCCGTGCTCCATTTTCAGCCTTCGGCAGCGGGAGCGAAGCTGCGACGGCGTGATGCCGGACGTATCGTCGATATAGATATTGGAGGCCGCCAGCGGGCCGAGCGCGGAGGACAGCGAAATCCAGTCGTCGTCGCGCAGCGAGCCATGGCGAACGGACTGCATGTCCACGCGCGCATCCGCGCACAGAAGGCGCATCGCGAGCTGATCCTTCGGCATTTCCAGCGAGAAAACCGCCGTCGTCTTGCCCGCCATCGTCGCCGCGTAGCCGATCAGGTTCATGCCAAAGCTCGTCTTGCCCATCGAGGGGCGCGCGCCGACAATCACCAACTCGCCGCCGTGCAAACCGGTCAGCAGGTTATCCAAATCCACAAAGCCCGTCGGCACACCGTCGATGCCGCCCTTCAGCTCGGTCAGCTGCTCGATGCGCAGATACGTATCCGGCAGAACATCCGCAATATGCGTCAGTGTGCTTCCCTCGTGGCGGCGCATGATGATATCAAAAATCGACTTTTCCGCCACGCCGAGGATGTCGCTCACCGCTTCGGTCTGCTGATAGCATGCGGTGGCGATGTCCCCCGTCGCCTTAATCATGCGGCGCAGCGTCGCCTTTTCATCCACAATCTGCACATAGGCGCGCGCGTTGACCGTAGACGGCATGCACTGGCTCAATTCAATGAGATAGTTCGTGCCGCCGACGCCCTCCAGCGTGCCGCGCCGGGTCAGCTCGTCATCCACCGTCACCAGATCAATGGGCATGCCCTGCGTATTGAGCGCATGCATCGCATCGAAAATTTCCCGGTTTGCGGGCTGATAGAAATCATCCGCCGTAAGCAGCTCAAAGGCCAGCGACAGCGCCTCTCTGTCCTGCATCATGCAGCCCAGCACGCTTTTTTCCGCATCGGCATTGTTGGGCGGTACACGCATAACTGCCTCGTCCACAATGTTCTCCCCTTTTAACAAAAGATAGGGCTTTCCCCCGTTTCAGGAGGAAAACCCAGTGCGTTGTATGGATCAGCCAACCTCAACCTTGGCGGTCATTTCCGCCGTAATGCCCGCATAGAGCCACACGCTGACCGTAAAATCGCCTGCGTTGCGGATGTTGGCCACATCAATGCGGCGCTTTTCCACCTTCACGCCATACTGCTTAAACAGCTCGTCGGCAATCTCCTGCGCGGTGACGGAGCCGTAAAGCCTGCCGCCCTCCGCGCCGCGTGCCACGATCTTGATGGCCTTGCCGGAAAGCGCCTTGCGGGTTTCCTCCGCCTTGGCGCGCTCAACGTCCTCGCGGTGCTTCTGCGCGGCCTTCGCGTTCTCGATGGCGTTCAGATTCGTCGCGCTCGCCTCGCGCGCCAGCCCCTTGGGGAAGAGGAAGTTGCGGGCAAATCCGTCGGAAGCCTCGATGATCTGATCCTTCTTGCCGGTTCCCTTGATATCCTTGAGCAAAATCACTTTCATAGCTTTATCCTCCCGAAATCTTATTTATCATCGTGTGTGCGCGGATCAAACGGATTCGGCGTTTCCTCCTCCATTTTTTCGCGGCGATGGACGACGTCGAACGTCTGATCCGCAATACCGATCAAAATCGCGGCGGGTCGAATCGCGAAATAGCCCAGCGCAAAGACAATCCCCTGCGCCACGCGCCCCTTGCCCTTTTCATTCAGATAATAACACACGGCGGCTATGCCCTGCAAGGCGAAAATCTGTTCAAATACGCCGGTAAAGACGTAAAACATGCTGCTCGTAAAGCTCGGCACAATCAGCGTCAGCACATACAGTGCTGCCAGCGTCGCGCCCAGCACGCGCCCCCAGCCTTTCGGCACGGTCCATGTGCGCAGCGGCGGATAATCCACCTTATCCCCACGAGAGAGCACACCCTTGCGCAGCGCGACCTGCCCCAGCACGCCCGCCGCCACGGAGCCCGTCGCCATCTGCATCGGGATTTCCAGCCGCATCAGGGTATCCAGAATCAGCACGAGCTGCTCAATCAGCTGCCCGCGCGCCGCCGCATCCAGCGTCGCAATATCCACTGCGCCGCCGCTCGCCGACGTGATCGCGCCGAGCTGCATCATCATCGTCAGCACCATGTCGCTGAACGTCTGCGAAACCGAGAACGCCTGACGCATCATATTGGACAGCGCCGTAACCACGTCCGCCCCCGCCAGCGCGCTGACAAGCAGCATCGCCAGACCGATGGACGCAAACATGGTCACGCCGGAACCCGCCGCGCTCTGCCAGAAGCTCTGTTCGTGCTCAACCATGTAGCTCGAAACAACCAGAATCGGCACAAGCAGCACTGCGGAAAGCACCGCGCCCCAGAAGCCGAAAAACACTGTGCTGAGCGTCACGAGAATCGCCGTGCACGCCGCCGCACTGACCGGGCCGACATATCCCACAAGCAGCAGCAGCGCGATCGGCACCAGCGTCATGCCCTGCGGTATAAACACGGAAACCGCCAGCAGCGGCGAAAGGAGCATGCACAGCGCAATGCTCAACGCCGTCCATCCCCATCGGTTTGAGCGGCGAAGCAAGGATATATTCTTGTTTTCCAATGTGAACCCCTTCTTTTTTAACATCGCGGGCGAACATGATCCGCAAAAGATGTCGTCATTTCAGTTTATTATACCGCATTCGGCGAATTTTGTATAGCGAAAAAATCGGCAGGTCGATCATCCCTGCCGAAAAGCCGCCTTCCCGCGGCGTCCATGCCCCAGGCAAGCAGCGCTATCATTCCCTGCAAAAACGCAATATATACGCCGTAACTCAGGCGATAGATTCCCTCCAGCGGCGTTCTGACCGGCGGCGCGGCCAGAAACAGAAAATCCGTTCCGAGCGCGCGGTTGGCAAAAAACGCCGCAACGGCCAGCGCCTGCAAGGCCAGCAGCACCTGCGGCGCACGGCCGACGCGCGGCCGTTCTCCCATCGCCAGCGCGCTCAGGCCGATGAGCACGATGAGCGCGTGTGTCAGCACATAGCAGGCCGTGAACGCCGTCTGCCAGCGGCTGACGGCCGGTGCGGGAAACACGAGCGCCAGAACCGCCCCCGGCATGCCGAGCAGCCAAAGAAAATCCACGACGAAGGGCACGGGAGAAAACGCGAGTACCGCCGCCGCCAGCGCCGATACGCTGCACAGATGCAGCGGAACAGCCTCCCAAATCCGCCCCTGCAAGGCCAGCATGAGCGTCGTCCCCGCCATCGAGCAGAGGATCATAACGCCCATTCGCCGCCGCCATCTTTTCGCCATCTTCCCACCTCCCGGTTTTATCCTTTCCCGGAAAGGCGCTGCATATCCCGCGCGCACCCGCAAAACAGATTCCAGCATCCGCCGCTGCTCCGCGCAAAAATCCGTTCGCTAAGCCCGTCGAAAAGAAGCATAGCGCCCGCGTACCGCTGGCAGCCGCCCGCCCGTCCGGGCGCGTGCTCCGTATGCAAAAGCCGCATGCCGTCTCGCGAAACCGCGTGCAAAAACCCCTCTGTCGCGCAGAGCAGCCGTCCTCCGTCCGCCGTAACCCTCCCCGGCATGCCCGGAAGCGGGAGAATCTGCCGCGCGCCGATCTGCGGAACCGTTACCAGCGTCGCATCCAGCGCGTCATTCAGGCAGAGCGCATGCACAGTGCCGCCGCACAGCGTCACATCGAATACCATTCCCGGCATGGACAGGCGGCGCAGCAGCGTCAGCGACCGCGCGCTCATCAGCAGCACTTCGCCGCTCTCGCCCGCCGCAACCGCCAGCACGTCGCCCGTCTCGTCAAGCGCTATGTTTTGCGGATTCAGCCCCGCCCTCGCCAGCACGAGCGGCAGGCCGCATCCCGCGTCAAGCAGAAGAACACTGTCCGCTTCCGCGCAAAGCAGCAAAAGGCGCGTTCCATCCGGCGACGACAGAATTCGCTTCATCCCCGGCCCGCCCGCAAAAAGCCCGGTCGGCACAAGGCGCTCGGCGTCCAGCCGCCAAACCGTATCGCCCCAATCGCTTGCGCAGAACACAGTTCCATGCGACACGCAGAGCGCTCCCGCGCCTTCCAGCCGGATTTGCTCCTGCGGCTCGCGTTTAGGCGGCGCAAACACGCGCACCTCGTCGCCGCCCGAGACGATCATCCGCTCCTCCATCGCCGCCACACCCCTTCTCCTCAAGCCTATGAAGCAAAGCAGCCGCGCGTCACAAGCAGGAAAAACGGGATTTGCGTCGAATGATGTCTGTCACGTTCCATTTTTACGCATATACGCATATGAGGAGGATTGACCATGAACATTTATAAAACGCACAACGTTTGCAGCCGTTCAATCGAATTTGAGGTGGAAAACAACATCATCACCGCCTGCAAATTCAACGGCGGCTGCGCAGGCAATACGCAGGGCGTCGCCGCGCTCGTCGTCGGCATGACCGTTGACGAGGCTATCCGCCGCCTGAAGGGCATCCAGTGCCGCAACGGCACGAGCTGCCCGGATCAGCTCGCCACCGCGCTGGAGGAATACAAGGCGAACCATGCCGCCTGAGCCGTGCGGCGCTTTAGGCCTCTATACAGAAAAACGGGCTGTTTGATACAGCCCGTTTTTTCGTTTAGTCCTTGGCAAACGCGCCGCGCGCGCCCTTGACGATATGCCGCGCCTTGACCACGCCGCGCACGCTGGAGAGCGGATAGACCTGCGAATTCCTGCCGATGATCGCGCCGGGATTGAGCACGCTGTTGCAGCCGATCTCCGCAAAGTCGCCGAGCATCGCGCCGAATTTCTTCCGCCCGGTTTCATAATCCCGCTCGCCGTGGACGACAACGTTTTTCTTGTCGCCCTTCACGTTGCTGGTCACTGCGCCCGCGCCCATGTGCGCCTTGTAGCCCAGCACGGAATCGCCGACGTAGTTATAATGCGGGGTCTGCACCTCATCAAAGAGAATACAATTTTTCAGTTCGCAGGAGTTACCAACCACCGCACCATCGCCGACGAGCACATTCCCGCGGATGAACGCTCCGGGGCGCACCTCGGTTTTTTCACCGATGACGCACGGACCGGCGATGCTGGCCGTCGCCGCGACCGTCGCGGTTTTGGCGATCCACACATCCTCAGCCGGGTGATCGTAATCGCTCAGATCCAGCCCCTGACCGATGGCCAGCACCGTTTCGCCGATTTTAGAGAGCGCTTCCCACGGATATTCGCACGCGGCAAGCATCTTTGCCGCGCGGGTATGCGTCAGGTCAAACAAATCGCAGACTTTAATCGCGTCCATATCAAGCCAACCCTTCCGCCTTGATAGCCTCGATCATTTCGTTCACACAGGCCTCAGCCGTGCGCAGTTCCTGCGCCTCTGCCATCACGCGAATCACCGGCTCCGTGCCGCTCTCGCGCAGCAGAACGCGGCCCGTATCGCCCAACCTCTCACCGACAGCCTTCACGACCTGCTGCACATGCGCGTTTTCGCGCACGGCGGCCTTGTCGCTGACGCGAACGTTTTTGAGCACCTGCGGATATACGGCCACCGGCGCGGCCAGACGAGAGAGCGTCTGCTTGCTGTCCAGCATCGCCTCCATCAGCTCGATGGAGGTCAATATGCCGTCGCCCGTCGTCGCGTATTTGCTCAAAATAATATGGCCGGATTGCTCTCCGCCGACGCAATAGCCGTTCTGCGCCATGTTTTCATAAACAAAGCGGTCGCCGACGGCGGTTTTCTCATAACCGACGCCCACTTCGTCGAGCGCCTTGTACAAACCGAAATTGCTCATCACGGTGGTGACAACCTTGTTGCCCGCCAGCCTGCCTTCCCGCTTCATCTGGCAACCGAAGATGTAGATGATCTTGTCCCCATCCACAACCTCGCCGTTTTCATCCACCGCCAGACAGCGATCCGCATCGCCGTCGTAGGCAAAACCGACGTCCAGATGGTTTTCCACGACAAACCGCCGCAGCCCGTCGATGTGCGTAGACCCTGCGCCGCGGTTGATGTTCACGCCGTCCGGCTCAGCGTTGATGACAAAGGTTTTCGCGCCCAGCGCTTCAAAGACGGTTTTGGCGATATTCCACGCGCTTCCGTTGGCGCAATCCAGACCGACGCGCATGTTTTTATAAGAATGTGCCGCCAGCGAAATCAGATAGCCGACATAACGGTTACGGCCGGAAACATAATCCACGATTTCGCCCAGCTCTTCGCGCTTGGCCGACGGCACATCGCCTTCGATCCCCAGCGCGGCCAGATTTCCATCCAAGTACGTCTCGATGTCAGCGATGGTTTCGTCGTCCATTTTCTCACCGCGGCTGTTGATGAGCTTGATGCCGTTGTCATAAAACGGGTTATGCGACGCGGAAATCATCACGCCGCAATCAAAATTATCCACACGGGTGACATATGCGACGCTCGGCGTCGTCGTCACATGAAGCATATACGCATCCGCGCCGGTAGCGGTCAAGCCCGCAACAATCGCATATTCAAACATATAGCTGGAACGGCGGGTATCCTTGCCGATGACCACGCGCGCCTTTCTGCCCTTGCGCGCGCCGTAATACCAGCCGATGAACTTACCGATCCGATACGCATGTTCGCTGGTTAAATCGACATTCGCCTCGCCGCGAAAACCGTCTGTTCCGAAATATTTGCCCATAAATCTGCACCTTTCCCGGCCAGACCGGCCGACCGCTTCGATTCGGTTTTCCCTATTTTATGAACCGATTAGCGTTTCTATTATGAACCAAAGTTTTTCTTTTGTCAACTTTTTACGTCTGCAATCCGTCGATTCCCTGCTCACGCAGGCGTTTTTTTCGTCAAAAAAAGCGGGCTGCCCCCGCTTATTTCGCCAACAGATCATTCGCGCGCTTGCGCAGTTTTTCTCTGGAAACACGCTGCGCGAGCACCTGCAAGGTCTTCGTTTCGATGAGCGTAATGGAACCGTAAGGCGCAAGCAGCATCCGCTCGATAGCCGTTCGATAGGCGCGCGTTTTGATGATCGCCTTTTCGCAAAGCTGCTGCTCGCTGTCGTCGCCCGCCAGCAGAAACGCGATTTCATCCGCAAATTGCATGTACAGCCGCAGCACCAGCTCCGCCGCCGTTTCGATATCGCTGATAAAAAATTCGCCGCTCCGAACGCCCTCGCTCAGCACCCGCTCCAACACGCCCTTCATTCCGGAAAGCTGACAGGCTTTCATTTTTTCCCGCATCAGCGCCCCGTTTTCGCAATATGCCGCCTGAATCAGCAGCATCACAAAGCCGGGGTTATCGCTCTGCCAGAGCGTCGATGACGCAAGCAGGATGTTGAGCTTTTCGCTCGCGGTCAGATTGGGCTGATCGGCGGCCGCCGTCGCGCTTTGGCAAAGTTCCTCCGCCCGCTGCTGGCAGATCGCCTCCAGCACGGCGAGCTTGCTGTCAAAATGGTGATAAAATCCGCCTTTGGAAAAGCCGACCGCATCCAGAATGTCCTGAACGGAGGTGTTTTCGTAGCCCTTCGTATAGAACAGCTTTTCACTCGCGGCCAACAGCTCGCCGCGCCGCGCATCCCCCTTTTTCAAGCCCATTCCTCCCGTTTCTCTTTGGTTTATTCGTTCGACGCGGCGCCGGAACCGTCGTTATACAGAATTTCATCCTGCATGGCGCGGTATGTCGTCGTCCAGAGTTTCTTTTTCTCCGTCACGTTGCCGCTTGCATCCTTGTAGACCTTGTAGGTATCGACAACGTAGCCCGTGCGCTTCTTGCGTCCGGCTTTCCTCGTCCCCACGGGCAGCGAAGCATCCAGCGTATAGAGCACCGCGTCGTCCGGCTTGATCGTTTTGATCACTTCGGATTCGAGATCGACCGTCTGCCCGTTCGGCAGAATCTTGCCGTAAATCTGCACCGTCACCGTCTGGTTCTCATACCACGCAATGACGAACACCGGATAATCCCCGTTGTTGCGGAAAACAAAATCCAGAGACGGCCAGTTGACGGTCGCGTCCTCGCCCTTATTGACATAGGACGACGGCCAGCTATGCGCGCTCCGCTTGACGATTTCCAGATCCGCACGAACCACGGCGTTGAACAGCGTGGAGGACGTCTGGCATACGCCGCCGCCGGTGTCATCCACCAACACGCCGCCCGCGATTGCACCCGCCTCGCGATAGCCCTTTTCGCCCGTTCGCTGGCCGGTGCAGTCGTTGAAGGACATCGTGTCCCCCGGCTTAACCATGCGCCCGTTCAGCGCCGCGGCCGAAATTTCGATGTTGTTGTTGCGATCCTTGTCCTTGGTCGTCGTCGTCGTGAACGAGGAAATCAGGCCAAACTGCCCGACCAGCTGGCTTTTCGTGATCGTCGGCTCAACCTGTTCGCCCTTCGGCACAATCACACGGTCATATGCGCCTTCATCCAGCGCCGCAAGGATATCCTCCTGAAGCGCCGTTCGGTTCACGCGGTAGCCGGGTTTCGCCTCCGAAAACGTAAATGTGCGCGTCTGCACGTCAAACGCCGCAAGGGTCGCGTCCGTCGCGTCGTATTCAAGGCTGTCGGCGACGATCTCCACCAGCCTGTCGATCGCCGTTCGATCATAGGAAAAGCCCGTTGTAAACGCCGCGCCGTTTGTCTTCGCGTCGTCAATCGCCGCAAGCCGCTCTTCCAGTGTGCCATACCGCCCGATGTTGTATGCCTCGTCGAGCACCGTCTGCGCGTCAAACGTCATCGGCACCTCGTCGGAGGTGATGCGCCATTTGCGCTCGCCCGCCTGAACGACCAGCGAAAACGCGCTGCTCGTTTCCTGCTGGCGGCTGCCGAAAAGCGCGCCGGCCTCTTCGCGGGTCATGCCGCCCAGCTCAACGCCATCCACCGTGACGCCCGGATAATAGGTGTTTTGCGCCACATTTTGAGTGATGGCGGCATATGATTGATATGCCGCCATGCTTTCCTGATAAATTTTCGCGCCGAAAACCCACAGAGCCGCACACCCTGCGATCACGATCAGCGTCCAAAACGGGAACAGTTTTCTTTCCTCTTTGGTGCGCGGATCAAAAGCCATAAAGCGCTCTCCTTTTCGATTGATTAGTCGCGCTGCTGCTTGCTCGCGTCAATGGCAGAAAACAGCTCCTTCTCGTTCATGCGATACGAAAGGATGTGCAGGCTGTCGGACAGATGCACGTTGTTGACGGCCACGCCCTCCGGCAGCACCAGATCGACCGGCGCAAAATTCCAGATCGCGCGAACCCCGCCGCGAACCAGCGTATCGCAGGTCGTCTGCGCATAGGCAGACGGAACGGCCAGCACCGCGATATCGACCTTGTGGGTCTCCATCCACGCATCCAGCTTTTCCATCGGCTGCACGAGAATCCCGTGCACATCAATGCCGACCAGCGCGGGCGATACGTCGAACATCGCCTGCACGTTAAAGCCTTCCTTCGCAAAGCCGGTATAATTCGCCACTGCGCGGCCGATGTTGCCCGCGCCGATGATAATGACATGGTATTCGTGGTTCAAGCCCAGAATCTCGCCGATGCGCTCCTTCAGATTGGCCACATGATACCCGTATCCCTGCTGGCCAAAGCCGCCGAAGCAGTTGATATCCTGCCGGATCTGCGAAGCGGTCAGGTTCATGCGCTCGCCCAGCTCTTGGGAGGAAATGCGCACAACGCCCGCCTTTTCAAGCTCACGCAGATGGCGGTAATACATCGGCAACCTACGCACCACAGCGTCAGAAACCCTTGATTTGTAAGCCATGTGTACTCACCTCTTCAATGCAATCAGAAAAACGTAGTCTTTCTTATTTAGTATATCAGTATTACGCAGCTTGTGCAAGGAAAAGTTGCTCACAACCTGCGTTTTTCAATGCTTTTTATCAATGTTTCCGGACAGTATCAAACGGCTTCCGGCTATCGTTCACCCTTTAGATATCGAACTCCCGTTTGAGGCTGCGCGTGAATAACTGATTCATCTGCTCCTTTGGCTGCGCGCCGTCATAGAGCACCGCGTACACCGCGCGGCCAATCGGCAGATCCACATGATACCTGTCCGCCAGCGCGCAAAGCGCCTTCACCGTGTCATAGCCTTCCGCCAGCTCGGTATACGGCTCACCGCGCACAAACATCTCGCCAAAGCGCCGGTTGTGGCTGTATTGTGAAAAAACCGTCGCTTCGTAATCGCCCAGATGGCAGAGCCCGTAGGCGGAAAACCCGTTGCCGCCCATCGCCGCAATCAACCGGGAAACCTCCCGCGTGCCGCGGCTCATCAGCGCGCCCTTGAGCGAGGAGAGCCCCATGCCGTCCAGCATGCCCGCCGCAATGCCGATCACATTTTTGGCCGCCGCCCCGACCTCGTTGCCGATCAAATCTGTTCCGTAATAGAAGCGGATCAGGCCGCCGGAAAGCTGCGAAATCAGCCGTTCCTTGACCGCCTCGCTGCTCGAATCAATCACCATGCAGTTGGGCACCCCGGCGAGAAATTCCTGTACATGCCCCGGCCCGAGCCACACGGCAACGTCGTTGCTGCCGCCGACGGCCTCCTCCGCAATTTCGGAAAGGCGTCGGAGCGTCGTCACCTCGATGCCTTTCATGCACAGTGCGAACGTCTTCCCGCTCACGCCCTGCGCGGCGATCTGCGCCATCAGCTCCGGCAGATTCTGCGAACGGATGGAAATGCAGATCAACTCGCTTTGGAGCGCCTCCCTCAAATCCGTCGTCACACGCACATCCTCTTCCAGCGTCACCAGACCGTTGGAGCGCATCTGACGAAACTGCTCAATGTGCTTGGAACCCTCTCTGCCGTACAGCGTCACCTCATGCCCGATTTTGCGCAGATACCACGCGATAAACGAGCCCCAGCGCCCGCAGCCGATGACCGTTGCCTTCATCAATCTCGTTCCTTTCCATTTTCATAATCAAATGGATTATATCACGTCATCCGCTCGGATGCAACCCTGCCCTTATGACCGGTTAAAGCCGCGCATGCGATCGCGTTCCTGCTTTCTTTCGGAGCGCTGCCCGCTTGCCACACGCCCTTTCAACGGCGTGAGCAGCGTCAGATCAATGTTGCACTGGGTCAGCTCGACGTTCTGCACCTTGACGCGAACCGGCTGACCGAGCGAAAACACCGTGCCGGTGCGTTCGCCGCGCAGCAGCATGCGCCGCTCGTCGAAGCCAAACCAATCCTCCAGCGTGCGCACGGGCACAAAGCCCTCCGCGCCGTTGGACAGCGTGATATACATGCCGTATTCGCTCACGCCGTTGATCGTTCCGTCGTAATCCTCGCCGACATGGTGCGCCATCAGGCGGGCCATCATCAGCTTGTCCGCGGCGCGTTCCGCGTCAATCGCGGCGCGCTCCCGCTCGCTGGAACGAACGGCCGCATCGGCCAGCGCCTCGCCCGTCAGCGGAGCGGGTTGACCGGTCAGCTTCGCCGTCAGCGCGCGGCTGACCACCAGATCGGGATAGCGGCGAATCGGCGAGGTGAAGTGGCAGTAATCCGCCATCGCCAAGCCGTAATGCCCCAGCGGCGCGACGTCGTAACGCGCCTTCTGCATGCTGCGCAGCGCCAGCGCGGTGATGACGGAATATTCCGGCCGCTCCTTCGTCTTTTCCAGAATCGCGCGGATGTCGCCCGGCGCGGCGTCATGCCGGATGCCCTTGGCATTTACGCCGATGCCATCCAGAAAATCCGCAAACATTGCCAGCTTCTCCGCGTCCGGCTTTTCATGGACGCGATAGAGCAGCGGCAGGCGGTTTTCCCGCGCAAAGCGTGCCACACATTCGTTCGCCGCCAGCATGAAATCCTCGATCATCATCTCCGCCTCGCCGCGCTCACGGGTGATGATTTCCACCGGCTCGCCATTTTCATCCAGCACAAAGCCCGGTTCCTCGATTTCAAAATCAATGCAGCCCTGCGCCTGCCTGCGCGCGCGCAGTTTCCCGGCCAAAACGCGCATCTGGTGAAGCGTGTCCGCCACGGCGGCCATCGCGTCCGCCTGCTGCTCGCTTCCGTTAAACAGCGCGTTCACATCGTCGTACACCAGCCGCGCCTTGCTGCACGTGATGGTTCGGGCGATGCGCTCGTCCACCACACGCCCCGCATCGTCGATTTCCATCAGCGCGGTCATCGTGAATTTATCCTCGTTCGGCCGCAGCGAACAAACGCCGTTGCAGAGCTGCTCCGGCAGCATCGGCAGCACGCGCCCCGGCAGATAGACGCTCGTGCCGCGCGCAAACGCTTCGCGATCCAGCGCCGTTCCCGGCCTGACGTAGTGCCCGACGTCCGCGATATGCACGCCGAGGCGCACATGGCCGTTTTCAAGCTGTTCAAGGCTCACAGAGTCGTCGAAGTCCTTTGCATCGCGCCCGTCAATGGTGAACGACAGCAGATGGCGCAGATCCTCGCGCGTCGGGTCGTCCGCCAGATTCGCCGGGCGGCAGGTGTCCGCCTCCTTCAGCACATCCTCCGGAAAATCGGTGCGCAGGCGCATGCTCATCACCAGTGCGTCGAGCGCATAGGTCGCCTGCTCAAAGCTGCCGATGCGTTCCTCGACGCTGACGCACAGGCCGCCTTCATCCTCCCAGCGGGTGACATGGGTGCGGACAATTTCGCCGTCCTCGGCTTCGGCATGCAGGTCGGCGACGGCAATTTCAGCAGGGAGTCTGCGCTCGAGCGGCTGAATCACGCGCACACCGTCGTGCACCCGCAGCACACCCATGATGTTTTCATGCGCATGCGTCAGCACCTTGGCGACAATCACGCGGTCGCGGCCGATGCGTTCCGCCAGGACCGTATCGCCAAAGAGCGCTCCGCGCGCGTTTTCTTTCGCGCAGGTGTAAATCGTTCCGTCCTCGGCCTCCATGCGGATTGCGCCGCGAGCCATGCCGCGAACGGTCAACTGCACCGTTTGTTCCTTTTGTGTGCGCTGGGCGCGCATATCCCGCGCGGGGCGCTCAGAGCGCGCGCTCGGCCTGCGGTTTGAGTAGCGTGTGTCGCTTTTCATATTTCTTCTCCTGCTTTTATCTTGCCTGTTCGGGTCTTCGTTCAATCCATATTTTCAAATTGTTCAAAATTTCAAATTGCTCAAAAAAGAGGCCAAAGCATCTGCTTCAGCCTCTTTCGCTTTCACTTAGCCGATCATCGCAACGATGAGCGCGCAAATGATAAACACACCTGCGGAAACCTTCGTCGCCAGAGCGAGCTTACCCTCCATCGACTTCGCCTTGTTCTTTCCAAAGAACGTCTCGGCGCCGCCCGCAATCGCACCCAGGCCATTGGATTCGCCCGGCTGAAGCAGAACGGTAGCGATGAGGATGAGCGCGGTGATCACAAGCAGCACGGTGACAATACCGTTAAGGATCGCCATATATCTTCGCCTCCTCGACTCGTTAAGCGAATTAACGCTTGGAGAACTGCGGCGCGCGGCGTGCAGCCTTGAGGCCGTACTTCTTGCGCTCCTTCATGCGCGGATCGCGCGTGAGGAAGCCAGACTTCTTCACCGCCGGACGGAGCTCCGGATCGGCCTTCACGAGCGCGCGGGCAATGCCGTGACGGATCGCACCGGCCTGGCCGGAAAGGCCACCGCCATACACGTTGACCAGCACATCGTAGCGACCCTCCAGATTGGTGAGCGCCAGCGGCTGACGAACGGTCATCTTCAGGGTCTCCAGACCGAAGTAGTTGTCGATATCGCGGCCATTGATGACCACCTTGCCGTCGCCCGGAACGAGGCGAACACGAGCAATGGCCTTTTTGCGGCGGCCGACCGCCTGATACTGAACCTGTGCCATGTTACAAACTCTCCTTCCTGCTAATTACTTCACCAGCTCGAGCACTTCCGGCTTCTGCGCCTCGTGCTCATGCTCGGCGCCGGCATACACGCGCAGCTTGCGAGCCATCTGACGACCCAGCGGGCCCTTGGGCATCATGCCCAGAATCGCGTGCTTCACAGCGAACTCCGGCTTCTCAGCCATCAGCTTGCTGTACTTGGTCTCCTTGAGACCGCCGACATAACCGGAATGATGGTAGTACACCTTCTGGTCGAGCTTCTTGCCGGTCAGAACCACCTTGGCGGCATTGATGACGATCACATGGTCGCCGGTGTCGCAGTGGGGGGTGTAGGTAGGCTTGTTCTTGCCGCGCAGAATCGCGGCGACCTGGCTGGCCAGGCGGCCGAGCGTCATGCCGTCGGCGTCAACAACATACCACTTGCGCTCGACGGTCTGGGCATTTGCCATAAACGTTTTCACGTGAATTCCTCCATTATCCTGAAAATCAGAATCTAAGGTGCATCGCGCTGGTCAGACGCTCTGCTAAAGCGCGCGCAGATTCTCCCGGGGCTAATCAGTCGAACATACGCACTGGCTATTTTAACCGCTTTCTATCCCTTTTGTCAAGGCTTTTTGCTGATTTTATCAAAGAAATTTGACTTCTTTCCCCTTTTCGCCTCCGTCCGCGACATTTTTTTCAAACCACCTTGACAAACGCCCCCGACCCGGCTAGAATAAATGTCAAGTTCACAGCAACGAACCCAAAGATGATGATGGGAAATAATCAGGGGATTTCTTCCGTCAAGAGAGTCGGCGGCTGGTGCAAGCCGAACGGAACGCCTTTTGAGAACTCCTCCCGGAATCGCGCGGATGAAACGCAGTAGTTCGCGACGGATGACCCCGTGATCGGTCAGGCCTTGTCTGAGGCCGTGAGGGCTGAGTCATCAGCCGAATTAGGGTGGTACCGCGCTGAAAGTCATGTATTCAAGCGCCCCTATGTCGCTTTTTAAGCGGCTGGGGGCGCTTTTTCGTTCCCCGGCCAATCGTTTTGTTTCAGTTTGAAAGGAGAAACCCATCATGTATCAGGGCTGCAAAAAGTATATCCCGTTCACTCCCGTTTCTCTGCCGGATCGCACCTGGCCGAACAACCGCATCGAAAAAGCGCCGACCTGGTGCTCCGTCGATCTCCGCGACGGCAATCAGGCACTCGTCACGCCGATGAACCTTCAGGAAAAGCTCGATTTCTTCAAGCTGCTGGTGGATATCGGCTTCAAGGAGATCGAGGTCGGCTTTCCCTCCGCCTCCGAAACGGAATATGAAATTCTGCGCGCGCTGATCGACGGCCACTATATCCCGGATGACGTCACCATTCAGGTGCTGGTGCAGGCGCGCGAGCATCTGATCCGCAAAACCTTCGAGGCCGTGCGCGGCGCGAAAAACGTCATCATCCACTTCTATAACTCCACCTCGACCCTCCAGCGCAAGGTCGTCTTCAAAAAGGACATGCAGGGGATCATTGATATCGCTGTCGCGGGCGCAAAGCTGGTGCGCGAGCTGACCGAAGCCGATCAATCCGGCACGAATTTCCGCTACGAATACTCCCCGGAGTCCTTTTCCGGCACGGAAATGGATTTTGCCGTGGATATCTGCCATCAGGTGATGGAAACGCTCGGCGCGACGAAGGAAAACCCGGTCATTCTCAACCTGCCCAACACGGTTGAAATGTGCACGCCCAACACCTATGCCGACCAGATCGAATATTTCATCCGCCATCTGCCCAATCGCGACGCGGTGATCATCTCCGTCCATCCGCACAACGACCGCGGCACGGGCGTGGCCTGCGCGGAGCTGTCCATGCTGGCGGGCGCGGATCGCGTCGAAGGCACGCTGTTCGGCAACGGCGAGCGCACGGGCAATCTCGATATCGTCACCGTCGCGCTGAACATGTTCACGCAGGGCGTTGACCCGATGCTTGATTTCTCCCATATCGACCATGTCCGCGAGATTTACGAGCGCTGCACCAAGATGCACGTGCCCGAGCGCTGGCCGTATGCGGGCAAGCTGGCCTTCACCGCCTTCTCCGGCTCGCATCAGGACGCCATCAACAAGGGGCATGAATACATGCGCGAATCCAAGACCCCGTATTGGGAAATTCCGTATCTGCCGATCGACCCCGCCGATGTCGGCCGCGAATACGAACCGATCATCCGCATCAACAGCCAATCCGGCAAGGGCGGCGCGGCGTTCATCATGGATCACAATTACGGCTACCACATGCCCAAGGCGATGCATCCGGAATTTGGCGCGGTTGTGCAGGCTGAATGTGACAGAACCGGCCGCGAGCTGACGGCAAACGAGGTCTACGAGCTGTTCCACCGCGAGTTCCTCAACATCAGCGAACCGTATGCGCTCTCCCGCGCGAAGTTCTACGAGGAAGCGATTGCGGGCAGCGCGGCAAACGTCACCCATTTCTCCGGCGTGCTCAGCGTGCGCGGCCAGTTCGTGCAGCTTGAGTCCCGCGGAAACGGCCCGATCGACGCATTCTTCAATGCGCTGGGGCAGGCGGGCATCGAGGGCTATTCCTTCATCTCCTATTCCGAGCACGCCATTTCGATGGGTTCCGATTCGCAGGCCGTGGCCTACATCGAGCTGCGCGTGCCGGGCGGCCGCCGCATCTTCGGCGTCGGCACGGAGCATAACATCAACTTTGCTTCCGTCAAGGGCATTTTGAGCGCCATCAACCGTTTTGAAAGCGGCATGGCATAATTCAGAAAACACACGCAAAGATCCCTCCATGATGATTTGGAGGGATCAGCTTGTTGACATAAGCAAACTTGGCTTGAATAGAAAAATCAAGAAATTCAGCTATTCTTTCATTTGCGGAAAGGGCTATTCTCCCCCCTTCGGGGGAGAATAGCTTTTTGTCTACAGTCTGATCCCTCCGTGATGATTCGGAGGGATTTTTTTTGATGGATGGAATATCGCGCAAAGCCGCTCGAGCGATATGTCCCGACCATTCTTATTCAATCGACGTTCTGCTCATCCGCGCGCAGAGAATCGCCATGTCGTCGCAGGCCTCGCCCGAGCTGACCGCGCGGGCAATCAGTTTTTCGCCCACCGATTGCGGATGCAGCCACGCCAGCTTGCCGATATCCTCCCGCAGGGCGACCTCGCCGCCGGGATATGCGTCGCGCACGCCGTCGGTCATCATCACCACCACGTCGCCCGTCTGCATCGTCATCCGGAGCGAGCGGGATTCCACCTCCGGCAGAACGCCCACCGGCAGCGTGTCCGCGCCGATGGTTCGCACCTCGCCGTCGCGCACGATATAGGAAGCGCAGGCCCCCAGCTTTTCAAACGCCGTCTCACCGCTGTGCAGATCGCACACGCAAAGATCCATCGTCGCGTACATCTCCCGCCCCGTGCACATCAGCATCAGCGCGTTCACCACATCCAGCGCCTGCGCCCGCGTGTACCCCGCCCGAAGGCTCTCCACCATCAGCTCAAGCGCCGCGTGGCTCTCCTGCCGGGCGCTGATTCCGCTGCCCATTCCATCCGACAGCGCCAGAACATGCCTGCCGCCCGGCAGAACGCGCGAAACATAGCTGTCCCCCGCCACGTCCTCGCCCGAGCGGCTTCGCATCGCCGCGCCGACTTCAAGGTTCAGCGCGGGCGTCTGCTCGAAAACCGCCTGCGTGCTCAACTGTCCCTCTCTGGCGCAGGCGCGCATCGGCACGCCGCAGGCGTCGCTCACCCATTTGACCAGCGACGCGCCCGCTGTCGCCTCCGGTTTGAGCAGCATCACTTCCATTCGCCCGGACAGCCGCAGCGCATAGGCAACGCGCACTTCATCCAGTCCCGCGCGCACCAACGCATAGCGCAGTCGGCGATACGCCGCGTCATCCGGGTGGATTTCGCCCAGCGTCCGCTCACAAACCTGATGCGCCGCGGCGCTCGTCTTTTGCAAAAGGCGCACGCATTGGCCGATGATCGGGTTTTCCTCTCGCGGTGCGCCAAGCCCCTCCATCATCCGCGCCGTATCCTCATACAGCCGCGCCCACGAATGGATCATGGCCGCGCTGCGAATGGCAACGGCCTCCGACTGCGTCATCTCCTCCGGCTCGGCGCACTCGATCAGCGAGGTCACGCCCACGCGGCGCATATTGGATAGGGCGAGAAACGGAAGCATGCCCGGCAGCGCGTAGGCGGCGCGCCGAATCGCCGCAAGATCGCCCCGCATCAGCGCCGTTCCCGCCGCCGCGCCGCAGAGCATCAGCAGCGCGCAGACCCATCTCCGGTGCGTCTTGATTTCACCCGCCAGAAACCCGCCGACGAGCAGCATGCCCGCCGTCTGCGGGCTGCCCTGCATCAGCGAAACCACGCCGCCCATGACCCCCGCACAGAAAATCGCCTGCGCCGCGCCGCCGACATACGCATGCTCCAGCGTCAGGTACAGCGCCATGGCGGGAGCGAGCGCCTGCCCACCCGGAAGAGGCGCGAGACCCGCCGCAAGCGACGCACAGACTGCCAGCACACAAATCGGCCGCGTCTCCCCGTCCAGCTCGTCCCGCCGGGAGACCGTCAACGCCGCGCCGTCATACAAAACGCTGAGCCCAGCGCCCGCCACGGCCGTCAACAGAACGACAATGATTTCATACCCATTTCCAACGCCCGTCACCGCCGCAGCCGTCAACTGGATCAGAAAAACCGCTGCCGCCATCGTCATCCGATTGGCCGGTTTCGCCCAAAGCCCCGTGCTCAGCCAAAGCATCGTGCAGACGGGGAGCTGCCAGCAGCCTGCCAACGCCCCGGCGGCATACTGCGCGGCAAAGCCCAGCATAACGCCCGCAAAGCCCGCCGGAACGCAGAACCCCTGCCGCAGCAGCACAGCAAACATCGCGCCCTGACAGCAATACCCGCCGCCCGGAAGCCGCGCAAACGACAGAATCGCCATCATCGCCGCGCAGAGTATCCGCTGAACCAGCGTGCCACGCATGCGCAGCGTTCGTTCTATCCCGGTCAGAAACCCGCTTCCCATGTTTCCGCCGCGCATCGCTATGGTTTCCTGTGCCAAAGTCCATCCCCCGCCTTCGTCGGTTTATGGCTTCATTGTATGGCTTCACGGCGCGCTTCATTGTCGTTTTTCTCCGCGAATCGAGGGAATCGCTTGACACAATAGCGCACAAAGACCCGATTGAATCGCGTCATCCAATCGGGTCCTTGCGCATATTCTCAATCTTTGGGCGTTTCTCGCGTTGTTCTTCGTCCGTTTTTCGCGCGTCCGACGTGCGGCTTCAATCCCACTCGTCCTCCTCGTCGTCATCGGTCAGGCCGAGCAGCTTTTTCGCCTCGCTCTCCGGCAAGCCATTGACGTCGGAAAGGCGCTTGGCGATGGTCTGCGTATGCTGCTGCGCATGATCCAGCTCCTCCGTCGCCTGCCTGAGCTTTTTCTGTGTGCGCCCGAGCAGAGCGGCGAAACCCGCAAAATCCGTGCGGATCGCGCCCAGCAGATTCATCACTTCCTGCGTGCGCTGCTCAATCGCCAGCGATTTGAAGCCCAGCTGCAAGCTGGAAATCAGTGCGGCCAGCGTGGTCGGCCCCGCGATGACCATGCGGCTTTCCTGCTGCACCCGTTCGGACAGCCCCGGAATCCGCAGCACTTCGGCAAAAAGCCCCTCGCTTTGCAGGAAAAGCACGGCGTAATCCGTCGTATAAGGCGGCGCTATCAGCTTTTCGGACATCCTTCTGGCGTGCATGCGGACGGCGGATTCGAGCAGCCCCCGCGCACTTTCGATATCTGCCCGTGTGCCGTTCTCCTGCGCGACGCACAGCTCATGGTATTCGCGCATCGGCAGGCTGGCGTCAATCGGCAGATACACGGTGTTCTGACTGCTCTGCCCTGGCATGACGACGACATAATCCGCGACGGGTTCCCCGTTGGGGCGCACCGGCGCATGTTCGGCATACTGCGACGGCGCGAGCATCTGCGACAAAATCGCCCCAAGCTGCGCCTCCCCAATCACTCCAAGCGGCTTTGCCCCGGAGACCATGCGCCCCAGCTCGTCGATGCTCCCGGCGAGGCTCTGCACCGCGCTCAGGCTGGCCGTCACCTGCTCCAGACGCTTTGTCACCACCGAAAAAGACGCTTCCAGCCGCTGATCCACCGTCGCATTCAGCTTTTCATCCACGGTTTGCCGCATCTGTTCCAGCTGCTGCCGGTTCTCCACGCTGATTTTTTCCAGACCGCCTTCTATCGTCTGGCGCATGCGCTCCATGCGCTCCTCGTTGCTGCCCAGCTTTTCTTCCAGCGCCTGATTCACGCCGCCGATTCGCTCTTCATATGCGCTCAGCCGCCGATCCATCGTCTGACGCATATGCTCCATGCGTTCCTCTTCCTGCCTGCCGGCCGCGCGGAGCTGACCGCCCAGCGCGTCCATCTGCCCCTGCTGCGTGCGGGTCATTTCCCCCATCATACGCATCATGGAATCGTTGACGCTTTGCACGGTTTCGCTCAATTCCTTCCGCGCCTGAGCGCTGTTCTCCCGTCCGGCCTCATCCGCCTGCGCGAGCTTTTCCTGAACGGCGGCAGCCATCTCCTTCACCTGTTTTTCGGCCGTAGCTGATCTTCGAAACATCAAAATCAACGTAATCGCCATCATCAGCACCAGCGCCAGACACACCAGCACAACGACGTAAAGCGCCGACTGTTCAGAGAGAAAAACCATGAAGGGACACCCCGCTTTCTTCCCGGCAGTAGCGCGCGGGAGCTAAATGTGTTATAATCAGCTTGCCCGTTTGGGCAAAGGAGGTAAACCATGGCTCAAAAACGCAGAAAAGAACAGCTTATGAAACGCAGGGAGCGCAGGCTGACCGCGCTTTGCATCGGCGGCGGCATTGGCGCCATGCTGCTGAGCCTTTTCGTCTGTATGATGATTTTCGATATTCGCCCGGATGAAACGCCCGTTTCCGCGCCCGTAACGACCGCGCTGCCGTATGATTCTACGCAGCCCTTTTCCGCAGGCGATCTCACGAGCACGCAAATGAACGACCTTCGCGCAAACGGCCGCATATCCGTCAGCGATGGCCCGCGCGGCGTCAGCATCGGCGATTCACTCGATACGCTGCTCTCCCGCTACCCGAGCACCTACACCAATTCCGAAACCACGGGCGACCTGACCGGCGAACAATCCAACGAGGAGATGATCCTCTATTGTGCGCAATACTTCGAGAATCAAAACGGCGTGATGACCGCCCTGCCGCCGCGTGGGCTGCTCACCGTCGATTCCGGCTCGATCATCGTGACCCTGATGGCGCCGACCTCCGCCTATCCGGCCGGAACGCTGGAGCAATACAGCCGGTATGAGCACGTCTACTGCATCTACACCGTTTCGCCCGATACCATGACCGTTCAATCCATCGTGCTCGGATTGAGCCGATAAAGATGGTTTCATTATAGGAAAGAAACGCCTTATTGTCAATTCCCCGCGTATAAAAGGTCTTTTTCGTCATGCACCGCTCATGCGAAAAAGACCTTTTTTGATTTCAGCGTCGTTCAGAAACGCCGCCCGTTTTTTTCGCAAGCTCCGCCCATGTCATCATTTTCGGCACAGAAAAAGTTTTTTCGTCTCCCGTTGTGATGATCTTCAGTTCACCTGTCTGCGCATCAATGGGAATCTGCGAAAAACCGTATGTTTTCCAGATCGACCGTTCCGCATTTTCCTGATTTTCAGCTTCAAAAATATCCGCTGTCCGCTGGTTTTCCGTCGTCAAATATCGGCAATCCAGTACCCACGTCGGCACAGCACACGCATACTCCGTCATATCCGGATTCGAATAACGCAGATAACCCAAGCGAAGCGCATAAACCGCCCGAATATTTCCCGCTTCAATTTCCCTCTCAATGCGCTTCAGTATTTCTTCAAGCGGCGCAAGCGGAATATCATCGATCTCCACCGTGCGAACCCGATTCACACCGATGTGCACAAAATAATCTGACTCATCCGACGCGGCCATCTCCATAAAAATCTTCGTATTCCAGAACGAACCTTTTCTGTATGGTTTCAAACGCCGTTCTTCCGCATCGTCTTTGTCTGTTTTCGTATAAGGCACGGTAAAATGGTTTTCCGCCTGAGAGGACGCGATGGCCCCGATCATGGGGATTCCTTCTATGAGCTGTTCCGCTGTAATCTGATAAAATCCCATTGAATCGCCATTTTCATATCTGCAAATCTGAATCCGTTTAGGCGCAATACGAATGGATTGCTCCGGATATACAGAGTTCAAGATATTCTGCCATTTCTCCATAGTCTGCTCAATGGTCCAGTTCTTCCCCGGAATATAGCGCTGCCGCATATCCACTTCCCAAGGATATTTCCATTCGACGGCCATCTGCCGATCACCCGCCGCGTATTGTCCCGCTTGAATTGTCACGTCTTTCACGGCTTCATACTTCGTCGTACTGCCGTTTCCATTTGTCAGAAGCTGAATTTCAACCGTTTGTCCATCAATGTTATACGAACAGAATGTCTCCCCGTCTCTTTTTTCCGTTTTCTTCTGAATTTCTCGGATCATTGTCTCATTCCACGGCTTTTGATTCTCCACCGTTACCACCGGGCAGCGTTCCACCTCCGGCACAATAATCGGAACATCAATGCTCACCTCACCGTTTACCGTGTCGTATTTTTCTTTCCATCGCCCCATCTGCTCGACCTGCCCCCGCAGCTCCGAGATGGAAACCATCTCGCCTTGCGCCATCGCCAGCGTTGGCATAAGCAGCATCACGCCAAGCGTCGTAATCCATCGTTTCATCCGAATCCCTCCTCGCCGCTTTGTTCTCATGTGTAGCGGAAATCCCCATCGTTTCTCCGTTCGCTTATTAAGACGTAAAAAGCATCGGATTTTATATACCCATTTTTCAAGTCTTTTGATTATTCTTTTTTATTGTCCGATTATGGCGAATTGCGATTGTTTTCATTTATAATATTAAGTTGCATGTTGATGCAGCACAAATCTACCGACGTCATTTAGCCAAAGTCCAAGCATACACAAGACGCGAAAAGCATCGTTCTTCGCGCCTTGTGTGCTTATCTGCTGTGGTACCAAGTCGGTACCACATTCTTCATTCCGTCATACCATTCCAGCACCTGCGCAGCCTGCTTCCGCATGACCTGAATTTGTCCCTCTCCAAAGGGCATTGCCCACGGAAGCGAACCGAGAGTATTTGAGCAGATGTAAAAAGCAAGCAGTTTCCAGAATTCCATCGGGATATTGCCGCCAAAGTAGCCATCCACCATACCGACAGCAAAAGCCGGCGCTGTTTGCGCGCACCAGACAACACGGTTAAATTCCTCCCATGGATCGCCAAAATCGTCCCGGTCAAAATCAATGATTGTCAGCACACCGTGGCTGTCGATCATCATATTGCCGATGTGGTAGTCGCCGTGTTGATAGCTCTGGGGTCTATCCTTCAGTAGATGCCGATTCCGGGTAAGGTAGGCAAGAAATAAATCTCCACCGCCATCATACTTCAGCTCGCAGTTTTCATACATAGCGATTCTTCTATCAATCTTAGCGTTAAATCGAATTTCCCAATCGGGAGCATTCGCCGGAGCCGGAATGGTATGGATTAAAGCCAATATGCGTCCTGCATCCAGACCATAGCTATACTGCTGCTCGGGGCGCATTGCCATCATCGCGTCCTCTGCATCTACGCCATCAATCCAGCTTTGAATAGAGTAAACCCCTTCGTCGCAGATTCCAAATTCCACAGGCAGACACATGGGGATATCAAGCTGTGAAACTTCACTCATTTTCTCGTATTCCCGGCGCTTGCGTTCCAGTCGATCAATAGACGAAACCCGAAGAAGGTACTTTGTGCCATCAGCGGTAACGGCACAATATTTCTGATCTCCCGACCAACCTTTGACTATTGGTGATTTGTTTACAATCGACTCCAGAATCATGTATTATTCCCCCCTGTAAATCCTTCAGCCAAGCGTAGTTTGTCCTCTCCGCAGTAGCCAAGTTTTCCCGACCTGTTGCTTTGTACATCCATCTCATCTCGTTTCTCATGTTTTATAACTGTAGATGAACAAACAAATAAAGACATCCCGACGTGGTGAATGGTACAACAAAAACTCATCCAACCACCGCCACAAAAGGAGATGCCTCATACCTACAGTGTAAAGCAGTCGAAAGAAATTTGCAAGATCTTAAACGCATTGCGGCTCAGGAATTTTTATCCGATGTCTATCTAGAACATGTAAAGACCATGACCCGCTCTGTCTGACGGTTGCAAAGCAAAACTTTTCATGGAATCCGGCAACGTCCTACTCTCCCAGGTGATTTTTTCTGCCTGAATCCCGCACAGCGGGCGGCAGAAAAAATCCTAACCAAGTACAATGTCGCACATTGATTGAAGACGACCAGAGAGTAAGAACGTTGCAGATGGAATGAAAAAAGAACCCACCCCGTAAGGGGTGAGTCCTTTTTTCATGGAATCCGGCAACGTCCTACTCTCCCAGGTCGTCTCCAACCAAGTACCATCGGCGCTGAAAGGCTTAACTTCTGTGTTCGGTATGGGAACAGGTGGATCCCTTTCGCCATTGTCACCGGAAAACTGTGAAGGGTTTGTGCAGTCCTTCGTCTTCTTGGTTTCCGCTCCGTCACTTCATAACCGGAGCTTCCATCTTGGAGACTTTCCGCACATCTCGCGCTTCATCTTCTATTGCGCGTACCCTGAAAACCGCACATCCAGATTGCTTACATCTCGTATAACCAGTTTTCCAATTTTCCCTTTGGTCTCAACTCAATTCTTTTAGATCAAGTCCTCGACCGATTAGTATCATCAAGCTCCAAATGTTACCACTCTTTCACCGATGACCTATCACCTGGTAGTCTTCCAGGGGTCTTACTTCTTTCGAATGGGACACTTATTCTTGAGGTGGGCTTCACGCTTAGATGCCTTCAGCGTTTATCCCGTCCGCATTTCGCTTCCCTGCTGTGCCGTTGGCACGACAACAGTTGCACCAGTGATGCGTCCACTCCGGTCCTCTCGTACTAGGAGCAGCTCCTCTCATGTGTCCTTCGCCCACGATGGATAGGGACCGAACTGTCTCACGACGTTCTGAACCCAGCTCGCGTGCCGCTTTAATTGGCGAACAGCCAAACCCTTGGGACCTGCTTCAGCCCCAGGATGCGACGAGCCGACATCGAGGTGCCAAACCTCCCCGTCGATGTGGACTCTTGGGGGAGATCAGCCTGTTATCCCCGAGGTAGCTTTTATCCGTTGAGCGACGGCAATTCCACTCTCTTACCGCCGGATCACTAAGCCCTACTTTCGTACCTGCTCGACTTGTTGGTCTCGCAGTCAAGCACCCTTCTGACTTTGCTCTCTTCGAATGGTTTCCATCCATTCTGAGGGTACCTTTGGGCGCCTCCGTTACTCTTTCGGAGGCGACCGCCCCAGTCAAACTGTCCGCCTGACACTGTCTCTCATCCGGCTCACGGCTTGAGGTTAGAATCTCAATAACAGAAGAGTGGTATCCCAACGGCCGCTCCACGAAAACCAAAGTCCTCGTCTCCCAGCGTCCCACCTATCCTGTGCATCCGTTATCAAGATCCAATGTCAGGTTACAGTAAAGCTCTACGGGGTCTTTCCGTCCAGTCGCGGGTAATGTGCATCTTCACACATACTTCAATTTCACCGGGCCTCCTGTTGAGACAGCTCACAAGTCGTTACGCCATTCGTGCGGGTCGGAACTTACCCGACAAGGAATTTCGCTACCTTAGGACCGTTATAGTTACGGCCGCCGTTTACTGGGGCTTCGGTTCTCTGCTTCGGGTTTCCCCTAACACTTCCCCTTAACCTTCCAGCACCGGGCAGGCGTCAGCACCTATACGTCAGCTCTCGCTTTCGCAGATACCTGTGTTTTTGCTAAACAGTCGCTTGTGACTATTCTCTGCGGCCTCTTTCGAGGCACCCCTTCTCCCGAAGTTACGGGGTCATTTTGCCGAGTTCCTTAACAAGAGTTCTCCCGTCCGTCTCAGGATTCTCTCCTCGCCCACCTGCGTCGGTTTCCGGTACGGGCACTCACACTCTCCTTAGCAGCTTTTCTCGCCAGCGTGAACTCGGACGCTTCCCTACTTCTTTTCGGTCCTGTCAACACTCAGCCTTTGCGGGAAGTGTACTTCACTGCTTCCCGGCCTCGTGCCGCCTACGCGGTTGACCATCACCGCGCTCGTCCTATCCTTCTGTGTCACTGCTTCGTCAAACAAGTATAAGTGGTGCAGGAATCTCTACCTGCTGTCCATCGCCTACGACCTCAGTCCTCGGCTTAGGTCCCGACTTACCCTGGGTGGATGAACCTTCCCCAGGAAACCTTGGGCCTTCGACGCCCATGTTTCTCGCATGGGTCTCGCTACTCATACCGGCATTCTCTCTTCTGTGAAGTCCACCAGTGCTCCCGCTCTGGCTTCAACCCTCACACAATGCTCCTCTACCGATGCTTACGCATCCCGCTGCTTCGGTGTCGCGTTTTAGCCCCGTTACATTTTCGGCGCTGGATCACTCGACCAGTGAGCTATTACGCACTCTTTGAATGTGTGGCTGCTTCTAAGCCAACATC